>Ga0209640_10002028_pt1 | contig 17555 bp, 10 predicted proteins | sample RifCSP10_1_FD_184018 | JGI IMG/M metagenome (GOLD analysis project Ga0209640, IMG submission 184018) | Soil microbial communities from Rifle, Colorado - Rifle CSP2_sed 10_1 (SPAdes) (version 2) | ecosystem: Environmental > Terrestrial > Deep subsurface > Rock core/Sediment | place: Rifle... | reverse complement strand
CGTGCACGCAATCGGCGATTGCCTGGTTGGAGTGGATCGCCTCCGAGCCGCCACGCAGGATCGCGGCGTTGCCGGACTTGATGCACAACCCCGCCGCGTCCGCGGTCACGTTGGGGCGCGACTCGTAGATGATGCCGACGACGCCCAGCGGCACGCGCATCTGCCCGATCCTGATGCCGGAAGGACGCTCCCTCAAGTTGATGATTTCGCCGATGGGGTCGGGAAGGGCGGCGATCTGTCTCAGGCCGTCGGCCATCGCCTCGATGATCTTCGGCGTGAGCGTGAGGCGGTCGAGCATCGCGGCACCGAGCTTTTTCTTCTTCGTGTCGGCGAGGTCGCGCGCGTTGGCCTCGAGCAGGCGCTGCGCGTCGCGCTCGACCGCGCGCGCCATTTCGGTCAGCGCGCGGTTCCGGGTTCCGGTGTCGGCCTTGGCGAGGACGCGCGCCGCCGCGCGCGCCTGCCGGCCGACACCGTGCATGTAGGTTGCGACGTCCATATTGAGGGAGCTCTGCCGGAGCCGGCAGAGGGACAGGATCAGAACAACGCCTGCTGGTTCCGCTCCGCTGCCTGCGCGGCAGCGGCCATTTTACCCCGTTTCGGCAAGGGCTTGGCGCCGGCGGCGCTCGCGAAGCGCAGCGCGAGCTGCAGGAGTTCGTCCCATACGTCGCCGCGGATCAGGCCCTTCACCATCCGGTCCACTTTCGCGGCGTGCAGGAGTGCAGCCTCGACCTGCTCTTTGTTGAAGCGCCGCCAGTGCTGCTGCATGAGGCTCTGGTGGGAGGTTCCCCGCACTTTCGCCTCGCGCCACAACTGCGGCGGGGTCCGGCCCGCGCCGAGCCCGTCGAGCACGCGCCCGACGGCGCGGATTTCCTCCGCGATCGCCCACAGCACGAGCGGGGGGGCCACCCCTTCGCCCTTCAGCCCGTCGAGCATGCGCGCGAGATGGAGCACGTCGCCTTCGAGCAACGCTTCGCCGAGGTTGAAAACGTCATAGCGCGCCACATCGAGCACGGCATCGCGCACCTGCTCGTAGGCGATCCGGCCCGGGGGAAAGAGCAACTCGAGCTTCTGCACTTCCTGGTGCGCCGCGAGGAGATTCCCCTCGACGCGGTCGGCGATGAACTCCAGCGTGTCCTTGTCCGCTTCCTGGTTCTGGGCCCTGAGCCTTCCGGCGAGCCAATCGGGAAGCGCTTTGCGCGCGACGGGCCTCGCTTCGATCAGGACACCGGCGCGGTCGAGCGCCTCGAACCAGCCCGCCTTCTGCGCGCGCCAGTCGAGGCCGGGGAACGCGATGAGCGTGACCGTGTCCTCCGGCGGCGCCTCGCAATAGCGCGCGAGCACCTCCGACCCCTCGCCACCCGGCTTGCCGGTGGGGATGCGCAGCTCGAGGATCCTGCGCGTGGAGAACAGCGACCGGGAGTTCCCGGCGAACGCGAGCTCAGTCCACTTGAAGCCGGAATCGGCGGTGAGGACTTCGCGCTCGGCGTAGCCCTCGGCGCGGGCCTTCGCGCGGATGCGATCGGAGGCTTCGAGCGCGAGCAGCGTCTCGTCGCCGAATACGGTGTAGAGCGACTTGAGCTCCCTGGCGAGGTGCTGTTGCAGCTGCTCGGTTGTTATTCGCATGCGCCTTCAGGACTTGAGCTTAGCCACCTGCAGGCGGCGCACCAGCTGCTGCACCGCGTCGTTGCGCATGTCGCGGAACAGCAGCGCCTCCTCGGATTCCTTCGAGAGCGCCTGCTCGTCATTGAAGGAATAGTCGCGCCGGAGCACGATCTCGCTCGCCGGGATGTGCTCGCGGTTCTTGCTGTCGGTCAGGCGGAAGCCGACCCGGTATCGCAACTGGAACTCGCGCACGCGCCCGCCGCCCCCGAGCGAGAGGATCTCCTTCTCCTGCAGCTCGGTCATGATCTGCAGCACGACCTCGGCCTGCTCGGGCCGGTCCGCGATGCGGGTCGCGCTGCCCGCCTGCACCACGCGTTTCAGCTGTATCGCGAAGGGCGAGGTCGGCGCGGCCTGCACGTACATCGTGTTGAAGGGAAGCTGCGCTGCGCCGCGGAGCTGGAACCCGCATGCTGACAGCAGCAGGACTGCTGTCAGCATAATGATGAACGATGAACGATGAACGATGAACAAAAGCACGTCCCGAGCCTTGGCCTTCATCTTACATCATTTACACGACGACGTTCACCAGCCGGCCGGGAACGATGACGATCTTCTTAACCGAAAGCCCGGCGATCAGCTTCTGGACGAATGGCAACGCGAGCACGATCTGCTCTGTTGTTTTCTTGTCGGCGTCGCGCGGCACGCGCACGTCGCCGCGCTTCTTGCCGTTGACCTGCACCACCAGCTCGATCTCGTCCTCGATCAGGGCCGCAGGGTCGGGCTCGGGCCATTGCGCTGCGAGCACGTCCTTTGCGAAGCCGAGCTCGCGCCACAGGCAGTGCGAGATGTGCGGCGTGATGGGCGAGAGCAGCCGCAGCAGGATGCTCAGCCCCTCGTGTACCACGGCGTTGCGCGCGGGCGCCGATTGCGGCGCGCGCTCGAGCGCATTGAGGATCTTCATCGCGGCGGATGCCACCGTGTTGAACTGGTGACGCGCGATGTCATAGTTCGCCTGCTTCAGCACCGCATGCACTTCGCGCCGGACGCCCGCGAGCTCCTTGGGCAGCGCGGCTTCCCGCACGGTTTCGGATGACCGGGTGCCGGTCTTGCTGAACTCCCAGGCGAAGTTCCAGAGCCTGCGCAGGTAGCGCGAAGCGCCTTCCACGCCGGCATCGCTCCACACCAGCGTGTCTTCCGGCGGCGAGGTGAACATCATGAAGAAGCGCGCGATGTCGGCGCCGTAGTGGTCGATCAGCTCCTGCGGGTCCACGCCGTTGTTCTTCGACTTCGACATCGTGCCGATGCCGCCGGATTCCACCGGCTGGCCGTCCTGTTTGAGGACGGCCGTGCGGTTGCCGGCCTCGTCCGTCCTCACTTCGACGTCGGCCGGGTTGTAGTAGGTTACGCGCCCGCCGGCGCCCTTGCGGAAGTAGATCTCGTTCAGCACCATGCCCTGCGTGAGGAGGTTCACGAACGGCTCGTCCATGGACACGAGCCCCAGGTCGCGCATCACCTTGGTCCAGAAGCGCGAATAGAGGAGATGCAGGATGGCGTGCTCGATGCCGCCCACGTACTGGTCCACCGGCAGCCAGTGCTTGACGCGCGCATCCACCATGCTCGCTCCGTTGTCGGCGCAGGCGTAGCGCACGTAGTACCACGACGAGTCCACGAAGGTGTCCATCGTGTCGGTCTCGCGCCGCGCAGGCGTGCCGCACTTCGGGCACTTGCACTTGAGGAAGTCTTCGCGCTTCGCGAGGGGATTGCCGGTGCCGTCCGGCACGCAGTCCTCGGGGAGCACCACCGGAAGCTCGCCGTCGGGGACCGGCACGTCGCCGCATCCGTCGCAGTGGATGATCGGGATCGGCGTCCCCCAGTAGCGCTGGCGGGAGATGCCCCAGTCGCGCAGCCGGTAGAGCACCTGTTTCTCGCCAAGGCCCTTCGCTTTCAGGTCGGCGGCGATCGCGTCAACCGCCTGCTGGTAGTCGAGCCCGTCGTAGTTTCCGGAGTTGAAGCAGACGCCGTAGTCGAGGTATGCGGCCTTGAGCGGAAGTTCCAGCGCGGCCTCCTTGGGCTTGATGACCGCCTTGATGGCGATGCCGTACTCGGTGGCGAACTCGAAGTCGCGCTGATCGTGGCCGGGCACGCCCATCACCGCGCCTTCGCCGTAGGCCATCAGCACGTAGTTGCCGACCCACACCGGCACTGGCTCGCCCGTGAGCGGGTGCGTGACCGTGAGCCCGGTCGGCATGCCCTTCTTTTCCAGCGTGGCGAGGTCGGCCTCCCTGACGCTGCCGCGCTTGCACTCCTCGACGAAGGCGGCGAGCTTCGGGTTGTCGCGCGCAGCGCGCGCGGCGAGCTGGTGCTCGGCGGCGACGGCGCAGAAAGTGACGCCCATGATGGTGTCGGCGCGAGTGGTGAACACCCAGAGCAGTCCCTTGTCCGGAGCCTGTGCTTCGGATGCCCCACCCTCACCCCCGGCCCCTCTCCCTGAGGGCGAGGGGGGATTCGAGCCTGCGGGCAACTCGTATGGAAAAGCGAAGCGGACGCCGAAGCTTTTCCCTATCCAGTTGGCCTGCATGGTCTTCACGCGCTCGGGCCAGCCGGGGAGCGTATCGAGCGCGGCGAGCAGCTCATCGGCGTAGCGCGTGATCGCCATGTAGTACATCGGGATCTCGCGCTTCTCCACGAGCGCGCCGGTGCGCCAGCCGCGTCCGTCGATCACCTGCTCGTTGGCGAGCACGGTCTGGTCCACCGGGTCCCAGTTCACCACACCCGTCTTCTGGTAGACGAGGCCTTTCTCGAGCATGCGCAGGAACAGCCACTGGTTCCAGCGGTAGTAGCCGGGGTCGCAGGTGGCGAGCTCGCGCGACCAGTCGATGGCGAAGCCGAGCGACATGAGCTGCTGCTTCATGTAGGCGATGTTGTCGTGGGTCCATCTTGCCGGCGGCACCCCGTTCGCCATCGCCGCGTTTTCCGCGGGCAGCCCGAACGCGTCCCAGCCCATCGGCTGCAGCACGTTGTAGCCCTTCATCCGGCGGTACCGGGTGAGGACGTCGCCTATCGCATAATTGCGCACGTGCCCCATGTGGAGCTTCCCCGAGGGGTACGGGAACATCGACAGACAGTAGTACTTCGGTCTGTCCGGCGACTCCACCGCGCGAAACGCTCCGCTCTCTTCCCAGTATTTCTGGGCCTCGCGCTCGATGACCTGCGGGTTGTATTTCTGCTGCATAATTCGGGCGTGTGACAGCTCGCAATTATAACCGCACCGCCCGCATCCACCCGGGCCCGCTCGCGCGTATCGGGCGGCAGCCACGGATTTCCACGGAGGTAATCATGCGACTCGGAATCGGCCTGATGATGCTGCTCGCCCTCGCCACGGCGCCGGCTGCCGCCTCCACGCTCACGGTCGAAGGCGTCGTAAGCCCGGCCTGGGTCGAGCGCGGCGGCGCGCGCCTGCCGCTCGAGGTCGGCATGGCGCTCAAGGACAAGGACAGCATCCACACCGGGCCGGGCTCGCGCGCGTTGTTGAGGATGGCCGAAGGCAGCGCGGTCAGGCTCGGCGAGAACGCGGTGCTCACGGTGGACGATCTCGCCGAAAAGCAGGGCATCCGCACGCGCAAGCTCGTCACCGCGACGCTCGACGTCGTGCGCGGCGCGTTCCGCTACACCAGCGACGTTTTCATCAAGCGCCCGGCCGAGCGCGACCTCAGGATCCGGATCACCACGATTACCGCCGGAATCCGCGGCACCGACGTGTGGGGCAAGTCGGAAGGGGAGCGCGACATCGTGTGCCTGATCGAGGGCAGGATCGCGGTCCACCATCCGCAGGCAGGCGAGTTCACGATGGCCGAGCCCCTTTCCTTCTTCATCGCGCCGCGCAAGGCGAAGCCCCTGCCGGTTGCCCCGGTGGACAGGAAGCAACTCGAGCGGTGGGCGGACGAGACGGAAATGAAAGCGGGCGGCGGTGCTGCGCGGCGTGGCGGCCGGTTCAGGGTGGAAGTGGCGAGCGCGCCCGAGCAGAAGGCGGCGCTGGCCGACTACGACAGGCTGCGCGAGGCGGGCTACCCTGCGGTGATCCATCCGGTGGCGAAGGAAGGCGCGGTGGAATACCGCGTGCGGATCGTCAATGTGCCGAGCGAGCGCGACGCGCGCGCGGTGGTGGAGAAGCTCAAGTCGCTCGGCATGACGGAAGCGGCCGTGTCCAGGTAGAAAAAACGGCGGCGCGGCCGCCATTTTTTTACAACTTAGATCCCGACGGGCAGCTAGAACATCCGTCTTTCAAATTGCCCGGGCGTTGTGGGAAGGGCCGAGATTTGTACTCTATAATCGGCGCGATCAATCGCGCTGATTATCATGTCTCCCAGTTTTCTCTCCGGGCTCAACGAACAGCAGCTCGAAGCGGTCACGCTGCCCCCTCGACCGGGCTCGGGACAGGCTCCCCAGTCGGCGCTCGTCCTCGCCGGCGCCGGCAGCGGCAAGACACGCGTGCTCACCACGCGCGCGGCTTGGCTCATCCAGACCGGGCAGGTGAGCCCGATGGGCCTGGTGGCCGTCACCTTCACGAACAAAGCGGCGAAGGAGATGCTGACCCGCATCTCCGCGATGCTGCCGATCAGCACCCGCGGCATGTGGGTGGGCACCTTTCACGGCCTTTGCAACCGGATGCTGCGCGCGCACTTTCGCGAAGCGGGGCTGCCGCAGCTGTTCCAGATCCTCGACACCCAGGACCAGCTCTCGGTCATCAAGCGGCTGCTGAAAAATCTCAATGTGGACGAAGCCCGCTTCCCGCCGCGCCAGGTGCAGTGGTTCGTCGCCGCCAACAAGGAGGAAGGGCTGCGCGCAGCCCAGGTCGAGGCGCACGACGAGTTCACCCGGCGCATGGCGGAAATCTACGCCGCGTACGACGAGCAATGCCAGCGCGAGGGCGTCGTGGACTTCGCCGAGCTGCTGCTGAGGTCGTACGAGCTGCTCTCGGGGAGCGCAGCGCTGCGCGATCATTACCGCGCGCGTTTCCGCCACATCCTGGTGGACGAGTTCCAGGACACCAACCGCCTGCAGTACCGCTGGCTGAAGCTTCTGGCTGGAACCCCCCCGACGCTTGGCGCCGCCCCCCCTTTGAAAGGGGGGGAGAGTAACGCGATCTTTGCAGTGGGCGATGACGATCAATCCATCTACGCCTTCAGAGGGGCCTCCGCCGCCAACATGCTGGACCTGCAGCGCGACTTCGCGATCGAGCGCGTGGTGAAGCTCGAGCAGAACTACCGCTCGCACGGCCACATCCTCGATGCGGCCAACGCATTGATCAGCCACAACCGCAGCCGGCTCGGCAAGAACCTCTGGACCGCGGAAGCGAAGGGCGAGCCGCTGCGCGTCTATGACGCGGTGACCGACATCGAGGAAGCGGCGTTCATCGTGGGGGAAGTGCAAGCGCTCCGGGCGGACGGCGTCGCGCTCAACACTATCGGGGTGCTCTACCGCTCGAACGCGCAGTCGCGCGTGATCGAGCACGCGCTCTTTACCGCCGGGCTTCCGTACCGCGTCTATGGGGGCCTGCGCTTCTTCGAGCGGCAGGAGGTGAAGCACGCGCTCGCGTACTTAAGGCTCGTGGCCAATCCCGACGACGACGGGGCGCTCATGCGCATCATCAACTTTCCCGCACGCGGGATCGGCAACCGCTCGCTCGAGCAGTTGCAGGATGCCGCGCAGGAGCGCGGCGGCAGCCTGTGGGCGGCCGCGCTCCTGAAGGCAGAAGGCAGAAGGCAGAAGGATGAAAGCAAGGATGAAGGCAGAAGGGAGAAGGCAGAAGGAGAAAGCGCTTCGGGTCATCCTTCCTCCTTCATCCTTCCTCCTTCCTCCGCCAAGGGCGTCCCGGCCTTCGTCGCGCTGATCGTGCAGACGCAAGACGCGACGAAAGGGCTGCCCTTGCCGGAAATCATTGAGCATGTCGTCGAAGCGAGCGGCCTCAAGGCCCGCTACCAGGCGGAGAAAGAGGGCGCGGACCGCCTGGAGAACCTCTCCGAGCTCATCAACGCCGCGGCGACCTTCGTGGCCGAGCGCGACGTGCAGCCGGCGGGCGAAGCGCCTGGCATGGACGAGCCCGACGAGCTGACCGCGTTCCTCGCGCATGCGGCGCTGGAGGCGGGCGAGCACCAGGCGGAGGCCGGGGCGGACGCGCTGCAGCTCATGACGGTGCACTCGGCGAAGGGGCTCGAGTTTCACAGCGTCTTCGTGAGCGGGCTGGAGGAGGGGCTCTTCCCGCACGAGAACAGCCTGACGGAGGCCGACGGCATCGAGGAGGAGCGGCGGCTGATGTACGTCGCGCTCACGCGGGCACGCCGCCGCCTGTATCTCTCGCTTGCGCAGAGCCGGATGCTGCACGGGCAGACCCGCTACGGGATCGCCTCGCGCTTCTTCCAGGAAATACCCGACGCGCTCATGAAGCGTGTCGGGTCGCGGTTCCAGGTTCAAAGTTCAAGGTTCAAGGTTCGGGGTTCGAAGTCCGAGGCAGAAGGGCCAGGGATTTCAACTTTGAACTTTGAACCTGGAACTTCGAACGCCCAACCGGCCACTCAGTGGCGGGTTGGGCAGAGCGTGGTGCATCCCGCCTTCGGCACCGGCGTCATCGTCAACGCCGAGGGCCGCGGCCTGGAGGCGCGGGTCCAGGTCAACTTCGGGAAGGGCGGCCTGAAGTGGTTGATGCTGGAGTACGCCAGGCTCGCCCCGGCCTGAGGTTCAGTTCCGAGTTCCGAGTTCAGAGTTCAAGGTTCAAACCCGGAACCCGGAACCCGGAACACGGAACACGGAACACGGAACCCGGAACACGGAACACGGAACCGAGAACCTATCTGAGCAGCGGATTGTCCCTGCCCGCCGTCGCTGCGCCGGCGGCGTAGATGTCCTTGTAGCTCGCGTAGATCGAGGGCAGGAGCACCGGCGCCATCAGCCAGAATCCGAGATCGTACTGCCCGAGCTTGATGCCGATTGGCACCAGCACCATCAACGCGGCGAAGAGGACGAGCCCGTAGACGAACATCGGCAGGAAGTTCTTCAGGCAGGCGACGAAGCTGGATTTCAGCGCCTGCAGGGGCTTTACGTCGTGAAAGTAGGTGAGCAGCGGCGCGAACCACAGCGCCATCAGCAGCGGCAGCGATATGGCCGCGCCGACGAGCGCCGCCTTCGTGACCTCCACCGTCGCGGCCTGCATCTGCTCGGTGATCTGCGGCGTGATCGTCGGGCTCTTCGCGAGCGTCTTCGCCATGGTCGAGAAGGCGTCGCCCCCGACCGCCACCACGATCATGAGGATCAACAGGTTGCCGACGAGCGAGACCCCGCCGATCGTGACGAGCTGTCCCGGGTTCTTCCGGAACCCCCTTATGAGGTGCGCGATCTCGAGGCTCCGGCCCTCCTCGAGCGCCTTGCAGCCGTCCATGAGCCCGGCGAGGAAGACCGGCATCAGGAGCACGGCGATGAGCGCGAGGATGGGGAGGTATTGCACGACCTTCATTGCCACGAACAGGATCAGCACCAGGGCGATCCAGATCACCGGGCTGCGCAGGAACAGGCGGAAGCCCTCCACGATCCACTTCCATCCCCTGCCCGGATCGACTACCCGCAGTTCCATGTTCCGCCTCCCCCGTTGCGCAGCGTGCTCAAGCGTCGAGGCGCCCCGTCTCGCGGGGTCACGCTCCGCTCGAACGCGCGCACCAAGCGTTGAGGCGCCCTGCTGGCAGGGTCGCTCTCGAACGCTTGGATAATTATACGGCTTAAGTCACGAGTTGCGGCAGCTCGCGCTCGCGCGCGACGTGGCTCGCGAGGATGCGCCGGAAGTGGTTCGGGTCCTTGGCGTGGGTGAGCTCACCCGGCCGCGGCAGGTAGAAGTCGTAGAGGCGCGACACCCAGAAGCGCAGCGCCCCGGCGCGCAGCATCACCGGCCAGGCGCCGCGTTCGATGGCGGTGAACGGCCGCAGCCGGCGGTAGGCTTCGAGGAAAGCACAAACGCGCCGCTCGTCCAGCACCCCGGTCGGCTCCACGCACCAGTCGTTGACGGCGATCGCCACGTCGTAGAGCAGCGCGTCGGTGCACGCGAAATAGAAATCGATCACGCCCGAGATCCGGCCGTCCTCCCAGAGCACGTTGTCGCGAAAGAGATCGGCGTGGATCGCCCCGCGCGGCAGGTCCTCGAAGCGGTAGAGCGACTGCAACCGGATCTCTTCCTTGAGCAGCGCCGCATCCTCGGCGCCGAGGAACGGGACGATCTCGGGCATCACGGCCTTCCACCAGCGCAGCCCGCGCGGGTTGTCCATTTTCCGGCCGTACGAAGCCCCCGCCAGGTGGATGCCGGCGAGCATGGCGCCGGCCAGGGCGCATTGCCCGGGGGAGGGGTCGCTCATATCGATGCCCGGCAGAAAGCTCACCAGGGCGGCGGGCTTCCCGTTGAGCTCGCCGAGGAAGCTGCCGGCGCGGTCCGGAATCGGCCTGGCGCTGGGGACCCCCTTGCCCGCGAGGTGGTCCATCAGGCCGAGATAGAACGGCAGCTCGTGCGCCTTGAGCTTCTCGAACAGGGTGAGGACGAACCGGCCCTGGGTGGTGGTGACGAAGTAGTTCGTGTTCTCGATGCCGGCCGGGATGCCCTCGAGGGCGGCGAGGGTGCCGACGGTGTAGTTCTTGAGCCAGGCCCCGAGCTCGTCCGCCGTGACGGTGGTGAAGACCGACATCGTGAGCAGTAAGCGGTAAGCAGTAAGCGGTAAGCAGTCAGCGGCGGCTGGTTGCCTTCCCGATGTTACCGCTCACCGCTCACCGCTCACCGCTTGCCTCAGAATTCCAAAATCACCCACATTGGCGGCCGGACGTTGGGGGTGAAGTTGTCTTGCCGCACGAAGGCGCCGTCGCCCCTGTGGTCGATGAGGTAATAAGGCGTGCCGCTCGCCGGTGTCACCTTGATCATGTAAAGCCTGCCGCCGATGCGGTACTCCTCGACGGTATCGGTGCCCCGCCTGAGAATGGTCACCTGCGGCTCCAGCGCCGGGTCGAGCTCGTAGCCCGGCGGGGGCGGCGGCGGTTCAGGTACCGGCTGCAGCGCCGGCGGCTTGGCGCCGGTCTGCGCCGCCACTGGCAGCGCGGCGGCGAGCACTAGCGCGGCGATGAGTGGACGCAGGGACATGGGTCGACCTCGCATTTTTCATATTATGCGGGTTTCGAGGCGCAATTTAAAGGTTGAGCAGTATTTCACGCTCGGCGGCGGACGGCTCGAAGCCGCGCTTCTCGTAATAGTTGAAGATCGCGTCCACCACCGCCTGCGGTTCGTCGTGGATCTGGATGAGGTCCATGTCCTCGGGATCGATCATGTCCTCCGTGATCAGCGCATGGCGGAACCAGTCGATCATCCCGCGCCAGAACGGCTCGTGCACCAGGATGATCGGCATCTTGCGCGTCTTGCCGGTCTGCACCAGCGTCAACGCTTCCATCAGCTCGTCGAGCGTGCCGAAGCCGCCGGGCAGCACCACCCACGCCGTGGCGAACTTGACGAACATCACCTTGCGCGCGAAAAAGTGGCGGAAGGTCTGGCTGATGTCCTGGTAGAGGTTGGCGGCCTGCTCGTGCGGCAGCTGGATGTTGAGCCCCACGCTCGGGCTGCGGCCGAAGTAGGCGCCCTTGTTCGCCGCTTCCATGATGCCGGGGCCGCCGCCGGAAATCACGCTGAAGCCGGCGTCCGAGAGCTGGCGCGCGATTTTCTCGGCGAGGATGTAATAGGGATGATCGGCCGGCGTGCGCGAACTGCCGAAGATGCTCACCGCGGGACGGATGACGCTCAAGCGTTCCGTCGCCTCGACGAATTCTGACATAATGCCGAACACCCGCCACGATTCGCGCGCGGACCAGCGCCGCTCCGCGAGCTCGGGCGTGATGGCGTTATGAAGCTTGTCTTTCTCGGTCATCGGACGCTCCGTGAATCGTGATTCGTGAATCGTGATTCGTGTCGAGACGGTCGTGAAACGCGGGGCATTGCGTGCATCAACGATTCACGATTTACGATTCACCATTTACGAGAAATTATGAAGACGCTGCTGCTGGTCGACGGCTCCTCGTACCTCTACCGCGCGTTCCACGCGCTGCAGCGCGCCGACCTGCGCAACCGAAAGGGCGAGCCGACCGGCGCGATCTACGGCGTCATCAACATGCTGCGCCGGCTGCACAAGGAGACGCCGGCCGATTATAGCGCCTGCGTATTCGACGCAAAAGGCAAGACCTTCCGCGACGAAGCCTATCCCCAGTACAAGGCCAACCGCCCGCCGATGCCGGACGATCTTGCCGCGCAGATCGCGCCGCTCAAGGAAACCATCGCCGCCCTGGGCTGGCCGCTGCTCGAGATCGAGGGGGTGGAGGCGGACGACGTAATCGGCACGCTCGCCAGACAAGCTGAGCGCGAGGGCGTGCGCGTGATCATCGCCAGCGGCGACAAGGACCTTACGCAGCTCGTGAACCCTGTCATTACGATTGAGAATGCCGATCCCAAAACCGGGGAGCGCGAGATTCTTGATGAGGCCGGCGTGGCGAACAAATTTGGCGTCAAGCCCGAGCGCATGATCGACTATCTCGCGCTGATCGGTGACAGCGTGGACAACGTGCCGGGCGTGGAGAAGGTCGGGCCGAAGACCGCGGTGAAGTGGCTCTCGCAGTACGGGACGCTCGACGACGTGATGAAGCACGCGGCCGAGATCGGCGGGGTGGTCGGAGAGAACCTGCGCAAGGTGCTCGACTGGCTGCCGAAGGCGCGCGAGCTCCTCACCATCAGGTGCGACGTCGAACTGCCGGTGACGGTGCACGATCTCGCGCCGAAGCCGCGGGAGACCGCCAGGCTAGCAGAGCTTTTCGACCGTTTCGACTTCAAGTCCTGGAGGCGGGAGCTGGAGGGGCGCGCGTCATCGGATACGGAGCAAGCCCCAGGGGTGTCGGCCGGTGACGATAAGCCATCCGCTGCGGCGCGCGCCCCTCAACACGCGCCTGATCGTGACTACGAAACGATCCTCACAGAGCAGCAGCTTGAAGCATGGCTCGCGAGAATAGGAAAGGCAGATTTGGTTTCCGTGGATACGGAAACCACCAGCCTCGATCCGTTCAAGGCCGAGCTGGTCGGCGTCTCCTTCTCGATCGAGCCGGGCCGCGCCGCCTACGTGCCGCTCGGCCATCAATATGCCGGCGCGCCGCGGCAGCTCCCGCGCGAAACGGTGCTTGCGAAACTCAAGCCGTGGCTGGAAGACCCCAAGCGCGCGAAGCTCGGGCAGAACGCGAAGTACGACATGCACGTGCTCGCCAATCACGGCGTCCGCCTCGCCGGCGTCGCGCACGACACCCTGCTCGAATCCTACGTCCGGGAGAGCCATCGCTCGCACGACATGGACAGCCTCGCCGAGCGGCATCTGGGGTTGAAGACCATCACGTACGAGGAGGTGACGGGAAAGGGCGCGAGCCGCATCGGCTTCGAGCAGGTGGCGGTGGAGCGTGCCACCGAGTACGCGGCCGAGGACGCCGATGTGACGCTGCAGTTGCATCAGGCGCTGTATCCGGGAATCGAGGCCGACGAGAAGCTCGCGCGCATCTACCGCGATGTCGAAATGCCGCTGCTCCCGGTGCTGTTCGCCATGGAACGGCACGGTGTACTGCTCGACACCGGGCTGCTCAAGGAGCTCTCTCGCGAGTTCGGCGCGAAGATGGCGGAGTTCGAGGCCAAAGCCCACGAGCAGGCCGGGCAGCCGTTCAACCTCAACTCGCCCAGGCAGATCCAGGAGCTTCTTTTCGAGAAGCACAAGCTTCCGGTGGTGAAGAAGACCCCGAGCGGGGCGCCGTCCACGGACGAGGACGTGCTGGAGCAACTCGCGCTCGACCATCCGCTGCCGAAGCTGATCCTCGATTACCGCGCGCTCGCCAAGTTGAAGTCCACCTACACCGACAAGCTGCCCGAGATGATCAACCCGCGGACGGGCCGCGTGCATACCAACTACGCGCAGGCGGTGGCGGTGACCGGGCGCCTCGCGAGCAACGACCCCAACCTTCAGAACATCCCGATCCGGACCGCCGAGGGCCGCCGCATCCGCGAGGCGTTCATCGCGCCGGAGGGCGCGCACATCGTCTCCGCCGACTACTCGCAGATCGAGTTGAGGATCATGGCTCACATCTCGCAGGACGCAAGCCTGCTGAAGGCCTTCGCGGCAGGCGAGGACATCCACCGCGCCACCGCCGCCGAGATCTTCGGCATGCCGCCCGATGAGGTCGGCGCCGAGCAGCGACGCTACGCCAAGGTGATCAACTTCGGGCTGATCTACGGCATGTCGGCGTTCGGGCTCGCGCGCCAGCTCGGGCTCGAGCGCGCGGCCGCGCAGCAGTACATGGACCGCTATTTCGCGCGCTATCCGGGCGTGGCGAATTACATGCGGCGCACGCGCGAGACGGCACGCGACACGGGTTACGTCGAAACGGTGTTTGGGCGGAGGCTCTGGCTGCCCGAGATCGGGAGCAGCAACGCCGCGCGCCGCCAGGGCGCGGAGCGCGCCGCGATCAACGCGCCGATGCAGGGCACGGCGGCGGACCTCATCAAGATGGCGATGATCGCGGTGGACCGCTGGCTCGCGGAGCAAAGATGGAAGTCCCGGCTCATCATGCAGGTGCACGACGAGCTGGTGCTGGAAGTGCCAGAGAGGGAGCTGGGGGAGGTCAAGCACGAGCTGCCGAAGCTCATGAGCGGCGTGGCGAGCCTCTCGGTGCCGCTGGTGGTGGACATCGGCGCGGGGCCCAATTGGGACAAGGCGCACTAGCCCGCATGCTTCATGACCGCCACGGTTTTGGGGTCATGCGATCACGCCGCGCGAGATGGCCTCGACGCGACTGAGCAAGACGTGCGCGAGACCATTGAAGCCGACGAAGATATAGACCGCAGTGGCGCAATTCCGCACGGCAAAGTAATGGCGCGAGCGCGTCGAGAACGCACTGATCGTGCCTCGGTAATCCTAACGGGCTGTCGATTGATCTCTGCGCGTCAGGCAAAAGGCAAGACCTCAGCTCTGCGTTATTGACGCGCGTCATGCGGTAGCGAAGTAGGCGCGATCATCGGCTACGCGGGTAGAATTCAGTTTCGGCGGGCAGTGACGATGCTTTGGGCCATCCAATTGGATGATGCCATGGACGAGCAGGCCGCCTCGTTTTATTCTCATTTCAAATTTATGCCCCTGCCCAGCCAACCGATACGTTTATTGCTTCCGCTCAACGCCTTCCGATGAAAATCCTCGAATACATCGGCCTCGACACCTCTCGCGTCAACGCCAGCTATCGCAAGGTGGCTGACGCCATCGCCCGCCACGACTTCCGCGCCGCACAGGTCAAGAAACTCGCCAATCTCAGTCACGGCAAGTTCTACCGGGCAAAGCTCGGTGGCGCCGACCGGCTGCTGTTTTCCCTGGTCCGCCACGAGGACGAAGTCTGCGCACTGATGCTGGAAGTGATCGCCAATCACGATTACGACAAGTCCCGCTTCCTGCGCGGCGCGGCGATCGATGAAACCAGGATTTCCGACGTCGAAGCGGCCGACGCCATCAAGGAGGCGCAGCCGGTGCGCTACCTGCACCCGGAGCGCACCGCGATTCACCTGCTCGACAAGCCGCTTTCCTTCGATGACACGCAGGAAGCTGTCTACCGCCAACCACCGCCCCTGATCGTAGTAGGCAGCGCCGGCAGCGGCAAGACGGTGCTGACGCTGGAAAAGCTCAAGCACGTAGAAGGCGAGGTGCTCTACGTTACCCACTCCGCCTACCTCGCCCAAAGCGCGCGGAATATCTACTATGCCAACGGCTTTGAACACGGCGGGCAGGAGGCGGTATTCCTGTCCTACCGCGAGTTCGTCGAATCCATCCGCGTACCGACGGGGCGGGAAGCGAGTTGGCGTGACTTTGCCGGCTGGTTTGCGCGGATGCGGCAGACTTTCAAGGAGTTCGACGGTCACCAGGTCTTCGAGGAAATCCGCGGCGTGATTGCTGCTGGCGCCGGGGGTGTTCTGTCGCGAGATGACTATCGGACGCTCGGCGTGCGCCAGTCCATCTTTCCCGAAAGCGAGCGCGACCAGCTCTACGACCTCTTCGGGAAATATCGAGACTGGCTTCTTGAGACCAGGCTCTACGATCTGAACCTCGTCGCCCGGGAGTGGCAGGCGCTGGCAGCGCCACGTTACGACTTTGTCGTCATCGACGAAGTACAGGACATTACGACCGTTCAGCTTGCGCTGGTGCTGAAGACCCTCAAGCATCCGGGCCACTTCCTGCTCTGCGGCGATTCCAACCAGATCGTTCACCCCAACTTTTTTTCATGGGGACAGGTAAAGAGCCTGTTCTGGCGCGATCCGACATTGGCCGAACGGCAGGAACTGCGGGTGCTCACCGCCAATTATCGCAATGGGCTGGAAGCAACGCGCGTCGCCAACCAACTGCTGAAAATCAAGCAGCGGCGCTTCGGTTCCATCGACCGGGAGAGTAACTTTCTCGTGCAGGCGGTCGGGGGTGAAAACGGGCAGGTGGCGCTCATGCCGGACAAGGACGCTGCGAAGCGCGAACTCGACCAGAAAATTCGCCAGTCCACCCGGTTCGCCGTCCTGGTAATGCGCGACGAGGACAAGGCCGAGGCGAAAAAGCACTTCGCCACGCCCCTGCTGTTCTCCATCCATGAGGCCAAGGGGCTGGAATACGAGAACATCGTCCTCTACCGCTTTGTCTCGGATCACCGGGCTGAGTTCGCCGACATTGTCGAAGGCGTCGCCAAGGCCGATCTCGCTGTCGACACGCTGGATTACCGGCGAGCGAAGGACAAGAGCGACAAGTCGCTGGAGGTCTACAAGTTCTTCGTCAATGCTCTCTACGTCGCGCTGACGCGCGCCATCAAGAACCTGTACGTGATCGAATCGGACACCGGACATCCGCTCTTTGGTCTGCTCGACATGGCCATCGGCGAAGTCAAAGTGGAGGCGAAACAGTCGACGCTGGAAGACTGGCAGAAGGAAGCGCGCAAGCTCGAACTCCAGGGGAAACAGGAGCAGGCGGAAGCAATCCGGCGCACCATTCTCAAGCAGACGCCCGTGCCCTGGCCGGTGTTCGGCGAGGCGAAGGTCAATGAACTCCTGCTCAAAGTGTTTCGCGAACAGGCGCCAGGCAGCAAGATGAAGCAGCAGCTCTATGATTACGCCACCTGCTTTGACGAGCCGGTGCTGGCGGAGTGGCTCACTGAGGAGGCGAAGTTCGACGCGGCGAGAAACTTCCAGCAGCTACGCGCCACGCTGGCGCGCAAGACCTATGTCCCCTATTTCGCCCATCACTTTAAGGACATTTTGCGGCAGTGCGACCAACATGGCATCGAGCACCGTCTTCCCATGAACCAGACGCCGCTGATGGCGGCAGCGGCAGCAGGCAACGTGCCGTTGGTAGAAGCGCTGCTGGAGCGCGGTGCGGATCGGGAAGCTGTCGACCAATACGGCGGCAATGCCCTGCACTGGGCCCTGCGCGAAGCCTTTCGCGACCCGCAGTTCGCCCGCGGTCCTTTTGCCGCACTCTACGAATTGCTCGCCCCGGCGAGCATCGACGTCAATACCGGCGACCGGCTGGTACGCATAGACCGCCATCTGTCCGAATACTTTCTGTTCCAGACACTGTGGACGCTGTTCAAGTCGCGCTTCACCCACAGGCAGCGCCGGTCCTACGGCGCTTTCGAGACGCGGGCAATTCTGGAAGCCTGGCGGCACCTTCCCGCCAACGTGGTGCGGCCCGAGCGCAACAAGCGCCAGCATCTTTCCAGCGTGCTCTCGCGCAACGAGGTCGATCGCGACTATGCCTACAATCGGGCGCTCTTCATGCGCGTTTCCCAGGGCTGGTATCAGTTCAATCCGAAACTCTCGGTGCGTCGCCGGCAGGGCGATGAGG
>Ga0209640_10002027_pt1 | contig 17556 bp, 14 predicted proteins | sample RifCSP10_1_FD_184018 | JGI IMG/M metagenome (GOLD analysis project Ga0209640, IMG submission 184018) | Soil microbial communities from Rifle, Colorado - Rifle CSP2_sed 10_1 (SPAdes) (version 2) | ecosystem: Environmental > Terrestrial > Deep subsurface > Rock core/Sediment | place: Rifle... | reverse complement strand
GCGCGAGCGCCTGGTCGAGCGGGCACGGGAGGACATTGGCCCCTACCTGCAGCGCCGCTGGCGTGAACTCGCCGATCACCCGCTGGTGGGCGAGGTCCGCGGCGTCGGCATGATCGGGGCTCTCGAACTCGTGGCGCACAAGGGCAGCCGGACGTTCTTCCGCAATCGGGGCGCCACGGGGCTGGTCTGCCGCGACCACTGCTTTGCCAATGGCCTGGTCATGCGGGCGGTGCGGGATACCATGATCATGGCACCGCCGCTCGTGATCGGGAAAGGTCAGGTGGACGAGCTGATCGAAAAGGCGGGGCGCTGCCTGGACCTGACTGCTGCCGACATCGGTATTGGCTGACCGCGACATGCTGGACACGCAGCCCGCTCCGGCGCTGTTATATTGGACCGAAGAAGCCGGGGACGCGATCATGCGCAGTAAATTCCGTATCGGGCTGCTCACCGCAGCCGTCATGTTGCTGGCCGGCTGTGGGGGCGAGAAGGAGGAGGCCGCCGACGCCGCAGCAAAGCCAGAAGAAAAGGTCTTGTTCGTCTACAACTGGTCCGACTACATCGGCGAGACGACGATCGCGGACTTCGAGGCCAGGACCGGCATCAAGGTCACCTACGACGTGTTCGACTCCAACGAGGTGCTGGAGACCAAGCTGCTGGCGGGCCGCACCGGCTATGACGTGGTCGTGCCATCGGCAAATTTCCTCGAGCGGCAGATCAAGGCCGGCGTGTTCCTGAAGCTCGACAAGTCGAAACTGCCGAACTTGGTCAACATGGACCAGGAAATCATGCAGCGCGTGGCCGCACACGATCCTGGCAATGAGCACTCAATCAACTATCTTTGGGGCACGACTGGCATCGGCTACAACCCGGACCTGGTCAAGAAGGCGCTCGGCGCCGGCACCATCGACAGCTGGAGCGCGGTCTTCAACCCGGCGAATGCGGCCAGGCTCGCGAAGTGCGGTATCTCGATTCTCGACGCTCCGAGCGAGGTCATCGATTCCGCGTTGATCTACCTTGGTCGTGATCCGAACAGCGAAAAGGCCGAGGACCTGGCCGCGGCAGAAGAACTCCTGATGAAAGTGCGCCCGCACGTGCGCTACTTCCATTCGTCCCAATACATCAACGACCTCGCGACCGGCGAGATCTGCGTGTCGCTCGGCTGGAACGGCGACGTGCTGCAGGCGCGCAAGCGCGGCGCGGAAGCCGAGAAGCCGGTCAATGTCGCCTGGGCGAACCCGAAGGAAGGGGCAATCATGTGGTTCGACATGCTCGCGATCCCGGCCGACGCGCCGCATCCGGGCAACGCGCACGAGTTCGTGAACTTCATCATGGACCCTGCAGTCGCCGCGGGCATCACCAACACCGTGGCCTTTGCGACTGGCAATGCGGCATCGCTTGCGCTCGTCAGCGACGACATCAAGAACGATCCATCGGTCTATCCGACCGAAGAAGTCAGGGAGAACCTGCACCCGCACCTGGCCGAGTCGCAGGATTTCAGCCGCGAGCTGAACCGCGCGTGGACCCGGGTGCGCACCGGGCAGTAAGCGCGGGCCGATCAAGGCCCCGGCGAGCCAGGCTCGCCGGGGCCTTCTCGAAGGGGGATACTGCCGATGGCCAATGCGCGCGCCGAGCAACGGAGCGAACCCTGGAAGGACCCGGGCGCGACGCCATACGTCCGGATCGAGAGACTGACCAAGAAGTTCGGCGACTTTGTCGCAGTCGACGATGTCTCGCTCAGCATCTACCGAGGCGAGATTTTCTGCCTGCTGGGCGGTTCGGGCTGCGGCAAGACCACGCTCTTGCGCGTGATGGCGGGCTTTGAGCCTCCCACTTCGGGCTCGATCTGGATCGACGGCGTGGATGTTACCGCGATGCCGCCTTATGAACGGCCGGTCAACATGATGTTCCAGTCTTATGCCCTGTTCCCGCACATGACGGTGGAGCAGAACGTGGCGTTCGGGCTGCGCCAGGACAAGGTGCCGAAGCGCGAGATCGCGGAGCGCGTCGCCGAGATCCTGGGCCTGGTGCGCATGCGCCAATTTGCCGGGCGCAAGCCGCACCAGCTTTCGGGCGGCCAGCGCCAGCGCGTGGCGCTCGCCCGGTCGCTCGTCAAGCGCCCCAAGCTCCTGCTGCTCGACGAGCCACTGGCCGCGCTCGACAAGAAGCTGCGTGAACACACGCAGTTCGAGCTGATCAACATTCAGGAGACGCTCGGCGTCACTTTCGTGGTCGTCACCCACGACCAGGAAGAGGCGATGACGCTGGCCTCCCGTATCGGCGTCATGAACCATGGCGAAATCATCCAGGTCGGCACGCCGACGGAAATCTATGAATATCCCGGTTCGCGCTTCGTGGCCGACTTCATCGGCTCGGTCAACATGTTCGAGGGCCGGCTGATCGAGGACGAGCCCGACTACGTGCGGGTCGAGTCCGCGGATCTCGGCGGCGTCTTCCACGTGGGTCATGGAGTAAGTGCAGCGCCGAATGCAATTGTCTGGGTCGCATTGCGGCCGGAGAAAATCCACATTTCGCGCGAACGACCGGAAAATGGAGGCGACAACCGGGTCGCCGGCATCGTGGCCGAAATCGCCTATCTCGGCGACCAGTCCATTTATCTGGTGCGCCTCGCGGGTGGGCGCATGGTGCGGGTCACGCAACCCAACATCGTTCGGCAGGACAGCGGCGGCCGCATCACCTGGGAGGAGCCCGTCTGGCTCTCCTGGGATTCCTCGAGTCCGGTGGTGGTTACGCAGTGAAACGCGGGCGGACCGGCAACAGGCGTAGCTCGCCGTTCGTGCAGCCCGAGCTGATGGCCTGGATGCGCGCGCTCGGTCCCTATCGCTGGGCCAGCGTCTGCCTTAGGGCATGGGGCATGACCGGGCGCGCGGCGGTGACGAGCGTCCCTTACCTGTGGCTCCTGCTGTTCTTCCTGGTCCCATTCCTGATCGTCCTGAAGATTTCCGTTTCCGACATCCGCCTCGGCATGCCGCCGTATGAGCCGCTCATCACCTGGGTCTCCGCGCAGGTCGTCGAGTTCAGGCTCAATCTGGCGAATTACGCATTCCTGTGGGAGGACGCGCTTTACCGCCATGCTTACCTGAATTCGCTGCTGACCGCAGGTGTCTCGACGCTCCTGTGCCTGCTGATCGGTTACCCGATGGCCTACGGCATCGCGCGCGCGAAGCCTTCCTGGCGCAATCTGTTGCTGCTGCTGGTGATGCTGCCATTCTGGACTTCCTTCCTGCTTCGCGTTTACGCCTGGATCGGCATCCTGAAGAACAACGGGCTGATCAACAACCTGCTTCTTGCGATTGGCGTCATCGACGAACCGATCGTGATGCTGCAGACTGATTTCGCCGTTTATCTCGGCATCGTGTACTCCTATCTGCCATTCATGGTGCTGCCGCTCTATACGGCGATCGAGAAACTCGATCTGTCATTGCTCGAGGCCGCTGCCGACCTCGGCTGCCGGCCGGTCCGCGCATTCCTTGCGATCACGGTGCCGCTGACGATGACCGGAATCGTCGCCGGCTGCATGCTCGTGTTCATTCCGGCGGTCGGTGAGTTCGTGATCCCGGCGCTGCTGGGCGGGCCGGACTCATTGATGATCGGCCGCGTGCTTTGGGAGGAGTTCTTCAACAATCGCGACTGGCCGGTCGCAAGCTCCGTCGCCATCGCGATGCTGCTGCTGCTCGTGATCCCGATCATGATCCTGCAGCGCGTCCAGGGACAGCAGATGTGGGCGCACCGATGAACCAGCGGCGCTCTTTCTTCGTGCTGACGATGATGACCTTCGGCTTTGCGTTCCTGTACATCCCGATCCTGTCGCTGATCGTCTATTCGTTCAACGAGTCGCGCCTCGTCACGGTCTGGGCGGGCTTTTCGACCAAGTGGTACGTGGCGCTCCTTCACAACGAAGCCGTGATCAATGCGGCGAAACTTTCACTGAAGATCGCGGCGCTCAACGCGACCGGCGCGACGATCCTGGGCACGCTCGCCGGCCTGGCACTCGCGCGCTTCGGCCGCTTCCGCGGCCGCTCGCTATTGACCGGCATGGCGACCGCGCCGCTCGTCATGCCCGAGGTGATCACGGGCCTGTCGCTGCTACTGCTGTTCGTCGCAATGGAGCAGGCCTTCGGCTGGCCGGCAGGGCGCGGCTTCACGACGATCACGATCGCCCACATCACGTTTTCGATGGCCTATGTCACGGTTGTCGTGCAGTCGCGGCTCTCGACTCTCGATGAGTCGCTCGAGGAAGCCGCGATGGACCTCGGCGCCAGGCCGGCCAAGGTCTTCTTCCTGATCACGCTGCCGATCATCCTGCCGGCCATACTCGCAGGCTGGTTGCTCGCCTTCACCCTGTCCTGGGATGATCTCGTGATAACGAGCTTCGTGTCCGGCCCGGGCTCCAGCACGCTGCCGATCCTGATTTTCTCGAAGGTGCGCCTGGGTGTCAGCCCGGACATCAATGCGCTCGCGACCATCCTGGTGCTGATCGTCGCAACCGGGATCGTGACGGCGGGTATCTACATGCAGCGCCAGCAGAAGCGACGCGATAGGGACATGCAGCAGGCGCTCGCTGACAATCTCTGATGCAGCCACCGGACAGCAAGCTGCCCGGCGTCGGCACGACGATCTTCACCGTCATGTCGCGGCTCGCGACCGAGGCAGGCGCCATCAACCTCGGTCAGGGCTTTCCTGATTTCCAGCCTCCGGCGCGCCTGCGCGAACTGGTCGCGGAGCATCTGGTCGCGGGCCACAACCAGTACGCGCCGATGCCAGGCCTGCCCGCCCTGTGCGAGACGGTCGCGGAGCAGATGAACCGGCGCCAGGGGCTCGCGCTTGACCCGGCGCGTGAAGTCACGATCACGACCGGCGGCACGGAAGCGCTATTCGCCGCGATCCATGCGATCGCGCGCGCGGGCGACGAGGTCGTCCTGCTCGACCCGGCCTACGACTCCTATGGCCCGGCGGCGGAACTTGCGGGCGCGCAGGTACGGCGCGTGCCCCTGCGGCTGCCTGATTTCGCGGTCGACTACGGGCGGCTCGCGGACGCAATCGGCGAGCGCACGCGTCTCCTGATCGTCAACACACCGCACAACCCGACTGGCGCGGTTCTGGATGCAGGCGATTGGGAGCGCATCGCAGACCTGATCGAGCCAACCAGGGCGCTGGTCCTGTCCGACGAAGTCTACGAGTGCCTGGTCTACGATGGCCGCCGTCATGCGAGCGTACTATCGAATGCGCGGCTGCGCGACCGGTCCTTCGCCGTCTTTTCCTTCGGCAAGGTCTTTAACGCGACCGGATGGAAAGTCGGCTATTGCGTTGCGGCACCGGCGCTGACCGCCGAATTCCGCAAGGTGCATCAGTACCTGACGTTTTCGGTATCGACGCCCGTCCAGCACGCGATCGCCGACTTCATGCGCGAGGAACCCGCGTTCCAGGACGGGCTCGCGCCGTTCTACCAGTCCCGGCGAGACCGCTTCGCTTTGCTGCTCGCGGATTCACGATTCGGATTGCGACCGGCTGCCGGCACCTATTTCCAGCTCGCCGACTATGGGGCGATCTCGGACGAGCCCGACATAGAGTTCTGCCAGACGCTGATCCGGGAGCACGGTGTCGCGGCGATCCCGCTGTCGCCATTCTGCGAGGCGCAATTGGACGCGCGGCTCCTGCGGTTCTGCTTCGCGAAGGGTGACGCCACTCTCGAGCAGGCTGCAGAGCGACTCACAAGGGTCTAGATACGGGATAAACTCACGGCCATGAAACCCATCAATGAAGTTGCGCAATCTCTCGGCATCGAACTGGCCGATCTCGAGCCGTACGGCCACTACAAGGCCAAGCTGTCCCTTGACGCATTTAAGAACCGCCCGCGGCGCGGCAAGCTCGTGCTCGTCTCGGCCATCACGCCCACACCGGCCGGCGAGGGCAAGACCACGACGTCCATCGGCCTCGTGCAGGGGCTGGCGAAGATCGGCGTGCGAAGCGCAGCGGCATTGCGTGAACCGAGCCTTGGCCCGGTCTTCGGCATGAAAGGCGGCGGGGCGGGCGGCGGCGCCTCGGAAGTGGTGCCGATGATGGACATCAACATGCATTTCAACGGTGACTTTCACGCCGTTTCGAGCGCACACAATCTGCTCGCCGCGCTGGTGGACAACTGCCTGCACAACGGCAGCGTGCCCCGGCTCGACCCGCGGCACGTGACCTGGAAGCGGGTCATGGACATGAACGATCGCGCCCTGCGCGACATCGTCATCGGGCTCGGCGGACGGACCGAAGGTTTCCCGCGGGAGACCGGATTCGACATCACCGCGGCGAGCGAGGTGATGGCGGTGCTGTGCCTTGCGGACGGCATCCCGGACCTGAAGGCGCGGCTCGGCCGGATCGTCGTGGGCTATGGCAGCGACGGCACGCCCGTCACTGCGCGGGACATCAAGGCAGTGGGCGCAATGGCCGCGCTTCTCAGCGAGGCGATCAAGCCGAACCTCGTGCAGACGACGGAAGGAGTGCCGGCCTTCGTTCACGGTGGCCCGTTCGCGAACATCGCGCACGGCACCAACAGCATCACCGCCACGAAGGCGGCGCTCTCCTATGCCGACATCGTCGTGACCGAGGCGGGCTTCGCCTTCGAACTCGGAGCGGAGAAGTTTTTCGACATCAACTGCCGCTACGGCGGCTTCGCGCCGGCCTGCACCGTGCTGGTAGCCACCATCCGCGCGCTCAAGATGCACGGCGGGAAGCCGCTTGCCGAAATCGGGAAGCCCGACGTGGCGGCCATGGTCAGGGGATTCTCGAACATGGAGAAGCATTTCGAGAACATCCGCAAGTTCGGCCAGACCTGCGTCGTGGCGATCAACCACTTCCCGACCGATTCAGCCGAAGAGGTCCGCGCGCTCGAGCAACACTGTCAGGCGCTCGGCGTGCAGGCAGTCGAAGCAAGGCCGTTCAGCGAGGGCGGCCAGGGATGCACGAAGCTCGCCTCGGTTGTGCGCGACCTCGTGGCCACGAACGAGCCGCAATTCAAGCCGCTCTATGACTGGAACGCCTCGATCGAGGACAAGATCCTGACGATCGCACGCGAGATGTACGGTGCGCACGCCGTCGACTACACGGCCAGGGCGCGTCGCGACCGCGATCAGCTTGAGAAGTCCGGCTTCGGCAAGCTGCCCGTTTGCATTGCCAAGACCCAGCAGTCGCTGTCGGACAATCCGGCCCTGCTCGGTCGGCCCAAGGACTTTCTCGTGACCGTGCGCGAGATCCAGCTGGCCGCGGGCGCCGGTTTCGTGATTCCGATCACCGGCGAGATCATGCGCATGCCGGGCCTCCCCAAGGAGCCGATGGCGCACAAGTTCGACCTGACCGACGAGGGCGAGGTCGTTTTCGACCGCTAGCAGCTGAAATCCGGGGTACCGGCGGGACCCCGCGGCGCGCGGTCACAACCCGGTGGGGTCGACGCCGTGTTGCGCGCAGGCGGCGGCAACGGTGTTGCGCAGGAGGCAAGCAATTGTCATCGGGCCGACTCCGCCTGGCACCGGCGTGATTGCGCCCGCGACCCGGACCGCCGACTCGAAGTCGACGTCACCGACCAGCCGCTCGCGCGGTCCGTCCGCGGACGGCAGGCTCAGGCGGTTGATGCCGACGTCGATGACGGTTGCTCCCGGCCGGATCCAGTCGCCCTTGATCATCTGCGGCTTGCCGATCGCAGCGATCAGGATGTCTGCACGGCGGCATTCGTCAGCCAGGTCGCGCGTGCGCGAATGGGCAACCGTGACCGTGCAGTGCTCGCGCAGCAGCAATTGCACCATCGGCTTGCCGACGATATTGGAGCGACCGATCACCAGGGCGCGCTGGCCGCTCAGTTCGCCGACATACTGCTTGAGCAGCAACAGACAGCCGAGCGGCGTGCAGGGGATCATCCCGGTGCCGCGGGCGGCCAGGAGCCCGGTATTGATGATGCTGAATCCGTCGACGTCCTTGTGCGGAGCGATCGCATCGATGATGGTCCGCTCGTCAATCTGAGGGGGCAGGGGGAACTGGACCAGGATGCCGTGCACCGCGGAGTCGACGTTGAGTCGTGCGATGTGGCCGAGCAGCTCGGACTGCGGCGTGGAGGCCGGGAGTCGCGTCTCGAATGAGCGCATGCCCACTTCGCGTGTCTGCCGGCCCTTGTTGCGCACATAGACTTCGCTTGCGGGATCGTCACCGACGAGAATCACCGCGAGACCCGGCGTGACACCATGTCGCGCCGCAAGTACCGAAACTTGCCGCGAAACCTCGGTCCGGACCGCGGCCGCGGCTGCCCGGCCGTCGATGATCCGGGCCCTGGAAAGGCTGTCGGGAGTCGTACCGGACCCGGGTTCTGGCATCGATCTGGCCTCATGCCATACTGGTGGCCGCGAGGGTACCTGAATCCCCCGTTCAAGTGCGATATCGCGAGCCATCATGAACGTCAATTGTGACGGCGCTCCGTCAAGTCTCGTCATCAAACTCGCAGATCGGGAGCGCCTGCATTGAGTCCGGGTGCGCCACCGAATCGATTGACCCAGGCCGAGAGGGACGAAGTCCTCGCGATCGTGGGCCATCATCGGGGTCAGCCGGGTCCGTTGATCGAGATCCTGCATGCCGTGCAGGCCACGCTGGGTTGCGTTCCGCCTGAGGCCGTGGCCCTGATAGCAGGCGCACTGAATCTTTCCCGAGCCGAAGTTCACGGCGTCGTCTCCTTCTATCATCACTTCCGCAGCGCCCCCCGGGGCCGGCGGGTCCTGCGACTGTGCCGGGCCGAGGCCTGCCAATCGATGAATGGCCGGGCACTTGAGACGCACGCCATGCGAAGCCTGGGCCTTGGATTCGGCGAGACGACGCCCGATGGCGGACTCACGCTCGAGGCCGTGTATTGCCTGGGACTCTGCGCGTGCTCACCGGCGGCGATGCTCGACGAAGAAGTGCATGGACGGCTGACGCCGGAGAGACTTGATGAACTCCTGCGGAAGGCAGGCGCGACGGTGAATACGTGACGGTCACGGTGTGGGTTTCACGGGACGCCGGGGCGCTCGCGCTCGGGGCCGAGTCAACGGCGAGGAAGCTGTTGTCAGCGGCGCACGCGGCGGGCGCCGCGATCAGCCTGCGTCGGAATGGATCCCGGGGAATGTACTGGCTCGAACCGCTGGTCGAGGTCGAGTGCGCCGCCGGCCGGATCGCCTATGGCCCCGTGTCCGAGCGCGACGTACCGGAGCTGCTGCAGAAGGGGTTGCTGCGGGGCGACGCGCACCCGCTGCGGCTCGGGCCGATCGAAGATCATCCCTGGCTTGGATCGCAGCAGCGACTCACTTTTGCGCGGGTCGGGCGGATCGATCCGCTTGACCTGAACGATTATCTTGCGCACGGCGGATACCGTGGACTCCGGCGCGCGCTCGAGCTTGGGCCGGCCGCGACCGTGAACGAGGTGCTTGAATCGGGCCTTCGTGGGCGCGGCGGTGCAGCCTTTCCGACGGGCATCAAGTGGCAGACCGTGATCAAGCAGCCGCAGGGCCAGAGGTACATCGCCTGCAATGCCGACGAGGGCGACTCGGGGACATTTTCGGATCGCATGCTCATGGAAGGCGATCCTTTCTCGCTGATCGAAGGCATGACCATTGCGGGCGCGGCGGTCGGCGCGACGCGAGGATATGTTTACCTGCGTGTCGAATATCCACACGCCTACCAGGTGATGACCGCCGCGATCGCGGCGGCGCGAACGGCAAGCTACCTTGGAGAGGATGTCTGCGGCAGCGGCCTCGCCTTCGACATCGAGCTGCGCCTCGGCGCCGGTGCGTATATCTGCGGCGAGGAGACATCGATGCTGGAAAGCATCGAAGGCCGCCGGGGGGAGATACGGGTGCGCCCGCCGCTCCCGGCGGAAAGAGGTCTGTTCGGGGCGCCGACCGTGGTCAACAACGTAATCACCCTCGCGACGGTGCCTGGGATCCTGGCATCCGGCGCGGCTGAATACCGGGACTTCGGTCAGGCGAAGTCCCGCGGGACGCTGCCTCTGCAGCTGGCCGGCAATGTGCGCCGCGGCGGGCTCGTCGAGCGCGCTTTCGGCCTGACGGTGCGTGAATTGCTGTACGACTATGGGGGCGGTTCCGCGAGCGGCCGGCCGATCCGCGCCGTCCAGATCGGCGGGCCACTCGGAGCGTACCTGCCGGCATCGCAGTTCGACACGCCGCTCGAGTACGAAGCGCTGACCGCGATCGGAGCCATGCTGGGGCACGGCGGCGTCGTGGTCTTCGATGACACGGTCGACATGCTGGAGATGGCACGGTATGCGATGCAGTTCTGCGCGCACGAGTCCTGTGGCAAGTGCACGCCCTGCCGCATCGGATCGGTGCGAGGCGCCGAGGCGCTCGGAAACATCGCACGTGGGGTCAATCCGGAGGGCAATTTCGCGCTGGTTGAGGAACTCTGCGATACGATGCTGCATGCATCCTTGTGCGGACTGGGCGGCATGGCGCCCTATCCGGTGTTGAGCGCAATGAAGCATTTCAACGAGGATTTCAGGCGGCGGGCTCCGGGCGGCTGATATGTATTCCATTGATCATAATGATCTTGGCACGCCAGCCGCCGCGTCGATTGAGCCGGTGACGCTCGAGATCGACGACAGTCCGGTCACGGTACCGGCGGGTACGTCGATCATGCGGGCCGCTGCGCTTGCGGGCCGCCGCATCCCGAAGCTCTGCGCCACGGACACGCTCAGGGCCTTCGGTTCCTGCCGGCTGTGCCTGGTGGAGATCGAGGGCGGGCGTGGTTTTCCGGCCTCGTGCACCACCGAGGTGGCGGGCGGCATGAAGGTGCGCACCGATTCGGCGCGGCTCCAGCAATTGCGGCGTGGCGTGGTCGAGCTCTATGTGTCCGACCATCCCCTGGATTGCGCCGGGTGTCCGGCCGAGGGGCATTGCGAGCTGCAAGACGCAGCGGCGAATCTCGGGATCGAGAGTTCCCGTTACTCAAATGGAGGCGCGACGCAGCGCGGTTTCGCGAAGGACGCAAGCAATCCTTATTTCGTCTTCGACTCCGACCTGTGCATCGTGTGTTCGCGCTGCGTGCGCGCCTGCGACGAAGTGCAGGGCACGCTAGCACTCACGATCGAGGGCCGCGGATTCGGGTCACGCGTGTCGGCGAGCCAGCACCAGCCTTTCCTCGAGTCCGAGTGCGTCTCCTGTGGCGCCTGCGTCGAGGCGTGTCCGACCGCCGCGCTGATGGAGAAGTCGCAGATTGCGCTGGGCGCGCCGGCGCGGGCGGTGACGACGACCTGCGGCTACTGCGGGGTCGGTTGCTCGCTCAAGGCGGAGGTTAAGGACGCCACGGTCGTCCGGATGGTTCCGAATCGCTCAGGTACGGCCAACAAGGGTCACGCCTGCGTGAAAGGGCGTTTCGCCTTCGGCTATGCAACGCACGCGGACCGCGTCCGCCGCCCGATGATCCGGGAGCGGATCACGGATCCCTGGCGCGAGGTGAGCTGGGACGAGGCGATCGGACATACCGCCGCTGAATTCAGGCGCATCCAGCGGATGCACGGTCCCGATGCGGTCGGCGGCATCACTTCCTCGCGTTGCACCAACGAAGAAACGTTCCTGGTGCAGAAGCTCGTGCGTGCGGCGCTTGGCACCAACAATGTCGATACCTGTGCGCGGGTCTGCCACTCGCCGACCGGCTACGGGCTGAAGCACACGCTGGGCGAGTCCGCGGGCACGCAGGCCTTCACGTCGGTGATGAAGGCGGACGTCATCGTCGTGATCGGCGCCAATCCGACCGATGGGCACCCGGTCTTTGCCTCGCAGCTCAAGCGCCGCCTTCGCCAGGGCGCGAAGCTCATTGTGATCGATCCGCGCATGATCGACCTTGTGCGTACACCTCATATCGAGGCGGCAGCGCACCTGCAACTTCGCCCCGGCACGAATGTGGCGGTCATCAATGCGCTTGCCCACGTCGTGGTCACCGAGGGGCTCGCGAACGACGCCTATGCCGAGGCGCGGTGTGAGCAGGACTCATACAGGAACTGGAAGGCATTTATCGCCGATGCCAGGCACTCACCGGAGGCGACCGAAGCGACTACCGGCGTCCCCGCCGCGCTGCTACGGGCCGCGGCCCGGATTTACGCCGCGGGGCCGAACAGCGCGATCTACTACGGGCTCGGCGTCACGGAGCACAGCCAGGGCACGACCATGGTCATGGGGATCGCAAACCTCGCGATGGCCACCGGCAACCTCGGTCGTGAGGGCGTTGGCGTCAGTCCGCTCCGCGGCCAGAACAACGTGCAGGGTTCCTGCGACATGGGATCGTTCCCGCACGAGTTCAGCGGTTACCGTCACGTGTCCGACAGCGCGACGCGCGGTCTTTTCGAAGCCGCATGGAATGTCAACCTGGCGAGTGAACCCGGCCTGCGGATTCCGAACATGTTCGAGGCCGCGCTCGACGGCAGCTTCCGCGGGCTCTATATCCAGGGTGAGGACTTCGTCCAATCCGATCCGAATACGAATCACGTCATTGCCGCGCTTTCAGCGATGGAGTGCGTGGTCGTCCAGGACCTGTTCCTGATAGAGACCGCGCGCTATGCGCATGTGTTCCTGCCCGGCTCGTCCTTCCTGGAGAAGGACGGGACTTTCACGAATGCGGAGCGACGCATCTCGCGGGTGCGAAAGGTGATGGAGCCGATTGCTGGACTGGCTGACTGGGAAGTCACGATGCGGCTGGCCCAGGCGCTCGGTCATCCGATGCATTACGCACATCCTTCGGAGATCATGGACGAGATTGCGCGCCTGACACCGACGTTCCGCGGCGTCAGCTACGAGAAACTCGATCGCCTTGGCAGCATCCAGTGGCCCTGCAACGATGCGGCGCCCGACGGCACGCCGACGATGCATGTCGGGAGTTTCGTGCGCGGCAAGGGCAAGTTCTACCTGACGGAGTACGTGGCAACCTCCGAGCGCAGCACGAGCCGCTTCCCACTGCTGCTGACCACCGGGCGCGTGCTCTACCAGTACAACGTGGGGACGCAGACGCGCCGCACGGCGAATCTCGCCTGGCAAGCCGAGGACCGCCTCGAGATACATCCGGACGATGCCGAGAGCCGTGGCATCGTCGACGGCGACTGGGTCGGAGTCACGAGCCGGACCGGCGATACCGTCTTGCGGGCAATCGTGTCCCGCCGCATGAGGCCGGGGGTCGTCTACACGACATTCCATTTCCCGGAATCCGGAGTGAACGTCGTGACGACCGAGAACTCCGACTGGGCGACGAATTGCCCGGAATACAAGGTCACGGCCGTCGAGGTCGTCAAAGTCGAGCAGCCCGAGGCATGGCAGGTCCGGATTCGCGCGGAGCGCAGCACAGGATTCAGCCCGGCCATGCCCTCCGCCTGATACCTGAACACACCGCGATGAATATCGAACGACTGGTCGCGATGGCGAATGACATCGCCGCATTCTTCGCCACCGAACCGGACCCGGACGCTGGTGCCGAGCAGGTAGCGAACCATTTACGGCGCTTCTGGGAGCCACGCATGCGCGACGCCATCCGGCGCTTCGTGCAGGATGGTGGAGCGGGGTTGAGCCCGCTTGCCAGGCGTGGCGTCGAGCGGCTTTGACGCTATCATCTCCGAGGGACCCAGGAAGAATTCATGGCAAAAGACTACCTGTTCACGTCTGAATCGGTCTCGGAGGGTCATCCCGACAAGGTCGCGGACCAGATTTCCGATGCGGTGCTCGACGCCATCATCGCGCAGGACAAACGCGCGCGCGTGGCCTGCGAGACCATGGTCAAGACCGGGGTCGCGATCGTTGCGGGCGAAGTGACGACCCACGCCTGGGTGGACCTGGAGGAACTGGTGCGCCGGGTCATCCAGGATATCGGTTACACCTCCTCGAATGTCGGCTTCGATGGCGCGACTTGCGGAGTGCTTAATCTGATCGGCAAGCAATCGGTGGACATCAACCAGGGGGTCGACCGTAAGCACCCGGAAAACCAGGGTGCCGGGGACCAGGGGCTGATGTTCGGCTATGCCTGTAATGAGGCGCCCGAGTTCATGCCGGCGCCGATCTATTACGCGCACCGCCTGGTTGAACAGCAGGCGAAGGTCCGCAAGCAGAAGAAATCGCCGTTGCCGTGGATGCGGCCCGATGCGAAATCGCAGGTGACACTCCGTTACGAGCAGGGACGCATCACGGGCTTCGATGCGGTCGTGCTGTCGACACAGCACGACCCCGACGTGAAATACAAGGACCTGCGTGAAGGTGTGATCGAGCACGTGCTGAAGCCAGTGCTGCCGAAAAAATGGCTCGCAGCGTTGCCGGCGAGCAAGGTGCACATCAACCCGACCGGCAAGTTCGTGATCGGCGGACCGGTCGGCGACTGTGGCCTGACGGGACGCAAGATCATCGTTGACAGCTATGGCGGAATGGCCCGTCACGGCGGCGGAGCGTTCTCCGGCAAGGATCCCTCCAAAGTCGACCGTTCGGCTGCCTACGCCGCGCGCTACGTCGCCAAGAACATCGTGGCCGCCGGGCTCGCCGACCGCTGCGAGATCCAGGTTTCCTACGCGATCGGCGTTGCAAAGCCGACCTCGATCACGGTCGAGACCTTCGGCACCGGCAAGGTGTCCGACGAGCGCCTCGAGAAACTCGTGCGCGCCCATTTCGACCTGCGTCCCTGGGGCATCATCCAGATGCTGGACCTGCTGCGGCCGATGTACCGCTCGACCGCGGCCTACGGCCATTTCGGCCGCAAGCCGCGCGAGATGAGCTACTCGTGGACCGAACGCAATGGTGGCATCGCGACGCATCGTTCGGAGCAGTTCACGGCTTTCAGCTGGGAGAAGACCGACAAGGCGGAAGAGCTGCGCGAAGCAGGCGGCCTCAGGTGATTGACCGGGGCGGGCGGATCGATGGGCTATGGGCCGTCGTGCTGGCCGCCGGTGAATCGCGCCGTCTGGGCCGGCCGAAGCAGCTGGTACGGTGGCGCGGTGAAAGCCTGATCACGCGTAGCGTTCGCGCAGCCCAGGCCGTCTGCGGACGACGCGTCGTGGTGGTGCTCGGCGCGCATCGCGACGCCATCGAACGCGAGCTGGAGCCGCTTAGCCCTGTGCTGGCATTGAACCCACATTGGACTGAAGGGCTTGCTTCGTCACTGCGGGTCGGGATCGCGGCGTTGCCACCCTCCTGTGAAGCTGCCCTGCTGCAGAGTTGCGACCAGCCGCGGGTGCCCGTCAGGGCACTGCAAGCACTCGCGCAATGCTGGCGCGAAAATCCCGATCACGCCATTGCGAGCGCATACGCGAACACCGTGGGTATTCCCGCCGTATTGCCTGCGCGGCTCTTCACTACGCTAAAAACGCTCTCCGGTGATCAGGGTGCACGCGCCGTGCTGCGTGCCGAGGGAGCGCGACTCGAGCGCCTGCCGGTACCGGAGGCGGCTTTCGATGTTGACGACGAGGATACGCTGTGCGCGCTCAAGGCGAGTGACGCGCCTGCAGGCACCGGACAATGAGCACCCGGCTATTGATCGAGGCCTTTGATGCCTGGCGCCGTGCGGGAGAACGCATGGTGCTCGCGACGGTGACCGCCACTGCTGGCTCGACCTACAGCAAACCGGGTGCGCAGATGCTGATTTCCGGCAGCGGGGAGTTTCGCGGCCTGCTGAGCGGGGGGTGCCTTGAGGGCGACCTTGTGGAGCACGCCAGGGACGTGCTCGCGCACGGGGTGCCCAGGACAGTGCATTACGACATGCGCAACCGCGGAGAGGACGAGCTTTGGGGCTTGGGGCTTGGCTGCGACGGCGCCATCGACATCTTCCTCCAGGCACTGGACCGGAACCATGAGCCCTTCGCGTGCATGGCCCGCCACATCGCGGCCCACGAAGCCTGCGCCTACACCCTTGTAACCACGAGTACTGCGCCTGGACTGCCCGTGGGTGCCATGGTGATCGCCACTGCGCAGCGATCAGACGCCTTTTCGGTGCCGGAGCATCACCGAGGCGCTCTCGTTCAAGCCAGCCGCAGCCGTCTGGCGGCTGGTGGAGCGGCCTGCATCCAGATGGCTCTCGGCGATGGCACGGCCGAGGTGCTGGTCGCCGTCATTGCGCTACCCGTACGCCTGCTCGTGCTCGGCGCAGGCCCCGATGTGATTCCGTTGGTGCGCATCGCCCGCGAGTTGGGGTGGTACGTCACCGTCGCTGACCATCGTCGCGGCCACATCGAACGCCTGGCCGGCGCCGGCGCGGATCAGACACTCGAGGTGATGCCGGCAAGACTGTGCGATGCGCTGGAAACGAATGCATTCGATGCGGCCGTCATCATGAGCCATCACTTGCAAAGTGACCGCGCCTACTTGGGCGCGCTCGCGAGCAGCAGTGTGTCCTACATCGGCTTGCTGGGCCCGCGCGCCCGGCGCGAGCGGCTGCTTGCCGACCTCGGGGAGCACGCCGCGCCACTGCAGGGGCGGATCTACGGACCGGTCGGGCTCGACATCGGCGCCGACACGCCGCAGGGAATCGCCCTTGCAATCGCGGCAGAGATACACGCCGTGCTGAATGGCCGCGGGCCGCGCCATTTCTCCGGCTGAGACGATTCAGTCCGCAATCCCCACGCCGCGACCGGGCGTCCAAGGCACACCGGCCGCATCGAGCTTGCGCTTGAGCGCGGCGAACTCGACGTCGATGAGCGCATCGATCATGGGACCAATCTCGCCGAAATCGGCCTCGGCGATGGCGAGGCTGTTGCGCTGCGTCGGCGTCGGGCCGTAGAGCGACGTGTACTCGCCGGAACTGGCGGAGTCGATGCGCGTCTGCACCGGTACGAGACCCGGGTCGCCCATCTCGTCACGTACCTGGTTCTGCACCAGCCGGTCCGTCAGTCGCTGTGCTCGCTGGCCGATCGTGTTGGCTTCACGGTACAGCTCGCCATAAGACGTCGAGCGAGAAAGCGTCGTCTTGATGGCCTTGATGGCCGCGACCAGTTCGTCGATGCCGGCAGCCGAACCCCTGACAGCGCGGTCGAGCTCATCGGCGCGACGCAAGAATGCGACGCGATCGGACTGTGCTGACTCCGCGAGCGTCGGCTTGCGGATCGACACGACGTCAAAGGACTGTGTCTGGCCGAGTTCCTCGACCTGGCCGTCGATGCGACGGGCGAGACTGACGCTGTAGCGGCCCGGTTCGACGACCACGCCGGCCGGCGGCGTATCGAAGGATGGCTCCTTGCTTTCCGGCACCCACGGCTCGAGTTGCGGATAGCGCAGGTCCCAGGCCACGCGGTGGAAACCGGCCTCGACGGTGCCCTCCAGGTGGCGCACGACATTGCCGTTGGCATCACGCACGGTCAGCACCACGGCCGGGGCATCCTCAAGCTGCTCCGCGGTCAACGCTTCCCAACCGGGAATGGGCGTGTCCTTGCCTGCTTCCTCCAGCGGCTTTTCCGTCTCGCGCCGCTGCTCCTGCCGGCTACGTATCGCCTCCGGCAGGTAGTAGGTAAACACGGCACCGTGCGGCGGGTTTGGCGTCTGGAAGAAGGCGTCTCCCTGGCTG
>Ga0209640_10002026_pt1 | contig 17559 bp, 14 predicted proteins | sample RifCSP10_1_FD_184018 | JGI IMG/M metagenome (GOLD analysis project Ga0209640, IMG submission 184018) | Soil microbial communities from Rifle, Colorado - Rifle CSP2_sed 10_1 (SPAdes) (version 2) | ecosystem: Environmental > Terrestrial > Deep subsurface > Rock core/Sediment | place: Rifle... | reverse complement strand
CCATCCTGGTCACGAACCACGTCGACGTGTCAGGAGGCGGCGAGGCCGCGAACGTCACCGGCAACAACAGCACGACCGATTCGGTGCTCGTCCGGCAGCACACCACCACGACCGTCCAGCCGGTGACGCAGCACTACCACGACGTGGCGATCCTCACGGCCACCGTCACGCCGTCGGGCGTGTCAGGCACCGTCGAGTTCTTCGTCGATGGCATCTCGGTCGGGTTCGGCGCCTACAACAGCGTGACGGGCGTCGCGACGCTCGCGTACGTCATCCCGTTGCCGTCGGGGTCGTACGACCTGCGCGCCGACTTCACCAGCGCGGAAGTCCTCTACCTTGACAGCACGCACACGCTGATCGACGGGCTCACCGTCACCCAGGAGGAGAACACGCTCACCTACACTGGTGACACCGTGATCGCGAACGGTGAAGCGGCCACGATGTCGGCGACGCTCGTCGAGGACGGCCCCGAGGACGACGACGGCGACGGCGGCTCGCTGCCAATCGCCGGACGGACGATCCATTTCACCCTCGGGACCGGCGCCACCGCGCAGACGTGCGACGCCGTCACGAACCTGGCGGGCATGGCGAGCTGCGTGATCGACCCGGTGAACCAGCCGCTGGGACCGGGCACCGTGGCTGCCGACTTTGCCGGTGACGCGTTCTATCAACCCTCGCACGACGAGGCGGCCACGATCATCTTCGCCTTCCTCGAGACAGGCAGCTTCACGGTCGGCAACCTCAGCGCGGCGGGGCCAGCCGTGACGTGGTGGAGCTCGGAGTGGTCCGGCCTGAACGCGCTGAGCGGCGGGCCTGCGACAACGTCATTCGAGGGGTTCATCAACACGCCGTCCACGCAGCCGCCGGTGTGCGGCGGAACCTGGACGACACAGAATGGAGGCAACAGCACCAACCCGCCGCCGGCCAGCGAGATCCCCTCTTACATGGGAGTCGTGGTGACGAGCAGCGTGGCGAAGTCCGGCAACGCGACGTCGGGCGACATCACGCAGATCATCGTGGTGCAGACAGACAACGGCTACGCGCCGAACCCGGGTCACCCCGGGACGGGCACTGTAATCGCAACCTACTGTCCGTAGGCGACACAAATAGGGGGAAGGGGGCGTGGGGAAAGGCCTAAAGCCTGACACAGCCCTATCCCCTTCCCCCTATCCCCTTCCCCCTATCGGGCCGGCTTCACCTTCGCCTCCTGGAGCGCTTTGGCCGCCTCCGCCCGCGTTTCCTTGATCCATGCACGGAACCGCGCGGGATCGACGAATGGGTGCGGTTCGCCCGGCTTGCGCGCCTGAAGTCGATCGACCCGGCTCCAGAACTGGGGATCCATCTGCCGCCACGGGTGATTCACGACGCTGACTTCGACGCGGTTCTGCATCTGCTCGATCCGCTCCACGCTCTTCATGAACTGCTCGGCCGCTTCGAGCCCTGCCGCCGGTGCCGATCCGCCGAAGACGAAGGCCACGTGCGGCTTGCCGTTGTCGTAGACCGGGAACTCGAACGAGATCGTGCCGGGCGTGTGACCGGGTGTCGAATAGAACCGCAAAGTCGTCTTGCCCAGGGTGATCGTATCCCCGTCGCGAATCACGAGGTCCCTGCGCGGCGGGTCCGCCCTCAGGCGGCCCGCGGCCGCCGTCTGCTCCATGAAGGTCCAGTCGGCCTCGCCCATGCCCACTCTCGCCTTATACATGTCCTGGATCTGCTTCGCGGCGCCCAGGTGGTCGAAATGAGCCTGGCCGATGATCAAGTACCGGATGTTGTTCGGATCGAAGCCGAGTTTCCTGATACTCGCGACCACGTGGTCGGCGTACCGCTGGTCCACGGCGTCGAGCAGGATCAGACCCTCTGTGGTCGTCAACAGCCAGCTTCCGGTATAGCCGACCCCCACGTAATAGAGGTTGTCGAACACCTTGAACGGCGGAACGCGCTGCAGCGCCTCGTTATTGCGCTCCTCTTCGAGCTGCACGCCCACCGACGCCCACGTCTGCGCGCCGGCCGGCTTCTGAGCCGCCACCGCGGCCGTCAACCCCACGATCGCGCAGCCCGCCGCCACCACCCACAAAGCCTGCTTCATGTTTGTCATGGTTGTGCCTCTCTGGAGGGCCTTGATACTACGAGACGGCCCGCCGGACAAGCTGATATATAAGAGTGTCCGTTTTCGTACGATTGGAGGAAGTATGCGCCGCATCTCATTGACGATCCTTGCGTGCACCGCGTTCACGGCGGTGGCGATGTCGCAGGGCCAGGCGCCGGCCCCCGCCGCTCAGGCGCCGCAGATCGAAACCAGGAAAGTGGAAGGGACCGACGGCGTCTACACCTTCCGCAATCAGAACAGCCAGGCGATGTTCATCGTAACCAGCGACGGGGTGATTGTCACCGACCCCGTCGGCTACGGCCGTCCGACCGGCGGCGAGCAGTACCTCGCCGAGATTCGCAAAGTCACCAACCAGCCCATTCGCTACGTCGTCTACAGCCACCACCATTTCGATCACATCGCCGGCGGCCGCGCCTTCAAGGAGGCGGGCGCCCGCTTCGTGGCGCACGAAACGGCGAAGGAACGGCTCGTCGCGCTGAACGATCCGCATACCGTGCTGCCCGACGAAACCGTGGGCCGGCGCCGCACGATCAGGCTGGGGGGCACCGAGCTCGAGCTGACGCACGTGGGCTTGAACCATTCGGACAGCACGCTGGTGATGCGGCTGCCGAAGGAGCGCATTGTCTTCGTTGTCGACCTTCTGGCGGTGGGCCAGATTCCCGGCCGCGGCATGATTGATTTCTATCCCTTCCAGGCCGAGGAGTCGATCAAGCAGATCCTCGCCATGGACTGGGAGCGCCTGATCCCGGGACACCCGGGTGTGAACGGCCGGCTGGGGACCAAGAAGGACGCGCAGGATCAGCTCGTGTTCCTGCAGGACGCCTCTGCCGCGGTGAAGGCCGAGGCGCAGCAGGGGCGATGCTGGGAGCCGGTGGAGAGCACCCTCAAGCTGCCGAAGTACGCGTCGTGGCCGAACTACGAGGCGAACCTGCCGTTCGTGCTTCGACGCTACTGCGCGCTGTGGGGCCGGGGAACCTAACGGTCGAAGGGGGCAAGCGGATAGGGGGAAGGGGGAAGGGCTGTCTCAGGCTATAGGCCTTCTGCCTAGGACAGCCCTACCCCCTTCCCCCTTGCCCCTTCCCCCTTCAGCGTCAGAAGGCGTACTTGACGCCGAACTGCAGGATGCGCGAATCGCCCGCCTGTGACTGAATCCTGCCGAAGTTCCCCGAGCTGAAGTTGGTGATCGGGTTGCCCCAGTTGAAGTTGTTGAGCAGGTTGAACGCCTCGATGCGAAACTCCAGGTTCTGCGCCGTCGCGAACGAGAAGATCCGCGAGAGCGCCAGGTCGATCTTCCAGAAGCCCGGCCCGCGGATGCTGTTCATCTCGAGGTTGCCGAAGGTGCCGGGCGCGGGTTGCGCGAAGGCGGCGCGGTTCAAATATCGCGTCAGCGTCTTTTCGCCATAGACGTCGTCCGAGACCTTGTTGACGCGCAGCCCCCCGGTCCCCCCGACCCCGTTGAACGAATTCTGGCCGGTCGTGACGCTGAGCCAGCTGCCCGACCGTGCGGTGAGGATGCCCGACACACGCCAGTTGGATGCCAGCGCGTTCAGCGCCGCGTTGGCCACCTCGGGCGTCTGGTACCCGAGCGTGACGTTGGCGATGTGCGTGCGGTCCTGCGGGCAGTGGCCGCGGTCGTACTCGGGATTGTCCGGGTTCGTGAAGCCGCCGGCGTTGCCGCCGGTGTTCGCCCAGTCGAGCCCGATGCAGCGCGACAGCGTGTAATTGCCATTGAGGCTGAGCCCGGCCGCCGACCGCCGCTGCACCGAGAGCTTCAGCGCATGGTAGTCCTGCGATCCGACGTCATCGAACACGTCGAGGTTGGCGATGTACTGTGCCTCCTGCGGGTTTTCCAGGTACAGCCGGCGCCGGTTATTCAAGTTCGCGGGCGTAGTACAGACCGGATACGAGACGCCGTTGATCACGCACGGCCCTGCTCCCAGGTACTCGCCCGGGTTATAGGCAATCAGGCCCCACAGGCGATCCGAGTAGCTGCCGAGATAACTGACCGATGCGCCCCAATTGACCCCAAACTGCCGTTCGACGCTCGCGTTCCACGACTGCGTCCGTGGCGAACGGATGTCCGGCGTGACGGCGCCAAACGCCCCGAACGGCGGGAAGGGCGTGTCGCGATGCGTTGTAATCGGGTGCGGATCGCCGCCCACGTGCGCGTATGGCGCATCCATCCGGCCGGGCGGATCCGTCAGGCGCAGCAGGTTGCCGTAGGGCGGACCGGCGGCGAGGCGGAACCAGGATTCCGCGATCGGAAAGTCGTAGTTGAGCCCGTACGACGAGCGGAGCGACATGCGCCCATCGCCCAGCACGTCCCAGGCGACGCCCACGCGCGGCGACACGTTCTTCCATTGCTTCTCAATGCCCGAGCGACCCTCCGGGAATCCCTGGTCGCCTGGATAGATGAATCCGGCGGGCGCATTGACGAACTGGGTGCTCTTGATCCCCCGGCGGAAGCTGTCGAGACTGAAGTTCGCGATCGCGCCTTCGGTAATCTGCTGCCCGAAGTACGGCTCCCAGCGGAGACCCGCATTCAGCGTGATGCGTTCGGCGGCGCGCCACGTGTCCTGCACGTACCAGCCTTGGTACAACTGATTGAGGTGCACGCCGAAGTACGAGCCGTGCTCGAAGATCGCCACGCGGCCGAGCAGGAAGTCCGCCATGCCCATCCCGGTGATGCTGCCGTTGAACTGCCAGTTGCCGCCGCCGTTCGCCCACGCCTTCTGCAGCGTGTCCCAGTAAGCGACGTTCACGCCCAGCCCGATCTGATGACGCCCCCGCACCAGTGTCACGTCGTCACTGATCTGCCAGGTCTTGTTGTCGGCGATGCCGCGCGTGGCGGTGGACGCGGCAATATTGAACCCGCCGGTGACCACCACCACCATCTCTCGCGTCGGCGAATAGTTGTAGACGCTCGCGCCCAGATCGCGCGGCTCGAAGTAGTCCTCGTTGAAGCGATCGACGAGCGTCTGGTTGTAAGCGAAGCGGAGCGAATTCACCATGTTGGCGCCGAACACGCGCGTATCGCCGAGCGTCAGGGAGTGGGCGGCATTGTCGACGCCCGCCGTTGCCGTCGTCAGCACGTTGTCGGATTTGCTGAGCGGCGCCGGACGCTTGTCGAACGAGTACATGTACCGGCCGAAGAGCGTGTCGTTGGCGGTGCGCTGGTAGTCCACGCGGCCGATCGCCTGTCCCTCGTCGCGATCGGATGGCAGGCTGAACCGCGTTTCGCCGCAGGGATCCGTCGTCTGCGGCAGCTTGCGCACCAGGTTCATCGCGGCGGGGCTGAACTGCGACGGATCGATCCGGTTGCTGCCGAACGGCGCGCGCAGCGTGATCTGCCGGCCGCTGTTGCAGGCCGGCGAGGCGAACGCCGTGAAGTCGCCGGCCAGCATGGCCGCCGTGGGGACGTACGAAATCCTGTCCGCCGGCGTCTGGCGCGTCGGCGTTCCCTGGTAGCCGCCGAAGAAGAACAGCTTGTCGCGTACGATCGGCCCACCCACCGTGCCGCCGTACTGGTGCCGCCGCAGACCGTCGTCCCGCTTCTTGCCGGTCGCCGGATCGACGGCGGCGAACACACTGGTCGCATTGAACGCCTTGTGGCGCAGGAACTCGAATGCGTTGCCGTGAAACGCGTTGGTGCCCGACTTCGTCACCGCGTTCACCGACGCGCCGGCGTGCATGCCGTTGGAGGCGCTGAGCGCGCTCGTGGCGACGCGGAACTCCTGCAGCGCATCCGGAAACGGCAGCGGCAGCCCGCTCGACGCCTGGATGTCGTTGTGCATGGCACCATCGAGCAGATACGCCACGCCGAAAAACAGGCCGCCCGCCACCGAGATGTTCACGCCCCCCTGGAAGCTGCGACTGTTGGGCCGCCCGGTCTCGACCGCCGCGCCCGCCAGCACGATCAGATCCGTGACCTGACGGCCCTGAAGCGGGAGCTCGACGATGCGCTCCTGCTCGACGACTTCGCTGATGCCCGCGCTGCGCACGTCGACGATCGGGGCCGCGGCTTCGACCGAGACCGTTTCCTCGAGGCTGCCCACGCCGAGGACGGCGTTAATCGTCGGCGTGGCGCCCACCTGCAGGACGAGGCCGGTCTGCACGTAGGTCCGGAATCCCTGCAGCGACACTTCGAGGCGGTATGGACCCGTTGGCACGTTCGGCATCAGCCAGGCCCCGGTGCCATCGGTGACGACCGTGCGCGTGAATCCCGTGTCTGTCTGCGTCGCCGTGACGGTGACGCCGGGAAGGACGGCGCCGCTTTCGTCGGTGACGCGGCCGGCGAGCTCCGCCGTCGCCTGGCCCCATGCCACGCCGACGGCCAGGAGGACGCCGAACAGTGCGAGAGAAAGATCACGAACGACACTCCGCCTGGTTCTCATGGTAGTTTCTCCAGTCCGAAGCCCTTTTCGAGGTAGATGTTCGGAATACCCGCTGCGATGCCGTACTGGTTGTTCTCGGTGCAGACGAATTCCATCAGCTCCTGGTCCGGTGGCAGCGCCCTGGCCGAAAACTTCAGCTGCACCGGCCGGGAAAATGCTCCCGGGTCGTCGAGCGTGAAGTCGTTGGTCAGCGTGCCGTAATTCGGGCGCGCCAGCCGCTCGATCGTGTGCATCTGCTCGGTGTGCGGCGTCCCGCTGCTGTCCATCCAGAACTTGTCGTTGTAGCCGACCGTGTCGATCACCAGCGTGTCGCCGTCCCAGCGCCCGATCGAGTGCCCGAACCAGGCCGGAATCAGATCGGTGGGATGCGTGCGCCCATCCATGAAGATCTGGCGGAAGGCTCCCCCGCCGCCGTTCTCGTGCAGGATGAAGATGTGCGTCGGGCCCCTGAATGTGTATGACTGCACGACCCGCCAGGGATAGGGATTCACGCGCGGCACGCCCATCGGCGTGCAGTACAGGTACGGCTCGTCCTCTTCCTTGCGCGAGTCGCGAAGCGCCTTCGCCCACGGCAGCAGCGGCAGTTCTTCATTCTTGAGGCCGCCGTCCCGCCCGAGGTTGCCGTTCGATCCGCCGCCGACCCACGGTCCCGCCAGGTCCGGCTTGCCGTCGTGCAGTCGCGGCGCCGGGCGTGACGCGATGTCCTTGGGCGCCACCGGCGTCCACTCCGTCGTGAGTTTGCCGAACCGATCCGGACTGACCCGCGCGCCGCTGCCGACGCCTTCGACCTCGGGCTTGGTCTGTGCGAGCAGCGACACGGTCAACGCAGCCACGCCGATCGTGACGAAAACACGAGTTCTCACGCCCATTACTCCGTGAAAGAAACCGGGTTTGGTTTTTCGAGTGACCAGAAGGGAAAAAACCAAACCCGGTTTCGTTTTCAGCGCTTGGTCGCCGTAAATGCGCCGCCGCCCGTCATCGTGCCGCGGATCGTGTTGCCTTCCACGCGGCCGTTGTAGACGGTGTTGCCGGACGTGAAGGTGATCGCGTCGCCGCGCAGCCTGCCGCCCGAGATCGCCGTGGACCCGAGCATGCCCGTGACCATCTGGAACTCCTGCGTCAGCGCCAGGGGGCCCTGCGGCATCTGCCAGGTCCCGGCGACCTTGGCGGGAACGATCCACAGGTGCGCGGTGCACCAGCTCGAGCACTCCTGGATCGTCTCGCTCTGATCGGGCTGCCAGTCTTCCATCGTGAACGTGTTCGACACGATGCGCGTGCCGGGCCGCATGTTGAGGATGGTCGGCCGGAGCTTCATGTTGATCGAGGGCAGCAGGAACATGGTGATGACCTGTGCCTTCGAGAAGTCGGTCGCAAACAGGTCAGCCTGCGTGAAGGCCGCCCGGTCGGTGACGCCGGCCGCAGCGGCGTTGCGCTGGGCGAGGGACACCATGTCCGGGTTGTACTCGATGCCCTGGGCGCGCAGGCCGCGCTTCGCGGCGGTGATGACCGTCCGGCCATCGCCCGAGCCGAGGTCCATCAGGAAGTCCTGCTTGGTGACTTGCGCGAGGTCGAGCATCTTGTCGACCAGCTCCTGCGGCGTCGGCACCCAGACCACGTCTTTGCCGGGCTGGCCGACGCGCGGCTCGAACGTCGTGGCCGGAGCCTGAGTCTGGGCGTAGGAAGCCGTCGCGAAACCGAGCGCACAAATAGCCAGCAGTACCGGACGAAGCCGCTTCACGATCATTTCCGATCTCATTACGACACTCCCCCTCGTTGATTGATGACGCGCCAGATCTTCCCTTTCACCGAATCGACGATATACAGCGATCCATCCGGCCCTTCGGCCAGCCCCATCGGGCGCGCCGTCGCCTCCTCGCGCACCTTGATCGGCGACTTGCCGGCGAAGCCGTCCGCAAAGATCTCGTAGTTGCCCGACGCCTTGCCGTCGCGCATCGGCTGGAACACCACGTTGTAACCGCCCTGCGGGAGCGGGGCGCGGCTCCCCGACCCGTGGAACGCGATGAACGCGCCGCCGCGGTACTTCGCGTCGAACTGCGTGCCGGTGTAGAAGAGCAGATCGTTCGGCGCCCAGTGCGCCGGAAATGCGGCCACGGGAGGCGGATACTTCGCGCAATCGCCCACCGCCTTGCCGTCGCCGCCGTACTCCGGGGCGCGCACACGCTTGCCCTGGAGGCGGTCGTAATAGCAGTACGGGAAGCCATAGTCAGCGCCCCGGTCAATCCGCTGCAGCTCCTCTGCCGGTGTCTCCGCGTTCGTTTCCTCGGTGAAATACTCCTGCCAGCGGTTCAATCCGTTGCGGCCGTGCTGCGCCAGATAGAGCGCGTTCGCCGCCGGGTGCCAGCGCATCGCGTTGGTCTGGCGAAGACCCGAGGAATAGCGCCGGCCATCCTTCCCGTGCACCTGTCCGAGGCGGTTCGCGTCGAAGCGCCACACGCCGCCGCCGGCCTCCTGGTGCGTACACGGATTGAGGCCGTTCGACTTCGTCTGATCCGGCTCCGTGCAGGCATTCGACGGATTGCCGATGTTCACGTAGAGCCCGCCCTGGTTGTCGAACGTCAGCGTTTTGGTGGGATGCACCCGCTGCTGCGGAAATCCGCTGACGACCACCTCCATCGGACCGGCGGGCAGCAACTGCCCCAGCGGAAATCTGACCACGGCATCGTCACGCGACAGATACAGGTGACCGTTGTAGAGGGCGATCCCCGTGCCGCCGGCGTCGCCAAACCGCTCCCGGACATCCGCGCGCCCGTCGCGGTTCGTATCGCGCAGCGCCACGATGCCTCCGGGCGCGTCCGGCTGGTTGCGGATCGCCACGTAGATATCGCCCGAGGGAGAGACCACGAGGTGGCGCGCCTGGCCGACGTTCTCTGCCACCACCACGGCGCAGAAGCCCGCCGGCAGCATGAGGCCGCCATTGCCCTGGTCGCACGAGACCGCCGCCCGGCCCGCTTGCGCGAACAACGCAACTGAAGCCGTAACGGTCACCACTGACGCCACGGACAATATGCTCCGCATACTTCCCCCTTGCCCCCTTCCCCCTGGCCCCCTACGCGTTAGTCCTCTAGTTCGTCCTGGCACCCGGCGCAAAGATCCTCATGAACTCTTCGTGCGTGCCGACGCGCGCGCTGTGCACCGCGACGTGCCGCTCGACGTCGAGCTTCAGCTTGCGAATGTTCTGCATCAGGGTCTTGTTGGCCGCGTTCGGCGCCGGCAGCGGCGCACCCGCCAGGGGCGGCGAATAGAGATCCGCGTTGAACAGAATCCTTTCCTTCGGCAGGTATGCCATCAGCATGTCGGGGCTGTGGAGTCCCTGCGCGTACGACTGATCGCCCAGCTCGTACGCCATGTCCTGCACGTGGAACACCTGCAGGAACCGATCGGCGTCGCCGATGCCGTACGACGCGGTGCCGCGCGTCTCGCCGGAGACGACTTCGATCGGCGCGGGCCGCCGGCTGATCCAGTACATCGGGCTGTACTTCGCCATCCGGTCGGGCTCCAGCTCACGCGGTGCCGGATGGAACAGGATGTCGAGGTAGTACGGCTTGTTCATCTCGTGGGTCACGATGGTCGTCCCCTGCGAGAGATATGTGCGCAGCCCTCCGGAATGATCGAAGTGGTGATGCGTGTTGATCACGTACTGGATCGGTTTGCTGGGCACCAGCCGGTAGGCTTCCGCGATCACGGCCAGCGACCGCGCCTCGTTGTTCGGCGCCTCGACGACGGCGAGGTAGTTCTTGAACTCCACGAGCAGGCTGTTGTGCGTCTGGCCACCCATCAGCCACACGCCGGGCGCCAGGAGCTGGCTCTCCACGCGCGCCGGCGGAATCACCGCTTTACGCACCACGTCGGGCACCGGAATCGCGGTCACCGGCGCATTCGGCTTCACGCTGGTCACCCGGTACTCGTAGTAGTTGTGCGCCGGGTTGAGCCGCGGGTCGCCCTGGTGCGTGTGCAGCAGCATCGGGAACCTGATGCCGCCGAAATCCTGGTACTGCGTGTAGCGCATCTCGTAGTCCATGTCGCCGTAGAACGGGTTGGCGAACCAGGTGCCCACGAGCTCGACCATGTTCTGGTCGTTGATGTGCCCGTTGATCTTGTACTTATTGAGGAAGGTGAACGAGACAATCGTCACGTTCCGATCGAACTGCGAGAGCCCGAAATCAGACGCGCCGACCAGGCGCACCTTGATCGCGGTCGCGTCCTTCGCCGCCAGCGCCGCCTTGAGGAACCCGTGCGGCGTAATCGCCAGCTCGAGCTGACGCAGCTCGTTGAAGGAGATGCCGTCGAGATAGCCGCGCGTCAGCGGGATCGGCATGTTGTCGCGGATGTCCCACGCAAACGCGCCGTTGACGACGGCCGTCACGGGCGTATCCGCAATCGGCACGCGGCCGAAGGTCGGATAGGTCCCCTGCTTCCGGATGTAGTCCTCGCGCGACCACTTCGCGTCGTAGTCGATCTGGCGCGTGTAATCGGTAATCTGGAACTGCGGCCAGCCGCCTTCGACGTTGAACTGCTGTCCGATCTGCGACGTGACCCCCGCGCCTGAGTAGACAATCGTCTTCAGGTTGTCGGTGCCCATCGCCTTCGCGGCGGCCATCAGCGCCGCCCGGGCGTCGGCCTCCTGCGCCGCGTGGTTGCCGCCGAACAGCACGAGGATCGCCGCCACCACCGAGAGCTTTCGCACCATACGTCCTCCTGAAAACCGGCCTGGCCCGTGAACGGGCAACATCCTACCAGTACCCGATCATCCTGCCCGCACTGATTGCGGTCAGCCAGGACGCCAGGGAAAGCGCCCCCAGGACCGCCAGCTGCCGCCCTTCCCGCGCCGACGGATCGCGCTCGGCGCGCGCCCGCCAGCCCGCCGTCCGCCCGATCAGCCACACGTTGAGCAGGCCAAGGCCAATCGCCGGGAACTTGATCAGGAAAAACGGGTTGTTGGTGTATTCCGTGGCGTTGCTGCTCAGCAGACACAGGCCGCTGGCCGCCGCAATCGCGAACCCGGCCTTCCCCACCGGCACGATCGTCCTCGAAAGCCCGGCGAGCGGCGCCCGGCGCCACAGGCCGATCAGGTGCAGATCCAGGATGAGGATGGAGCCGAAAAGGGTGGCGACGCCGAGGATGTGAACGAGGTTGACGATGCCGTACGTCCAGGGGCCGGTCTGGCGCATGAAAACGCCCAGCGCGGAAAACTCGATCCACGCCAGAACGTCGCGCAGGCCGGCCACCGGACGCGATGACTTCGCTACTGCCGATCGGCGTAAACCGCGAAGACCTTTCCGTTCCAGGTGACCCGCTCGGTCTTCATTTCGAATCGGTTCGGGGTCTTGTTCTTGTGGCCCGAGACGGTCACCGTGGCGCCCACGGGGATGATTCCTTCCTTCAGGCCCGCGGCCTGCGTCCGGTTCGGCGGCGCCATGGTGATGTCCCACACCTGCCCGTTCACTTTCACCTTCATCGTCGCGTGCGGTCCGGCGAGGCTGACGGGCACTTCGACGGTGCCGGTCATTTCAGATTGCTGGTCGGAATTCCCTCCCCAGCCGTGATGCGCGTAGGCGGGGATCGAAAGGGCGGCCACGAGCGCGAGGCTGGCCAGGATGACGAGAGTAAGGCGGGTTGACTGCTTCTGCATGAGGTGTCCTCCGTTTTGCAGTTCAGGGGCTATTATATTCCCGCCCTTACTGGAGATAACTATGAAAAGAGTGCTCATTGGCGTGGCGTTGGTCTTCTCCTCCGTCCTGGCCGTGTCGTACGCCCAGCAGGCGCCGCCCGCCGTGGCGATCGACAGCGACGACATCGGCGGGGTCGTCACCGGGCCGAACGGCCCTGAAGCGGGCGTCTGGGTGATCGCCGAGACCCGCGATTTGCAGGTGCGCTACATCAAGAGCGTCGTGACCGACGACCGGGGGCGGTATGTCGTGCCCGACCTGCCCAAGGCCAGCTACACGGTGTGGGCGCGCGGTTACGGCCTGGTGGACAGCGCCAGGACGACCACCGCGCCCGGCCGGCAGGTCAACATTACGGCGGTGCCGGCACCCACGCCGGCCGCCGCCGCCGAGTACTACCCCGCGATCTATTGGTACTCGATGCTGAAGATCCCCGCCGCCGGCGAGTTCAACGGGAACACGCCGGGCATCGCCAAGGACATGACGCAGATCGAGTGGCTCAACGCGATGAAGAACAACGGCTGCATCGGCTGCCACCAGATCGGCCAGAAGTCGACGCGCATCATCCCGGCGTCGCTTGGGACATTCGCCACGATGGAGCAGGCGTGGAGCCGCCGCGTGCAATCCGGCCAGGCGGGCCAGCAGATGAGCGGCCAGCTCTCGCAGATCGGCGCGATGAGCGTCAGGAATTTCGCCGACTGGACCAACCGCATCGCCAAGGGCGAGCTGCCGCACGCGAAGCCGCAGCGGCCCCAGGGCGCCGAGCGCAACATCGTCGTCACGCTGCGCGACTGGATGAACGAGAAGCAATACCTCCACGATCTCATCTCCAGCGATCGCCGCCACCCGACGGTCAACGGCTACGGGCCGCTGTATGGATCGCCGGAGTACAGCTCCGACAACATGCCGATCCTCGACCCGGTCAAGAACACGGCGACGACGTTCCGGCTGCCGGTGAAGGATCCCTCCATGCCGCTCAGCCTGGGCCCGGGACATGCCGCGGCGCTGGACCCGATGCAGCCGTCGCCGTACTGGGGGCCGGAGCGTATCTGGGACACGAAAGCGAACAACCACAACTCGATGCTCGATGCCCAGGGGCGCGTGTGGCTCGCGGCGAGCGTGCGCGGCATGGACAACCCCGCGTTCTGCAAGGCGGGCTCCGATCACCCGTCGGCGAAGGCGTTTCCGATGGATCGCGCGACGCGCCACCTCGCAGTCTTCGATCCGAAGACGAAGGAGTACACGTTCGTCGACACCTGCTACGGGACGCACCACCCGCAGTTCGGCTACGACGCGAACGACACGTTGTGGACGAGCGGCGGCGGCCCGGTGGTCGGCTGGCTGAATACGAAGATGTTCCTCGCCACCGGCGACTCGGCAAAGTCCCAGGGCTGGACGGCGATGATCCTCGACACCAACGGCAACGGCCGGCGCGACGCGTACGTCGAGCCGAACCAGCCGGCCGATCCCACGAAGGACAAGCGCGTGGTGGCCGGCTTCTATGCGGTGATGCCGAACCCGGTGGACGGCTCGGTGTGGGGCACGTTCCGATCGAACCCGGGCGCGGTCGTCCGCGTCGCGCCGGGATCGAATCCGCCCGAGACCGCGCTGACGGAGATCTACAACGTGCCGCTCCCCGGCTTCGGGCCGCGCGGAGGGGACATCGACAGCAAGGGCGTGGTGTGGGTGTCGCTGGCGAGCGGCCACATCGGCAGCTTCGATCGGCGCAAGTGCAAGGCGGCCCTGAACGGACCGAAGGCCACCGGCGATCACTGCCCCGAGGGGTGGAGTTTCTACAAGTATCCCGGTCCCGGCTTCGAGGGGATTGGCGACAACAGCGCCGAGTCGAGCTATTACACGTGGGTCGATCAGCACAACACGTTCGGCCTCGGCAACGACGTGCCGATGTCGACCGGCAACCTCAACGACGGCCTGATCGCGTACAAGGACGGCCAGATGGTGGTGCTGCGCGTGCCGTATCCGATGGGGTTCTACGCGAAGGGGTTCGACGGGCGCATCGACGATCCGCGCGCCGGATGGAAGGGACGCGGCCTCTGGGCGGCGAATGGCGATCGCACGCCGTGGCTGATCGAAGGGGGCAAGGGGGCACGCCCGTTCGCGGCGCATTTCCAGCTGCGCCCTGATCCACTCGCGCACTGATTCACCTGGTCCGGCTAATTCACCTGGTCCGGCTAAAGCCGGACACTACGTACGGATCATTCCTTTGATGTACGTAGTGTCCGCCTTTAGGCGGACTGTCCGAACGTCAGGGTGTACGTAGTGTCCGCCTTTAGGCGGACCGACTCCGTATCGCGTACCGAAACCGCGGAACGCCGTTTGCCCGTCGTTCGGCATGCTGACGGGCAAACCGCCCCACCTGAAGGCATTCGACTATCTCGGGCTGCATCGATATTTCCTGACGTTCTGCACATTTGAACGTCATCGCGGCTTCGAAGCGGCCGATGGCGTCGCCTTGGTACGTACGCAGTTTCGCCGTACCGCGCTGGAACAACACTTTGCACTTCTTGCGTACTGTTTCATGCCCGATCACGTGCACTTCCTCATCGAAGGGCTCGCGGAGGATTCGGACGGCCTGCGGTTCATCAAGACCGCAAAGCAGTATTCGGGGTTCTACTACCAGAAATCGTTTGGCGTGAAATTGTGGCAACGATACGGATTCGAACGCGTGTTGCGCGATGATCAGGACACGCTGAGTGTGGCGAGGTACATCCTCGAGAATCCGATTCGAGCTGGCCTGGTGAAGAAGGTGGAGGACTATCCCTTTCTTGGATCGGACGTTTATTCGACGGCGGCGATACTGGAAGCGATTCAGCTCAACCGCGGTTGGTACCGGTCCGGCTAAAGCCGGACACTACGAGTACTTGGTCCGGCTAAAGCCGGACACTACGACTGTTTGGTACGTAGCGTCCGCTGAGTACGTAGTGTCCGCCTTCAGGCGGACTTCGTAAGAGCGGTCGTCACCCCGACCAGAATCAGGATCGCGCCGACGCCCGCCAGGAGCGTCGGCCGCTCGTCCAGGAAAATAAATCCGAGCAGCAGCGCGATCGCCGGCGTGAACACGCTGATGAAGCTGAGACTCGTCACGCTCAACCTCTTCAGCAGCGTGAAATAGGCCAGGAACGTCACGACACTTCCCGCGAGGGCCAGGTACGCGACCGCGGCCCATGTGTCCACGTCGCCAGGCAATCTGAATCGTTCACCCGCGAGCATCGACGCCGAGAACAGCGCCGCCGCGCCTATCAGCATCGCGGGCGCATTGAGCGAGGTCGGATGCAGCGCCGCGCCGTGCCGCTTCGTGGCCACGCCCGCCGCCGCGGCGCAGGCCGCACTGGCGACGATCGCCGCCATTGGCCCTGCCTTGGACGGATCGATGCGCACGTTCTCACCAAAGAGCGCGACGACACCGAAGAACGCGAGGAGCGTGCCGCCGAGCTTTCGCGTCGTGATGCGGTCGCCGGGAAGGTAGGCGTGGGCCATCCCGATCGTAATGAGCGGCAGGGTCGCGAACAGGATCGCCGTCAGCCCGCTGTCGAGGAATTGCTCGCCCCAGTAGATCAACCCGAAGTCCACCCCGAAGAGCACGAGCCCCACAAACGCCACGAGGACCCACTCGCTGCGGCCGTGCGGCCAGCGCGCGCGGAACAGCGGGATGAGCGCCACGAACACCAGGCCCGCAATGAGAAATCTGAGTCCGGCGACATTGAAGGGGCCAAGTCCGCCGTAGCCCACCTTGATCGCGAGCCACGTCGATCCCCAGATCAGACACAGGAGCACGTACAGCGCGAGATTGACGAACCGCTTCAAGAGTGCGGCCGCCACGTGTGCGCGGTGTGGGCCGCCACACGGTCGCGCCGCTCGAACACCTTGATCAGCACGACGCCTGCCGCGAAGCCGCCGATGTGGGCCAGGAATGCGACACCGCCCGTCTGCTCGGAGGCAATGCTCGTCACGCCCCCGACGAACTGCAGGAACATCCAGTAGATCAGCATCACCCAGGCGGGCAGCGCCATCTGGTGCAGGAAGAAACCGAGCGGCACCAGCGTCCACACACGCACGCGCGGGAACAGGACGAGATACGCGCCCATGACCCCGCTGATCGCCCCCGACGCGCCGACCATCGGTATTTCCGACATCGGGTTGGCCGCCACCTGGGCCAGCGCGGCGCCGAGTCCGCTCAGCAGGTAGAACGCGACGAACCGCGGACGGGTCATGGAGTCTTCGATGTTGTTGCCGAAGAGCCAGAGGAACCACATGTTCCCCAGCAAGTGCATCCAGGAGCCGTGCAGGAACATCGACGTGATGACATTTGTGTACTGCGCGCCGGGGTCGGTCAGGCACGCGATCCCCTCCCCCATCGGAAACGAGGTGCCGGGCCGCAGCGACTGCGTGAGCTCGCCGGGAATCAATCCGAGGTTGCAAACCGATTCCGCCAGCGGCCGGTCCGAGCCGGCGCCCTGGACGACGAGCCACGCCAGCGTGCTCGCGCCGATCAGCGCCATCGTGACGTAGGGAGTGCGCTGGGTTTCGTTCTCGTCGTGATACGGAAACAAGGGATGTGCGATCTGTGATTTGTGGTGTTGAGAGAGTGACGGATCGACGGATTGACGAATGTGGACAATTCGTCAATCCGTCAATCCGTCAATTCGTGCTTCGTTATACGACGGCCGAGCGCGACGGCGACTTGACTGAGGCTGGCTTCTCGAGGCCGAGCATGCGATCGAGACTGAACGCGCCCGCGCCGAGGAGCAGCAACGCGAGCGCGCCTCCCGCGAAATCGATCGGATGCGCGCGGCCGCCGGCCAGACCGCCCAGGCCGCCGGCGTTCACGACGTTCTGCAAGGCGGCCACGAACATCACGAACAGCATCAACGCGGACGCGGGCCTGACGGCGAGTCCGAGCCAGAACAGCAGCCCCGCCAAGGCTTCGGTAAAGCCGACCATGAAGCCCCAGAACATCGGGGCAAAGGTGACCCCGAGGTTAGCCATGGCCCTGCCACTGCCCTCCCAGCGTTCCGGACCTTCCATCAGCTTCGGAATGCCGTGCGAAAACACGAGTGTCGTACCGAGCAGGAGACGAATCGCGAGAGGTGCGTAGTCGCTGTACTTTCCAAGAGATTTCAGCATGAGGGGTCCTTTCTCCGCGGCATATCCTGCCAGCGTCGTGTCCGCACGTCAATCGGAATCGAGGACCCTGATTCTCACGAATCGGCGCGTGAGCCGACGAGGGGGCGGAGGCAACGGATTCACACGGAGCAACGGAGCAACGGAGGACGACTGCACGCTCGTGTGGGGAACGGCCGTCATCACGCCGGTCACGGCGGCCTACGGCCGCCTCATGGATAGAACAACGCCG
>Ga0209640_10002025_pt1 | contig 17559 bp, 15 predicted proteins | sample RifCSP10_1_FD_184018 | JGI IMG/M metagenome (GOLD analysis project Ga0209640, IMG submission 184018) | Soil microbial communities from Rifle, Colorado - Rifle CSP2_sed 10_1 (SPAdes) (version 2) | ecosystem: Environmental > Terrestrial > Deep subsurface > Rock core/Sediment | place: Rifle... | reverse complement strand
CGTTCTTGGCGCCTTGGCGGGAGTAAAATCCGAATCCGAAATGTCTCATGTCTCCAAAAATTTGCGCAACCTACGAAAACTCGCAACCATAGTAGTACGAAGTAACGCAAAAGTAGAAATTCCAGACAAGAGAGTCCGGGATTTCTTACCATCACTCCACCACTCCAGTTCTCCATCACTCCGGTCTCCTTACGGCACCTGCATGACCAAATTCATATATCGATCGAGGGTAACTTTATGTTCCGGCGGCACCAGCGTGGTGGTGAACGGCAGCTCGATAATCGCCGGACCGCGCACTACGCTGCCGACGCCGAGCCGTTGGTAATCGAAAACCGGGGTATCGATAAGTTTTCGCTCGGGGCGGGTAAAGAACACCTGGCGCTTGCCTTTGCGCGCGGCGCGCAGGTTGGCGGCGGATTTCCGCTTGGGATTGAGATTGGGCTTGGCGACCTTGCCGACGGCATCGATGCGGATCTCGCTGATCTCGATGCCCGCCTTGGCGTAGCCGGCGCCGACGCCGTAGAGGTCTTGGTATTTCTTTTCGAAAGCGCCTTGCATTTCCGCTATGCGCTTGGCGTTGAAACGGTCACTCGGGGCGGCCATTTCCACGCCGGCGCTCTGGCGGCGATAACGGATGGTGAAGTAGCGGCGAAATTCGACTTCGTTGGCTTTAAAGCCTTCGCCGATCATCTGATCTTTCATCTCGCTTTCAATGGTGTCCAATCGTTGATTGATCACCGCCGGATTGGCCGGCAGGATGTATTGGCAGCTCATCACGCGTGTGCGGATGACGTCGGCGGCGGCAGCGCCAAAGGCGGAAAAGACCGGCGATGTGGCAAAAACATAGATCTGCTTGATCCCAAGCTCCGCGGCAAAGCCGGAGGCGTGCACCGGACCGGCGCCGCCGAAGGCGTAGATGACGAACTCGTCGGGCAAGTAGCCGGTGCGCACAACTTGGCGGCGAATAAGATCCGACATTTTGGCGTTGACGATGTCGTAGACTCCGGCGGCGGCTTCGTGGACTTTCAATTTCAATGGCCGGGCGATCTTTTCGTCGATGGCCTGCAGTGCTTTGTGCTTGTTCAAGTTTTTTCTGCCACCGAGAAAATAAGCCGGGTCGATGATGCCGAGCGCGAGGTCGCAGTCCGTCACGGTCACCTGCTCGCCGCCGCCGTCGTAACAGACGGGTCCGGGACTGGCGCCGGCGCTGCGCGGCCCGACCAGCAGGCGGCCGGTTTCCGGCTCTACCTGCGCGATGGTGCCGCCGCCGGCGCCGATGGATTCGATATCGATGATCGGCTGCAGCATGCGAAATCGCTCGACGATCGGTTCCTGGGCATAACGCCAGTAGCCTTCCGTGATCAAACCGACGTCGAAACTGGTGCCGCCCATATCGGTCGTGATGACGTTTTTGTGCTCTAACAACCCCGCGATATGGGCCGAAGCGATCATGCCGCCGGCAGGACCCGATTGCAGATTGGCGATGGCGCTCACGTGCTCGCGATGCGCCACGCCGCCGTTGCCCTGCATGATCAGCAGCGGTGCCTTGAGACCGGCTTCCTGCAGCTTGTTTTCCAAGCCTTTGAGATATCCTTCGACCGTCGGACCCAGGTAGCTGTTCAGGATCGCCGTGTTGGCGCGCGCGTATTCGCCGGCCACTTGCGAGAGCGCGCTGCCGAACGACCAATAGACTTTGCGCTGTGGATCAGCTTCGGCGGTGAGTGCGCGAATCTCTTCTTCGTGGCGCGGATTGGCCCAGGCGTGCATCAAGCTCACGGCGATGGCATCGACTTTTTCATCTTCGATGAGCCAGCGGATCGCTTGCATGACATCGTCCCAATGGAGCGGCACGATTTCATTGCCCTGGTAATCCATCCGCTCGCGCACGCCGATGATTCGCTCTCGTGGAACAAACGGTTCCGGTTTGGTGATCCAGGTGACGTGCTTAATCACGTCGTCGGACAGGCCGTCGACGCGTCCGATGGCGCGCATGATCTCCGTGGTGTCTTCGAAGCCTTTGGTGGTCATGAGACCGACCTTGCAGCCGCTGTGCGTGATCAACGCGTTGGTCGCCACGGTGCTGCCATGCTTGAACAAAGTCGTTTGATCGAGCAGCTCGGCCGTATCGACGCCGACAGCGCTCGCGGCTTGGGTCACGGCGTCCATCACGCCGAGGGAGAAATCGTCGGGCGTGGTCGACGCCTTGGCTGTCCAGACCTCGCCGCGCTCGCCGAGCACGACGACATCGGTAAACGTGCCGCCGGTGTCGACGCCGACAATGTAGTGTTTTTTAGCCGCCATGGTCTCCCCTTCGAATTAGGATCTTTAACTGGAAATATGTAAGGGGCGGCGGGTTGTCAACAGTTTGTCGGATGAAACACCGGGAGACTGCCGAAGATGAAAGTACAAATTCGAAACAATTTCAAATGATGCAAGCACAAAATTTCACACCAGCCCGTTTAGGATTTTGAATTTTCGAGCTTAGATTTCTTTGTTTGTTTCGGGATTCGAAATTCGAATTTCGCATTCCAGACGAGGTCAGGAGCTTTGCAGGCCGATATCGAATTTCGCAATGTATCCCTGCGGACTTTTTGCCGGTGTGAGCAGCAGTTCTTTGCCGCCGCGGCGGAACAGGAAATCGGCATCGTTCATGACCCGGCGGCCGCGTTGGTTATTGTAGGGCGCTTGTTTGAAGACCTGATCGCTGACCGCCTCGTCAAAGTAGAGCTGTGAGGTAAATTCATCCGCACGCGAGCCTTGTCCGGCGCTGCGTATCTTGAAGTGAATATGCACGGCCCGGCCTTGATACCAGCCGGGATAGATGGTGAGGAATTCCGCCATGCCTTTGGCGTTGGTCTGCTGAAAACCGCGCAGAAATTTCTTCCCGCGGGTGTTGAACTGGGAGTCGCGTACATCCGAATAAGCACCGCGCGCATCGCAATGCCACACATCAACGATAGCGCCGCTCAGCGCGGTGCACGCACCGCTGGCGATGCGCGAAACCTGAAATTGCAAGCGCAGCGGGACGCCGGCAGCGATCGATTGATCAGACGGATCGACGCGGATATCGGAGCGATTGAGTTTCTCATCGACGAAAAAAGGCCCTTCGGTCTGTTCCGGGCGGACGACGCATTCGGGCACATTTGCTGCGATCGCGTCCGATTTGAAGTCCGGCGCGTAGTTTGAAATAGAGCGAAACGGCTCATGATCAAAAAAAATGGCCGCTGACCCTAGCCCGAAAATTCTAAGCAACTGTCGCCGGCTGTAGGTTTCAATCAATCGTTTCTGCTCCATAAACAGTCCTTTTGAAGTTGTTTAAGAATAGCACGCCTTGCTGCGGTTCCAAGGCCGGCATCGCTTCCCGAGCACACGACAATCATGCAATCTCGTCGTAACCCTTACCGACGAATTGGATTAAGCAAAAGCCGTGGCCGAACGGATCACTCAAAGTCGCGAGGCGTCCCCAGTTGAAAGCTTGGATCTCGCCTTCCAACTTTGCGTGTGCGCTGACCGCCCGGTTTACAGCGGCTTCGATATCTGCGACGAGGAAATCCAAATGGACGGGCGTCCAGTGCCGCCGGTAGGTTCGGTAAACTGGCGCATTAGATAGCGCCGCGCTACCGGGGGCCTTTCTCAACAGATGAATCTTCGAAGAAGCGCCCGTCATCTCGACGACCGATCCGCCGGAAAGCCGCCGCTCCTCGTGCAGGGCGAGCGCATCCCGATAAAAGACTACGGCCTTTGCTAAGTCATCTACGTCGATATTGACCAACATCTCCATAATCGTCTCCTTTAGGAAAGCAAACGATACGCTAGCGTGTCTCGAAATTGGTTGAATACGTCATTTGCTGCTTTGCCGTCATGCCGGTGAAAACGGGCATTCCGAACGGGCGTATGCCATACGTCCCTACATGAACCTCACGCTGAAGCTAAACCGCAAACTTGACTGGAATGACGGTTGAATTATGAACTTCTCAGTCACCGCGCTAGCGTCGCATCGCGCCCTAACGCTTTCAACGCCAGTCGCGTGTCAGCCGCTACGGACCCGAGCCATGCGGACGACTGCGGCTGTTTTATTGGCTGGAGATTAGCTGAAAGCTCCCAGGGCTGGCTAGCGCGCTTCGCGACCGAATGCTACTGCAGCCGCGGCATGATCTCTTTTTTGAAGAGATTGAGCGAGTTGACGACTTTGTCGTGGCTCAAGCTGCCGATGTGGAACATGCCCATAAAATGATCGGCGCCGACCTGGTTCATTTGGGATTGAATCTGTTTCGCCACGCTGTCGGGGTTGCCGGCGATCAGGTAGCCGCTGCTTAGCAAGCTGTCGTAGTCGAACTTGGAAAAATCGAAACGCTCGCGGTTGCCTTCGCGAAAATAACTGAACGATCGATCCGAGGTCAGCGCCGCCATCAGCTGGCGATCCACCGCGTCTTTGTTGATCGCTTCGTTGAAGCCGCGATTAAAAACCGTGAAGAAGTAATTCATCGGCCCGGTCACATTGTCGCGCGCCTTCTGGTCGGTATCGTCGATGTAGATGTGGCGGCAAAGGATGAAATGTTCCGGCTTGGCCTCCCAGCCGTCTTCTCGGGCTTTGCTCCGGTAATAATCGAAGGTGTCTTCGATCTGTCCGGTGGTCTGGTAGACCTGAGCGCACGGCAGGTGGCGCTTGACGCACCATTCGATCGACTCGGCGCTGCGCGCGGCGATCCAGATCGGCGGATGGGGTTGTTGCAGCGGGCGCGGCCAGATGGCGCAGTCCTTGAGGTTGAAAAATTTCCCCTCGAAGCTCCATACGGACTCGGTCCAGGCGGTCATGATCAGGTCGTAGGCTTCCTGAAATCTGCCGCGAGACTCCGCCGGATTGACGCCGTACCAGATATATTCCGGCGGAATACCGCGCACGAATCCGGCGATCAGGCGGCCATTGCTGAGACAGTCGATCATTGCGTATTCTTCGGCGACCCGCACCGGATGATTGCGCAGCGGCAGAATATTCCCGAGCACGCCGATTTTGATTGTTTTGGTTTTCTGACTCAGCGCGGCGGCGATCAGATTCGGCGACGGCATCGTGCCATAGGCGCTGTAGTGGTGCTCGTTGAACACCACTCCGTCAAAGCCGAGCTCTTCGCAGTAGGTCATCTCTTCGAGGTGCTCCGCGTAGTTCGCGGCGCCCTTTTGCGGGTCGAAAAAGCTGCTTGGAACCGGCGTGCGCGGAGCTTCTTTCGGCACGTGGGGATAGGCGAGGAGATCGAAGTTATAAAGCTTCACGTAATACCTGCTCCTTGGTTCGAACTTCGCGGATGCTAACACCCGGCCTCAACCGGGTCAAACTAGCTCGCGCAGAGTCAATCGTTGCAAAACGTTCAAAAAGTTCAAGCCGCTTGGGATAATTTTACGATGCATTCACGCTGCAATCTTCACCGAGCGGCTACTTGTAGTAGCCTTCTTTCGCCAGCTGATCGACGATGCTGGTGTCGATGAATGAGGCGGCATCGGCTGTCGACGCTTTGGGTGTGTTTTTCTTGATCGCTTCGAGAGTCGTTCGGATCGATTCAACCTTGGGCCGAGGATTGCGGTCGGTCCATTGCGAGAACAACTGGTAAGAATATTCCGTATCCTCGCGATTACTGCCGAGGAATTCAGTCAGATGAGCGATGGTTTTGTCCTTTTGCTGAAAATAGAACTTCATGGCGTCGGATATCGCTCGCATGAAACGAACGACGTTGTCGCGATTCGATTTGAGATAGGACCGCTGAACCCATTCACCGTTCTGTTGCCAAGGGATCCCTAGCTCGGGCAACGCGAGCAGCGTTCGATAGCCGCGCCTTTCAGCCACGCGATCGAACGGCGCGGTCAATATGCCGAACTGAACGTCGCCTTTATCCATGGCAGCGAGGATCGCCGCCGGGTCGGCGTTAGCGGATTGCACGAGCTTCACATCTTTCTCCGGATCCAGTTTCAGCTTGGTCAGAGCGAATCTCAACGCGGTGTCGGGTATGGTCCCGAACGGGGCGCCCACGTGGCCGGTTTTCCCCTTGAGATCCTCAACTTTCGCAATCTCCTTCAGCGCCATCACTTTGTACGGGAAGACGTTCACCCAGGAGCCCACCAAGACGAAGGGGGGCGCGCCCTCAATCGTTGCCGTCGTGAAAGCAGCGGCACCCGATCCGGTGGACATGTGCATGCTGCCGCTGAGCATCGCTTGCACCGCCGCCGCCGTGTTCGATTTGATGATGTTGACGTCAAGGCCGTTCTTTTCGAAAAACTTCTCTTTTCGGGCTACGAAGAAAAGCGATGTGCCCGGGTTGGTGCCGGTCTGGCCGACGGTCATTTTTCGGCTTTGGGCGTTGCTTGCCAGTGGCTTTATGATGCCGATGATCGCGAACATGAACGCAAGCAACGCCGCCGTTCTAAGCAGAACTTTCATTCATCCCTCCGACTTGTTTGTGCCGTGCTCGTCAAGCAGCCTCGGTGATTCAACGTCTTTCAACCCGCAAACTTCCGGTCTTTCAAAAATTCGATCTGTTAAGAATCCTCGGCGGAACTATTTCTGAGGCTTCCATTTGTCCAGACGGCGTTCCAGTGATTTGAGCAATTCATTTAGCCCGGCGCCCAACCCGGCGATGATGACGATCGGCACAAACATCGCGGCCATCTGAAAGCGCTGCGCCGCCACGGAGCTCAAGTAGCCGAGGCCGGTGGCGGCGCCGTACTGTTCGGCGACGACGATATACACGAGGGCTCGGCCCAGAGCGACGCGCATCCCGGCGACGATAAAAGGCAGCGATCCCGGCAATGAAACTTTGCGGAAAATCTGGTTGTCCTTGGCGCCGAAGGAGCGCGCCATGGTGATCAGCCGGTGATCGGTGTTGGCAATGCCCACCATGGTGTTGATCAGAATCGGAAACACGGCGGCGAGAATGGTCATGATGATCTTGGAGATCGAGCCAAGGCCGAACATCATAATGATCAACGGCAGCAGCGCGATCAGCGGGGTTGCGTAAATGCCGGACAACAGTGGATCGAAAGTCTTGCAGACATTTTTGTACCAGCCCATCGGTATGCCGAGCAGCACACCAAGTAAGACCGAGATGACAAAGCCGACGGCAAAATTGGTCAGGCTGAACCACATGTGCTCCCAGATGGAGCCGTTTGCGAATAGCTCATAGCCTTTGGCGATGATGGCGCTGAACGGCGGAAAGTAGAAGGGATTGAGAATTTCAAAGCGGGTGGCAAGCTCCCAGGCGGCGAAGAACAATAAGACACCGATGACGCCGAGCCAATCGGAGATCAATTCGCGCGAGCGTTGCCAAAGACGATTGGTCGTCAGCGGGTTCGAAGAGTCGACCGATACGAGGTCGACGGTATCCTGTTCTCGCTTTGCCGTAGCGGATTCCTCTTACTAAGTTTAACTGACTCTATTCGCCACCCGGTGTGACTGTCAAGGTGCCGGCGCAAGCCGCTGCGCGATCTCAGATCTCAAAATTCACCTCTCAAAGCTCGGAACACCGTCTGAGATTTAAAATTTGCGATTTGAGATGCACGCGTCGCGGTACAACGCGCGCTACTCCCAGCGCTTCATCTTGGTGAAATCATAATTCACCGAACTATCGGCCTCGAAGCGCCAGATGGCTCGGTCTTTGTTCCAGGCGCCGGCGAAGACCGACTGCAAGAACGAAGTAATCTGATTCCAAGCGGCATCGCTCTGCGGCGCGCGATAACGCCCGGGCATAGTGTCGTTCAAAAAACCATGCGGCGCATCGGCGTACACGCGAATGTCGAAGCTCTTTTTTGCTTGGGCCAGGACAGTGAACATCCGTACGATGTTATCGCGATGGATCAGGTTATCGAGCTCGCCGAAAACCGCGGTGACCGGGCAGTGAATCTCCTGTATCAGCTTTTCGATCGGCTCCGGCCGGAGCGGATGCGATTTCCAGTCGGCGTCATAGACGGCGCCGTAAAGCACGACCGCTGCGCTCAGGTAATCCCGTTTAGCGGCCGCTAAAATGGGCTGGCGGCCGGTTTGGCATACACCCGACATGGCGATCTTGCTCATGTCCGCCTCGGGGATCGTCCGCAGGTGTTTGATTACGGCATCCAGATCGAGCAGCACCTCCTTGTCGCTGAGCTCACAACGATCATCGCCGCGCGCCAGAACCTCGCGATCGCCGGTAAAGCGCGAGAAAAAGTCCGGCACTATGGTCACGTAACCGGCGTCCACGAACTTCTCACCGAGATCCGTCGTGTGCTCGACGATGCCGTAACGCTCATGCAGGTGGATCACGACCGGTTTTCGGCCACTTCCGGCCGGGATGCCGAGAAAGCCATTCATCCGATTGTCGATTTTGATCGGTTTCAACATGGTTGCGCTATCCTTTTGGTTATTCAACGTCACGCTCGGCTCGATGGAGTCTTCCCCGTTTATGAGACTCGGAACACGGGAGTGTTATTTCTCCGGCACGTATTGCAGGTTATCCCGGATCAAATTTGAAATGCCGCGTGCTATGGGCCGGCGGATTTCTTCGCCGACGTGCGCAAGGCCGCCCAATGCGCGGCCCAGTATCGCGAAGCTCTTCGACATCTGCCAGTGAATGCCCATGTCCAGAGAAATCGCCGCAATCGCGCCGGTCACGTTGACCGGCAAGTGCTTGCCGACTTTCTGATCGGCGATCTTGCCGATCTTTTTGAGCAGCTCGCAATAGCGGCCGTAGACTTTGGTTTCCTGAGCGACTTCGAACAGTCTCTCCGCGCGCGGGTCTCCGCCGGTGTGAATGCCATGGCCGATGCCGGGAATGAGCTGATTATTCGCCAGCCGCTTTTCGACCGTTTTCAGCGCGATGCCATCGAGGTCGGTTTCTTTCGAGTCGTTCGGTAGCGCGTCGTTGAGCATTTTGGCGCAGTGTTCCGACGAGCCCAGGTGCACGCTGCCGGCGCCCAGAATGGCGGCGGCGACCGCTCCTTGAATCGCTTCGGGTGCCGAATGAAAGGTCATGCGGGCCGCGGCAGCGCCGGTGGTCATGCCGTGATCAACCAGAACAATCAGCATGGCATCGATCATTCGCCCTTGCTCCGGCGTCGGCATGCGCCCTTCGAGCATCAGGTAAACCATTTGCGCAAAGCTAATTTTTCCGAGCAGGTCTTTATTCAAGTCATAGTTGCGCACGAAGATCCGATCGAGCTCCGCGCGTCCCATGGAAGAAACCAGTTTGGGTGTTTGGGCCATAAAAATCTCCGTTTCTAGTTTCGAGTTGATAGTTTCGGGTTTCCGGATTTTAACTAAAAACCAGAAACCAGGAACAAGAAAGCTTAAGTATCAATCCAATCGCAACAGCCGGGCGGCGTTTTCGCCCATGATTTTTCTTTTCGTTTCGGCGTCCAGATCTTCGCGGCCAAGAATCATCTCGGTCACTCCGGGAAAGGTGGCATCCCAGTGCGGATAGTCGGAGGCGAAGACGACCCGGTCGGCGCCGATGGATGAGATCACTTCGCCCAATCGGGTTTCATCGGCTTCAAACGAGGTGAAGCACTGGCGGCGGAAGTAATCGCTCGGTTTCATTTTGAGCCACGGCACTTGGAACGGCAAAATTTCATAATGCTCGTCCATGCGCCAAAGCCAATAGGGCAACCAGCCGGCGCCGGATTCGAGAAAGACCACTTGCAGCTCGGGATTTCGCTCCAGAGATCCGCGACAAATGAGGCCCAAACTCGCGAGCATCTGCTCGAAAGGATGCGAAATCGTATGGGTGAAAAACCACTGCCCGGCGAAACGATCGGCGCCGGCGGTGGGCAAAAACGCGCCGGAGCCTTCATGAACCAACAGCGGGACGGCCAGCTCGACGATGGTTCTGTAGAGCGGGTCATAATAGGGATCATCGATATTGCGGCCTTTGACAGGATTCGGCCTGACGAAGATGCCTTTGAAGCCGAGCTCATTGACGGCTCGCCTGGCTTCCTCGATGGCGAGCTTCACGTCTTGGACTGGGACTACGCCGACGCCCATGAGTCTTTTGGGATCCGTGTTGCAGTAATCGTAGAGCCAATTATTGTAGGCGCGGCAGAGCGCGGCGGCATACGCCTCTTCTTCTACGGAGGGCAGATAGAGCCCTGCGGAAGGAAAGAGCAGGCCGCGCTCGATGCCGTCCCGCTCCATGGCCCTGAGCCGATCCTTCGGGTCGGTGGCCAGGTGGCGATTTTCGTTGACCGGCGCGCCGTCCTCTTTGATACGGAACGGCGTTTCGTCCGGCCGGCGATGGTGGCGGTCGCCTTCCAAGCGAAACAGAAGCTGGCCATTGGCGACTTTCTCGATCTTCGGCGCCCGCGCTCGGAAGGGCGCTTCCAAATATTTTTCGAAGAGATCGTCGGCCTCGCGCACGTGACCGTCGACGTCGACGATTCGCAGCCCATTTTTAGACATGGCTATCTCCGTTCACGCAGCACTTCTTCGACGATGGTCGCATCGATTACGCGATCGAGCGGCAGGTCGGGTTTGCCCTGCTGATCGAGTACGGTTTTGACCGCTTGCGCCAGCGGCCGGGCATCGTCGATCAGCAGGCGGGAGTAAATGGTGTGAGATTCGATCGCAACGGCTTCGTCCAGGCCGAAAAATTTTTTCAAAAAAGGCACCACCTCGGCCTTTTGATTTTTGATCCAGCGCAAGGTGTCGAGCTGCGCGCGCACCATTTTCTTTACCTGCTCGCGCTCCTGCTCGATCTTGCGGGTCGAAGTGCCGATACCGACCGTCGCCATGTCGATGACGTCCGACGCGGAGCCCAGGAGTGTGAATCCTTGCCGCTTGGCAATTACGAAAAAGGGCAGCGACAATGGCGTTGCGTCGATGCTGCCGGCGTGGAGAGCAGGAAACCGGGTGTCGGATCCGCCCATGTTAACAAAGGCGAAGTCGCGCGGGTCAAGACCGGCGCGCCGGATCAAATGCCGCGCGACGAAATCGTCGGCGGCGCCTATCGTCACGGCAATGGTTTTTCCTTTTAGGTCGGCGATCGATTTCACTTGCGGTCGCGCGACTAACGTATGAAATGAAGTGCGCAACGCCAGGCTCACCAGCCGGACCGGCGCGCCGGAGATGCTGCCGCGCGAGATCGTGCTAGCGCCGAAGGCGTAATCGATTTCGCCCGCTTGGATGGCGCCGATGGTGAGCGGCGGGCGCATCGCGATGATTTCGGCGTCGAGGCCGTGCTTGCGATAAAACCCGCGTTCTCGGGCGGCCCAGGTATCGAGAAATCCGAGCGACTTGGATGACACCGCGATGCGGACTTTTTCCAAGCTGCGCTCGGCGGCTCGCCCAGTCGGCGCGACCAAGATGGCCAGCAAAGACGCTGTGACCAATGATCGAGTGATCGTCCTCATACTGTGATGCTCTGTATCCAGCCTGCCGGAATATTGCAAGGGATTGCAGCGGCAGAACGGCTCGCTTCTTCGGTTGCAAGCGCGAGCCGGATAAATTAACTATGAACAAGCAAAATAAGGAAGAGAAGCGGAAGAATCCGGCGACATGTCATCGCGGTAAATCGAGATCGTTTGAAACGCTTTTTTGCTGGGAGAGTGATCATGATTCAATACGCACCGAAACTCACGTATGGTCCTGAAACCGCGGATTGGCAGGAGCGATTCAACCCGGAGCGGATGCGCCGGTCGCGCGTCGAGCGCGCGCAGATGCTCATGCGCAAGCACGGCATCGCCGCGATCCTCGAAGCCAATCATCACAACATCCGCTATCTGACCGCGCTCAAGGGTTTTGCTTATCCGATGTGCCGTTACGTGCTGTTCTTTGCCGAAGGTGATCCGGTCATGTACGAGCACGACGGTTATTACCATCAGATGCCGGACCAGTGCCCGTGGATCAAAGAATGGCGGCCGGCGCGCTCATGGCTCACCGGCGCGCCCGGGCCCGAGGCGTGCGCAGCGGAAGCCAAAGCCTTTGCCGCCGAGATCAAAGCCGAGCTCGAAAAACGCGGCTTGCTCGGCGAGAAGCTCGGGCTCGGCAGCTTCGATGGCAACGCGCGTGAAGCGTTGGTCAATGCCGGCGTGAAAAATCTGGTCGATACGCGCCAACTCATGCTTGAAGCGCGCATGATCAAAAACCAGGACGAGATTTCGTGTCTGAAGACCTGCGCCGCGATGGTCGACGGCGTATGGTTTCGCGTCTGGGAGAATTTGAAACCGGGAATGAGAGACACCGACTTGATGACGCTGGGGTCCACCGCCGGTTACGAGATCGGCTTGGAAGCGGCCGTTCCGGGCGGCTGGCGCAGCGGCCCCATGACCTTCGATCGCGGGCCGCATGCCACTAGCCGGGTGATCCAGTTTGGTGATCTGGTCTATGGCTCCTACTGCGGCGCGACCTACATGGGGTACGGGAGTTGCACGTATCGAACGTTCATCGTCGGCCGCCCACCCAATGCCAAAGAAAAAGATTGGTACAAAGTGATGCGCGAGCGCATCGACGCGATCATAGGCGAGATCAAGCCGGGCAAATCTACCGCCGACGCGGCCAAGCATTTTCCGCCCGCGAGCAAATGGGGTTACGAGAGCGAAGTTGAAGTGCTCGCCAGCGAAATCGGCCACGGCATCGGCCTCGGCACGAGTACGGGCTACGACGTGCCGATCATCAACCGTCTTTGGTCGTTGAATCATCCGCAGGTTTTCGAAGAAGGCATGACGATCGCCGTTGAGTGCCGCGAGGGTGAAACCCGGCTCGGCGGCGTACGCTTGGAAAATATGCTGGTGGTGACCAAAAACGGCGCCGAAATCATGGATTATTTTCCGCGTGAGGAGATTTTGGTCGCGCCGCGGTGAAACGCCAGCCGGCGGGGGTTGCTACGACAGGCGCGCGTTCAGATCAACTGAGAATTTTTACCGTTTGTCTTTGATCTCCCGCAGACATTTTTCCAGCGCTCTTCCCATTCGCAGGCGCGCGGCAGTTTCCTTCAAACGGTTGAGGTTTAGCTGCGCAGGTGGATCGGCCAACAATCCGCTCACGTCGGCGAAATCTTGGGGACCGCCCGCTTCTAACTTGAGCAAGATCAAATCCTCCGGATGAAGCACCGGAACAAATCGGCGAGATAGCTTCACGTCGATAGACCGCGCCAATGCTTCCCGGTGCCAGCGTCTGTGCGCCCATAGGATGTCGGCTCCGAGCCCGCCGTAGGATCGGGGTAGTTCTATTCTGAGCAAAATCGGCACCGGATCTTCATAACTCCCGACGCGCCATTCAACCTGACAGCGGTGCCGCTTGAAAAAATTTTTGATTTGATCGCGAAGCTTGATGTCTCCGATGGGGCTCGGTTCGCTGTCGGCGAGAAAGTCGATGTCCTGCGTCGCGCGCACAATCCCCCAGGCCGCTACGCCCAAGCCGCCTATCAAGGCAAAGTGAATCGGAGTTTTAACGTCGCGCGAGGCTTTGGTTAACAGGATTTGCAACCTGCTCAAAGCCGGAGCAAATTGCGGTTCCATCGTCAACGTTACTTTGAACGGGCGGCTTTACGCAAGGCCAGGCAAAAATCGGAAAGCGCCATCGCACGACGTAAGTTTTCAGTAGGAGTCCCGCGTGGCTGTCGGCGTGATTTTACGCCAGATGGCCGGGGCCGCTGACGCTGGCGCAGCGACAGCGGTTCTAAAGTAGCCGATCGTCTTTGTGAGCGGGACATCCTGGCTAACTTAGCAGAACTATCGTGAGCTTGCCAGCAAAGTTACAGTTGGATCGGTCTAACTACATTGCAAGGTGAACTAATCCGTGAAAGATTAACGCAGCAAAAAATTTATGCCCGTTCCCATTTTAAACGATATTACTGTCATCGAATGCGCGACTTTTGTCACGGGCCCGTATGCGACGGCGTTGCTCGCCGATCTAGGCGCACGGGTGATCAAGATCGAGTCGCCGCCGGAGGGCGACCCATATCGTTACTTCGCTCCGGACCCGTACTTTAGCTTCAATTTCGCCCATCTCAATCGCAACAAAGAGAGCTTGGTGCTCGATCTCAAAGCCGCAAAGGGCAAGGAGATCTGCATTGAGTTATCGAAAGCCGCTGACGTGTTCGTCGAGAATTTCCGGCCCGGGGCGGCCGAGCGCCTCGGCATCGGTTACGAATCTTTGCGTACAATCAATCCGAGATTGGTTTACTGTTCGATTTCGGCTTTCGGACAGAGCGGGCCCTATGCCGACAAGCCCGGTTTCGATACCTTGGGACAAGCGATGAGTGGGTTGTTGAGCTTGCTCAGCGATCCCGATGATCCAAAGGTGATGGGCATGGCGGTTTCCGATTATGTCACCGGTCTTTCTGCCGCCTATGGAATTCTCGGCGCCTTGTGGGCGCGCGAGAAATCAGGGGAGGGTTGCCGAGTCGAAACATCTTTGTTGCAGGCGACACTATCTTTTATCGGTGAGACCGCCGCGGGATACTTGCGCACCGGTCAAGTGCCCCATCGAATGGCGCGGGTGAAGAACGCCCACGCATTTGCCTTCGTCTGCAAAGACGGCCGGCCGCTGGCGATTCACTGCTCGGTTCCGGAGAAATTCTGGCTGGCGCTGCTCAAAGCAACCGGTCGAACGGACATCGCCGCCGATGAACGGTTCAAGGAGAGAGGCAAGCGACGGCAAAATTATGAAGCGTTGGAGGCGGCGCTGGCACCGACTTTTCGGAACAAGTCTCGCGGTGAATGGCTACAAATTCTCGAAGCCAACGACGTGCCGGCGGTGCCGCTTTATAATGTCGCCGAGGTGCTCGATGATCCGCAGGTCAAACATCTCGGTCTCACGGAGGAGCTGGAGCATCCGCAGGCCGGAAAACTACAGTTCATCGGCGGGCCGGTGCGTTTCGATCACCTAAAGCGCGACCGGTCCGCGCCGCCGCCGCTCCTGGGCGAACAGAGCACCGCAGTGTTGCGCGAGCTGGGTTATGCCGACGATACGATTGCCGATCTTCGAGCGTGCGGCATCACGCGAACCGTTCCATAGAGTGCATTTACGCCAACACTGAATCGATTCGGCCGCAGCTCGATTATGGAGTTCACGGGGAATGGTTAAGCCGCCGATGCTGCGTGGCTGCCGACGATTTCCATCGATCAATTCAGCGAAGTCAAGCTCAAGCAGGAGCTTCACGCGCCCGCGTTAAAATCAAAAACGCCGAGTTCATTGTCCGAGCCTGGATGCCGCATTGCGATTTGACATAGGTCGGACCGCTGGCTACTGTACCGAAGATTTTCCGTTCAAGGTTCAAAAGTTCAAGCGTTCAAAAGTTGGAAGGAACCGAAGATGATCTATGATGTTGAGATCAACTCGGCGGCGCACTATCCGGCGGCTGACGTGCCGGGCCTGATTGTTTTGGCGGAACAAGTGGGATTCGGCGCTTTTTGGAAAGGCGAGTCCAACAGCACCGATCCCCTGGTCATGCTCTCGGCAGTGGCGAGCCGGACTCAAAACATCAAGCTCGGCACTGCGATCTACCATATCTACGGCCGCAGCCCGGTGACGTTGGGTATTCAGTCGGCGACGTTGCAGGACCTATCGGGCGGCCGATTGCTGCTCGGCCTCGGCGTCGCCAACAAAGCGATCGCCGGCTGGCATGGCGGCGTCTTCGACCGGCCTTTGAAAAGAGCGCGCGAATATATCGACATCGTGCGCAAAGTGGCGGCCGGCGAGCGCGTCGAGCACGAGGGCGAAATCTATCAGACCGGCAAGCGCTTCCAACTATCGTGGAAGCCGAGCTACCCCAACTTGCCGATATACCTTGCCGGTCTCGGACCACAGATGACCAAGTTAGTCGGCAAGATTTCCGACGGCGTGTTCATCAACATGGCGACACCGGCAAAGGTTAAGGAAATCGCCGCGCGCGTGCGCGAGGGCGCCATCGAAGCCGGCCGCGATCCGGGTAAGATCGAGATCATTGCGAAATCGCGCGTGTCGCTCAACCCGGACAAGAATTTAGCACGGGCAAAACTGCGCCAGGTGCTGACGTTCTATAACATCGCCGATCACTACAGCGACATGCTGCGCGGCATGGGCTTTGAAAAAGAAGTCAATGCGATCCATGAGGCGTTTCAAAAAGGCGGCTTCAAGGCGGCCATGGGCGCGCTGACCGACGAATATATGGACAAGCTGCCGGTGGTTCCCGCCAGTGACGTGCGCGAGATCAAAGATAAGATGAAAGCCTTCGAGGAAGCCGGCGTGACACGCATGGTCATTCCTTACGTGCCCGTGACCGAGCCCGTCGTTGAAGACGCGCGGCGATTTCTCGAGGCGTGGGGGAATTCTTAATTTAGTTTCTAGTTCCAGGTTTCTAGTTTCTGGTTGAGAAGACCGCGCCCAGAACCGCGAACTCGGAATCCGTAAACTAGAAACCAGAAACCAAAAACTAGAAATTGAAATCGAACGAAGGGAGATTGTTCATGTGTGATTTTGCTGCAGATGCCAAAGCAGCCGAAGAGTTGATGGTGGGCCGAACGTTGTCCGTCGCTCGGGTGCGCGAGCTTAACGCCAAGGATTATTTTTATCAGATGCTGAAGGACAACCCGGAGATGCTGAAGATCTACCCGGGTATCGAAAACGAGTTGCTCCAGGGCGGCATCGATTGTCACATCCACGCCTTTCCCGATTTCGTCCATCGCTCCCAGGACATGATCCAGATCGCCATCGAGGCATCCAGGTGCGGCATGCGCGCGATCGCCTTCAAAGACCATTGGAACATTAGCGCGACGTCGGCGTATTTAACCCAACGCCATATCGATGACATGATCGCGCGCGGCGAGTTAACCCACCGGGTCGAAGTCTACGGCGGCGTCGGCATGTGCTTCGGTATGCGCCCAGAATATGTCCGGGTCGGCTTGCAGTACCCCAATTTCAAGATGATCTGGTTCCCGACTTTTACCTCGTACGGTTTCTGGCGCAGCGCCGGCCATCCCGACCATGAAGGCGTAAGTCTGTGCAGCGACGACGGTAAAGTATTGCCCGAAGTGAAACAGATCATGGAAATGGCCGCCGACAAAAAAGTCGGCATCGGTTTCGGCCACACCGATTTCCAGGAGCTGCTGCCGCTGGCGCAGCTCGCCAAGGAGATCGGCTGTCGCGCGACTCTCGATCATCCGCTGCTGGAATTGAACAAACTACTGCTCGACGAGATGAAGCAGTTGCGCGATCTCGGCGTCTATGTCGGCACCTACTGCCAGCCGATGATTCCGAGCTTGTACCAGCCGGTGGCCGACCCGATGGAGACCATCCGCACGATCAAGGAAATCGGCCCGGACCGCTGTATCATCGGCAGCGACTTCGGCCAGGTGCTGCACATGGACGCGGTCGACGGCATGCGTGTGTTTATCCGCGCTCTGCTTGGCTTCGGCATCAAGCCGGAGGAAATCAAAATCATGCTGAAGGATAATCCGGCGAAGCTTATGTGGTTAGATGAATAGAAGGTGGAAGAATTAACCGCAGAGGACGCAAAGTTCACAAAGTAGGGGCACGGCGCGCCGTGCCCTTTTGTTTAGGATGTGTATTAACCGCAAAGAGCCCAGCGCGGCAGAGCCCCAACCAAAAAAGAGACAGACATTCAC
>Ga0209640_10002024_pt1 | contig 17560 bp, 17 predicted proteins | sample RifCSP10_1_FD_184018 | JGI IMG/M metagenome (GOLD analysis project Ga0209640, IMG submission 184018) | Soil microbial communities from Rifle, Colorado - Rifle CSP2_sed 10_1 (SPAdes) (version 2) | ecosystem: Environmental > Terrestrial > Deep subsurface > Rock core/Sediment | place: Rifle... | reverse complement strand
GGGACGCGTGCTTTCCCCATGGCGAGCACCTTCTGACTGTGCGCTCCATTCCGAGCGGAGACAGGCCTATCAGCGGTCTGTCTCCGCCCACACTTTCTATCTTTAGAGCGGCGGGCCTGTCTGCCTCAGACTGCGCGCATCGAACGAGCACCCTTCTGAGGTGTGCGCGTTCTGCGAGCACAGGAGGCGGACTGGCCCGCCACGTTCACTTCATTTCGTGCGGCTTCTGCGAGCAAGGAAGGGAACCAGACCGCTAGCTCATCTTTCCACTACGCGCGTTGCGCGAGCACAGAAGGGAGTCCGGGCCGCCAGCTCGCTCTCCCTCCACCTTGACACCCGCGTGAACCGATTGTTAGCGTGTGGCATGTCGTCTTGCCTGGTGCGTTCCCTGGCCGTCTTCCTATTCACCATCTTCTGGATTCTGAGCGGCAGTCCCTCCGCCTTCGCGCTGGAGGTCCAGGAACATCAGCTCGCCAACGGCATGAAGGTGCTGCTGGTCGAATCGCCCAAGGCGCCGGTCGTCACCGTGCAGATCTGGTACAAGGTCGGCTCGCGCAACGAAGTGATGGGAAGGGCCGGACTCTCCCACATGCTCGAGCACATGATGTTCAAGGGCACGCCCAAGCGCCCGAAGGGCGAGTTCTCGCGTCTCATTAAAAAGAACGGCGGCAACGACAACGCCTTCACCAGCCAGGATTTCACGGCTTATTTCGAGAACCTCGCGGCCGACAGGGTCGAGCTGGCGCTGGAACTGGAAGCGGACCGGCTGCGCGGCCTGCTGCTGGACGACAAGGAATTCCAGCTCGAGCGCGAAGTCGTGAAGGAGGAGCGACGCCTGCGCTCCGAAGACGACCCGCAGTCGTACCTGGCCGAGGCCCTCTTCGCCCAGGCCTTCCAGATGCATCCCTATCACTGGCCGGTCATCGGCTGGTTCCCCGATCTCAACGCCATGACGCGGGCGGACCTCAAACGGCACTACGACACCTACTACGTCCCGAACAATGCCACGCTCATCGTGGTCGGCGATTTCAAGGCGGCGAAATTGCTGCCGGTCATCAAGCGTTACTTCGAGCCGATTCCAAAACGGCCGCTGCCGCCTCAACTCGTGGCGGCCGAGCCGGAGCAGAAGGGCGAGCGCCGCATCATCGTCAAACGCGACGCCCAGTTGCCGTCCGTGATGATCGGCTACCGGACTCCGAATTATCAGAGCGACGACGCCTACGCGCTGACGATCCTGGAATCCATCCTCTCGCACGGAAAAACCTCCCGGCTGTACCGCAGCCTCGTCTACGAGCAGAAGCTGGCGCTGGCGGTCGGCGCCGAATACAGCCTGCTGCAGACCGATCCGGACCTGCTCTATTGTTTCGCGGTGGTGGCGCCGGGACAGGACACCGGGCAGGTCGAGCGCGCGGTCTATGCCGAGATCCAGAAGCTGCAGCAGGGGGCGCCGTCCGAGCAGGAACTGCAGCGGGCGAAAAACCAGGTGGAGGCGGCCTACATCTTCGGGCAGGACTCCAATTTTCGCCAGGCGATGCTGATGGGCCAGGCGGAGACCACGGGCGCCGGCTGGAAGCAGGTGGAGCAGTTTCTCAAAAAACTTCGCGACGTGAAAGCTGACGACGTCAAGCGCGTGGCGCAAAAATATCTCATCGAAGACGGACGGACCGTCGGCATCCTGATCCCGACGCCGTCGAATAAGGCGGCAGCGGAGGCGAAATGATGCCGACGGGGATCAGGGCCCGCGAGACGTGCGGGAAAGGCGAGAAAAGCGAGACTCGATTCGCGCAAGTCGCGCCAGTCTCGCAAGTCACGCGCAGCCTCGTGGCGATTGCATGTCTCACCTTGCTGGTATCGCCGCTGGAGGCTGCCGAGATCAAGCCCCAGCGCTTCGTCATGCCAAACGGTCTGACCGTGCTCGTGGTCGAGCAGCATGCCCTGCCGATCGTACAGATCCAGGCGCTCGTGAAAACCGGCTCGGTGCAGGATCCTCCGGAGAAGGCCGGGCTGTCCAATCTCGTGGCCGGCCTGCTGGACGAAGGCACGACGACCCGGAACGCCACGCAACTGGCGGAGCAGATCGAATTCGTCGGCGGCGCGCTGGAAGCCAAGGCGGCGCACGACTTCACCACGGCCTCCGCACGGGTGCTGGCCAAGAACACCGCCCTGGGCTTCGAGCTGCTGGCCGACATCCTGCTGCACCCGTCGTTTCCGGAACCCGAATTGGAGCGCGTGAAAAAACTCATCCTCGGTGAAATTATCGCGCAGAAGGACGATCCGGGAGTCGTGGCCGGCAAGGCGTTCAGCCAGCTCGTCTTCGACGGCCATCCCTACAGCTGGCCGGTGAATGGAACGGACGAGACGCTGCCCGCCATCAGCCGCGCCGACGTCCAGGCGTTCCATGCGCGCGAATATCTGCCGAACCGGACGATTCTCGCCGTCGTGGGCGACGTGTCCGTCGAAGAGGCCCGCGCGCTGGCCGACATACATTTCGGGGCCTGGCAGAAGGGCCCCGACCCGGCGCGGTCCGCGGCATCGCCGGCCGCCATCGACAAGCCGGTCGTCCAGCTGATCGACAAGGAGCTGACCCAGACGACGCTCGTGCTCGGCCACCTCGGGATCAGCAGGACGAACCCGGATTTTTACGCCGTCACGGTCATGAACTACATTCTGGGCGCCGGCGGATTCTCCTCCCGCCTCATGGATTCGATCCGCGACAGGCAGGGCCTCGCCTACGGTGTCATGAGCCAGTTCGAACCCCGCGCCGAGGCCGGCCCCTTCCTGGTCAGCCTCCAAACCCGCAACGCGACGGCCAACCAGGCGCTCGCCGGCGTCCTGAAAGAACTGCACGCGATGAAGGCGGCGCCGGTCTCGGCCAAGGAACTCTCCGAAGCCAAATCCTATCTCATGGGCAGTTTCCCCATGCGGTTCGACACGACGCACAAGCTGGCCGAAGTCCTCTGCCAGGTTGAGTTCTACGGGCTGGGATTCGAGTATTTTACGCAATATCCGAAATGGATCGAGAAGGTCACCGGAGGCGACGTGCTGCGGGTCGCCAAACAGTATTTGCATCCAGATCGCTATGCGCTCGTCGCCGTGGGCAAGATGGGCGAGGCAAAACTCAAGCAGCAGTGAGGCGTCCTTCGACAGGCTCAGGACCCCGAGTTGAACCGAGGGGTGAAACGTGAAGCGTGAAGCGTTGGATGGCAAGCTTGAACGGTTGCATCGACTCTTTGCCGACATGGAATCGGTCCTCGTCGCTTTTTCGGGCGGCATCGACAGCACGCTCGTGCTGAAGGTCGCGCAGGACGCGCTGGGCGACAGGGCGCTGGCCGTCACGGCGGTCTCGCCGACGTTTCCTGAAATTGAACTCGAATGGACCACGAGGCTCGTCGCCGAGATCGGCGCGCGCCATCGGATCGTGCAGACCGATCAGTTGCAAGTCCCCGCCTTCGTGCAGAACGACGCCGGCCGCTGCTTCCACTGCAAAACGGATCTCTACCAGTTACTGGGAGGCCTGCAACAGGAATTGAAGCTGCGCGCGCTGGTGGACGGCACCAATCTCGACGACCTGGGCGACGAGCGGCCGGGCCATGCGGCCGCCCGCGAATGGGGCGTGCGCAGTCCGCTGGTCGAAGCAGGGCTCTCCAAGAGCGAGGTGCGCGAACTGGCCAGGGAATTGAAACTCTCCAACTGGAACAAGCCTGCGGCGGCCTGCCTCTCCTCCCGCATTCAACGGGACACGCCCATCACCGTCGAAAAACTCTCGCGCGTGGAGCGGGCCGAAGCGTTTCTCCTGGGGCAGGGATTCCGGCAGGTCCGCGTGCGGGACTCGGAAGGCGCCGCACGCGTGGAGGTGGAGTCGACCGAAGTCCCGCGTCTCATGGAACCGGCCCTCGGCGCGAGGATCACCGACTATCTGCGGCAGCTTGGTTTCGCCTCCGTCACCCTCGATCCGTCCGGCTATCGCCAGGGCGGCGGCAACAAGACGTGAGACGTGAAACGTTAGACGTGAGGGGTTAGAGAGAAAATGTCACAACGGCTGGCGGGAAAGGGAATTTTTCTTTCGTCTCACGTCTGACGTCTTACGTCTTGCGGCTCTCGGCGACGGAGGCCAGCGCCTCGTCGGCCATGCGCTTGTGATCGGCGTCGTTGAGGCTGCGGCCCACGACCTTTTCCGCCACCAGCAACGCCATTTCAGTCGTCTGGTTGCGGATGTCCTGGATCGCGCGCCGGCGTTCCTGATCAATTTCACGCGCCGCGTCTTCCTTGGACCGCTGCGTTTCCGTCCTGAGGCGCTGCTCATTCTCCTCCATGATCCGCTGGGCCCGATCCTTGGCCGCCGCCAGCACCGTCTCCGCTTCCTTGGAGGCGGTTTTGAGCTTGGCCTCGTATTCCTGCATCTTCTGCTCGGCCTCGGCGCGATGCCGGTCCGCCTGCTCCAGGCTTTCCTTGATCTTGCGCTCGCGCTCATCAAGGGTCTGCAGAATCGGCGGAAAGGCGTACTTCCACAGCACCAGGAAGAGAATCCCGAAGGAGAGGAACTCCCAGAAGATCAGCGACGAAAAGAAATGCGTGTCAAATTGCGGCATGGCTTCTTTCCTTCGGGGTAGAGGGATAGCGGGGTAGCGGGGTAAGGTGGGATGTCGCCGTCTTTCCCGTTATCCCCTTATCCCGCTACACCGTTACCCCGTTATTACTTGCGCAGTCCCATAATAATGAACGCGATGACGAGCCCGTACAACGCGATCGCCTCGACCAGCGCGAAGCCGATCCACATGTACTTGCCGACCCGGCCTTCCGCTTCCGGCTGGCGCGCCACCGCTTCGATCATCTTGCCGAAAATATAACCGATCCCGACGCCGGCTCCGGCAAAACCCGCCGCCGCCAATCCCATGCCCACCAACGCTGCTGCTGCTGCATCCATGTCGTATGCTCCTTCCTAAGTTAAGACGAGCGAACAGCGAGTAGCCGGTAGCGGGTAGCGAGAATCTGCTCCGCGCTGCTCGCTATTTGCTATTGGCTACCAGCTATTCGCTTCCTTCTTTAATGCGCGTGCCCTTCAGCGCCATGCAGATGAAACGCATCGCCGAGATACACGCATGTCAAGATGGTGAAGATGTATGCCTGGATGAACGCGATGCCGACTTCCAGGACATTCATCGCGACGGTAAACGCAAACGGCAGCCAGCCGATCAACAACCCGCCGGTAATGGTCAGGCCGAAGAGCACGCCCAGGATCGTGTGGCCCGCCGTCATGTTCGCGAACAACCGCACGGCCAGCGAAAGCGGCCGCGCCAGCTGGCTTACCAGCTCGATCGGCATCATCAGCGGCAACAACCATCCCGGTGTCCCCGGCGGCACCAGGATGCCCAGGAACTTGACGCCGTGCAACACAAATCCCAACGCGATGCTCATGCTGTAGACGAACAAAGCAAACGCCGCCGTGACCACGATCTGGCTCGTGACCGTATAGGTGCCGGGAATCAATCCCAGAATATTGCAGAACAGAATAAAGACGAAGAGCGTCGCGATGAACGGGAAAAACCGCATGCCGTCCTTGCCCATCGTGTCGAGGATGATGTCGCGGATGAACCCGACAAACAGCTCGGCCAGGCTTTGCAGCTTGGTCGGGACCATCCGGCGCGAGGCGCCGGCCTTCACCAGGAGAAACGCGGTCAGACCGACGACCACCCACATCATGATCACAGCCTTGTTGATGGAGATATCCAGGCCGAACAGATTGATCGGAATATAATTGTGCAGCTCGAAGGGATGCAGCGGACTTTCTTCCACGGTCTCCTTTACGCTGACACGCGAGCAAGCTCACAAGGAACACGGCCTCGGACTTGCTGCCTGCAACCTGTCAGCTTGTCAGCCAGATTTATCCCACCTTTGCGCCGCGCGCATGGCGTTGCGGATCCCCGCCGTCACGCCGACAACCAGTCCGATCACCATGCCCCAGGGGCCGGACGCGAACAGATACGTATCAGCTGCCCAGCCCAACCCGCCCCCGACGATCAGGGCCGCGAGCAACTCGGTCCCGATCCGGACCGCCTGCCCTAACCCCGCATAAAACGGATCGTTTGAGGGAGGCATGTTAAGTCCGCACTATCCATGCATTCCTACTGCGGCAGCCGATCCTCTCGCCCGGCGGGGCTGTTCTCGTAGGCCTCCTCGACGTACGTAAAAAGTACGCCTGCGTCGACCTCACTTGTGAGCAGCCTCCGGCGGCCTTCGGTCTCAACTGTCTCGTCACAGAATCCATGAATACTGCGGACTTCCTATATCTAACCCGGCGCGCATTCAAGCAAACTACACGGGGAAAAGTCAAGGCACAGGATGGCCCGGAGGCCCGTTCGACGGCAGCAGTCCGACGCGATGAGGAAAGCTTGCGATTTTCAGCTGATGGATGGCTGCGAAGAAAGCGCCAGTTTCCAGGCCTTGATGCGGCCGATGTTCCGGGCATCGATCGGCTGGAGTTCGCTAAACTGATGTCCGGACGCATCCCCAAGTTCGTGGTGCAGCCAGTTGCTGATGATGATTTCGCCCGGCCCTGCTTCGCTCATGAGTCGCGCCGCCACATTGATCGTGTCCCCCACAATGCCCAGATAGGTCCGGCTGAACGGCCGGAGGGAGACGAGTTGAATGTCGCCGATGGCCATCCCGATATGGACCCCCTCGCTCGGCTGGCATCGGTCAAGCTGTCGCTGCCAGCTTCGCGTGACCGAGAACCCCACATTGAGCAGGCTGATGGCGGCCCTGAGCGCATCCTGGATGTAATTGGCTCGACGATCCGGAATCCCGAATACCCCGATGATTTCGTCACCGACTATCTGGTACAGCATCCCGCCGCTATCGATGATTTGGGAACGGCCCTTTGAGTAGAACGATGTCAGGTGGCGCCGCAAGATGCCGTCATCGCGAGTGTCCCGCACATAGCCGGAAAAACCGCAGAGGTCGACAGCCAGCACGACGACACCGCGATAGTGACCCGGAGGGAGAATATCCCGGGTTGCCACATCGCTTTGCTTTCGGATTTGGGCGAGCCGCCAGAAGCTGAAATGCCACAGCAGCGAGGATTGGAGCGGAGAGTTGACGTGCTCTTCGGGTGACCGGTCACCGAACGCCAGAAATCCCTCGGCCCGGTTGATGGCATCCCGGACATTGAGCAGATTCGCCGCCGTCAGCGAGTTGATCCTGATGCCGAACACGTCCTGGATCAGCCCCAGCAGCCGCTCTTCATCCCAGACCTCGAACGGCAGGTCTGGCAGGAAGGACCCCTTCATCTGCCGGTGCAGCTGCTCCCGATCCGGTCCCGCCTCGGAATCCACCACGACGGCGACCTTCGCAAGCTCCCTCACCTCGGGTGTGTCCCGCGCATATTTCCGCTTCAGGCTCTGGAGCATGGCCTGACGCGAGTAGCCATTATCCACTTCGATACAATAGGGCCGTTTTCCATCTGGGAGCACATGAATATCGGCGAAGGTGCCGGGAGCTCCCAGGTTGTATTCCCGATCGATCAGGACATGTTCCGGCGAGATTCCATCGCGATGCAAATGCTCGAAGCGGCACAGATCGCAACAGAGTTCTTCGAGCATTAACCGCAATTCCCTGAGGTAATTCTCTTCCATCGCAGCGTCAGGCCCTGGCGGCCTTGGCCTTGGCGGGATCGAGAAGCAGGCGAATGTGGAACACCGTGCCGGCGCCGGAACGGCTCTCCACGGAGATGGAGCCCCGGTGCGCATCGATCACGTCCTTGACGATTTTCGTGCCGAGACCCGTGCCGCCCTTCTTGGTGCTGACGGCGCGGCCCGTGAATAATCGCTCGCACACCTCCGGCGGCATGCCGCGCCCGGTGTCGGCCACGTCAATGAGAACCGACTGCCCGTCCGGCGCCATCCGCCCCGAAACGGTTACCGAACCGCCGGACGGGACCTCCGGAATGGCATTATTGATCAAATTATAAAAGGCGTTGTACAGGCGGTTCGCGTCCGCCTGGATTATCGGCAATTCCGCAAGCCCCTCGGCCTTCAGCGCGATCGATTTTTCTTCCGCGCCCATGCGGAGCGTCTCGAACACCTCCGCCACCACCTGCCTCACGGTACAGTCAGCAAACTGCGGCGGCCAGCTCAGACCTTTCACGCAATCCGCGATCTCCTTGACCCGTTCGTGAATCCGGTGCGTGGTCTTCTTCATCAAATCCAGCACTTCGTCGCAGAACTCCCGGCTTCGCTGCGCGCGATCGGGATCCACACGTTCCAATTGCTCGAACGTTTCATCGAGTTCATTCTTCAGCAACCCGGTCCCGGACACCACCGGATGCAGAAGATTTTTCAGGTCATGCCCGATGTTGCCGAGCATGCGCACCACCACCGCCATTTTCGCGTCTTCATAGAGCCGCCCTTGCTCGATAAACAGCGCGGCAAAGGCCGAGATGATCGTCAGCAGCGCCACATCCTGCTGATCCAGGGCGCCCTTCCGCTTATTCAACACGTTCAGCACGCCGATCGGCTCCCCTTTCCATCGCTTGAGCGGCATGGTGATCATGTCGCGCGTCGTCAGGCCGGTCATCTGGTCGATGGCCTCATAATGGTGCCGCTCGCGCTGCACATCCTGGACAATCTCCGCTTGGGACGAATGGAACACCCGGCCCGCGATCCCCTGATCCCAAGGGATCGCCGTTCCCCTCGGAACCGGTTTTTCGCCGATGGAATATTGAAAGATCAGTTGCTTGGTCTCCGGGTCGGCCAGCAAGATCGAACCGGCTTCCGCTTCCACCTCTTCCAGGGCGCAGCGGAGCGTCGCGACCAGGAGTTCTTCGATGTCGGTAATTTTAAACAGCTGCTCGCTGATTCGACGCACCGTTTCCAGTTCCCCGTCATGCATGGGCGTACGCTCCTGTTGGATTGAAGGGGCCTCATTTTAGTCCTCCCGCCGGCGCGGTCAAGGGGTTTTCCTCAAGGCCGGGCGGCTCAGTGATGTTTCCAGATGGACGCCGGGGCATGACCTGCCCTGCGAAGAGAGCACTATTGACACGCTGCAATCGGCTGCAAAAAAGGCAAGAACGCCGGTCTTGTGATACAACATACGCATGCTGAAAATGATCCGTCCGTCGCGGGCGCGCTTCCTCATGGCGGCGCAGCCGCAGCCGTTAATGCTCTCGGTGCCCCAGCCGGATGCCGACGTCTTCGAGCTGTACCGCCGCATGGCCGCGCCCGGCCGGCCTTCGTTCCTGCTCGAAAGCGGCAAGGGCGGCGGCGGCATTGCGCGCTGGTCGTTCTTCGGCAGCGATCCGTACCTGGAATTGTCCGGCAAGGGCTCGCGCTACGAGCTCCGCACCCGCGACGGCTCCACCGTCCACAAGGGCGATCCCTACAGGGCCCTCGCCGACCTGCTCAAGGCCTCCCGGATGTCCCGGCCGGACGATGCCCCGCCATTCATCGGCGGCGCGGTCGGCTATTTCGGCTACGACCTGGTCCGGCAGTTCGAGAAGCTGCCCACGCTCGCAACGGACGACCTGCGCCTGCCCGATGTGCTGTTCGCCTTCGTGGATTGCTTCGTCGCCGTGGATCACAAGACCCGGATGCTGCACCTGATCTACGCGCCGCCGCTCGACCAGGCCCTGGGCCAGCCGCGCGAGAAACTCTACAGCGAAGGCTCCGACCGTCTGATGGCACTGCACGCCAAGCTGCTGGTGCACCGCAAGCTCAGCACAGACGACCTGCGCATCGGTCACCTGACCGTGAAGCCCGAACAGTCCCGCTCCGATTACGTCCAGCGCGCCAGACAGTGCCAGGACTTCATCCGCTCCGGCGACATCTACCAGGCCAACCTCTCGCACCGCCTGACGATCGACCGCGACCCCGGCTGGCCGATGGAGCATTTCCGTGAACACGCGGGCGAGGCGCTCTACAGCCGCGTGCGCGAGGTGAACCCCTCGCCGTTCGGCGGCCTCCTGGCCTTCGACAACGTGACGCTCGTCAGCTCGTCCCCCGAGCGGCTGGTGCGGCTGGAGGGCCGCCGGGTGGACACGCGGCCGATCGCCGGCACGAGGCCGCGCGGCCATACTCCCGACGAGGACCGCCGGCTCGCGGAGGATCTCATCACCAATGCCAAGGAACGGGCCGAACATCTCATGTTGGTGGATCTGGAACGGAACGACCTGGGCCGCGTGTGCAAATACGGGACGGTGCGCGTGGACGAGCTGATGATCGTCGAGCGCTACTCCCACGTCTCCCACATCGTCTCCAACGTCACGGGCGAGCTGCGCGACGGGCTCGACGGCTTCGACCTGATCAAGGCCGTCTTTCCCGGCGGCACCATCACCGGCGTCCCGAAGATCCGCTGCATGGAGATTCTGGAAGGGCTGGAACCGGTCCGGCGCGGGCCCTACACCGGCGCGATGGGCTATCTCAGTTGGAGCGGCGACCTCGATCTCAACATCATCATCCGCACCATGCTGCTGGTCGGCGGGCGCGGCTACCTGCAGGTCGGCGCCGGCATCGTCGCGGACTCCGATCCGGCCAAGGAATATGAAGAGACGCTGTATAAAGCCGAAGCCTTCTTCAAGGCATTGGGCGAGAGCTAGTCCGCCTACTCATACCGCGTCTGTTATAATGCCGCGTATGGCGTGGTGGCTTCTCCCGTCGTTCGTATCTCGTCGCTCGTATCTCGACATGCGCTTCACGCTTCACGAGATACGCTTCACGGTTTGACCCATGTACATTTTCCTCAACGACCGGTTCGTCAAGCGCGAAGAGGCGACGGTCTCCGTCTTCGACCACGGCTTCCTCTACGGCGACGGGATCTACGAGACGCTGCGGGCTTACGACGGCCGCATCTTCATGCTCGCGCAGCACCTGGCCCGCCTGCAGCGCTCGGCGCGCCTGATCGGGCTGGAGATTCCCATCCCCGAAAAGGACTGGCCCGGCCTGCTGAGCGATGCCATGGCGCGCAATGAGCTGCGCGACGCCTATCTCCGCATCACCGTCTCGCGCGGCACGGGCGAGATCGGCCTCGACCCCGGCCTCTGCCCGAAGCCGACCGTGGTCGTCATCGCCAAGCCGTTTCAGGCCTACCCGCCCCGCCTGTACAAAGAGGGCGTCAGCCTGATCACCACCACGGTGCACCGCAACCTGGCCACGGCCCTGTCGCCGCAGATCAAGTCGCTCAATTTTTTGAACAATATTCTGGCCAAGCAGGAAGCGACGAAGGCCGGCGTCTTCGACGGCATCATGCTCAACGCCGAGGGACGCCTGACGGAATGCACCACCAGCAACATCTTCTTCATCCAGCACGGCACACTCTGCACCCCGTCGGTGGCCTGCGGGATTCTCGACGGCATCACGCGCGATGTGGTGCTGACGCTGGCGAAGGAACGGGGCCTCAAGATGGAAGAGAGCGCCTATACCCCGGAGGCGCTGCGGCAGGCGGACGAATGTTTCCTGACCAATACGACGATGGAGATCATGCCCGTGAGAGACGTGGACCAGCACCTCGTCGGCTCCGGCAAGCCGGGCCCCGTCACACTGGCCCTGCACGAACAGTTTCGAGCGAACCTCGAACGATTTCTTGCCTGAACCCTGATACCGGATGGACAAGCCGGTTCCATAACACTGGCCCTGCACGAGCAGTTTCAGGCCAGCCTGGACCGCTTTCTCGCCTGGCCTGCGCCTACTGTTTTCTTTTCACTGTTAACTTTTGACTCGGCCGTTCCACCCGGCTGTGCTGCAGCCGCCCCGGCCGCGCGGTTTTCGGAGAGTCCGCCCGGTAGTGCGCCCCGATGCTGGCGGGCCGCCACAGGGCCGCCTCGGCGATGCAGCGCGCCACCTGCACCATGTTTTTGACTTCCAGATCGAGGCGCGCAGCGAACGGACGGCTCACGAGCCGCTCCCACCGCGAGAGCTGCCCCAGGGCGCCGGCCAGCGAATCGCCCGTGCGCGCCAGGCCGACCTTCCCCCACATCACCCGCCGCAGCGAGCTGCGGAGCTTCTCGGCATCCTCCAGCGATCCCGGCGGGCCGCCGTCGATCTCGCGCGCGGAAGGAACGGGACCGGCCGCGCGCCCCTGCCGCCTCGCATAGGCCACCGCCGACAGCGCGGCGCGCCGGCCGAAGACCAGCCCTTCGAGCAGCGAGTTGCTGGCCAGCCGGTTCGCGCCGTGCACGCCGCTGCAGGCCACCTCGCCCGCGGCGAACAGACCCGGCAGGCTGGTTGCCCCGTGCACATCCGTGCGCACGCCGCCCATCATGTAATGGGCGCTGGGCGAGACGGGGATCCATTCTTCGGTCATGTCGATATCGTAATGGAGGCAGGTCGCGTAGATCGTCGGAAAGCGCTGCTTGATGAAGGACGCGCTCAGGTGCGTCGCGTCCAGATAGACGTGCCGGGAGCGGGTCGCTGCCATTTCCGACCAGATCGCGCGCGCCACGATATCGCGCGGCGCCAGCTCGGCGTCCGGATGGTACCGGTGCATGAACAGCTCGCCCTTGATGTTCCGGAGCCGCCCGCCCTCGCCGCGGATCGCCTCGGTCAGTAAAAATGGCGGGCTGTTCGGCAGGTAGAGCGCCGTCGGATGGAACTGCACAAACTCCATGTCCTCGAGCACCGCGCCGGCCCGGTAAGCCATGGCCATGCCGTCGCCGGTCGCGTTGGGCGGATTGGTCGTGCGCGCGTAGAGCTGCCCCGCGCCGCCCGTCGAAAGAATCACCGCCCGCGCAGGTACGACAAACCGCGCGCCGGTCGCCTCGTCCAGCACGAGCGCGCCGCGGCACCGGCCGCCGGTCACCACCAGGTCCACCGTGAAATGATGGCCGAGCCGCTGGATGCGCTTCTGCCGGCGGGCCTGGACGGTCAGCGCCCGCACCATCTCGTTGCCGGTGGCGTCGCCGCGCGCACGGAGGATGCGGCTGCGGCTGTGCGCGGCTTCGTGGGCGAAGGCGAACTTGCTGCCGATCTTGTCGAAGCGGGCGCCCCAGGCGATCAACTCGCGAATGCGGCCCGGCCCCTCCTCCACGAGCACGCGCACCGCATCGCGCCGGCAGAGGCCGTGGCCCGCTTTCAACGTGTCGTTCAAATGGAAGGAGACGTCGTCTTCTTCGCTGAGGGCGACCGCCACGCCGCCCTGCGCATGGATCGAGCTGCTTTCCAGCGGATTGCCCTTGGTCAGCATCAGCACCCGGCCGTGCCGGCTCAGTTCGATCGCCGCGCGAAGGCCCGCGACGCCGCTGCCGATCACCAGGAACTCCGCCTCGGGAGGATGCGGAACGGAAGGAACGCGGCTGCGAGTGGCCATTAATTACCGGGGACGGGAGGCAGGCGGCGGTTCCCCCGCGCGTCGGAGCGCCATGCCGAAGGGCAGATCGCCCTCCAGGCCGTTGAGCAGGACGGTCTTTTCACCGGCCAGCTTGAGGATGCCCTGTCCGCGCTCGCGGGTGCCGGTGTCGGCGGGGTTCTTGCGCCATTGCCCCGCCCAGTTCACCACCACCTCGATCGCCTCTCCTTCGATCACGATCCGGTCGATGGTCCAATCGAGGGCAATTTCCTGGTAGGTCAGGAAATCCTGCTGGATGTCGTGCGTCGCCTTCTCCAGCGCCTCGCGCGGCAGCATGAGATCCTGGATATCCGCCAGATCCCGCCGGTTGTAGGCGGTGCGCAATTCCTCCACCACCTTGTCGATTTTCACAAAGCGCGCGCGGTCTTCGGGATAGCGGTTCTCTTTCGACGAACACCCGGCCGTCAGGACGGCGGCACACGACAGGCCGGCCACGAGCACGACGACTGGCAATTGCATAGGGCGCATCAGGCGAAACATGCCGCAGTATATGGAGTGCAGGCGGAACGCGTCAAGGCCGCGGACGGCAGGCTATGGGCACGAGGCAATAGGCTATGGGACGGATTTCCACCCTATCGCCCGGCGCCTATCGCCTGCGGCGTCGCTTGCATTTACACGCAAAACCCACTACACTCCGCTCGCGAAGGAGAACAAATATGTCCAGCGTGCTGAAAAAGCGTCGGAAGAAAATGCGCAAGCACAAGTTCAGAAAGCTGCGCAGAAAACAGAAATTCCTGCGTCGCAGAACCCAGGGATAATCCCGCGGACAGCCGGAGGCGCCCATGGTCGAGAACAAGAAAGTGCGCGTGCGCATCACGACCCTGAACCACACCTACGTCGGGGACTTCGTCATTCCGCCCATGCGAAACCGCGTCTCGGACGTGCTGAACGAGGAATCGCGCCTGTTCGTGAACCTGACCGACGTGGTGATCAACGACAAAACGCAGGCGGATTTCGTCTCGCTGAACAAGAACCTGATCGAATCCATCCAGCAGATGTAACTCATAGCCATTGGCTATCAGCTTTCAGCGATCAGCTCTCCCGTCGTATTTTTCTGTCATGCTCCCAGTTATCGGCCGAACGCTGACGGCTGATGGCTGACTGCTGATCGCTCCCCATGTCGTATTACTCCCGCTTTCTCCCATTTCTCAGACCCTATTTCCCGCGCATGGCGGCCGCCATCGCGCTCGTCGGCACCGCGGCGGCTCTGAACCTCGTCCTGCTCCGCCTGGCCGGCCGCCTGTGGGACGTCATCACCATCCAGCGCGACGTGGACGGTATGACCGCCCTCGTCTGGATCTTCCTGGCCCTGATGACCGCCCAGGGCCTGCTGTCCATGGGCCACAGCTATCTCGTCGCGTGGGTCTCCCAGCACATCATGGCGGACTTCCGCACGCACCTGTTCGGCCACCTCCAGAAGCTCTCGGTGAGCTTCTTCGCCAAACGTCGCACGGGGGAAATCCTCTCCCGCCTGATGAACGACGTCGGCGTCATCCAGACCACGGTCACGGAAACGCCCATCGACTCCGCCAAGCACCTCGTCACCTTCGTCGGCGGGGTCGGCTTTCTGCTGGTCATGAACTGGCAGCTGTGCCTGCTGATTCTGGTCCTGCTGCCGGTCCTGGTGCTCGTCGCCAAGTTCTTCGGCCGGAAACTGCGCGCCCTCTCCACGACGATCCAGGACAAGACCGCGGGCAGCACCACGATCGCCGAGGAAGTCATCTCCGGCATCCGGGTCGTCAAATCCTTCGTCCAGACCGGGCGGGAGGAGCGGCGCTTCGCCGCGCAGATCCAGTCCAACGTGCAGACCGCCCTGCGCCGCGCCGCGATCATGGCCGTCTTCGTGCCGGTCATCACCCTGCTGACCTTCGCCTCTGCGGCGGCCGTGCTGTGGTACGGCGGACGCCAGGTCATCGAGGGATCCATTTCGCCGGGCGACCTGTTCGCCTTCGTCCTCTTTGCCGGCATCCTGATCGGCCCCTTCGGGTCGGCGGCCCGGGTCTTTTCGCAGATCAAGGAAGCGCAGGGCGCCATGCAGCGCGTCTTCGAGATTCTCGATACACGATCCGACATCAGCGATCGCCCGGACGCCGTCGAGATGCCGCCGATCAAGGGCCAAGTACAGGTCGCGCATGTCAGTTTTGCCTACGATCCCCGGCAGCCCGTCCTCTCGGACCTGTCGTTCGAGGTGCAGCCAGGCGAAATGGTCGCCCTAGTCGGCCCGACCGGCTCCGGCAAAACGACGTTGATCAATCTGTTGCACCGGTTCTACGATCCGCTGGAAGGCTCGATCACCATCGACGGCCACGACCTGCGCGCCGTCCGGCTCGACAGCCTCTACCGCCAGATCGCCCTCGTCCCGCAGGAGACCATCCTGTTCGGCGGGACGATCCTGGACAATATCCGCTACGGCCGGGACGGCGCCCCGGAGCAGGACGTCATCGCCGCCAGCAAGGCCGCCAACGCGCACGACTTCATCAGTGCCATGCCGGACGGCTACCGGACGGTGGTGGGAGAGAAGGGCGTGAACCTCTCGGGCGGCCAGCGGCAGCGGCTTGCCATCGCGCGCGCCGTGCTCAAGAATCCGCGCATCCTGATTCTGGACGAAGCAACCTCGGCCCTGGACGCCGAATCGGAACGGCTGGTGCAGGAGGCGCTGGACCGGCTCATGGCGGGACGGACGAGCTTCGTCATCGCCCACCGGCTCACCACCATTCAACGCGCGAACCGGATTCTCGTCTTGCAAAAGGGCCGGATTGCCGAGGACGGCACCCACGAGCAGCTCATGGCGCGCGACGGACTCTACCGCTACCTCTACACCCTGCGCCTGACAGAAGGCGAGGGGCTAGAGGCAAGAGGCTAGCGGCGATGGAAGATGATGTCCAATCCCTTGCCTCCCGCCCCTAGCCTCTAGCCTGCCAGGCAGAAACGAAAACGGTGTCAAACACCGCGCTGGTGTCTGACACCGTTTGTCGCTCTTCCCTGGCGCCTCTAGCAGGAGCCCCGGGATACATGGACCGACTGCTGTCTACTTCAGATGCCTGCTGACGAGCTTCGTCATCTCGAACATCGAGACCTGCTTCTTGCCGCCGAACACCGGCTTGAGCTTCTCGTCGGCATTGATCATGCGCCGGTTCTTCTTGTCCTGCAGCTTGTTGCGCTTGATGTACTGCCAGATCTTCTTGGTCACCTCGGTGCGCGGCATCGCTTTGTCGCCGATTACCTCGCCGAGCGTGGCGCTGGGGTGCATCGGTTTCATGAACGCGGCGCTGGGTTTCCTCTTTGCCTTGGCCATTGGTGTGATCTCCTTTCGATTAATGAGTGAGGTCAATTGCACCGCACATCCCGTGCGGTTGGCGCAGAGAATGAGGCAACCAGAGGGAAAAGTCAATCCCCTGTCGGTAGAAACCGTTAATTTTCCCTCTGAAGATATCCACAGAGAGCTGTGACGGGACCTGTGGCCTGCCGAAGCTCTGAGAGAGAGAGAGAAGAAGGATTTGAAGAGGTATCCGTGCGGGAGAACTCAGCACGCCGTCGCTCGACGGGGCCGAAGCGCGGTCAGACCTTGTCTGCCTTGGGAGTCTTCTTTGGCATGAGGTTTTCAATAAACCGTTGCAGGCGCGCCTTGCCGGTCTGATCCATCTTGATAAATTCGACGCCCATATCCTCTCCGGCCGTCCAGATCACCCTGGCCCGGCCCACTTTCACCGGCTTCTTGTCGGTTGGAATATGCAGATCCAGTCTGATCGTCGAATCCATCTTGACGCCTGCGAGGCTTTCCAGGGCGCAGCCGGTGAGGGAGATGTTGAAGACGGTTCCCCGCCCGACACCAGACTGCCCTTCAAACGAAACGGGAGTTTTCACCCGTACGCGCCGGTCACGTGGTTCTTCCATAGCCCTCTCCTCTCCCCGGGACTGTGTTCCTGGCCTCCCTCTTCGGCCAGAGATGGGCTACTTGTCACGGGTAGAAACTTAGCCCTGCGTCAGGCGGAAGTCAAGGGACGTGACCGTCGCGGCCACGGGATCATAGAGAGCGGGATCCGTGGAGCCCCACGGCGTTACAGCCGTGGTCTCTCTGGTTTCTTCGGCGAAACCCGCCGAAGCATGTCCTCCTTCGCCAGGTCGCCGCCGCGCCATAGCCGCTTTGGCGACGGCGCGGCTTCGGAGGACACCCGCTGCGCATTCCTCCACGGCTTCACAGCCGTGGCTTCCTGCGTAGGCGGGTGAA
>Ga0209640_10002023_pt1 | contig 17567 bp, 16 predicted proteins | sample RifCSP10_1_FD_184018 | JGI IMG/M metagenome (GOLD analysis project Ga0209640, IMG submission 184018) | Soil microbial communities from Rifle, Colorado - Rifle CSP2_sed 10_1 (SPAdes) (version 2) | ecosystem: Environmental > Terrestrial > Deep subsurface > Rock core/Sediment | place: Rifle... | reverse complement strand
CGGGCGGGCGCGCGGGTGGTCCGCCGCCCGCGCCGGGCGCGTACATGGCGTTCGCGTTGAAGTAGACAGACGTGTCGACGCGTGTAATGCGAAATGCAAACTTCAAAATGCAAAGCCGGAGATGCTGAAGGGGCGGGAGAGCAGTCGGCAGCGTAGAGCGCGGGCTTCGGCCCGCGCGGCGGGCGGCAGGCAGTTACAGTAGCGTGAAGGGCCCCCCTCTCGGTCTCGTTGCGATCGGCCTGGTCCTGACGGGCCTGTTCCTTGCGGGTCAGGCCACCAGCCCGGTGCCGGCTTCGGCCCCGCTGGCGCCGGACGCGCCCTTCACCGTCGCGATGAACACGGCGACGATTGAGGGCTCCCCGGTGTACGTCGCCGACAACGGACCATTTGGCGACTCGTTCAGGGTGATTGTCGGTGGCGTGCGGAGCCTCGCCGACGGCAGCGCGCACGCCGCCACCAACGCCGAAACCCAGATGCTCATCGCGGGCACCCCGAAGGTGCGGCTGCTGCTGACCGTGGCCGAAGGTCTCTACCGCGTCGTCGCGAAGCGCTCGTCGGGTATCCGCACACTGGCCGACCTGCGTGGTAGGAAGATCGCCGTGCCCCACGACACGTCGGCCCACTACTACCTGATTCGATTGCTGGCGAGTGCCGGCGTGGCCGAGTCTGAGGTGACGCTCGTGACGACCCTGGCGCGCGACCAGATGGCCGCCGGGGTGGTCAAAGGGGAGGCGGACGCGATTGCGATGTGGGAGCCCGAGTCACAGAACGCCGTGGACGCGCTTGGCTCCGACGGGATTGTCTTTCAGGACAACACGATCTACCGGGAGCTGTTCAGCCTGTACTCGACGACCGACGTCCTGAACGATGCGCGCAGACGCAGGGAGCTCGTGGGTGTCGTCCGCTCAATCCTCGTGGCTGCGGACGAGGTGAAAGCCAGGCCAAAAGAGCACTTCCCCGTCATTGCGCGAACGGTACAGCAGCCTGAAGAGAGAGTGGCGCGGAGCTGGGTGCATCACGCCTTCCCGATGGCCATTCCGGGCGACCTCGTGGACGTGATGGTCGACGAGGAGGTGTGGGTCGCGAGGAACCAGCGCCGAACGCCCCGGACGCGCGCGGCCCTGGCCGCACTCATCGACGCGAGCGTGCTGGCCGAGGCCCGGCGGGCGGTGCGACCGCGCTGATGATCGATGGACCCTCGGGAGCTGAAGAGCCTGCGGTGTTCTACGGTTGGAGCAGGACGAGGACGTCTTCCTCGACTTCGCCGATCTCGACCGTCGCGTCGGCGACGCGCGTCACCCGAAACCGGTACAACCCGCGAGGCGCCGGTCCAGAGAGGTTGACGCCATCCTCCGGATTGAACGTGCTGTTGTGGCAGGGGCACAGGTAGACGCCGTGCTCGAGGGGTCGGCCGATCTCGTCCTTGACCTCCTGCGGCAGTCGGTCGGGATCAGCCACGAATTCCACGTCGCATCCCTCGTGGGGACAGCGCATGCACACGGCGGCAAAGCGCTCCGGCCGGTTGTCACCGGGTGCGGTGCGAACGACCATGCCGCCCACGCGAATCGGTTCGTTGGGTGTTGCTGCCGTCGGGAGCGTCACGCCGTCGGCGACGAACTGGCGGGCGCGCCATGGGCGAACAAGATCGTCGAGCGGGACGATCACCGGCCTGGCGAGTGGATGAAAGCGGAGGGTCAGGGCTTGTGCCCAGGCACGCCGGCCCAAGCCGGCGAGCATGAGCATCAAGCCGGAGCCGAGAAACCGCCGACGCCCGACGCCGGGGGTCACGATCCGAGAGCCCAACGCCGAAAGCCCAGAGCCGTCACCCGCGTCAGCGACCCGTGACCCAGGCGGCCAGCGTCTGCCACTCGGGATGATCCTGCGTGGGCCAGTGTTTGCCGCCGCCGTGCCAGTGGCTCCCACCGGCCTCCTGCGCCAGCGGGTTGATGAGCAGCGGACTTTTGAGCGGCTCGCCCGGCACGACCAGCCGCTGCACCCGCTCGAAATTCCGTTTCGTCTGATCGTCTGTGTACGCCGTGGCCTCCGGCGGCAACGGCTCGAGGTAGGCGTTGCCGCCGCCTCGTGCGTGACACGAGGTACAGCGCGCGTTGCCCTTGCGCTTGGTCATCAGAATCGGCTGCACCTTGGTCCGGAAGGCCTCGTAGTCGAGCGATGAGGCCCGGCCGGTCTGTGCCGCGGACTGCTGCGCGGCCGTTTTCGCGCTTGGCAGCGTGGACGCGGGCTCGGCGTGCACGCCCATCCCCCAGACGGCGAGCCCTACTACGATCGTCGCGATCTTCGCCATGGTCTCGTCCTCCCGATCGTTCAGTTGGTCGCCAGAGGGGTGGGAAGCACCGCGGTGATGTTGCGCTTGGGGACCTGTCCCACCTTGATCCTCGACAGTTCCTTTCGGGCCGCGACGTCGATGACCGACACCGTGTTGTCGTGCGCGTTGGCGACGTAGAGCTTCTTGCTATCCGGCGTGAACGTCAGCCAGTCAGGCACCGTGCCGACTTTCACTTCGCCGAGATAGGTGAGGTCGGGCATCGAGTAGGCGTATACGGCGCTGTTGAACTTGCTCGTCGACCAGAGCGTCTTGCCGTCCGGTGCGATGAGGATGCCGTGCGCCGGAGACCCCTGAATCCCCTCGCTGTTCCGCTCGGCCGGCGGCAGATCGGGCAGCTTGACCCTGCCGACTTCCTTCCGCGCCGCCCAGTCCACGATAGCGAAGCCGTGCAGGTTGGTGACCTGCGTGAACATGCGCTTGGTCGATCCGTCGGGGTTCGCTTCGAAGCACAGCGGCCGCACGCCGCCTTCGAAGTGGATCGACCACACGGGCAGATCCGTTTCGGTGTCGATAACGGTGGCCACCGATCCGCCCGTGGAGCCAGCCACCACGTGCTTGCTGTCTGGCGTGATGAATGTGTTGTGCACGCCGCCGAGCACACGGATGAATTTGGTCTTTTCCTGGGCGACTGTGTCGATCACATCCACGCCGCCCTGCGCCGTCTGGATGGCGACGTAGACGCGCCGGCCGTCCTTGCGAATCGCCACGTTGTTCGGGTGGCCGCTCAGCGGAATCTTCTTCAGGACCCGCAGCGTCTTGGTGTCGACGATGTCCAGCGTGTCGGTTGACTCGTTGCTCAGATAGAGACGGCTGCCGTCGGGCGCGGCCGCGGCGCCATGGATGACCTCCTCGTCGGGGATCTCCGCCACGATGCGGTCGTTGGTCGGATCGATCAGCATCACGCTGTCACCGGCCGAATTGGTCTGGACGATGAACGGTCTGGCTGTTTGGGCGGACGCGGGGGACGTGCTGAACGCGAGGGCCAGCAGGCCCACTCCGAGAGACAGCACGCGGTGACGGCGGATTTCTGCCACGATGGACGTCATAGCACCCTCCTCGAGTTGCACGCAGTCTACCAAATGTTCAGGGAGATAACCGTTTCCGAATTGCGGTCGCATCAGGCACAATGCTGGCCTGGGAGGGCTCAAGGCTCAGGGCTCAGGGCCCAGGGCCGGGAGTGAGGTCAGCGATGCGGGCTAACGGCCGTGCGGTCTTTGCGTGCTGCGTCTCGCTCTGGATGGCCGCCGGGTTGTCCAGCGTTCAGAACGCTGCGCCCCAGGCGCCGGTAGAGGTGCTGCCGTCTGGCTCGAACGCGGCGACCCTCCTTCGGCCGGTTCTCGACACCTACTGCATCAGCTGCCACAGCCAGCGCGTCCGGACCGCCGGCCTGGCGCTGGACGAGGTGGACGCGTCCGGGCCGGCCGCCCAGCCGGAGCTGTGGGAGAAGGTGATCGCGAAGCTGCGCGCCAGGTCGATGCCGCCGGCCGGGATGAAGCGGCCCGACGCCGCCACCTATCACGCCGCGGCCGCGGCGCTCGAGTCAGACCTCGATCGCGCATGGGCGGCCAGCCCGAATCCCGGGCGGATTGCCGCCGTCCATCGCCTCAATCGCGTCGAATACACAAACGCCATCCGCGATTTGTTTGCGCTCGACGTCGATGTCGCGTCGCAGTTGCCGGGCGACGAAACGGCGGACGGCAGCTTCGACAACTTCGCCGATGTCCTCACGATATCCACCACACACCTCGAGCGGTATCTCTCGGTGGCCCGCCAAGTGACGCGGCTCGCGGTGGGTTTGCCGCCGACGGTCCCGGCCGCCGACAGATTCCCGATCCCGCTGCACGTGGTGCAGGACGACCGGCAGAGCGAGGACCTGCCGTTCGGATCGCGCGGCGGCATGGCGATTCGCTACACCTTCCCGGTGGATGGCGAGTACCTCATCAAGGTGCGCCTGCGCCGGCAGTACCAGGACTACATCATGGGGATGGGCTGGCCGCAGCAGCTCGACGTGCGCCTTGATGGTGCGCTGCTGAAGCGGTTCACCGTGGGTGGCGGGGCCCCGGGCCGGCCCGCCGCGGCCAGCTATGCGGGGAGCGGTGAACCCGGCTTTGCCGGGGATCCGGATTGGGAAATCTACATGCAAGTCGGCGGCGACGCCGACCTCGAAGTTCGCCTGAACGTCGAAGCCGGTCCGCACCTCGTCGGCGTGTCGTTCGTCCGGGAAATGTGGGATCCGGAAGGCCTCCCGCAGCCCCTGCAGCGGGGCAGGGTGCTGACCAACGACCAGATCTACATGGACCACGCCGCCGTGGGCGCGCTGCACATCGGGGGCCCGTACCGCGTTGCTGGGCTGGCGAGCGACACGCCGAGCCGCCGACTGCTCTTCGTGTGCCAACCGGAGCGTCGTGCCGACGAGATCGACTGCGCCACGCGAATCCTCTCGAGATTCGCCCGGTTGGCCTACCGCCGGCCCGCGACGCCAGCAGACGTGCAGACGCTGGTCGAGTTCTTTGGCCGCGGCCGGCGTGAAGATGGAAGCTTCGACGCGGGGATTCAGTTTGCGCTCGAACGGGCGCTTGTCGATCCGGACTTCCTACTGCGCGTGCACCGGGATCCACCCGCCGCGCGGCGGGCCCTGACCAGAGGGACCGTCTACCCGCTGAGCGACATCGAAATCACCTCGCGCCTGTCGTTCTTCTTGTGGAGCAGCGTTCCCGACGAGACCCTGATCGATCTGGCCGAGCGTGGGGAGCTGACTCGGCCTGCGGTTCTGGAGCAGCAGGTGCGGCGGATGCTGGCCGACACGCGGGCCGAGGGAGCCCTCGTCAACAGTTTCGCGGCGCAGTGGCTGAACCTCCGCCGCGTTCGCGACGTCGTCGTGCATCCGGACGTCTATCCGCAGTTCGACGAGAGCCTGCTCGAAGCGTTCGAGCAGGAAACGAAGCTGTTCCTGACGAACACGCTGCGCGAGGATCGCAGCGTGCTGGATCTGCTGCGCGCCGACTACACGTTCGTCAACGAGCGGCTGGCGCGTCATTACGGGATCCCGGGCATCTACGGCAGCCGCTTCCGGCGCGTGAGCCTCACGGACCTCGATCGGCGTGGGGGGATCCTCGGGCAGGGGGCACTGCTCGCGACGACGTCCTACCCCGAACGCACGTCGCCAGTCTTGCGTGGCAAGTGGCTGCTCGACAACATTTTTGGCACACCTGCGCCCGCGCCGCCGCCGGGCGTGAACACGACCCTCGAGGAACCGAAGGCCGGTGCGTTGCCGCCGGCCATTCGCGAGCGGCTCGCGCAGCACCGGACGAACGCCGTGTGTGCCAGTTGTCATGCGATCATCGATCCCCTCGGGTTCGCGCTGGAGAACTTCGACGCCATCGGCGGCTGGCGGACGATTGACGAATCCGGGACGCCGGTCGACGCGACGGGAAGCACGGTGGGCGGTGCACGGATCGAAGGGTTGTCCGGCCTGCGCGCGCTGTTGCTCGAGGAGCCCGGACGGTTTCCGGGAACCGTGACCGAAAAGCTGATGGCCTACGCGCTCGGTCGTCGGCTCGAGTACTACGACCGGCCGGCCGTGCGTCACATCGTCCGAGAGGCGGAGCGTGACGGCTACCGCTGGTCGTCGCTCATCCTGGGCGTTGTGAAGAGTCCGGCGTTTCTCATGCGAACGTCCCCCGGCGTGTAATCGAAGGAGACTGTCATATGGCGTTGCTCACCGCGAAACCGCTCCCGCGACGGACCCTGCTGCGCGGGCTCGGCGCGACCCTCGCGCTGCCGTTTCTCGACGCGATGGTCCCGGCGTGGTCCGTGCGCGCGAGGGCGGCTGCCAGGCCCGTGCACCGCTTCCTGACGTTCTATGTGCCAAACGGGATGGCGATGGAGTACTGGTTGCCGAAGGGCGAGGGCAGCGCCTTCGAGCTGTCGCCCATTCTCGAACCGCTGGCGCCGTTCAAACAGCAGCTCTTGGTGCTGTCGGGCCTCAAGGCGAACTGGAACTACATTCACGCAGGCGCCTCCGGGTCATTTCTGACGGGCACGACGCGCGGTGGGCGAACCGAGGTCGAGATCATTGCCGACGTCTCGATGGACCAGCTCCTGGCGCGGCGGTTCGCCAGCGAGACGCAAGTGGCGTCGCTCGAGCTGGCCATGGACGCGCCGAACAATGCCGGGGCGTGTACTGGCGTTCTCAGCTGTGTCTATACCCACACGCTGTGCTGGCGCAGCCCGACGCAACCGCTACCGATGGAATACAACCCTCGGGCGGTGTTCGAGAAGTTGTTTGGCGACAGTGGTAACACGGAGCGGAACGCGCGGGCGGCGAGACTACGTCAGCACAAGAGCATGCTCGACTCGGTGTCCGACAAGCTGGCCGCACTGCGGCGGGAGTTGGGCCCGCAAGACCAGGTGAGGATCGAGCAGTATACCGAGTCAGTGCGCGACGTCGAGCGACGTATTCAGAAAGCCGAGGAGCAGGGCCTCGAGCTCCCCGCGATGGTGCAGCCGCAGGGCGTGCCGCCGGTGTTCGAGGACCACCTCGCCCTCATGCAGGACCTGCAGCTGCTGGCGTTTCAGTCGGACCTGACGCGCGTCATCTCGTTCATGATCGGCAAGGAGCAGAGCGCCCGCCCGTATCCGCAGGTCGGCGTGCCCGAGGCGCACCATCCGCTCTCGCACCATGGCAACGTGCCCGAGCTCGTCGCGCACATGTCGAAGATCAACCGGTATCACACCGAGCTCTTCTCGAAGTTTCTGGCGAGGCTGCAGGCGACAGGCGATGGAGACGGCTCGCTCCTCGACCACATGACGATCCTCTACGGCTCGGGCATCTCCAACAGCAATGCCCACTCGGGCGAGAACCTCCCGCTCCTGGTCGCCGGAGGCGGGGCGGGCCGGCTGAAAGGCGGTCGGCACTTGAAGTACGCCGACAAGCCGTCGATGGCGAATCTCCTGGTCACGCTGATGGACAAGCTCGACGTGCCGGTGGAGAAGCTGGGCGGGAGCACGGGCCGGTTGCCGATCGATACGCTGTCGGGGGTCTGACATGGTTCAGGGGTTACTTCCGGTGCGAGGGTGCTCGGATGCTCGGGTGCTGCGGAGACAGATGAACCGCGGAGGCGCGGGGACGCGGAGGAGGCGTTTGGCCGTTTTCCTCATGGCGGGTGTCGTTTTCGGGGCCCTCGTGGCCGCGGCGGCTGCGGCCGAGCGATCGCCGGTGATCGAGGCGGCCAGAAACGCGGACGGGGAGTCGGTGCGCCGGCTCGTCGAGCAGGGCGCCAACGTCAACGTTGCCGAGGCCGATGGCGCAACGGCGCTCCACTGGGCGAGTCACCGGGACGACCTGGCCAGCGTGGACGTGCTGCTTCGCGCCGGGGCGGCGGTGAACGCGAGGAACGATCTGGGCGCCACGCCGCTCTGGATCGCCAGCGTGAACGGCAGTTCGGCCATGGTCAAGCGCCTGCTCGAAGCGGGAGCGGACTCGACGCTCGCGCTGCTCCTTGGCGAGACGGCCGTGATGGCGGCCTCCCGTTCGGGCAACCCCGACGTCGTCGAGCAGTTGCTTGCCCGTGGGGGGGACGCGAACGCACGTGCGGCGCGCGGGCAGACCGCGCTGATGTGGGCGGTAACGCAGAAACACTCGGGTGTCGTGAAGGTGCTGCTGGCGCGTGGTGCGGACGTCCACGCCCGCACGGACGTATGGAGCCAGGTGATGGCCGTGCCGCCGCACGGTCGGCCCGAGTACAACCGCGCCATCCCGCACGGCGGGGACACGGCGTTGATGTTTGCTGCACGCGTGGGCGATGTGGACTCGGCGAAGCTGCTCGTCGCCGCCGGCGCCAACGTCAACGACGCGGATGCCTGGGGTGTGAGCGCGATGGTGCTGGCGGCGCACTCTGGGTACCTGGAGCTGGTTGAGTTCCTGCTCGACAAGGGCGCCGACGCGAACTCCTCGACCGCCGGTTTCACGGCGCTCCACGAGGCGATCATGCGGCGCGACGAGAAGATGGTGAAGGTGCTCCTTGGTCGAGGCGCCGATCCCAGCGCGCCGCTGCGGGCCTGGACGCCCACCCGCCGAGACGCAGACGACTTCAACTTCGCGCCCGCGCTCGTGGGCGCCACCCCGTTCTGGCTCGCGGCGCGTTTCACCGAGCCGAACGTCATGCGCCTGCTGGTCGAATACGGCGCCGATCCCCGGTTCGTACACCGTTCCGAGTACTACGCGCAGCGCAACCAGTCCAACAAGCGCGTGGAGACGACCACGGCCCTGATGGCCGCGACCGGCATGGGCGGCGGCACGGCGTGGATGCTGCCACCTCGCGGTGATCGCGAAGCGCTGACACTCGAGACAGTTCAGCTCACGATCGACCTCGGCGTCGACGTCAACGCCGCCAACACCGACGGCCGCACCGCGCTCGACGCCGCCCAGGCGCTGAAGTACGAGTCAGTTGTCAAGTTCCTCACCGGGAAGGGCGCGAAGCCCGGGGTCAAGCCGAAGACTGGGACGCCGTAGGGCACTCTTGATTGGGGATTGGTGATTCTTGATTCGTTGGTGATTGTTGATTCTCGATTGATGATCTATTGACGAATCAGACGCGATCCCGAGTCACCAATAGATCAAGAATCACCAATCCCCAATCACCAACGAATCAAGAATCACCAATCGCCGATCACGAATTCCCCAGCCCCTGCCGCAGCTCCGCCCACGCCTGCCGCGCATCCTCCACCGACCCCTCGTCTTCAATCGTTGTGATGTCACCCGGATCGCGGTCGAGGACTACCGCCTTGAGCACCCGGCGCATGATCTTGCCGCTGCGCGTCTTGGGCAGCATGTTGACGAAGTTGATGTCGCCGATGACGGCGATCGCGCCGAGCTCTCGGCGAACGGTGTCGAGCAGGGCCTTTCGCAGATCCGGCGACTGGTTGTGGCCGTGCTTCAGCAGCACGAATGCAGAGATGACCTCGCCGCGCGTGTCGTCCGGGCGGCCCACGACCCCGCACTCGGCGACCGAAGGGTGCTTCAGGAAGGCGCTCTCGACTTCGATCGTCCCCAGGCGGTGCGCCGCGATCTTGATCACCTCGTCGGCGCGGCCGGCAAACCAGAAGTAGCCGTCCTCGTCCACGTGCGCTGAGTCGCCGGAGTAGTAGACGTTCGGGATCTTGTGCCAGTAGTCGGTGCCGTAGCGTTCGGTCTCTCCCCACAACCCGGGCGTCATCCCGGGGAACGGGCGTTTGAGGACCATGATGCCCTTCTCGTTGGGTTGGCACGGTCTGCCGTCGAGGTTGACGACGGCGGCGTCGATGCCAGGCAAGGGGAGCGCGGCCGAGCCAGGTTTAATGGGGAGGAGTTCAATGCCGTACGGGTTGCCGAAGACCGGGCCTCCCGTCTCGGTCTGCCACATGTGGTCGATGACCGGGACGCGTCCCTTGAGCGCCGTGTTCTGCAGCCAGTCCCAGGCGTGCGGGTTGAGCACTTCTCCGGCGCACACGACGCGTTCGAGGCGGGTGTGGTCCACGTCGCCGAGGGTCTGCTCGCCGTAGCGCATGAGCATACGCACCGCCGTGGGGGAGGTGAAGATGCCGGTTGCGCCCAGCTCCTCGACGACGACGCGCCAGTGCGCGTCCGGGGTTGGATAGTCGAGTGCGCCTTCGAAGGCCACGGTGGTGCACCCGGCGATGAGCGGCGCGTAGATCATGTAGCTGTGACCGACGATCCAACCGATGTCCGAAGTCGCCCACCAGACGTCGGTCGGTTTCAGACCGAAGCACCAGCGGCCCATGCTCACGATGTGCACCTGGTAGCCGCCGTGCGTGTGCACGGCGAGCTTCGGTCTGGCCGTCGTGCCCGAGGTGGCCAGGATGTAGGCGGGCTCGTTCGCTTCCATCACCGCGTGCGCGCCGGATTGACCCGCGCCCTGGTCCAGAAAGGCGTCCCACGTCAGGTCTTGCGGGGAGTGTCGGGGCGGCCTCCGCGTGCTCCGCTCGAGCACGATCACGCGTTCCACCGCATGCCCCGGCATCGCGAGGGCGTCGTCCACGATCGTCTTGAGGTCGATCTCCTTGCCTTTGCGCCAGGTGACGTCCGCCGTGAACACCAGGCGCGACCCGCTGGCGGCGATGCGATCGGCGAGCGCGTTGGCGCCGAAGCCGGCGAACACGACTGAGTGAATCGCGCCGATGCGGACCGTGGCGAGCATCAGCGCGATGGCTTCCGGGGAGGTCGGCATGTAGATCGTGAGCCGGTCGCCTTTGTCGATGCCGAGCCCGCGAAGCGCCGCCGCGACGCGTTCTACCCGGGCCAGGAGTTCAGCGTAGGTGAAGCTTCGGCGCTCGCCGCGCTCGTTCAGGTAGATGAGGGCCGTGTGCGCGCCGCGGCCGCTCGCGACGTGCCGGTCGAGCGCGTTGTAGGCGAGGTTCGTTTCCGCACCGATGAACCACCGGAAGGTGGGGAAGGTCCACTCGAAGACGCGGTCCCACGGGCGGAACCACGGCAACTCACCGGCCGCGCGCGCCCAGAACGCGTCCGGATCCGCAAGACCGTCCTCGATCCACTGTCGGACAACCGGTGTGACCGCGCTCACGGAGCGAGCTACCTGAAGCGCCCGATGAGCAGCCAGAGGAGGGCGATCGCGGCGAGGGCGAGAAGCCCGTTGGCGCCCAAGCCACCGAACCAGGAGACGAGCTGCTGGTACCCGAACGTGAACGAGTCCACAACCGCCCCCAGGGCGCCGTATTCAGCCAGGGCCTGCGCGACGAGCACACCGCAATGATACACAGTTCTTGGGGGCCTGGCGCCCGGACTGACGCGGGTACAATCGCTCCGATGGAGCCCTTCAACGCGTTCAGGATTGTCAACGACGAGGGGCGAGTCCACGGCTCCGTGGTGGCCGCGACGCTCGATGAGCTCAGCGCTGGCGACCTCGTCATCAAGGCCGCCTATTCGAGCGTCAACTACAAGGACGCGCTGGCGGCGACCGGGGGCGGGAGGGGGATCCTGCGCCGGTTTCCTCTTGTCGGCGGCATCGATGTATCCGGCACCGTGGCCTCGTCCGCAGATCCCAGGTTCCGGGAGGGCGATGAGGTGCTCGTCACGGGGTACGACCTCGGCGTGTCGCACGATGGCGGCTATGCCGGCTACGTGCGCGTGCCCGCGGGCTGGGTCGTCCCCTTGCCGTCCGGACTGACGACATTCGAAGCGATGGCGCTCGGCACGGCGGGTTTCACGGCCGGCCTTTCGGTGATGCGGCTCGAACGCAACGGGCTCCGGCCCGGCCAGGGGAAGGTTGCCGTGACCGGTGCCACGGGTGGTGTGGGGAGTGTGGCGGTTGCCGCGCTGGCTCGGCTTGGTTACGACGTGACTGCGATCACGGGCAAAGACGAAGCGCACGAGTACCTGCGTGGGCTCGGGGCTCGTGACGTGCTGTCGCGAAACACGTTGAAGATGGGCACGCGGCCGCTCGAAGCAGCCACGTGGGCTGGCGCCGTGGACGCGGTTGGCGGCGAGATGCTGGCGTGGCTGACGCGGACGACGAACCCCTGGGGCGGGATTGCGAGCACGGGCCTGACCGGGGGCACCGAGTTGCACACCACGGTGATGCCCTTCATCCTGCGCGGCGTGTCGCTCATCGGGATCGATTCGGTGACGTGCCCGATGGAGCTGCGGATCGAGGTGTGGCGGCGCCTGGCGACGGACATGAAGCCGGCGCAGTTGGCGACCATCGCCACCGGCATCACCCTCGACGAGCTCCCTCGGGCGTTCGAGACACTACTGGCCGGCGCGGCGCGCGGGCGCTTTGTCGTGAACGTCAGCGGCTGACGCGCAGGCTGAAGCCTGCGCGCTACGGGAGGCGAAATCCGGCGATCGGTCGCTGACGTCTCGCGCGTGTCTACCGGCCTCCTCCCGCGCTCCCGCCGGTCAGGCGGGCCTTCATGGCCGCCCGGTCCACCTCCTCGCCGCGCAGGTAGACGGCGGAGAGCGTCCGAGTGTTGGTGATGTCGTCGAGCGGATTGCCGTCGAGCACAAGGAAGTCTGCGCTCCTGCCGGCGGCCACGGTGCCGAGATCGTTGAGTCGCAGGAACTCGGCCGAGGTGCTCGTCGCCGCGACGAGCACTTGCGCCGGCGTCATCCCGGTGGCCACCATGTCCGCCATCTCGACGTGGTGGCTCCACGGGACGGACCCATCGGTGCCGAAGGCGATTCGCACACCCGCGGCGTTGAGTTTCGCAAGGTTGCGGGCCTGGATTGCGAACGCCTGCTGAGCGGCGGGGCGGTCGGTCGCCGCGTCTTGCAACTTCTTCAGCTCATCGGCCGGCACCGAGTCGGCGAGCCAGCTCAAATCGGTCGCCACCCCTCGATCGGGAAGGTTCGGTACGAGCACGACCTCCGGCCGCGCCTTGAACATCTCCAGGAGTTCCTGGTCGATGTCTCTGTCCCGCACGCCGTGCGCGAACGCATCGATGCCAGCCCGCATCAAGCCTTTGGCGTCCTCGAGCGTGAAGAGGTGCGCCGTGACCCGGAGCCCGTTTTTGTGCGCCTCGTCGATCACGGCGCCGTAGAGCGCCGGCGTCAGCTTCGGATACTTTCCGTCGCGATCGTCGACCCAGATCTTGATCAGATCGAGCTTCTGCGTGGCCAGTTCTTGAACGGCTTTGCGCGCCTCCGCCTCGGTCGAAACCCAGTAGGGCACATCCGACCGCCCAGGCTCGGGCCTCGTGATGCCGCGTCCTGCCGTGAGGAACCGCGCCGCGTTCGGAATCAGCTCCCCACGCACCTGGAAGGGTACCTCGCCGACATCCTGTCCCAGGCTGAGCGCCGCGGCGACGCCGTGGTAGGCCTTGCGCTGCAGCTGATCCACGAGCGCGTCTCGCACGCTGGACAGGTGCGTGTGCGTGTCGACGATGGCGGGCATGACGGTCTTGCCGGTCAGGTCCACACGGCGCGCGTTCGCCGGGACGTCCACGTCACCGCGTCTGCCCACCGCCACGAACCGAGTGCCGTCGACGATGATCGTCGCATTATCAATAGGTGCGCTTCGGTCGCCAACGATGACCCGCGCGCCCTCGAAGACGGTGGCGGAGGGTGCTCCAGGCGCCTGGACCGAGGGCGGCCCCGAACACGCCGCGAGGGCGACAAGGACACCGGAGAGAAGACCAGCAAGATACAGCCGGCGTGGTACGGTCATCGATCGCTCCATTGAAGCCTCCGCAACACAAGGTGGACGAGGATCGTCCAGGGGCGATTCTACGCCGTTGCCCCGGCGCTAGCCACCGACGCCGATTTGTTCGAGGACCGCGGTGATCTGTGCCCGATTCTCCTCAACGAATCTCACGTTGTCGGTGGGCACGCCGGGCGGGACGCGAAGCACGCCCGCGTTGACAAATCCGTGGGCGAGGTGGGCGGCGACAAGGGCCAGCGCGAAGGTCGCGTACTCACGCGGTGTCAACTTCGCGGTGCCAAGCGCAGCGGCCAGGCCCGGGTCGTTCTCGAGGCGCGCGGCGAGGGCGGTCGCCATCTCGGGCGCGTCGCCGGATAGCGCGACCTCTTTTGTGAACAGCGGCGCGTAGACGAAGCGCGGATCGTCCCGCGTGAGGGCCATGATCAACCCGCTGGCGCGTTCGAACTGGTCGAGCCTCGCAGCCGTGAGCCGGTACTCGGCCAGTTCCCTGGCCCCAGGCCGGCCCTGAGCCGCGGGTGCGGAGGCAGTCAGCACGCTCAGCGCGACAAGGGCGCCAGAGATGAAGGACATGTGCCCCTATTCTGACATCGCTGCGCGTGCTCCGGCACCATGGTCTTGGTATGCTGAGGGCGCATTGCGGAGACGGCATGGCTGAGATGAAGACGAAGGTGAACGACGCGAGCGTGGAGGAGTTTCTCAACCGCGTCGGGAACGCGAAACGGCGCGAGGACGCGTTCGCGATCTTGAAGATGATGAAAGCTGTCACGAGAAAGCCGCCCCGCATGTGGGGTCCGAGCATCGTCGGCTTCGACCAGTACCACTATAAGTACGCGAGCGGCCACGAGGGCGCCATCTGCATGATCGGCTTTTCGCCGCGGGCACAGGCCCTGACGCTGTACGCGATGCCGAGTGCCAAGGACCGCGAGAAGTTGCTGGCGAAACTTGGGAAGCACACGACGGGCAAGGGCTGTCTGTACATCAGGAAGCTCGAAGACGTGGACCTGAAGGCGCTCAGAGCGCTGGCCGAAGCGGCCTATCGGCACATGAAGGAGACTCACGGGTAGAGCTTGGGAGTTGGCTCCTTCGTGGTTGGGAGTTGGAGCGACAGCGAGAGGAGCGAGCGATGAGCGGAGTGCGACTGCTGGTTGGAACGCGCAAGGGTGCGTTCGTGCTGACCTCGGACGGCAAGCGTGCGAAGTGGGACGTCAGCGGTCCTCACTTCGGGGGATGGGAAATCTACCACCTCAAGGGATCGCCCGCGGATCCGAACCGGATCTACGCGTCGCAGACGAGCGGATGGTTCGGGCAGCTCATCGAGCGCTCGAACGACGGCGGCAAGACGTGGGAGCCGGTGGACAACAAGTTCGTCTACGACGGCGTGCCGGGCACGCACCAGTGGTACGACGGCACGCCGCACCCGTGGGAGTTCAAGCGGGTCTGGCACCTCGAGCCGTCGCTGACCGATCCCGACACGGTGTACGCGGGGGTTGAGGACGCCGCGATGTTTCGGACGACCGATGGCGGCAAGAGCTGGCACGAACTACCCGGCCTGCGGGGCCACGGGTCCGGTGCCCAGTGGGCGCCGGGCGCCGGCGGGTTGGGCCTGCACACCACCCTGATCGACCCAACGGATTCCCGCCGGATCTTCATCGCCATCTCGGCCGCCGGTGCGTTCCGGACCGACGACGGCGGGACGACGTGGAAGCCGATTAATCGTGGATTGCGGTCGCTGCACATTCCGGTGCCGGATGCCGAGGTCGGCCACTGCGTCCATCGAATGGCCATGCACCCCTCGCGTCCGAACACGCTGTTCATGCAGAAGCACTGGGACGTGATGCGGACTGACGACGCCGGGGAGTCGTGGCGGGAGGTCAGCGGGAACCTGCCGACCGACTTCGGTTTCGTCATCGACGTGCACGCGCACGAGCCGGAGACGATCTACGTCGTCCCGATCAAGAGCGACTCGGAGCACTATCCACTAGACGGCAAGCTGCGCGTCTACAGGAGCCGCAGCGGTGGGGAAGAGTGGGAGGAGTTGACCAAGGGGCTCCCGCAGCGCGACTGCTACGTGAACGTCCTGCGCGACGCGATGTGTGTGGATTCGCTCGATGCGTGCGGTGTGTACTTCGGCACAACCGGTGGGCAGGTGTACGGGTCAGCCGATGCCGGCGACAGCTGGGCGCCGATCGTCCGCGACCTGCCGGCCGTGCTCTCGGTGGAGGTGCAAACCCTGAAATGATCCGAGTCGAACTCCCAGTGCACCTGCGGACGCTGGCGCGCGTGGACAGCGAGGTGGCGATCGACGTCGCAGCGCCCGTCACGCAGCGCGCGGTCCTCGATGCGCTCGAAGCCGCCTACCCGGTGCTGCGCGGCACGATCCGCGACCACGGCACGGAGCGGCGCCGGCCGTTTCTGCGCTTCTTCGCCTGCGAAGAGGATTGGTCGCACGAATCGCCGGACGCCCTGCTGCCCGACGCGGTCGCCGCAGGCAGGGAGCCGTTTCTGGTGGTGGGGGCGATTGCTGGGGGGTGAGGGAAGAAATGCAGAATGCGGAATTCATAATGCAGAATGGAAGGCGGTAGGCCAGGCTGAGCGCGAAATGCAGAATTCAGAACGCAGAAACGCAGAGGGCGGTAGGCAGAGGGCGGCAATGCAGAATTCAGAATGCGGAATGCAGAACGATCGAGACTCGTCGCATGCTCGAAGCGTCCATCGTCGGTAGCCTTCCGAAACCTGCCTGGCTCGCGCACCCGCACATGCTCAGGGCGCCGTGGCGTCTTGAGGGTCAGGAACTGAGGGACGCACAAGACGACGCGGTGCGCCTGGTGATCCTGGAGCAGGAAGAAGCCGGCCTGGCCACGGTGACCGACGGGGAAGTCCGGCGGCGACATTACATCTGGGGCTTCCTCGACGGTCTCACTGGCGTGGACACCGTCAATCTGGGGAGGGTGCGCTCGCGCGGCGGGCGCTACTCGGAAACAACCGAGGTCGCGCGCATCGTTGGGCCGGTGGAGCGCAAGTCGCCCGTGCTCCTCGAGGCGTGCCGCTTCGCGCGCCGGGTAACATCGCGAAGGCTCAAGGTCACGATGCCCGGGCCGATGACCATTGTTGACAGCGTGGCCGATGAGCACTACCGGACCGACCGGAAGACGCTGGCCATGCAGTTTGCCGCCATCCTCAACGCCGAGGCGCGCGAGCTATCCGAGGCGGGTGCGGACGTGGTCCAGTTCGACGAGCCGTGCTTCAACATCTACCTCGACGAGGTCGAAGCCTGGGGCATCGAGGCCCTCGAGGTGTGCATGGACGGGGTGACGGCTCGTCGGGCCGTCCACATCTGCTATGGATACGGCACGCCCACCGTGCTTGCCTGGAAGACGAAGAACACCGACTGGGGGCACTACGGTGTGACGTTTCCGCTACTGGCGAAAAGCAGCGTGAACCAGGTGTCGGTCGAGTGCGCGGCGTCGGGCGTGGACCTGGCGGTGTTGCGGGAGTTGGGCCGGAAGGACGTGCTGCTCGGCGCGATCGACGTGGGGACTGAGGAAGTCGAGACGCCGGAGGTCGTGGCGGGCCGGATTCGTCGGGCCCTCGAGCACGTGCCGGCAGACCGCCTGTTTCCCTGCACCGACTGCGGGCTGGTGCCGCGCAGCCGGGAGGCCGCCCGAGGTAAGATGTTGGCGCTCGCGAGGGGCGCGGCCGTTGTTCGAGCCGAGTTGATGCCGGACGGGGCCCCGGCGGTTTCCTTGACAGAACGACTTTGACTTTGGTAAAGCTCCCTCACCGTCGGCTATACTTTTCCGTTACGTTTCAAGCGCATACCTGCGAGCGGGGCGACAACGTTGTCCTCTCGTGATTAGAGGAGACCTGGAAGATGCGATACCGGTTAACAGGCGCAGTGGTGGCTATGGCAGTGGCGGCGGCAGTGTCGCTGACCGTCACGCCGACCGCGGGACAGGGCCAGGCGGCACAGCGGCCCGCGCGCATCGCGGGTCATCCGAACTTCAACGGGGTGTGGCAGGCCATGGGCACGGCCCACTGGAACC
>Ga0209640_10002022_pt1 | contig 17568 bp, 13 predicted proteins | sample RifCSP10_1_FD_184018 | JGI IMG/M metagenome (GOLD analysis project Ga0209640, IMG submission 184018) | Soil microbial communities from Rifle, Colorado - Rifle CSP2_sed 10_1 (SPAdes) (version 2) | ecosystem: Environmental > Terrestrial > Deep subsurface > Rock core/Sediment | place: Rifle... | reverse complement strand
GACCCGGCATAACCATTTCTTTCAACGCTGCCTTCGTTGCAATATCAACGCATTGACCGTAATCAGGCTTTGATGTTCCAGCCATAATGCCCGGATTGTTCTTGAATTGCTCGCGCACGTTGTTGATGATGGAGTATGCTGCACGTCCAACGGCTTTGATTGCCATGGATGAGAACAAGAACACAAGGACTGCACCGAACATCGCTCCAACGAAAACTTCAGGCTTATTCAGATTGATAGCACCGTCGAAACTCGGCATATAAATCTTCACTTCATCAAGATATGCGCTGAAAAGGAGGAACGCAGCGAGCGCAGCTGAACCGACAGCATAACCTTTCGTAAGAGCCTTTGTTGTGTTGCCGACCGAGTCAAGCCGATCAGTTCGGTCCCGGATTTCCTTTGCCTGCTGGCTCATTTCCACAATACCACCGGCGTTATCGGTAATCGGTCCAAAGGTGTCCATCGCAAGAATGTAGGCCGCCGTACCAAGCATACCCATCGTTGCAACTGCCGTTCCGAAGAGCCCCGCATGCTGCAAACCCGAGTGTTGACCAAGGAAGTACGCACCGATAATAGCGGCGGCGATCACCAATACCGGGTAACCCGTCGACTCCATGCCGACGGCGATACCACTGATGATATTGGTCGCTGGTCCAGTCTGAGAAGCTTCTGCAATTGACTTCACCGGACGATACTTGTACTCGGTGTAGTACTGTGTGATGAAAACAAACGCGAGGGAAGTCAGAACACCAATCAAGCCGCAAAGGAAGAAGTTGAAGTAATAGTCGCCCCCCAACAGCCAATACGAGGCTACGTAAAACCCTGCTATGGCGAGGGTCGCGGTGACATAGTAGCCGCGGTTCAAAGCCTGCATCGGGTCTTCCTTGTCATTCGTCTTGACCGACATGATGCCGACAATGGATGCGATGATACCGAAGGCGCGGGCGACAAGAGGGAACAGTAGAACACCGAGCAGGGTGAGTCCTTGTGCCTCGAACACTCCCGCGTTAGCGCGGTAGAGTCCAGCTGCAAGGATCATGGCGCCAATGTTCTCGGCAGCGGTGGACTCGAAGAGGTCGGCCCCACGACCAGCACAGTCACCCACGTTATCACCGACAAGATCAGCAATAACGGCAGGGTTCCGCGGGTCATCCTCCGGAATACCAGCCTCCACTTTCCCCACGAGGTCCGCCCCCACGTCCGCGGCTTTGGTGTAGATACCGCCACCCAGCTGGGCAAACAGCGCAACAAAGCTCGCTCCGAACCCATAACCGACGATCAAGAGGGGAATCTTTGTAACATCTTCGGTTACACCGGACGCGTTAGCGATGGCAAAGAGGCCCGCCACACCGAGAAGGCTCATTGCGACCACGAAGAAACCGGACACTGCGCCTCCGCGAAGAGCGGGCTGCAACGCACTGTTCATATTCCGTGTTGCCCCCGCCGCCGTCCTGATGTTTGCGCGTATGGCCACCCACATCCCCATGTATCCCGCTGCAACCGAACAAGCTGCACCCAACACGAACGACAACGTCGTCCAGAGGGCGAGGTCGGCCGGACTCGCGGGGTCGTGCTCATTGTGCGCCCGAACGAACGCATAGAGAATATAGATGACAGCGGCAAGGGCGACAGCAAGATACATGATCGTGCGGTTCTGTCGCTTCAGGAATGCCTCGGCGCCGGCCTTGATGGCGTCCGAGATCTCGCGCATCTTGGGTGTACCCGTGTCCCGCTTCATCACATCCCTAATCAGGTAAAGGGCAAACAACAGTCCGAGGACGCTGATGCCAAGAATGAGGTTCAGTTCCATGCTGGGTGGCATACTCCTTTCGTGATGGTAATGGGAAATAGCTATTATGATATTCTGTCGCTGTAGTCCGGGGCGGGGGTATCCCTGCCAGCGCACTGCATTTAGTTACTCGTCAAAGTTGGGAAAAACTCGGGAGCCAGGTTGCGGCGTCGACCGTGTAATTGGGGGCTAAAATTCTGGGTGCCAATATACAAAAAAGGAGGGAAAGATTCCTGTTCTCGGACACGAAAAATCCAAACTGACCTAGCCGGAAAGTCGAAGAGAAGGGGCTGGTCTTTGCTACGACATGCGGCCTGGAACGAACTGCTAACTCTTCACTCTTTGGCCACGGAATGATGAACACAGCATAGCTCAGGTCCTGTGAGCCGAAAGCGGCTGCAATGGGAGCAGTAATGTCTTGCGATCGGTCCTTTAAGGAGGGAGAAAGATTCAAACAATTTGTTCTGTGTCATTTTCGTCGGGACCAAGATACAGCCTTTCTTTCAAAAAACACAACGTGCAGCGCCACCGATACAAGAAAAGGACCCGCCCTACAACAGCCACTTGATGGTGAGGATCCCCAGAATGAACAGAATACCCAGGGCAAGAGTTAGTCGTTCAAGGTACTTGTCGAGATACTCTTTCATCGTTGCCCCGAAAAGATAGAGGAGGCCACCGACGAGGAAGAAGCGGGAGGCGCGGCCAACCAGAGAGGCAAGCGCGAGTGTGGTCAGGTCGATGGTCTCCTTGAAACCGGCTGCAATCGTGAAAACCTTGTAAGGAATGGGCGTGAAGCCAGCAACGAAGATAGCGAGCCACGCGTTCTCCCGGTACTTATCGAGCACGATCTGGAATTGGTCGGTGAATCCGTAGAATGCGACAATTCTGGATCCGATGGTCTCAAAGAATGCATAGCCAATGTAATACCCGAGAAAGGCCCCAGTGACCGAACCTGCCGTACAAACCGCCGCGTACCAGAAGGATCGTTTCGGCCGGGCGACAGACAACGCAATCAATAAAACGTCGGGGGGGATGGGGAAGAAGGAAGACTCCACGAACGCGATAAGGAACAATGCCCAGGTGGCGTATGACTTCTGGGCAAAGCTCTCTACCCAGGCTTTCATTTTATAAAGTAATGCGGAGATCTTCTTCAACCGATCCTCTCATCAGTGGAAACACCCACTTGTAGAATGGGCATCAAGATAACCAAAAGGGGGAAGGGATACAAGAATGAACGCCACCTCCTTAGATCCAAAATGTCTCTTGCGCCTGTAACCAAAACACTCTATCTTGGACACGCACGCAATCGATCCTTCACAACTTGCTGATGTCGGGTTGTCAAACGTTACACATCATGCATTCTCACCATCCAGCGTTGACCCTACAACGCCACCTCGCTCCATCGCCGTCAATCGTCCATTTACTTTCTCAGGAGATTCATGAGCCAGTCTCAGGCCCACTCACATCCCACGGATTCACATCCTGAACTCGCGCGCAGGCTTGGTCTCACGTCTGCCATCATGGTGGTCATCGGTTCGGTCATCGGCTCCGGCATCTTCCTGACACCTCAAAGCATTGCCGCGGCGGTTGAGGTTCCCGGCGTGATGATCTTTGTCTGGATATTGACCGGTCTCCTGACGCTCGCCGGCGCTCTGACGAATGCCGAGATCGCCAGTGAGATTCCGGAAGCGGGAGGGCAGTACGTCTTCTTCCGCGTGCTGTATGGGGATCTGACTGCGTTCCTTTACGGTTGGACGACATTCATTGTTTATCAGACAGGCTCCATTGCAGCGATTGCCGTGGCCTTCGCACGATACTTTGGGTACTTCGTTGACCTTCCGCACTTTAGCCCGGAACTTGAGGCGTGGAAACTCCCACTGGTTGGTAACATTGCGCCATTCGCTGACATAGGTGTGAAGTTGGTGGCCATTGGAGCAATCGTTACGGTAGCCACGGTAAACTACTTCGGTGTGCATTTCGGCGGCTTCGTTCAGAATGTCTTTACATTTCTCAAAGTAGCTGCAATTGGAGCGATCGTTCTTCTTGCCTTCTCAGTTGGAGAAGGAACGACTGCGAATTTCTTCCCACTCTGGGGCGTTCCATCGTCAGGAAGACTGCTCGCTGCCATAGGTGTCGCAATGGTGGCAACCCTCTGGTCGTACGACGGCTGGAATAGTCTTACGTACCTTGCCGGTGAAGTAAAGGAACCGCGGAAGAACATACCACGCGCTCTCGTCCTAGGGACGATTGCAATCATTGTCATATATGTCCTGACAAATCTCGCGTATCTCTACATTCTCCCAATCACTGAGATTGCCAAATCCAACCTCGTTGCCGCCGATGTCATGGACAGGATATTCGCCGGATACGGTGGCGCCGTCATTTCAATTGCAGTGATGATTTCCACCTTCGGAACAGTGAATGGTACGTCCATGACCACTGCCCGGGTGTTCTTCGCAATGGCGAAGAACAAGCTCTTCTTCCAGCGTATGAGCAAGGTCCACCCACAATACAAGACCCCCAGCACATCGCTCATCGTGCAATGTCTGTGGGCCTCTCTCCTTACCCTCACGGGGTCATACGACCAGATTTTCACCTATGTCATCTTTGCAGGATGGATTTTCTACGCGCTTGGCGCAGCCGGGATATTTATCCTCCGGAAAAAGATGCCCGATGCCTCACGGGCCTATCGCGTGCCGGGCTATCCCTGGGTGCCGATTCTTTTTGTCGTCGTTGCAACCTGGTTCGTTATCAACACCATTGTGGAGCAGACGGCCGACTCCACTGTTGGTCTGCTCCTCCTTCTTGCCGGTCTTCCGTTCTACTACTACTGGCAGAAGAAGATCAAGCAGTCTGTTTGATTGATCAAGACGACTAACTTGTCTTGACACTGGGCGGCACTCACTGTATCTTGCTCGTGTCATGAGCACACCTCCCCCGTCTCCAAACGCGTTGTCGATGCCCGTCCGATTTCTCAAAGGCGTCGGCCCGAAGAAGTCTGCCATCCTCGAACAGTATGGGATTGCGACCCTTCAGGAGCTTTTCTTCCATGTTCCGCGCCGATACCTCGATCGTTCAGTGATCGTTACTATTGAAGAGTTGCGTCGGCTGTCTCGACGACAATCGGCCAACGAACAATCTCTCGCTGATGTCCGGCGGGACTATACAGTCGTAGGGGAGGTTCGTTCCTTTGATGTGGTCGGTTTCCGAGCGAAGGCACGTTTCGTCCTTGTCCTTGCCGATAAGAGTGCCTCGATGCAGTGCGTTTGGTTCGGTGGGGTACGGTACTGGAAGGACCGTTTCACGATTGGCGAGACTTTGGCGGTTTCAGGCGAGCCAAGCTATTTCGGCAACGTTCTGCAGTTCGTCCATCCGGATATCGACAGGATTGCCGGTGCAAAAAAAGAAGAGGAGGTAGAGGATGCTGATGTGGAGACTCCCCAGGTGGATTGGACCTCTATGCTCAACTCTGGCGGGATGGTTCCGGTCTACCCGTCAGGGAAGGATCTCGAACGGGTGGGACTTGACAGCAGTGGGTTCCGCCGGTTACTTGCTTCTGCAATTCGGCAACTTAATGCAGTCCGCGAGACGCTTCCTGATACCATCCTCCAGCGGCGCCGACTTCTTCCTCTCACGTCGGCAATTCAAACCGTTCATTTCCCGAAGGCGGCCGACATACTGGAGGAGAGCCTCCGACGGCTGAAGTATGAGGAACTGTTCTATTTCCAATTGATACTCGCCCTCAAGAGGCATCGGGTGAAACATGAGACAAAGGGGATCGCTTTCAACGTACAAAGCAAGCTTGCGCGTCAGTTGCTGGACTCACTTCCTTTTGAGCTGACGCGGGCACAGGTTCGTGCCATTAAAGAAATCACTGCGGACATGGCTCTCCCCAAGCCATTGAACAGACTGCTCCAGGGGGATGTTGGGAGTGGGAAGACGATTGTTGCACTTTTGTGCATGTTGATTGCCGTCGAAAACGGCTATCAGACCGTGTTCATGGCGCCGACCGAAATCCTTGCCGAACAGCACTTCAAGACCCTGGCTGCCCTCTTGCGGTCCCTTCCTGTCAATGTTCGCCTCCTTGTCGGTGGGCAGCGGAGCAGGCTCCGAAAGGACGTGTTGGCTGATGTGCAGCGGGGCTCGGCACAGATGGTGGTAGGCACCCACGTTCTGTTTGAAAAGGGAGTGGAGTTTGCCAATCTCGGGTTTGTCGTGATCGATGAGCAGCATCGATTTGGTGTGCTTCAACGTGCTTCGCTGCGCAAGAAAGGTGTGAATCCCGATGTGCTGGTGATGACCGCGACGCCAATTCCCCGCACTCTCTCAATGACTCTTTATGGCGACCTGGATGTTTCCATCATCAACGAGCTTCCGCGGGACCGGAAGCCTATCAAGACGATTCTCAGGCACGATCAGGAGAAGGAATCAGTCTTCAGATTCGTCCGGGAGCAGATCAGGGAAGGGCGGCAGGCGTATTTTGTCTACCCATTGATTGAAGAGTCGGAAAAGGTCGATTTGAAGGCAGCAACCGTTCACTTCGAACACCTCCAGCGGGATGTTTTCGCCGATCTCAGACTGGGGCTACTGCACGGCAGGCTCTCCAGTGAAGACAAAGACGCCGTCATGGCAAAGTTCAAGAGTAGGGAAATCGACATTCTTGTGGCGACGACGGTGATCGAAGTCGGGATCGATGTGCCGAACGCTTCCGTGATGGTGATAGAAAATGCTGAGCGATTCGGTCTTTCGCAGCTCCACCAGTTACGGGGCCGCGTGGGACGTGGGAGCGACCAGTCGCACTGCATTCTGCTGACTGAAGCGTGGCTTGCACGAAAGGTGAAGGGGATCAAAGGCAGGCCCGATGGCCGTGTGCAGGCGATGGAGGAGCAGCGACAGGCCGAACAGCGTCTTGCCACGATGGTTAGGACCACCGATGGCTTCGAGATTGCCGAGGTTGACCTGCAATTGCGCGGTCCGGGCGACTTTTTCGGAACGCGGCAGAGTGGAATTCCCGAGTTCAAAGTGGCAAACATCCTTACCGACACCTCCCTCCTTGATCTCGCGCGGGCGGATGCGTTCGCACTCGTCGATCACGACCCACAACTGAAACTTCCTGAGCATCACGATATCATCGATCACCTCCGCGGTCACTTCCGCGATGCGCTCGCGCTTGTTCGCGTTGGTTGACGTCGCGACCGATGATGATCGTCTCTCACTCGGCTCATGATGACGCCGAACGACGTAACCGCGCGACGCGCGAATACGTCGCGAATGCATTTTTTTCTTGACAGTCAAACGAAAATGCTTATATTACCGTCAGCTCGTGTGTTCAACATTGCGGAGAGTTTCTGTTTCCCTCATTGCAACAGCCTTCGTCATCGCCGATGACGATCGCTCTCATCTACAACGTTAAAGCAGAATCATCACCACTCACTGCCGGCCAGCCTCATCCTTCAGTCACAAGCGAGTCAACCCCGACCAACCACGGCCAGCGCACAAGGGAGGTCAACGCTCCCCGCATACTCGACGCGCATGAAAGGTCAAACGATCTCCATGCCGAGTGGGATACGACGGAGACCATCGATGCCATCCGCGCTGCCATCGCGGAACGGTATCGGGTGTCTATGATAGAGGCGAACGAGCAAGCATATCAAAAACTCCAGCAAATACGGCCTTCTTTTGCTTTTAATATTGCCGAAGGGCTTTACGGTGTTTCACGCGAAGCCCAGATTCCGGCGATCCTCGAGATGCTCCGCATACCATATCTCGGCTCAGACCCACTGACCCTTGCCGTTTGCCTTGACAAGGCGAGGGCGAAAGAGATCCTTTCGTACCACCGGGTGCCGACCGCTCCCTTTGCGGTCATCCACTCCGGGGAGGAGTTTGAGAATGTGACGGTGGGGTTCCCCGCGATCGTGAAGCCTTTGCATGAAGGGTCGAGCAAAGGGATCTATAACTCATGCGTTGTTCGGACTGCTGCCGAGCTGGAACGGGAAGTGCGGACAGTTCTTGCTGCCTACCGGCAACCGGCTTTGGTGGAGGAATTCCTTCCGGGTCGGGAATTCACAGTTGCCTTGCTGGGGAATGGCTATGAAGTACGGACCCTGCCCATTGTCGAAATCAAATTCGATGCACTGCCTCCAGGTGTCAATCCCATTTACTCGTATGAAGCGAAATGGGTCTGGGATTCGACGGAGGATCCGCTGAACATCTTCGAGTGCCCTGCCGCATTGGACCCGGCGCTGAAGAACGAGATTGAAACCATCTGCAAAGATGCGTACAGGGCATTGAACTGCCGCGACTGGTCCCGCATCGACGTTCGTCTGGATGGGAGCGGGAAACCGCACATTCTGGAGATCAACCCCCTCCCGGGGATACTGCCGAAGCCGGAAGACAACTCCTGCTTTCCCAAAGCGGCAAGGGCGGCAGGGATGAACTACAGTCAGCTCATCAACGAGGTCCTTGATATCGCCATGCGCCGCTCCGGCTTCCCCGTGGCAACCGCCCATCTTCAGTCCGTTGAGGCTCTCCAAGAATGATACGTTCGATCTCATCCACCATCTGAGGGCAATATGGCCAGAAAGCTACGGATTGCCATTCTTTACAATGAACCTATCGTCGGAACAGAGCAAGGGCGGAAGTATATCTCCGAGAATGGTCAGCTGCAGGATGGCCCGCCGCTTAGCAAGACCGGTGGCCGCGGGAAGCAAAATGGACGGCCGGCAACGGTGGATCTATCCGAAGTCGGAGTGGTGGAGGAGATGGACGATATCAAGGATGCCCTCAGCGCACTCGGGTACAAACCCACCACGTTCAACGTAGACAGCAATGTGTTCCGGCTTGTTGACTACCTGCGGGGTGAGAAGCCGGATCTGATTTTCAACCTGGTCGAGTGTGTGGAAAACGAGTCGATTCAGGAGATGAATGTGGCAGGTATCTATGAACTGTTGAAGATTCCGTATACAGGTGCCAACCCGCTCACGCTTGGTATCGCGCTTAACAAGCCACGCGTCAAAGAGATTCTCTTGTACCATGGCATCCTGACACCAAAGTTCCAGGTCTTCCGAGCACAAGATAAGATCATTCCAAATCCCGACCTCAAGTTCCCGTTGATCGTCAAGCCTTCCCGCGAAGATGCCAGCGTCGGCATTGACAACAAATCAGTGGTCTATAACATCAATGACCTGAAGAAGCGAATCAGGTGCATCTCGCAGGAGTTCGACCAGGCGGCGCTCGTCGAGGAGTACATCGAAGGGCGAGAGTTGAACGTTGCCATCATTGGGAACAAGAAGCCCATCGTCCTCCCCATCTCTGAGATCGATTTTTCGGGACTCACGGCCGATATGCATAAGATCGTCAGCTATGCGGCGAAATGGATGCACGGCACTGTCGAATTCACCGGGACGAACGGTGTCTGTCCCGCAGAATTGCCGGCTGCTTTGGAAGCGAAGATCAAAGAGACAGCCCTCCGGTGCTACCGACTGATCGGGTGCAGGGACTACGCCCGCGTGGACTTCCGATTGACGAATGAAGGAGTCCCGTATGTGCTTGAAGTGAATCCCAATCCTGATATCTCGGACGACGCCGGCTTTGCGCGTTCGGCGAAGTCGTACGGGTTGACGTTTCCCCAGATCGTTGCAAAGATCGTCGAGTCCGCGCTTGAACGAAGCCCCAGATTGTGAGTGCGATTCGACCATTGCAGAGAGAAGACAGGGAGCCCCTGCACCGGCTGCTGGCCGCGACCGGTTTTTTCACACCCAAAGAGATCACGATAGCCCTTGAACTCATTGATGTTGTCCTCACGAAGGCAGATCAAAAGGACTACATCATCTTTGTCCATGATGACGGGAGACGGGTGCTCGGTTACTACTGCATCGGCCCGACACCGGGAACAGACGGCACGTTCGATCTCTACTGGATTGCAGTCGCTCCCGCCGCCCAGGGCAAAGGGGTTGGCACAATGCTCGATGCGCACGCTCATGAATTCATCCGCTCACGAGGCGGAAGGCTGGTCATCGCGGAAACTTCCTCCCAGCCACGATACGCACCCACGAGGAAGTTCTATCTCGCACGAGGCTACACAGAAGTCTCCTGCATCCGGGATTACTACCGGGTGGGAGACGATCTGGTAGTCTACGGTAAATACCTTACTTAACGGAGGAAGACAGACAGACATGGAACTCTGGCAGGAAATGCTTCGACAGAGTGTGGATAGCGGGAAGGATTTAGTGGAGCGGTTTGGATTTGATAGTGAGCTTGCAGAGCGCCTGAACAAGCTCTTCCACATTCGCATCAACCCGTACTACCTCAGCCTGATCCGTTACCCAGGCGATCCCATCTGGCTCCAGTGTATCCCTGATGGCAAGGAACTCGAAGAGGATGGATTCCCTGAGGATCCACTCGCCGAAGATTCCCACAGTCCAGTTCCCAGCATTGTGCATCGATATCCTGACCGGGTGTTGTTCCTGACAACGAGCCAGTGCTCAATGTACTGCCGCTTTTGTACAAGGAAGCGAAAGGTTGGCGACTCTACCAAGATCAACATGAAATACGTTCAGGGTGGCATCGACTACATCGCCTCTCACCCGGAGATTCGTGACGTCATTCTCTCCGGAGGCGATCCGCTGATGTTGACAGACTTCATGCTGGAGCGCATAGTCTCCGGTCTCCGTGCAATTCCTCACGTAGAGATCATCCGGTTGGGTACCAAGATGCCCTGTGTGTTGCCACAACGCGTAACACCGAAGCTCTGCAAGATGCTCCGGAAGTATCATCCCATCTATGTCAATACGCATTTTAACCATCCATGGGAATGTACGCCTGAGGCAAAGAAGGCGTGTGAGATGCTCGCCGATGCAGGGATTCCTGTAGGCAACCAGGCAGTGTTGATGAAAGGCATCAACGACAACCCGGATGTGATGCTGGAGCTGATGCGGAAGCTCCTCTTCATGCGTGTTCGTCCTTACTATCTCTACCAGGCGGACATCACCAAAGGCGCAAACCATTTCCGGACGCCTGTGAGTGTGGGGCTGGATATCATGGACAAGCTGCGAGGGCACACCTCGGGGTTGGCGATACCGCATTTCGTGATCGACGCTCCTGGAGGTGGCGGCAAGATTCCGTTGTTGCCGCAATACGTCCTTGGGAGAAACGGCAACCAGATCATACTTCGGAACTACAAATACGATGTTTATACATACCCCGATGTGGAACAGGAAACAAACACGCCAACGCCGGCGGTGGAGAAGAAATTCACACGGAAGAAGGGGCGGCCCAAGAAGGTATATGAGCCTGATAAACAACAGGTGTGAGAGAAGCGCTACGACGTCCTAAAACACTGACGCCCGCTGATGCAGCGGGCGTCGTTATTCTATGTGGCTGGATGACTATTTGAATCGACCGGCGAATATCTGGAGCAGCTTATCGACCGGGAACGGTTTTTGGAGCAGCAGATCGCGGTCGGGCTGGCACACCGCCTTGACCTCTTGAAGGTTGTTGACCCCCGTAAGAAATATGAACGGCGTGTTGGCAAATTCCGGCCTGGCACGCAGGCGTTCGTGAAATTCAATGCCCCCCATCGTCGGCATTAACACATCGGACATGACCACGTCGATCTTCTCTCGCTCGAGGATTTTGAGCGCCTCCACACCGTTCGTAGCGATGATAATGGAGTGGCCCACGCTCTTGATTACTTCTTGCAGCATTTCCAGATACTCCGGCTCGTCCTCAACCGCAAGAATCCTCATTGCCTATTTCCCATTGTGAGACAGACCGGAATCCACTGTGCAAGATACGAGAAGGGTGGTGGTTTGTCAAGCAACGCAAGGGAATCTCCTTGCCTCTCGGCCGTCTTTTGAGTACCTTGCCGTCGGATTCAAAAGCAACGGATGTTTCCTCACCAACCTGCAATGCGCATTCCCGAAACCAAAATCGACGAGATTCGCTCTGCTTCCGATATCGTGGACGTTATTTCGTCCTACGTATCGCTGAAAAAGCGCGGGAAGAATTTCCTGGGCCTTTGTCCGTTCCACAAGGAAAAAACTCCGTCGTTCAATGTCAGCCCTGACAAACAGATGTATCATTGCTTTGGGTGCGGTGTGGGGGGAAATGCCTTCACATTCGTCATGGAGTTGGAGAAAGTCTCGTTCATTGAGGCGGTCAGGACACTTGCCGACCGGGCGGGTATTGCCCTTCCCACGGAAGGCGGGGACACCACGCAGGCGACGGAGAACGAAGGACTCTACAATGTATGTCGGCTTGCCGGCCTCCACTTCCATGAGAACCTGATGTCGACGGTGGAGGGGAAGCTTGCCCTGGAGTATTTCCACCATCGTGGATTTGCTGACGAAACAATCCGGAAATTCGGACTTGGCTATTCCATGAACTCATGGGATGACCTGCTGAAGCACGCTCAAGCAAAAGGCATCGACACAACAATTCTGGAGAAGGCAGGGCTGGTCATCAGACGCGAAGACAACTCCGGCTTGTACGATCGGTTTCGCGGCAGGGCGATGTTTCCGATTTTCTCGCCTTCAGGACGCCCGATCGGGTTTGGTGCACGGAAGATGCGGGAAGATGATCCGGTTCCAGGTAAGTACATCAACTCGCCCGAGACCCCGGTATACATCAAGAGCCAGAACCTGTATGGACTCTTTCATGCGAAAGATGCGATCCGCGAAAAAGAAAACGCAATTCTCGTGGAAGGATACGCTGATCTCATTTCGGTATTCCAGGCGGGGATCGAGAATATCATCGCTTCCAGTGGCACCGCGCTGACTGAAGAGCAGATTCTCCTGATCGGTCGCTATGCAAAGAACATCACATTGGTATATGACGCTGATTCGGCCGGATCGAAGGCGACAATGCGCGGCGTTGACATGATCATTGAAAACGGTCTCGAAGTGAAGGTGGCAGAACTTCCGGCAGGCGAGGATCCCGATTCCTTCGTGAGGAAGCATGGAGGGAAGGAATTTCAGAAGTTGTTGGACGGCGCGGTTACATTTCTTGATTTCAAGGCGAGATCATTCCAACAGCAAGGCCTCCTTGAAACCCCGGAGGGACAAACACGGGCGGTCCGCTCTATTGTCGAGACAATTGCGCGGATGAGCGATGAGCTAAAGAGGAATTTCTACATCAAGAGTGTGGGCGAGAAATACGGTATCTATGAGACGGTGTTATTCCGCGAGATGGAGAAGCTCATCGGCAAGGGAGGTGCAAGGGCTCAACGTGGGGAAAGGCGGCCATCGCCGACAATGGGACCTCCCGAAGTGCAGCGACAGGAAGAGACCACACCCGCAACTGTACCACTCCCAGCGACGGAGCGCGACCTGATCAAACTGATGCTCGAGCATGGCGACGACATGGTGGGATTTGTCTTCTCGCATATTGGGCCGGAAATGTTCTCGCACCCCCGGGGACGCGATGTCATCAAACGTATCCGGGCATGCGCAGAGAGTGGTCGCAGTTGGGATGCAGCCGCACTTCTCAATGAAATTGATGAACCCGACCTACGGCGGTTCATCACCGACATCACATTCAACAAATACGAAGTCAGCCGCGGATGGGCGGAGTTTGGCACCGTTCTCGAAGAGGCTGATCCCGTGGTGATTGCCGAGCATTGCATTCTCATCATGCGCCGTCAGGAGCTCGACAGGATGCTGGAAGAAAACCAGCGGCGCATGAAAGATGCCGCTGCCCGTGGAGAGCATTTACGGGAATATATGGAACAACACCAGACGTTGCTCAGAGAAAAGAAAGAACTGGAAACCATTGGCAGCCCAGGCAAAAAGTCTCTTGCATAGAGATTCTCTCCTTGGATCGATCTGATCGCAATTTCTGTTCATCCTCTCCCTGCTGCATTCCATGAGTTGGGTCTTTGCCGTCATCGGACAGAACCTTTCTCCTCAGGTTGAGATCCTCTCCCAAATTCATACCGTCCCACTCGTCAGTTTCAAAACCGAGACTCTGTACCTCGCGGCCGGCGGGCTGAAGCAAACGTGTCTGCATCACTTCGGTCTGATTGATGGCAAGCCAGGAGGATGGCTTGTTCTGCGCTCGTTCCTGCGGTTGCAATTCACACCGCGGTCGGCTATATTTCTCCGTGTCATGAACGAGTTCGAAGCCTGTTGCGCCAGGTACGCTTGATGTCTTCAACACGATGAAGAAAATCCTTCTAGTTCGGACAGACCGCCTTGGTGACGTCATCCTCACACTTCCCATGCTCTCCGCACTTCATGCCTGCTTTCCTGATGCCACTATCACGATGCTACTGAGTCAGTATACCGGGCAAATTGTCGAGGGGAATCCACTGGTGCATGAGATTCTCTGGTACGATCACGACGGTCAGCTTTTCCCCTTTCGCAAGATGTGTAGTGAAATTACGAAGCGAAGCTTCGATGCAGCGATTGTTGTTCACCCCCGGCCGCGACTGGCCTGGCTTCTGTACCGCTCGGGAATTCCGGTCCGGGTAGGAACCGGCTACCGATGGTACTCCGTTCTTTTCAATAAGCGGGTATTCGAACATCGAAAAGACGCGAAGCGCCACGAGGTTGAATACAATCTGCGCCTTCTAGAAGCGCTTGACTGCAAATCGGCAAGTGAGCCCGAGTTTCCAATCGCGGTGCCTCGCGAGGCAGACGATACTGTCGTAATGCTCTACCGCTCGCTGGGTATCACCGATGATGATCTGGTTGTGATACTTCATCCCGGAAGTGGAGGCTCGGCGAGGGAGTGGCCGGCAGAGTATTTTGGTATACTGGGCGCTCGGCTTATTGAACATCCACATGTGCGGGTGCTGGTGACGGGGGGAAAGGGGGAGGAACGGAAAGTGGCGGAGATTCTCGTTGCCACCAAGGGGGGCGCAGTGCCGCTCGTCGGGAAGTTGACCGTGAAAGAGCTTGCCGCTTTGTTCCGCAGAACCCATCTGTTCGTCGGCAATTCGACAGGGCCGCTCCATCTGGCAGCGGCCATGGGGACTCCAGTGATCGGTCTGTATCCGCAGGCGAAGGCTATGAGTGAAAGACGGTGGGGGCCCTATACGAAAAAGAAGGAAGTGTTCGTCCCTGCGATGCCGGCTTCGTGCGAGAAATGCACCAAGTTACAGGGCGAACGTTGTCTGTGCATGGCGAGTATTAGTGTAGAGGATGTCTTCGCGGCAGCGTCCAGGTTTCTTGAGAAGCGGCGAGAACCGTACACGAGGGTGAATGCGAATGCATAAGACAAGCGGTGAAAGAGTGCGATCGGTGGTTGCGGTGTTGGTGGCAATGATTGTCGCTGTGGCGCTCTTTAGTGGCCAGACCACGAAAACCACGCCCAAAAACAGGAAGGCGCCCATTACCAAGGCCGCGCGTGCAAAAGCAACCGCGGACAGTATTGCTGCGTTTCGTGCCGACTCCACACAAAAAACACTGCGCGCCATTGCCGTTGCCGATTCGATCCGGCAGCAACAATATCTCGATTCACTCGCCCTATGGCGCGAGGATTCCCTCAAGATCTTCCAGCTCCGGAAGATTAATAACGATGCTTTCGGTGTTGGTGAACGGTTGGTCTTCGAGGTGTCCTATGGCTTCATCAACGCTGGTGAGGCGGTGATGGCCGTTGCTGCATATGATTCCATTGCCGGACGAAAGTGCTACCGCGTGGAATTCACCGTCACGTCACACCCGAGCTTCAACTGGATCTATAAGGTAGAAGACCGCTACCTCACGTACATCGATGTGGAAGCGATTGCCCCGTGGAAGTTTGAGCAACACATCCGCGAAGGAACCTATCGACGCGACTTCATTGCAGAGTTCGACCAGATCCATCATGTGGCGCGGACGACGGAGGGTGAATATCCGATACCTGAATACGTCCACGATATCATGTCGGCGTTCTATTTCTCCCGGACGATCGACTTCTCCAACTTCAAGGTGGGTGAAGGTGTCATGCTCAGCAATTTCTACAAGGATAAGAGCCACGAGTTGATGGTAAGGTTTCTTGGACGACAGGAGCTTGAAGTCGAGGCCGGGACATTCAACACAATTGTTGTAGAGCCGCTGGTGAAGGAAGGGGGATTGTTCAAGAGTGAGGGAAGGATTGTTATCTGGTTATCGGATGACGAACGGAAGATCCCCGTGCGGGTCAACACCAAAGTCGTCATCGGTTCCATTGACACCGAACTGAAATCCTACTCAGGACTGGTCGGCCCGCTTCGGGCAAGAATCCAGTAAGGACAAAAACATATGGCGAAGTTCAAACGCGCAGATCTAGCGAAGATCAAAACCATCTCCATCAAGAAGCGCAAGAGCAAGGTGACGCCAGCCGACTTTGCGAAGGTGTTTGATGGGAAGCGGGGCTCGTTCGCTGCGTTTGCTGACAGCATGCCCCGGATACTGGTTGCCGATGATCTCCGCACCCTCGTTGACGACATCGTTAGATCACGAAAGAAGAACAAGCCCGTCATCCTCATGATGGGTGCTCACGTGATCAAGGTCGGACTCACGCCGGTATTGATCGACCTCATCCGTCTGAAGGTAATTACCGCTGTGGCAATGAACAGTGCCGCTGCCATTCACGACGTTGAGACAGCGATGTGGGGGAAGACCTCCGAGGATGTGGCGAAGAACATTCTGGATGGACGGTTTGGCATGGCACGGGAGACGGGGGAGCTGATGAACAGGACGCTCTCCGACGCATTCCGCAACTCTGATATGGGATACGGCGAGGCGCTTGGCAAAAAGCTCGTTGCCCTGAAGGCGCCGAACGCACGCGTCAGTCTTCTTGCGACCTGTTACAGTCTCAACATCCCTGTTACGGTTCATGCCGCCATCGGGACGGACATCATCCACCAGCAACCGAGTATGGATGGCGCGGCAACAGGCGAGCTGACGTTCAGGGATTTCAAGACGCTGGCAGAGCTCTGCAAAGGGCTGGTGGGTGGCGGAGTTGTGTTGAATGTCGGCTCAGCCGTGATTATGCCAGAGGTTTTCTTGAAGGCGTTGACGGTGGCGCGTAACCTCGGCGCCCGCGCGAAGGGGTTTACGACAGCAGTGTTCGATATGAATCTGCACTACCGTCCCACAATGAACGTAAAAGTGCGTCCCACGCAGAATGGCGGGCGGGGATTGTATTTCACCGGTCACCATGAGATAATGATTCCCCTTCTTGCAGCGATGGTGAAGGCGAAGCTGCAGAAGAAGCGAATTCGACGAAGAAAGTAATGGACGCTCCCAAGAGTTCTGATCCCACTTCGACACCTGAAACGACATCGCTGCCTGTTGCGCCAGAGCGCCTCCGCCTCATCCGGCGTATTGAGCCGGTCCCTTTTGCCATCATCACACTCGCTCTTGTGTTCTTCCTTTACCAGGCAGTGGGAGGAGGGATCACGCTGCTTCTGTTCAAGGGGGCAATCACTGAGGACAATGTTCAGCTCGTTCGATGGGCAACATTGGTTGGCCAGATCGTTTTCATCCTTATTCCGACACTTATCTTGATGCGGCTGCGTGCACCCCGCGTGATTGAGTTTGCCCGACTGAAAGTGCCCGACTACAAGGAAATCCTTCTGACTGCGGTGGCGGTGTTTGCCCTTCAGCAGGTGCTGCAGGGATACATGCTCCTTCAGGATGCAATTCCAGTCCCCGCCGGCCTTGAGCGGATCCTTGATCAGATCAAAGACCTCATCGAGCAGACATATCTCGTGCTGGTCACCGCGCACACACCCCTGGAATTGTTGTTCGTGGTGGTTGTGATTGCACTTGTTCCCGCGGTCTCGGAGGAGTTGTTATTCCGCGGTCTGATCA
>Ga0209640_10002021_pt1 | contig 17570 bp, 17 predicted proteins | sample RifCSP10_1_FD_184018 | JGI IMG/M metagenome (GOLD analysis project Ga0209640, IMG submission 184018) | Soil microbial communities from Rifle, Colorado - Rifle CSP2_sed 10_1 (SPAdes) (version 2) | ecosystem: Environmental > Terrestrial > Deep subsurface > Rock core/Sediment | place: Rifle... | reverse complement strand
AAGACCGCGCATTGATTGACCACCCAACCGGTGCTGGCGTCCGCTTTGCCGAGCTCCTCGAGCAGTTGCACATACGCGGGTAAGTCGATCTCCGCGCCGCCCACGTTGTGAGGAATCAGCAGCTTGAACAAGCCGGCATCGGCCAGCGCTTCGAAGAGCGGCCGCGGCAATTCCCGGTCGGCCTCGATCCGATCGGCCGAGGATCGGATCATCGGGAGCAATTTTCGCGCAGCCTCAAGCAGCGATTGAGTGTCGTTAGCGATCATAGAAACGTAAGGAAGGTTCAAGTTTCAACGCCTGAACTGAGCTTGCCGAACCGTTCAGAAGTTAGACGTAGGCAGCATCATGCATCACGAAAATCACAGAGCCACTCGCAGCGCTGCTGAATGCCTCTCTACTCCAGACAGGAGTCAATGTCCATCTCAAACAATGGGATCCTGTTGAACATGCCAGAGCCTCGCATGCGGATGATGATATTCAAGTTTTCCTGTTTTCGGGAGGACAGAATTTCATTCATCAGCAATACGCGGACGTATTCAAAACTCCCTTGACACGAAAGGTCTCCTTCCTGTACGGGTCAACGACAAAGGAACTATAGCGGGAGGAATACGATGGAAAAATCAATGGTCAAGTTGCTAATGGTTTTCGTGGTTTTCTCTGCCGGGCAAGCCTTGGCTCAAGACTCCTTCTACAACGGTAAAACCATAAAGGTCATCGTCGGCTTCTCGGCCGGCGGCGGCTATGATACCTACGCCAGGCTCATCGCTCGCCATATGACCAGACACATACCGGGCAATCCTACGATCGTCGTCGATAATATGACGGGTGCCGGAAGCTTGATCTCAGCCAATCATCTCTACAAAGCAGCCAAACCCGACGGCCTCACCCTCGGCCACTTCATCGGCGGTCTATTCATACAGCAGCTGCTGGATAAACCCGGAATCGAGTTTGACGCGCGAAAATTTGAATACATCGGCGTCCCGACCCAGGATAACTACGTTACGGGATTATCGAAGGCCGGCGGCGTGACGAGCATGCAGCAGTGGCTGGCCGCCAAGAGCCCATTAAAAATCGGCGGCATCGCGCCGGGGACAGCGACGTCGGATATACCACGGCTGCTCATCGCTGCTATGGGACTGCCGGCCCAGGTGGTCGATGGCTATAAGGGGACCGCGAACGTTCGTCTCGCATTCAACAGCGGCGAGATTGTTGGCGTGACCAATGCGTGGGAATCTTTTAAATCGACGTGGCGCAAAGAAGTTGAATCGGGGGATGTTATCGTCGTCGTCCAACACGTCGGCAAGCGGCATCCAGAACTGTCCAATGTTCCGTTAGATGTGGAGTTTGCCAAGACTCCCCAGTCCCGCAAGCTTTTAGAGGTCGGAGCGCACAGCCTGGGCCCAACGGCCCGTCCATTCGTTTTGCCTCCGGGCACACCCAAGGCCCGAGTACAGACGTTGCGCAGGGCTTTTGCCGAGACCATGAAGGATCCTCAGTTTCTTGCCGAGGCTAAAAAAGCCAATCTGGATATTAATCCTGCCGACGGCGCGGAGCTGGAGCAGAACGTCAGAAAGGTTTTCAACCTCGAGCCCGCGCTGACCGCGCAGCTTAAGGAGATTTTTAAATAGGCAGGAGCACTATTCCGGAATATGCAAGCCGTGATTATCAAGGTACCACGCGGCTAGTTCCTCGCGGCTTGGAAACCAAACGTCTTGGTGCGACCGAGCGTATTTGACGAACTCACGGAGCGCGCCGATGCGATGCGGCTGGCCGATAACGTGAGGATGCAGTCCAACATTCATGATGCGGCCGGTTTTCGCGCCCTCGCAGTAAAGCTGGTCGAAGCATGACTTGAGCGCCTCGACACCGCTAGAGACCGACATACCGCTTCGGGCGAAAAGGTTGAAATCGTTGATGTCGTTCGAATAAGGCACGCAGACGATCGGGCCGTGAACGGTTTTGATCAGATAGGGCTGGTCGTCGTTCAAGTAATCGCAGTAGGCGATCAGCCCAAATTCCTTGAGGAAGGCGGGCGTATGCTGTGTTCCGCGAATTGCTGAAGAGAGCCACGCCTTTGCCGGACGCCCGACGACTTCCTGGAATGTATCGAGCGTGCGTTTGATGACAGCGCGTTCGGCGTCGGGACTGCCGGCGTAGTAGGTAAGAAGGTCATTTTGTGCCCAGTTGTGCGGTAGCAGTTCCCAGCCGCGCTCGTTGACCGCGCCGACGATGCGGGGCCGCTCCACCATCATGATGCCATTGACGGTGCAGGAAGGCTTGACGCCGGCATTATCGAACATGTCGATAAGCCGCCAGATTCCCACACGTTGACCATACTCGCGCCAGGTCCAGTTCGCGGTATCCCACACGTCTCCCGGCAACGCATGCGGTATCGTCATCGGGCCGCCGGTGAAAAGTGGCTCCCGTTGACCGGACCGTGATTTTTCCCAGTATTCGAGGTTTATCGTAAGGATAAGAGCCAGACGCGCGCCGTTTGGAAAACGCAGCGGCCGCCGATCGGGTAACGCGATATATTCGTAGGAGGATGGTGATTTTTCATCAGTCATCTTATCGTACCCTGTATGCGTCAGATCTCCTGCTCGCAGACAGGCTATGTCAATGGAAAGCATGCTGCAAGCTAGGAGAGTTCAAAGAGCGGCTCACCCGCAACAAAAAGAAGAAACGAAAATTCCACCAGAGGCAGCTTACGCTCGCCCACAGAGGATGAAGATGAAGGCATATTCTTTAGCCGGCATCGTACACGCAAATTCGAGCCGGCTAACGGCGGACCTTACGAAAAATTGAAATCGGGTTGAACCGCAGATAGATGGTGACAGAATATTTTACTTATGAAAAACACGATCCTGCAGATCGCGATGATTTCATCGCTCATATTCGGGATCTCGGCATGTGCGACTCAGAGGCCGGTGCTCTCTTCCAATGCGCAGCTAATGCGTGTCGGACCTAGTGAGGGGGAGCGGGCAGTCGACGAGTGTATAGCACGCGCCGAAGCGGCATCCACCGAGGGTGGCGAGACTCCCAAAGAGAATGTGGTTGCGGGCGCGGCGACGAGCAGCGTTGTGGGAGCGGCCGCAGGTGGCGCCGGAGGTGCAGTTGTTGGTGAGGCGGGTCGAGGCGCCGCAGCAGGCGCAGTAGGCGGTGCCGTGGCGAGCCTCACGCATGCGCTTTTGCAGGCGCTGTTCTCATCCAAGCCGCCGGATCCATCTTACCGGCAATTTGTCGACCGCTGCCTCCGCGAAAAGGGCTACGAGCCAGCCGGGTGGAAATAACTCACGACTACCGCAGCCGTTCCAGTTGTTCCAAACGTTCCAGCCGTTCAATCGTTTCACTCGGTTCCAGCGTATAACGGTTAACAATGCTGGGCAGAACTTTCACTCTTCGTAAATTCTTGAAGCCAAAACCCCCTTGCTCTGCTACAAATCGAGATATCTCGCGCAAACGCCAAGGGGCACGCTCTGTGAAGCACGCCTGGTGCACGCAGGCGGCATTCTAGGCGGTTGCCGCCGTGTTACGATTCACACTCCAAAGCTCTTCGAGCTTCATCCATACTTCACCACCGATCCGAGAGCTTAATGGCGACAGCAACTCACCGACTCGGGTTTTAACGAGATCGTGGCATTTCACCCGACCCTCCTGAATTAAACTGTCGAACCTCGATTGCCATAGAACCATTCCCACCAGTGTACTCGGCAGGCTGACATTCTCGATTTGCTCGGTGATTTTATCGCGTCCAAACCACCAGGCCCCCGCGCCCACGATCAGTCCGACTACGGCGCCGATCAAAAAGCCTACCGGCCCAGTGGTACCGAAAAGCGCGACAATAATTGCGATCTCTAAACTCTCGCCAAATCCTCCCGCAAGCGTTCCCAACGCAACGGCGATGGATGCCGAAATGGTTACGCCGATGGCATCCGCAAAACCTTCTCCGATCGGCTTCACGGAACGGTCAAATTCATATTGCGGGACAATCGCAAGGTCGCTCATGACATCTTGCCTCATCGTCGCGGCGAACCGAAAGTCCTGTTGTACCGCGCTGAGGATCCGCTCCACCCCCGGGCCTACCGACGTTTCCAACTCCTTAACGGCGGTGCTAGCGAAGGCGCTTATTTCATCCCTGAATTCTTCGCAGCGCTCCTTGATGCGCTGTCTAAGATCGCTGATTCTGCCGCCAGTTGCTCTAAACTGCGCCAACTGCGGAACGATGCGGTTGTCATAGAATCGCTCGCACACGAAGTTCGCCATGGTTTGGGCGAAGTTCTGAAAGCCTCGATCAAGCTCTTGCGTGATCAACGCTTCAATCTGCGGTCGAATCAGCCTGGCGAAGTAATCATCAAAGTCGATCTGAATGTTGGTCTTGGCACGCCGGACACGGAATCCCTGCACGCCGGCGAGAACGACTCGGGGAATCACAATGACCAAAAGGGCGGTCAAGACGAAAAGGTGAATCCACGCTGCAGCGGGAGCGCCATCCGGGCTCATTAGCTGGGCTAGGTCGATATCAGCGCTAAGGTCCCGGCCTGCGATGCGCGAGACCAAAATGGCCGGAGCGAAAGTGAAGTCCACCCATCTCGAGACGGTCTTTTCGTCGGTAATAAACGTACTGGTCCAGATCACTTCATAACGTAAAAAGACGCCCCGGATGTACATTCCCACGATCGCTCCAGCCGCCAAAGAAACCGCATTGCAGTGCAACAAGCGTTTCCAGCGGGCCGCCACCAGCGGCTGTGCAGCTTCAAGCCAATGACTCCAAAAACGTTTGGCGACGTTGACGAAGGACGCCGCTTGCTTCCTTGTGGCATGAAAGCGCAAGGTGAAGTTATGAATGGAAATCCAGATCGAAGGAAATAAAACGCGGGAGATCCATGGTGCGGACGGGACTGGCGCCGCAGTCGCAGAAGCGCTTTGCATTTGTGCGCCGGGGAAGGGGCGCTCGTCGCTGGGTTCTTTCCGACCCTCCGGTTCACGCGGCGCAGTTACTTTTTTAAAGGCGGAACGTAGCAACCAGAAAATGACAACCATATACATCAGCAAATTCCACGCGACCAAAGCCATGATCGGATTGAGCATTAACGGGATCTTCTGGAATGAGCCGAGATAATTCGTTCCTAAACCCACCAGGAAGGAAAGGACGCAAATCGGGATATTCCATCCTTGTGGCAATTGCGCCATTCGGACGATCGAGCTGTAGGTGTGCGGCACGGCGTCCAACAGATAGCCGGCTCGGACGAGAAACCAGGACGATGGCCGCAGGTCGTTTGCGGCGGCTGCCAGTGCCTCGGACAGCCGCGAGGGCGGAAACACGTTCCGGTCTGTCTCTTCGATAGAACGTACCAGAAGGATTCGTGCGGCGTCCTGCTCAGTCATGCGCTTGGAGGAAAAGTCGGTGAGCGCGCTCAAACGGAGGCGCTACGGTTGATCGCTGGTTCGAAGCTTCGTTGATTTTCGCCGTTGCCTGGGTTTCATCCGATCGGCGGGCTTCGGGGGCTTTTTGTTGCCGCTGCGCCTCGGGTTCGTAGCTCAAACGAATATACATGGGGAAGTGGTCCGATCCAAAGTACGCCAGGCGCTTAAGTTCGATGAGTCTGAAGTGAGTTGAGTGAAAAAAGTGATCCAGCGGAAAGCGCAAAAAGAAATACTCAGCGTGAAACGAGTTATAAAGCCCGCGCCCGATACGCGGATCCACCAACCTGCTGATCTTTTGGAATAGAAGGGTCGTGTGCGACCACGCCACGTCGTTCAAATCGCCCATAACGACGACCGGCCGCTCTTTTCCTTTGTTTTCTTTGCCCACGACCATCAACTCAGCGTCCCGCTCTGTGGATTGCGTGTTTTCTTGAGGGACCGGCGGCTTGGGATGGAGGCAGTGAAGCTCAACTTCGATTCCCGCGGGCAACTTGACGGCGGCGCGAATCGAAGGCACGTCGTCTTCGATCAAGAATCTAACTTCCGGGCCGACGAGCTCAAGCCGGGAATAAAGCAGCATGCCGTAAGTGTTACCTTGGGGCTGCTGCACGGTGAACGGATGAGTGGTGGCAAACCGGCGAAGCTCGGTTTGCCACCACTCATCCGCCTCGACGATAAGGATGACATCAGGATTGGCCTCCGTGATTATCTGCCGAAGAAGCGCCGAGTTTCGATTGTCCATTTTCACATTCGCAAGCAGCAAGCTGAGAGTCGATTCATTGCGCGGCTGCTTCGCCCGCTCTACCTGTTTACGCGCAAAGATCGTGTATGGCCGAATTTTATAGGCTTGATAAAGGATGCATAATGCCAATGCGGCGCGGATGATATGCGCGCTTAGGCCGGCATCTGTCCGAAAGGCCAAGTCGCCGGCGAGAGTCAGCGTGCTGATAGCGGCGATCTGGATCCGCGGGAAGTCGAAAATCCTGATCCACCAGGCATCGCTTCGGACAAGCGACACCAGGGTAGACGCTATTGCCGCGAGTTCAGCAATCGTGAAAAGTACATCCAACAGTCGTTCCCTCTTGGATCGAGCCTTAACTCAGCATAGCACCCGGCCCGCGCGGCGGAAGGTAGGGCGAGATTTCGCACGATAGTCAGCCCGTTCCGAATGTTCGAACGTCAACGCCACGCTCCGTTCGAAGATTTCCCTTGTGTTCTGCTCGCGGGGAGTCTACGGTGCTTAGTATGGCTAGAATCACCGTTGAAGACTGTTTGGATAATGTTTCGAGTCGCTTCGAACTCGTCCTGCTCGCCTCTAAACGAGCACGGCAGCTCTTGAAAGGAGCCAAGCCGCTCGTTGTCTCGGATAATCGTGACATCGTCGTCGCTTTGCGCGAGATCGCCGCAGGTAAAGTCCGGTGGGCTGCTCCTAAGACCTGATGTGCCGAAGGGCTCGCGTGAGGTAGTTAGCTGAATTGGCCGGTTGATGGCGCTGTCAAGGCCTGATCGCTACCACGGCATTGCCGCATCGAACTATTCAGCTGCTGTTTTCGCCGCGATCACGAAATCGCGGTCTGGTTTGCGTTCGGTTGACATCGCCTCGGGTAAGACGTAGACTCAGCTATCTTCTTCAGTCTACGGCCTTCTGAGGAAAACAAGAAAATTCGAAGGCCTCTTCTCAGTCTCTCTCCTTGCGAAGCGATCTTTAAATGACAATCCGACCAGAGCGTGGTTTTTCTCAATTGTTAGCCCATGTTCTAGCCCATTTGCAGGCAGATTCTCAGGGTCAAAGACTATAACAGTCTCTCATTGGAGGAGAACATGGGTAGTAAATTATATGTCGGTGGTTTGCCGTATTCCGTAACGGAAGGGCGTCTACAAGAACTTTTTTCGGCGCATGGCACGGTCGAATCGGCCAACGTCATCGCGGATAAGTTCACGGGGCAATCGCGCGGCTTCGGCTTTGTCGAGATGAGCTCCGGCAGCGAGGCCCAGAGCGCGATTTCGGCGCTCAACGGCACGCAACTCGAAGGTCGCACTCTGACGGTTAACGAGGCCAAGCCAATGGCGAAGCGCGATAACTTCGGTGGTGGCGGCGGCCGCGGCAGCCGTGAGGGCGGGCGTAATCGCTGGTAGTTCGGGTTGTCACGTAAGTAAGCAGAAAGTGAGGGGCAACAGGTCGGGTTGCCCCTTCGTCCTGTGGTTCCTAAACAGCGTCGGCGTCTCGACGCCGCTTGTCCTCTCCTCGAGAGCTCGTGTTGACCGATGTAGGAACGGTAAAGATGAAACAGTATAAGGGCCATCCTATCTATGGAGTCGCGGTGCGCGCCCCCAAGCATGGCTGGTGCTCGCGCGGGCTGGTCTATGATCAGGACCTGACCCAGACCATAGAAATCAAACGACTGGTGACCGCTCTGGAGTTCACTTTCAAAGACAAGCATCAGGCCGAAGCACACGGTCTAAAACTATGCAGGGACTGGATCGATGAGCAAAAGCAGCGAGAGGGTTCTACTTTAAAAAGCGACGCAGAAGAGTGATGTCAACGCCTTTCGTGTGCCGGCAGTCAACCGATAGCGGAAGGTTTTTTAAGGGCGCAGACGGGTTCTCACCTCACGAGCCGGGCTAACGCTTAGCCGGAACTAAAAAGATCTGGTAATTATTTTTCTGTGTGGATTGCCTGCCAGTTGTCGGGCAGGTGACGCTATTGTTGCTGAGGTCCGCGAGGTTTTTCGGCACGGTTTTACCTCTATAAAGATCGCCGACGCTTTGTTTATCAAGCGGGCCATCTGCCATCACGATCGAAATCCCCATGTCATGCGCTCCACCGCATTTGTTGCAGGAAACTAAGACCCCGTAGCTCGATTGGAGATTTTTCGCAGTTGATGTCATCTGCATCTTTCTTGCTCGCTGACGAGTCAACAAAGAAGTGACTCAGATCAGCGCAGGAAATCCTAAAGTTACGCTCGTCCGCCGTCTAAGGGGCAGCTCGCTGACTGCATCCTTAAGTACCCGGTTTAACACCTCGGGGCGAAATTAAATACGACGCCGACACTGAGCGCTATCGATCGCTACGTGGCTGTTGGCATGAAGTGGCGGAGGCCCTGCTTGCGCTGCAATTTTTTGAGTGCGATCGCTTCGATTTGACGGATCCGTTCGCGCGTTATGCCGAATACCTTTCCGGCTTCTTCAAGAGTGTAAGTCGACTTGTCGCGAATGCCGAACCGCATGCAGATGATCTTTTCCTCCCGGGGCGTCAGTGTCGTCAAAACAGTTTGCACCGCTTCTTTGAATCGCGCCTGCATCACCTCCGCTTCAGGACCGGGAGCGTCGTGGTCGCTCAATATATCGATCAAAGACTTCTCACCGTTCTCGTCCAGGGGCGTGTCGAGCGAAATTGGCTCTCTGACCAAACCGAGAGCCGATTGAACCTTGGCTTCGGGCATGGCCATGTGCGCGGCGATTTCTTGTGCCGTCGGCTTGCGGCAGAGAGTGCGGCCCAGCTCGTCCATGGCGTGCGCCAGCTTATGCGTCAGCTCGACCATATGCACCGGGATGCGGATGGTATGGGCATAATCGGATAACGATCGGGTGACCGCCTGGCGAATCCACCAACTGGCGTAAGTCGAGAACCGAAAGCCGAGCCGGTGATCGAACTTATCGACGGCTCGCATGAGCCCGATATTGCCCTCCTGAATGAGATCCAAGTACGACAGGCCATGGCCGCAATATTTCTTTGCGATGGCGGCGACCAGGCGCAGGTTGGCCTGGGCGAAGTCCTTTTTGGCACCGGCGACTTGCGCCTTATTGGCTAACATGGCACCGAGCTTGCGCCCGAGCTGAGCGACCGGCATACCGATCAACTTTTCGATGGCCTGGATTTCCTTGCGGCGGGCCCGCTGGCCTTCGAGATTTTGGGCACGCTCGTAGATCTCCTGGTGGCGATCGATGATCGCGTCAATCTGCCGGTCGTTAAGGTTAAGCGCTTTAATCAGCAGGGCAATCTTTGTTTGCCGCCGGATGTTCTTAGCGCCGAGTTGGTTTCGGGCCGGCGTTCTTGATCTTTCCGCCAATGCAGCGCCGTGTTGACATCGCTTCGCCAGGTTCCGCAGTTTTGTCGCACCGGCCCTAAAGCGGGCACGTAAGATCTTCTCGTCGTTAAAATGCTCTCCCGACGTCGCGATCTTGAGTTTGACGAGGTCCCCCATGTTGACTGCGCCGGCGGCAACCCTTTGATCGAGGTCGAGCACGCAGCGGAGCGCGAGCAGCGATGACAGCGCTTCATCGACGATCTGGTTCTGTCCTTCCTCGATGACTCGGGCCAGCCTGAGTTCGTCTTGCCGGCTCAACAGCGGTACGGAGCGTATGTCCTGCAGATAACGGCTGATCGGGTCTCGAGCCGCGCCTGAGAATTCCCCGTCGCCATTGCGCTCTTCGAGATCCCCTGACTCCGGCCCGAAAACTCCATCCTCGGCCCAGCGTTCAGTGTGAAAATGCGCCGAGTTTTCAATTTCGGCGCTGATCTCCGTGTCGGCCGACAAGCGCGGGACTTCTCCCTGCGTAGCATCGGCATTGTCTTCGATCATCTTTTTTCACCCTGGCTTTTCAGCCGGCCATCGGAGCACGCGCCAGCGAAACGCTTTTGCGAATTTAAATTGGCAGCAATGAACAGAAGGGGTCCGGCGACCTCAGCTTCGATCGCCCGAAAAGTGAGTGGACCTATCCATTGATTGTTGAGGGAATAGCTCGAACCACATTAGGGCGAGCGACGCGGATTGTCAACGCAAATTTCCAAAAAGCGCCGGGCTGCACCAATATCACCACTAAGCCTTACTGGATGACCTGTTTACGCCGTGCTCAGCTCTTCTCTCATGGCTTGGCAAGGCGCGCAAAAGATCGCTACCGTCGTGGTTTCGAGACGGCGCGCATCAATCGGCTCGTGGCAGCCGACGCAGATGCCGTATGTCCCTTCGGCGATGCGGATCAGGGCTTCATCGATGCGCGCGATTTCATCGACGTACCAGCCGGTCAAATTATCGAGCAGGTGAAGCCTGCTTTCATAGGCCGCGCAGTCGATGCGATCCTTATTTTCCTCCATGGTGCGTTGTTCTTTGTGCACATGCGCGAGCGTCATCATCACTTCATTGCGCCGTGTCTTGAGTCGCTCGTAATATTCTGGGTTCTTAATTGCGTTCATCGTACCCTCCCCCAAGGGCCTTGCATTAGTTTCCCGCGGCGTGGCACCTAGGCTTTCGACGCTGCAGTACCGTTATGCGACGGCGCGACGAAGTCTTTGAGCCCCACAGCCAATTCCTTGAGGCGTCGCGCCGTGGCCTCACTGATCGACTCCACTCCAGGCCTGCTTTGCGTGGGGATGCCGGTAAGAATCGCGAGTCCTTGGTCGACCGTGCGCACGGGATAAATGTGAAAACGTCCCTGCGCCACAGCCTCGATGACGTCGCCGCGCAGCACTAGGTGACGCACGTTGGCTTCGGGAATCAGCACTCCTTGTGTTCCGGTGAGCCCCATGACTCGACAGACATCGTAAAAGCCCTCGATTTTTTCATTGACGCCACCGATCGCCTGCACCTCTCCCCATTGATTGACCGATCCGGTCACGGCGATTTCCTGGCGCAGCGGAATGTCGGCCAGACGCGAGAGCAACGCGTACAACTCGGTCGACGAGGCGCTGTCGCCTTCCACGCCCGAATAAGATTGCTCGAAGCACAAGCTGGCAGAGAGCGCCAGCGGCTGATTTTGGCCGAAGCGATTGCGCAGGTAGCCCGCCAAGATCAACACGCCCTTGTCGTGAATGCTGCCGCTCAATTTAGACTCGCGTTCGATGTTAATGATCCCGGCCTGTCCCATGCCGACGCTGGCCGTAACACGGCTCGGCCGACCGAAAGCATAACCGCCGATCTCCAGGACCGAGAGGCCGTTGACCTGGCCGACTTTTTTGCCGGCGATGTCGACCAGGATCGTCCCGTTGGCGATCAACTCGCGAATGTCTTCTTCGATCCGGTTCGAGCGGAAGACGCGGCTTTCAAGCGCCTTCTCGACGTGGCGGGCCGAGACGAGTTGGCGATCTTCCTTGCGCGCCCAGAACGCCGCTTCCCGCACCACGTCGGCAACGGCCGCATAGGACGCCAACACTTTGTCCCGGTCGCCGGCCTGACGCACGCCGAACTCGATCAGTCGCTCGACGCCGCTTGGATCGAAGTGCGGTAACCCTTCCTCATTGCAAAGATTGCCAACCCATTGCGCGTAGGCAAGCTGATGTTGCTTGTCCCTGCGCATGACCGGATTGAAGTCAGCGCGAATCTTGAACATCTCATGAAACTCATCGTCCCAAGCGTAGAGCAGATGATAAAGGAATGCGCTGCCGACGACGATGACCTTGGTGTTGATCTTGACCGGCTCGGGCTTCAATCCCGAGGCGGAAAACAACGCAAACGGTTCGTAGGTTTCCATTTCGATGCGGCCGCTGCGCAGCGTCCGTTTCAAGACTTTCCAAACCGCCGGCTCGGTGATCGCGTCCTCCAGACTGAAAATCAGATAGCCGCCGTGGGCGCGCAAAAAAGAACCGGGCTTGATGCGCGTGAAATTGGTCACCACCCGGCCGAACCGATCGACGACCCGTTCGATGGTGCCGAAAAGGTTGAGATAGGTCGGCGCGCTTTCGACGATGATCGGCGCTCCATTAGTTTGAGCATTATCGACGACGATATTCACTTCGTATTCGAGATAGGGATCGCGCTCGCGCGGCATCGGCAAAAATGGCAGCGCAAAGGACGGCGCTGGGGTTTCTTTGAAGTCGTCGAGATTGTTCAACACCTGGTTTTTGACTTCGGCGAGATACAGATTGACCTCGTCGTTGCCGAACTCGTATTCAATCCGCTGCAGGATCGGCACGAGCAGACTCTCGCAGAAGCGCTGCTCGATCGTATGAATGTCCTGTTCCATCTCGCGCATAATTTCCTGTTGTTTGCGCGCGAGCCGCTCCATCTCAAGCGAGAGTTCCTGCTGACGTCTCTCCACTTCGCGGCGCTGTTCCTCTGAGAGCGCGGCGAAGTCCTGCGGCCGCTGCAGCGGCTTGCCGTCGACGACCGGGACGAAATAAATATGCCCGCGACTGCTCGTCTGATGCTGAAAGCCGCGTTCGCGGGCGACGGCGGCGAATTGCGCATTTAGCTCCTGGGCACGGTTGTTGTACTTCTCGGTGAGCGAAGATTTCTCCTTGTCGAACGCTTCCTGACGAAACGCTTTGGGCAATTCCTCGCGCACGGTCCTGACCAGATCGTGCAACATCTGTCGAAGCCGCTGACCTTCGGCCGGTTTTAAATAGATCGCCCGCGGCGCATCCGGCTGTTTGAAATTGTGCACGTACACCCAGTCGCCCGGAGTCGCGGTGGAGGCCGCCCGCCGCGCCACCCAACGCCGCACGGTTTCCAACTTGTCGGCACCCGTCAGACCGGAGACGAAAATATTGTAGCCGTTGCCGCTGATGCCTAGGCCCAACTCCAGTGCGGCGAGGGCGCGCTCCTGACCGACGAATTCCGTCGCCCCGCTGAGCTCGCGCGTCGAGGTGAATTTGCCGGCGATTGTGCCGGTGAAGCGCAGCTCCGCGGCGGTCAGCTCGCGCTCGGGTCGAGCCGCGGGCTCGGTTGTTTCGATGTGCGTCAAACCTGTTGTGCCGCTCATTTTGCCTCTCCGCTCCGCTGATTGGGCTTTGGCATGATGACGCGCAACACGCCCTCGCAAAACTCCACCCTGACGGCATCTTTGTCGACGCGCTCGGGAAGCTCCATGCGCCGCATGAAGTGTCCCGAAGACCGTTCCATCGTGTGAAATTGGCCGTCGCTCTGGTCCTTCTCCAACGAGCGCCAGCCGCGCAAAACCACAAAGTTGTTCTCTACGTCGATCTGGAGGTCATCGGCCTTGACGCCGGGCAAGTCGGCTTCGAGGATGAACGCATCGGCAGTCTCGTAAAGATCCACCGACGGATTCCAGCCGCGGACGTCGCGGCAGAAGCCCCAAGGCCGATGGATGATCTCATCGAACAGGCGCTCGACCTCGCGCGAGAGGTGCATGGGAAACGAGATAGACTCATTGGGTTTTTTGGCCATCGGCACTCTCCTTATTCAGACTCCGTTCGCCGGTGGAGGGGGTCATGGATTACTAAACGCAATGACTATGCCATCGAAAGGGCTAATTTCCTTGGATCTTTTGCTGTTCAATGGCGTTCGCTTCCCAAGCCTGAGAAGTAAATGGGAAAGTTCTTGCAGCAGTGAGAAGGCGGCACTTCTTGTTACCCGGCAGTGCACTGGCACATCGGTTGCGTTAGACTTCTTGTAGCAGCCTGAACCACGTGCAACGGGCTTGTCGTAGAAAGATCGGAGAAACCAATGAATGAAAACATTCAAGGATTACTCGGCAGAGATACGGAGGCGACAGAGCAGTTCTTCGATACCTTCCGCCGCGGCGAGCCTATAGAACCGGAACGGGCTCTGCTAGTGGCACTCCTTCAGGACGCGATCCATGATTATCGCAAGTTCAAGAAGGCGCGCGATCGCGAAGGCAGGGAACGCTTTCACGAAGTCGAAGAGTGGATTAATGAAAGCGCGAGCGACTGGATTTTCTCGTTCGAAAACGTCTGTGAGCTGTTGAACCTGGAGCCGGAGTACGTCCGGCGCGCGCTCGAAGAGCGCAAGCACAGAACGCCCAACGAGGACCGGCCCAAATATTATGATGCGCCCGGACCACCCGTGTGACCGTCGGACCTTCAACCGAAAATATCCCCCACCCACGGATTTAGTGGCGCGGCCAGTAGAGCAGCAGAGGCACGCCGGCACGGCGCACGCAGGTTGCCGCGACACTACCGATGAGAGCGCGTTCCAGGCCACCGCGCGCGTGGGTGGTCATCGCCAGCAGAGTATCGGGCAGATCGCGCACATAGCTGCAAATCGCTTCGGCCGGCTCGCCGTGCAGCACTTCCCACTGGGTTTCGACCCCGTGGTGGGCTTTGATCTCGGCGGCCTTGCGCTGGAGGTAGGATGATTCGAGCACGTCGGATTTCTCCTGCTGGGTGAGCGGTGTCGCCGCCGGATTGACCGGCAAAGCTTGCAGCAAATGCAGCTGCGCCGATAGAAACTGCGCGGCTTTGACCGCATGCGGAATGATCTTCTCGGAAAATTTACTGCCGTCGAGGGCGACGGCGATGGAGCTGATGGTTCTCGGCGCCTCGCGCTCGTCCGTCACCGGACGAAAAATCACCACCGGACGCTTGGCCTCACGGATAACGCGCAGCGCGACGCTGCCGAGAATCGCTTCCGTCCAAGCCGTGCGCCCGTGGGTGGTGAGCGCGACAACGCCGTTCGACTCGCGCTCAAGTTCGGCGCCGATGGCGGCGGCCGGATCGGTCGATATCAGGAAGCGTAACTCGGCGCCGTACTCGCGTGCGCGTTCGCGCGCGTGACTATCTTCCAGGGCCGCGGCCTCGGGAACGATTCTCAACAGCGTCAATTTACCTCCCTTTGGCGCGGTCAATGCCCGGGCCAGAGGGAGAATCTTTTCCGCCAGGTCGGAGCCGTCGAGGCAAACAAAAACTTTTTGGAACATATAAAATCCTCTGGATCGAATTTGCCCGGCAGACTGCTGAATAGAGTCGTAATCGGCATTGCTGTTCGGGTTACGAGTTCCGGGTTTCGGGTTTAAGTCGAAACTCGAAACACGAGACTCGAAACGAACACGCGGCCCGCCACTGAAATCTTTTTTGAGCAGCCTGCATCACAGCCATTTCCTAGCGGCTGACATGCCCACCACGCTCGCCTACTCACCGCCCTCTGCGGCGAAGCAACCTTCAAGTGCTCGAATCGGGTGTGAGCACGCGTTTTGTTAAAGTAGACTTCGCTTCGTCCGCTGTTTCGAGAACCTATTCTTCGACCGGAAAAATCTTCGCCGGCGCCGGTTCGTGATTTTTCTTTTTGCCCCGGCGCCGGCGCGCGTAGTCCTGCAGCTTGCGACCGGCGGCATTAAATGCATCCCGGATCGCAACATAGAGGTCCTCGCGGGCGGCGTGCTTGCTCGGCCCGTGAATCTCGGCCAAATCTTTTTCAAGTTCCTCGGGATGAGACGCCTTCGCTGCATCCAGACGCTTGGGCGCGCGATTGATCACCAACTCGTCGCCCGGCACGGTCATGTCGATGCGAACGACGTAAGCCTTGCCCTTGTAATGACGGCGATGCGGCGCTTCGACGATCACTCGGCAGCTCGTGATATCGTCGTAAAGCGTATCCAGCTTCGCCGCCTTCTCACGGATGTTTTCCTCGATTGCATTTGAAGACGGCATGTTGCGGAAGGTGATCTGTAGGGGAATTTTCATAGGGTCTCTTCCTCCTTTTCTGCTCTTTTGCGTCTCTGCGCCCATTAATCATGCGGCAAGAGCCGTACCATGGCAAGATCTATCGTCGGGTCGCTGTGAATACTCTAAAGATTTTTCTCGCTTCATCAATATTATGACGCGCAGATTGCAAACCTGGGAAAACCGCCGACTACGTTTGGCAGTGCTGAGAAAGGCCGGGTCATCTCGGCGCGAAAAAAATCGCCAGGCGCCGAAAAATAAGCGGATCCGTCGATGTGCCGCTTGCCGGTCCGCGGCACAGTTCTTGCCCCTTAGTTAAAGGGGGCGATTAATCCAGCTTATTGATGATGTTGTTGAAGTAGAGAAGTGAATGGCGATTGAACCATTACGAGAAAATGGAGGACGTTATGCCGATTTTAAAAAAATTAAAAGAACTGTTCGAGCAGGCGAAGGTGCCTTATGAAATTTTCAACCACCCGCTTGCCTACACCACCCAGGAGATTGCCGCCAAGCAGCATATATCAGGCAACGAAATCGCTAAGGTCGTGATGCTTGAGGTGGATGAATCGCTAGTTATGGCCGTGATCGCGGGTAATCATAAAATCAGTCTCGACGCGGTGCAGGCGGGCCTCGGAGCCGGCCGGGTGCGATTGGCAACCGAGGATGAATTCATGTCGCGCTTTCCCGGATGTGAGATTGGCGCGATGCCGCCGTTTGGACAGCTTTTTGATCTGAAAACGTTGGTTGACCCCGCGTTGGCGAAAGACGAGTACATCTACTTCAACGCCGGCAATCATGTGCAGACCGTGCGCCTGAGATATAAAGATTTTGTGACGCTGGCCAAACCGCAGACTATGCCGCTCGTCGCCTTGCCCAAGAAAAAAGCGGCGTGAACCGCGCGGTGGAGCGCAGATGTATTGCCGCGTCATCGCCTGTGATTTCGACGCACGGGAGCTGACGGACGTCCGACGCCGGAATGATACGCTGCGTTGGCGAGTTGTCGCGGTTCGACGGCGGTGGTCGCCGAGAACGGCGCAAGATCGAGCGCGCAATTCTCTCGGGCGCGACGCCCGCACCCGACATACTCGCACACATCGAGAACCATTACCTCATCGAAGCGTGACAATGCTGAATCGCCCGCCGCAGGAAACTGATTGATTCGCCGCCCCTACCGACTCTGAGGGATGACCTCGGTAAAACCCGCAATGGCGACGGACGTTTCAAAACGCCCGCCGGACACATTCGGTAGCGGTGGTGAAGGCCTGAACGTAAACGGCAAGCGCCCGCCGGGAGGGATCTCTGCCGCTAACGTGTAATACGTCGATGTTCCCGGATCGGCCGAGCCCGGCTTCGTTTCGTTGTCCCACAGCCACGTGTAACGAATGAAAAGCTGCACGTCGCGCACCGTATGCGGCAAGCGATTGACAACCTCGCCGGACACGGGGCCGTTGGCGATATTAACTTTCTCCAGCGCCAGCATGCGCGCGATTTGCTCCCGTGTCGCCATGTTCTGGGGCAAGACGGAGACCGGCATCGCGAGCCAAAACACTCCGATCCAAAGAGCCGTGTAACCGATTAGCCGGTATGGACGATGAGATTGAGACAGTCGATGTTCCATAAGAGATCTCCTTCTGTTGGTAAGATCGGCGTATAGATTAGGCAAATTGTGTGCCGCTGGTGTCTTTGTTCAAAGGGTGTTTTTTCCCGCGACACAGCGATCCGCTTTTGCACGTTTGCAGAAATTCGGAGGCCCGATTTTCAGCTCTGAGAAGTTGCTCTAGCCAAAAAG
>Ga0209640_10002020_pt1 | contig 17573 bp, 14 predicted proteins | sample RifCSP10_1_FD_184018 | JGI IMG/M metagenome (GOLD analysis project Ga0209640, IMG submission 184018) | Soil microbial communities from Rifle, Colorado - Rifle CSP2_sed 10_1 (SPAdes) (version 2) | ecosystem: Environmental > Terrestrial > Deep subsurface > Rock core/Sediment | place: Rifle... | reverse complement strand
CGAAGAATCGGCTCGGCCGCCCTGGTTGCCGATGGCCTGCATGCCCGCACGGATGGCTTGACCTCTTTGGCCGTGCTTTTGGCCGCCGGCGGATCCTGGTTGGGTTTTCCCATTATGGACCCCATTATTGGATTGTTGATTGGCGTTGTTATCCTTTTCATCACCCGCGACGCTGCCGTAACCATATGGTATCGCCTGATGGACGCTATAGACCCTGAAACCTTGGCGAAGGCGGAGAAGGCTGTGCAGCATCAAGCAGCAGTCAAGGAATTGCGCCGGCTCCGTATGCGTTGGATGGGTCATCGTCTCTATGCTGAAGTCCACATTGCCGTTGAACCGCTCCTGACCACGGTCCAAAGCCATCACATCGCCGAAAAATTGCGTCACGATCTGTTCCACCAAATCCCCAACCTGGCGGAAGTCGTTGTCCACGTCGATCCCTGGGCGGAACAATTGGAGACGGTTCATCCACTTACATTACATCACGAGCCAATCCCCGAGCCAATTAGTGGCTAGATTTGGGGGTGATCAGCTGGTTGGAAGGCTGACTTCAAAATTAATATCCAGCTATCAATTTGACGATTTCTGCTTGTGGATGTACATTGAAAGGGTAAAATGCTGTTGTCAGTTAATACTTATAAGACAAATTAGGTAAAGGATGATCACCTAATGAAGGAACTACGCGCAGATACTGAAATCCATGCACCTGCCGAGCGGGTCTGGCAGCTGCTGACAGACTTTGCCAGTTTTCCACAGTGGAACCCATTCATCCGGGAAGCCATTGGCGAGGCTAAACCAGGATCCCGTCTGCAAGTTCGCATTCAACCTTCTGGTGCCAGTGGCATGACTTTTCGACCTACGGTTCTCAAGGCAGAGCCGAACCGGGAGCTACGCTGGCTTGGAAGGCTACTGGTTCCTGGCTTGTTTGATGGCGAGCACATTTTTTCCATTGAACCGCTCGATGAAAACCGGGTACGCTTTGTACAGCGAGAGAAATTTAGCGGTTTGCTGGTGCCATTATTTGCCAGGAGCCTGGATCGCGACACGAAACGCGGCTTCGATGAAATGAATCAGGCACTCAAAGCTCGAGCAGAGCAAGGTTTATAGGCCGATCTTCTGTAACTCTCTCTATCTCCTCAGGTAAGACAGTTTCGGGTTGATCCTTCTTGGGTAGGCTTCCGTCGGGTGTAATCAGCCGGACTGCCCGCTCATACAAGAAGTAATCCCAGGCCCAGTTGATCAGCACCACCAAACGGTTACGAAAGCCGATCAGCCAAAACAGGTGAACTGCCAACCACACCAGCCAGGCGAGGAAGCCGCGGAACTTGAACTTTCGGACGCGGGCTACGGCAGCGTTCCGCCCGATGGTGGCCAGGCTGCCCGGATCACGATAATCAAAGGCCTCCACTGATTTGTCGGCGATCAAACGCTCAATATTGCGAGCGGCGATTTTCCCCTGCTGGATCGCAACTGGGGCCATCATGGGCAATGGCTTTCCATCTTCTTCAAGATAAACGCAATCGCCCGCGACAAATGCTTCTGGATAGCCTGGGATCTGCAAGGTCTGCTCCACCACTACCCTGCCCTGGCTTTTTTGCTCCAAACCGAGCTTATCCATTAAGCTTTCTGAGCGCACGCCCGCAGCCCAGATCAATGTGCAGGTTGGGATCACCTCGCCGCTTCGAAGCCTGACTTGTCTACCGTCATATTCGACCACTTCCGCCCCAAAACGGACTTCGACCTGTTTCTTTTGCAGCGTTGTGGCTGCGGATTGAGCCAAATCCTCAGGAAATCCGGCCAGCAAACGCTCCTTTGCCTCCAGCAAGATCACCCGGTCATCCTTGAAATTCATCCCCGGGAAATCCTTAGACAACGCCAGGCGGATTAACTCGGACAGTGCTCCTGCGCACTCCACGCCGGTCGGGCCACCTCCAACCACCACGAATGTCCTCAGAGCTCTCAAGACATGCGGGACTTTTTCCTGGCTCGCCCCTTCGAACATGCGCAAGATATGGTTCCTCAGGATCATGGCATCTTCCAGGTCCTTTAAATCAAAGCCGTTGCGGGCAACCGAATCCAGGCCGAAATAGCTGGTCTCACCTCCAACCGCCAGGATTAGATAATCATAGGATATGGGTCCGTTGGAGGTGTAAACCGCTTTTCCGTCGAGATCAACGTTCAGCGCTTCAGCCAGGCGGAATTCAAAGTTTTTCTGCTTTCGGAAGATCGCCCGCACAGGATAAGCGATCTCACTCGGCGCCAGAGCCGCTGTAGCGACCTGATAAAGCAAAGGCTGGAACAGGTGGTAGTTGTTTCTGTCCAGCATCACTACCTTCACAGGCGCTTCACGTAAGGCTTTAGCAGCATGCATCCCGGCAAATCCGGCCCCAACGATGACAACTGTAGGTCGTTTTTCAGTCATGGCAAACTTCCTCTACCAAATAATCTGTCCTAACCTTGTTAATCGTACTTATTGGACCAAATTTAGCACCTTTGCCGAGGAAATTATACCATGATCTGTGCGATATTTCACTAATTAATACTATGGCCAGGGTTATTTCCTTGCCTGGACAAAATTGTCTCCAGCAGCGGCAAGAAGTCCCCAACTCTTTTAGCCCGGATGACCCAATCCCAAAACGGCTCGAACTTTTTCCAACCCGATACGTAGGCAACGTGTCGAAGCCGTTCTACCCAACCTTCCTCAGCCCAGGCGGACCTGAAGATCGAGCCCCAACCGTAAAAATCGTGGTAGGCGCGCCAATACCCGGCTTCCAAAACTTTAGGGCTCATTTTCATCGGGTGGAAAACTACACGACGCGTGTCGTATAAGTCCCAATGATGAGAGGAGATTCGTCCCGCGGCAGCTAAGCGCTCGTATAGGGCTGTCCCTGGGTAGGGCGTCAGGATGTGGAAGGTGGCTGTCTCCACTCCCTGGCAAATAGCCCATTCTACGGTTCGCTCGAACACGGTCTCATCATCGTCATCCATTCCGAAGACAAAGCTTCCATTGATCATCACTCCCAGATCGTGAAGCCGGCGGATGGCGGCGTTGTAGTCACGGTTCAGGTTCTGAAACTTGTGCTGAGCTTTTAGATTGAGGGGGTTGAGGGTTTCGAATCCTATGAACAGGCTGCGCAGACCGCTGTCCACTGCCTTTTCCAGCAAGTTCGGCCGCAGCACGGACTGGACCGTTCCGGCTGCCTGCCAAAGTCGCCCCATACCCTTCATGGCATCAAATAAAGAGGCTGCGAAGCGCGCGTTGCCGAGCAAGTGATCGTCCAGGAAGTAGAGATGGCGCCCAGGCAGACGCTCGATCTCCGCCAGCGCATCGTCGACGGCCTGAGTGTAAAAAGACTTTCCACCTTTGAAAAAAGCTTCCTTGTAACAGAAGTCGCAGGTATGCGGGCAGCCGCGCGAGACGACGATGGAGTTTGGCACCAGGTAGAGATGCCGCTTGATCAAGTCGCGCCGGATTGGCGGTACGCCCAGGAGAGTGCGCACATGCGAGCGGTACACTCTGGCAGCGCGCCCGTCGCGGTAATCTGCCAGGAAAGCAGGCCAGGTGTCCTCTCCCGGACCGATAAAAATTGTATCGGCGTGCTGCGCAGCTTCTTGAGGTACCGAGGTGACGTGCAGCCCGCCCAGGCACACGTGAGCCCCTTTCTTGCGGTAGTGATCGGCCAGATGGTATGCCCTGTAAGCTGAGGTGATGTAAACCTGGATCACAACCAGGTCTGGCTCGTCGTCTATATTAAGGGTCTCGACATGCTCGTCCTGGATGGTAACCTGGTCTCCATCGCTCAGATATCCGGCCAGGGTTGCCAGACCCAGGGGAGGAAACAGCGAATACTTTATCGGCCGCCAGAAAGGGCTTTTGGCCTCGGTGAGCGCAGGCAGGATCATCTTGACTTTCATGACATTCCTCCACATAAGAATTTCTGTTTTTCTTGCAACCCTTGTCCATTGTAGATTTTTGGCCATAGAATATCTACCGCTTGAGCGCACCAGAAAGAGCACCTGAGTGCTTGACAGCGACGTGAATCTCCGCCAAGATTAAGAGGGAAGTCAATCTGCCTCATGTTGGCCTCTCTCATAAACAGAAAGGGATTTCATGAACCCATCCCCTATCAATTTGCTGATAGTTGAAGATAACGAAAAACTCCGTCAGGGGCTGAAGTCCGGTTTGGAGTCTACCGGAGCGGTGCGCGTTGTCGCGGACTTTGCCAGTGGAGAGGCGGCGTTGGAGTACTGCCTGGATCGAGATGTGCCAGACGTGATCCTGATGGATGTTCAGCTGGCTGGTGCCATGAACGGCATCCAGGCAGCGGTGGCCATCCGCCGGGAGTTCCCGCGCTTGCCGATCATCTTCTACTCCATCCAGGATGATGATGAGTATTACCGGGATTTTCGCCGGTCAGGGATCCTCAGCCACTACGCCTACGTTCGCAAGTCCAACTACCTGTTGCCGCAAATGATCCTACAGCTGCTCAAGCATGCCATCGCCGGGAGGAGCTTTATCGACCCGGAGATTGAGGCGCGAGTCCAGGAGGTACGCCATATGGACGAGCAGGCGCCCATGGCGCTCCTCGAACCAAACGAACAGGCCGTAGCGTCTTTGCTTGCGGCTGGCCTGACTAACGAGCAGATTGCGGCCCGCATGGGTTTCCGAGATAAACGCACCATCAGTCGCACAAACGGGCAGATTTATACAACCTGGGGGTTGAACGAAACGGCAACCGACGAGAAAGTCGCTCGCACACGCGCCGCGATCATTGTCCTTTCTGGACGCATGCTTGTTTGGGATGAAGACGGCACCGCGCAGGTGATGAACGCACGCTGCGAGTTGGTGCCCTGGGAGGGAAGATGACCGGCATCTTTTTTCTTGACTGGGCGGTCCTGGCCGTCTCGCTCTTCAATACCATCCTCCTGCTTTGGCTTGGGCTGACGGTCCTCTTGAACGCCGAAGGGCGAGTGTGGGGGATCTGCTTGGCTGCTGGAGGCCTGCTGTTGGGGGCAATTTTTTTTATTAGCCATTCTGCGATTTTAGGACACGGCATCAGCCCCATCGCGCCCGGATTGAACTTTTGGTGGCGGATTGGTTGGGTCCCGGTCGCCGCGTTGCCCTTAGCCTGGTATGTGGTCATGCTATGGTATTCTGGTTTTTGGGAGCGCCCGGAGGCATCCAAACCTGCCGAAAACCGGCTGTACCAAAGGCATAAACTCTGGTTCTACCTCGCCTTGATCGCTGGCCTTATTTTGGTCGGCTTTCTCCTCTTTTCCAACCCGCTGCCTTCTTTCTCACAGCTCGTGTCATATGACCTGGTAGCTACCCCTTCCTTTGGTGGAATTCCGCTCCTGATCCTGGTGTATCCCGTTTATACGCTGCTCTGCATCGGCTTGGCTATTGATGTTCTGCGGCGTCCGGAACCTTCAGGCCGGTTAATGGGAGACCTGGCTCGCTCTCGCGCCCGGCGCTGGTTGATCTCGACTTCTCTGATACTGCTCGCTGTTGGTCTTCTTGTAGGATGGGTGATGGTGTGGATCGTGAGCAGCGTGCAGCAGGGTATCCTGTTGCCGGAGACTGTTGAAATCGTTGGCTGGTTCGATTTAGTCATCGAGACCTTGATTGCCGTATCCGTACTGTTGTTGGGCCAGGCAGTGGTAACTTATGAGGTTTTTACTGGAAGGACCCTCCCCCGGCGTGGTCTATTGCAGTATTGGAGAAGAGCAGTGATTTTGGCTGCCGGCTACAGCCTCATCCTGGCTTGGAGCCTTACCCTGCAGCTTCGCCCGGTCTATAGCTTATTGTTATCCATGTTGTTAATGGTGGTTTTTTATGCCCTGCTCGGTTGGCGCGCTTATGCTGAACGTGAACGCTTTATTCAAAACCTCCGCCCATTCGTGGCCCATCAGAGCCTGTACGAGGCTATCTTGGAGGGTGAGAAAAACCAGTCCAACGCCAAAGCAGAGGATGTCAATGGACCTTTCCGCGCCCTTTGCGCAGACATCCTCGAAGCCCGCCAGGCCTGCCTGGTGCCTTTAGGTGCGCTGGCGCCGCTTTCCGGCACGACCCTGAACTATCCCATAGGATCCAGGACTTCGCTGCCAAACCTGAGTGAGGTGATCCCCCGGTTGGGACCTCCGGTCGAGATTGGTATCCCCCTCTCCCCTGGCGACAGCGACGGTATGGTTTTCGCCGTGCCGCTGTGGAGCGAGCATGGCTTGACCGGCGTTCTGCTGTTAGGCCAAAAACAATCCGGAGGTCTGTATACTCAGGAGGAGATCGAAATTGCTCGCGCGGTAGGCGAACACTTGATTGATACGAAGGCGAGCATGGAGATGGCTCGCCGGTTGATCAGTTTGCAGCGGCAGCGCCTGGTCCATAGCCAGGTTCTTGACCGGCAAACTCGCCGGGTCTTGCACGACGAGGTCCTGCCCCTGGTTCACACGTCGCTGCTGAACCTGGTCGGCCCAGAGAACGATCAAGGTAAGCATATTCCCGAGATCATTTCACTTCTCGAAGATATCCACCGCCAGCTTTCCGACCTGCTGCGCGCAACTCCGGCGACAACAGCCGTAGAAGTCAGCCGGTTGGGTATTATGGGGGCCTTAAGACAGACGATCGAGGTGGATATGCAGGGCTCGTTTGACGAGGTAAGCTGGGAGATTGAACCGGAGGGAGAGCGGAAATTAGCAGGGATCCCGGCGCTCGTCGCTGAAGTGCTCTTCTTCGCTTCACGCGAGGCTGCGCGCAATGCAGCTCGCCACGGCAGGCAGAAAGGCGCCGGCACACGATTGTTTTTATCGATCGCTTTGAAATATCAAAACGGAATCGTGATTACGATCGAGGATAACGGAGGGGGATTCGCTATCGGTGAGCCGGTTCCGTTTGCTGAAGTGAGAGCATCTAACCTGATTGGTGAAGAGGCTAACCCCGGCTCCTCCGGTTTGGCGTACAACCGGGCGGGGAAACTAGACGGCGGCAGCGGTCAGGGATTGGCCCTGCACAGCACGATGATGGCAGTCATTGGTGGCTTCCTGAGTGTAGAAAGCGCGCCGGGGCAGTACACCCGGATCACTTTAGAACTGCCGGAGTCGGCCCGGCAAAGCTGGGAATGAATCTTGGTTTAACCCTCGGTCGTTTCTCGAGTAGCACAGGGTTGCCACCCCCGACAATCTCCCCCATTAGGTGATAGCCGGCATAAGTCTCAAGAGAGGCCGATCTCCTTCAGTCAACGGGGCTCCGCCCGCCGGGCCCAACTCGTCGTCCTCGATTCCACCGCCCATGAGCGCCGATCGCCCCGCGCCCGCCGGTGAATTGCGTGTGAAAACTCCTCTTCAACGCGATTTATTGCGTTTCCCGTATCAGCGCCGAATTGTATTCGGCGGCGCGCATCCTGCAACTTGCATCCTGCATCTTGCAGCTGCAACCCTGCCCAAATTCTGCCAATCGCAATTCGCCAATCGCAATTCGCCTCCGCACCCGACCACCCGACTACTCGACAAAAGACTACCAGGGTTGGAAGTACACCTGGATAATGACGCCCAGCCACATCCACAGATTCAATCCCACCATGCCGGTGACAATTGCCGCCGGCAGATATTTGTGCATTTTTTCAGGAAGCAAGGTTGCCCAACCACTCATGATCAGCAAGCTAAATACGCCGAGAGCAGGGAACAGGAAGCGACCCTGGTTGAAAGGGGTATTGAGACCATTTTTCCCCACCATAAGGATGCTCAATGCCGCAGCCAACCAGAGAATTTTTCCAAATTTTCTTACCATGATGCCGTCAGAGGTGATAAGTTTAAGGCTTATAAACCCACCTGCTAATCCAAGTGCAGTCAAAACCCCTACGATCCAGCCGGGCAAGCCGGCGCCTAACCATCCCACCCTCCCCCAAAAACTCCATACCACTTGAATGACCATTCGGCTCATATACGCGCTGGTCAGTGCATCCGGGCGGATATAAAAACCGCGCCACTGGATTTCGCTCAATAAAACTTCGAGCCGGAAAGGGGCAATCACCACGAGAGGTATGACCAGGATTATGATCAGGCTGCCGGCCGCCAAGAGAACCTTTCTTGGTGGCTCTGTCCTGGAGCGCAGGGACAGAACCAGTGTCACCAACAAGACGGTTAAACTCATTGGCAATACGGTCATTTTGGTGACTATCGGTAAACTGATCGCAGCCAGGACCGCCATCAGATTCCAACGCACCTCATTTGAGTGGGTGAGCAGTCTCCCCAGGAGCCAAAATAGAAATGCCCCTGCCAGAACAGCGGCTGCGTCATTGCTTACCGTCGCCATGATATGAATAAACTGGGGCAGCAAACCGGCAATAGACAATGACGAAAGCACCAATGGTTTTGAATTCGTGTAAAACTGATCCAGAGCCAGGTAAATCAGCCGGATTGCGAAGAGACCGAGCAATATATTGACCCAGCGCAGGATTAGGACGCCCCAGATAACCCGAAAATTTTGTTGATTCCAGGCGTAGACAGGAGCGGGTTTCCCGACGTTCTCAAAATGTCTTTCGGGTGGGAGATAATATTCCACCAACCTGGGGTCGATGCGATTGAGCAGCCATAACGGGCCGCTGGCGAACCAATAATAAGGTGAAGGCTGGTAAGCTTCGTAGTCTTTTTCGATCGGCGGCGGTTTCCCCTGCCAGACGATATGCAGGGCGTAGAAGTAATGAGCGGGTTCATCGGGACCTTCCCACACCGGCACCAGGAGACTGTATCCCAGCCCTAAAAATAAATACAGCCCCAAGATCACGTTTGTCCACAAGCGATATTGCATCGTAGATTACCAAATTGCGTTCACCGCTCTAACGAGCTGTTGGGGATCGGTGCCGACGAATAAATGGTACCATTCGGCGCGTTGTACAACTTCGGCAATCAGCTCCAGGTTGCTTTGCCAGATTGGAAGAGTATCGAAATGTAAGCTGTTATGCATGACTGACTCCCAAACCGACTCGGGTCTGGCTTCTTCGAAAAAAGATTCAGCCTGATCGTGCCTTTTCATCAAGCAGAGCACCAGCCTGGCCGGCGAGAGCGCCTGAGTGCAAACCTGGTCTGGTGCAAACAGTTTTAAATCTAGCGTGTACTTGGTTTCACCCCTGACTTGTTCGCTGCTGAGAAATGGGCGAACCTGGGGAAATAGTGGCAGCATATCCTGGCGCAGCTTAATCCGGCCAACAGGAAAACCGGTAAGTTGCAACGTATTCTTGCGCATCGTGACGAATACCATGCTGTCAGTCAAAACAGCGTTGCCTTTGAGCAATAAGTGCAGCGCGGTCGTTGACTTCCCGCCTCCATGGGGCGCCATCAACATCAGGATACTTTCATTGCGCACCAGCGCGGTGGCATGCAGCATTGCGAATCCATTGCGCGTGAATAGGTTGGTGAAGATGGTGTCCAGCATACACCGGCTTACCAATTCAGGTTGTCGCGCGAATTCTGGTGTCAATACCGCAGTTGCACGGCCCTCAGCCATTTGCACGAGGCAATTCCCCCATTCTCCAAAGCCGATATTCAACCAGTGCTCATTACCGGTATAGTGGATTTTCTCAACCAGATCATCCGGAATATTCCTGGAAGCCCGAGGCGATGCGTGCACAATAATTTGGATTACGAATGGGACCTCGTTTGTCTCTGGTGCAGCTGAATACAAGGGTCGGGAAAAATCGGCGCTGGATAATACCTCAAAATCGTTGCTGGTCATCCGAACCAAACGACCGAATAAACGAAATTCTACCTTGTGTGCGAGCCTGCTCCTTCTTCTGCTCCAGAAATCTTCCATTTCATGATGGTGTTGAGCATAAAGAGCCTGAAAATCCGCATGATTATTCATTTTGTCATCAGTCCCTGATCAGCCTGCGGAACCAGATAAGGTATAGCAAGAGTCCGGTAATTGCCAGGAACCAACCGCACGCAGCGAAAATTGCAGTTACCTGCCATATGTTCGCGTGGAAGGAAGCCAGGAGAAGGTTTTGGAGAAGTGCGCTAATTCCCAGCAGGATGATGTACGGTAGCGGGCGGGTCGCCAAATAAAAATTCATCCACATGGCAGTCAGGCTGTATCCGAGGATTCCCAAACCCATCCAACCTAATAAGGGTCCGGCGGAATCGTAACCGGCGCCAAACACCAGTTGAACGATGGGATTTCCGAATACAAAATAGAGACCCGTCAATAATGAAATGATAATGATGATTGCTGCCGCTGATTTGATTAACAGCCGGTCGGGCACCCTGTTCTGAGTGTATTTTTCAACCGCTCGAGGGTACATAACCACCATAACGGCTCCAGGTAGCAGCAGCAAGGCCCTGCGCAGCAAAACAGCAGCGGCGTAATTGCCAGCAATGGGGGCAGCGAAGCCGTGGTTGATCCAGATCAGGTCGCTGTTGAGCAAACTCATGTACCCGCTGTAAGCAATGAATGCTACTGCCGATAGACGAATAGTATTCGAAATCAGCTTTTCCGGGATCCCCTGCCAGGTCTTCCACGCCGTCGGACCAATCATCCATAACCCCCCGACAACGGCAATCAATGAGGCAAGGGGAAAAGAGGCTACTACTCCAGGGAGGCCGGCCCCTAAACTGACCAGGAGTACTGCTGCAGCAAGTCGAGCAAATGCATGCATTGAACGTGTCAGGCCATAGGCGATAAAACGGCGCTGCCCTTGCAGCGTTCCACTGACAACCGGTCGAAGCAGCGCGAAGAAGAGCACAAAAGCGATTATTGAAATTACCTCGAGGGGAACTTGAAGCCATTTGGCGAAGGTTAGGCGGCTGACCCAGACCAGGGCAAAGAGAATAACCCCCAACAATCCATTCATAAGTAAGGAGCTTTGAAATATGGCACGCCATTGATCTGGTACTCCAGTCCGCGCCAGGACATGGTCTTTTTCGAACTCCGCCTCAATGATCTGCCGTGCGATGACCGGTTCCATCACGGAAAAGCCTGTCACCACTACCAGTAAAACCGCATTGATGGTTTGGACAATAGCAAATTCTGCGGGCAGAAGCGCACGTCCCAAATAGACGTGAAAACCATAGTCAACCACATTCGTCATCGAATCGATGGCAACTAAATATCCTGTTTGGCGAGTCGCAGCAGGCAACTTGTCGAGAATATACGCAATTTGAGCAGGCGGGCTATTAAGCATCAACTTCCAGCCGGTTGAATAGCGAAGCGCTTGTCTTAAGCCTTTTCAGGCGTTTGTAGCGGTCCCAGGTGAAGTATAAGCTGTCCGCCCCAAGAGCCAGGCAATCCATGGCGGCCTTCAGAAAATGAATTAGCTTGATTTTCCTTCCCAGGGCGCCATAGCGGCGGGAGACATAATCATCATTCGCGAAAATATAGTTAATCAAGTCTAAGATTCGGACAGGACGTAAGATAAATGCACCATTGGTCGACACCAAAAATTGCCACAATTTGTCTGGTTCTTCACCATGATAGATGGAAATTTCATGGTCCGCCATTTTGTGCATCACCCGCCGGGATAACCCTGCAGAGCCATTCACCGGTAGTGCTTGTAGGACCCAATCCGGGATAGGGGCATCAAAATAATCCCGGCAAACTTTGCATACCGATCCAAGAATATCGACACACCCAGATCGAAAGGCCAGATCAATGGAAAAGTTCCAATCCATTTCGTCGTGGTGTAGTTTTATCACTTCGACAATATCCGAATAGTACATCAGCATGCCATCCGCCAGTATAATTTGCGGCAAGTCGGATCGCTCTATCAGGGTGGGCAGGTAAACAGCATGTTTTACAAGATGAACCGCTAAGCTCAGCAAGAGGTCCGCAGGCGACAGGAAAAGGACGGGTTCTCCGAATAAAATTCCTCTCGAGGCACGCTCCAACATCGCCTCGTAATCGATCGTCAAAAGAGTGTATGGGTGGTCCAATGCCCAATGAATTTCGAACCAGATTTTCAAATCCTTTGAACAGCGCTGCTGGTGAAGGTGGTGACGTTGATAATAGCGATCGTCGAGTAAATTAGGCCAGAACTGGTCTATACCCATTTCCTCCAAAATCGCCAGGCTATCTTGAACCTGGTGTTCACGAACGAGGATATCGATATCGCTTCCCGGCCGGATCGAAGCTTGGTTATAGACTTCGATTGAGAGCCATAGACCTTTGTGCACGACGGTATCCAGGCCTTTTTGGTGAGCCCGGTGCAGGTACTCTTTCAAAGACGCGGACAGGAGATCTGCAGATTTGGCGATATTTTCGGCCTCATCATGGATTCTGTTTCCGATCGCCGCCGGGATCACACCCGATAATTCCTCTGCCTGGAAAATTTGATCGAGCACGGTTAGCATGCGATTGGACTCGGAAATTGCATAAAAGCGCTCCCAATCCAGGGAATCTGGAATCACAAGATTTTCCGGGCTGCGCCAGTAGAGCGCACAATCCCATAGCAATCGTTCCTCGGTTGAATAATTACTCAAACTTGAGATAGGATGCATGTCGATGGTTCTGATTGGTCAGCGCTCTGATTTTGTATTTTCTAAGGAATAACCGATAAGCACCAGGCTTAGCACAGCCAGGGTGATCATCAACCCGGTCGGCAAAACCCACCATCGCCAGGAGTCGCCTAGGAATGCGCCGCTGGCGCGCGCAAAATACAACATCGCCCCCCAGCTTTTGGCAGAAACATCGCCAAGACCCAAGAAGCTGAGACTGGCTTCTGCCAAAATGCTGGCGCTGGCGACCAAAACGAATTGCACCAGAACAATGGACCGGACCCCGGGAAGGACATGTGAAACCAGCAGCCGCAGCCATGAGCCGCCCAAGGCACGCGTCGCCTCGATGTAAGCCTCATTTTTTATGCTCAGAACACCCGAGCGGATTAATCGCGCCGGAGCTGCCCAGGAGACCAGAGATAATACCAGGATGATATTTCGCTGGCCTGGACCCATGTATGCGCTGATCAGGATAATCAGGGGTAAAAAAGGGAGAACCAGAGTCAAGTCAACCAGCCGTAGAAATAATTTACTCACCGGCCCGGAGGTAAAACCGGAGATTAAGCCGGCAACGGTGCCAATGGCAATCGCGATGAGAGCGACGATTAATCCAATGAATAGAGAGTTTCGGGTTCCCCAAATTAATTCGCTCAATAAGTCCTGGCCAATGTCATTCGTTCCCAACGGAAATTTGCCACCGGGAGGCTGAAGCGGCTTCCCTATGATTTCGGTGGGGTCATACGGAGCCAGGGTTTGAGGCGCCAATGCAAGAATCGCTAAAAGCGCAAGGATGCTCGTGCCGAAGATTCCGGCTGCTAGAGATAGTCTGCGGGAAGCAGCAAGGGGAGAAATGCGAGAATTCGAACGCAGTTGCAGAAGAAAATACCGGGGGTGAGCGCGACTGGCTTCACTCATGCGCGTGTTTCCTTTAGACGAGGATCCAGGTAGGGATACAACCAATCAGTCATCAAATTGATGACCAAAACACCCAGGGTGAAGATAAGGAAACCTCCTTGAAGCAGGGGGTAATCGCGGCTCTTAACCGCTTCATACATCATGCTGCCGATTCCCCGGTAATTAAAAACGGTTTCTATGAGCGTAACACCTCCCAACATCTGGCCGAAATCTAAGGTGACCAGGGTGATCAACGGAAGTATTGCGTTTCGCATAGCGTGGCGGAGGCGGACGTCGCGCTCTCTGAGCCCTTTTGCGCGTGCTGTGCGGATGAAATCCGCTCTTAACACCGATAACATTGCTGAACGCATGATTGCGAATGCGGTTGGTATGTATGCCAGGGTTAATACCAGGATAGGCAGAATGGCGTGATGAAGAACGTCTAAGAAGCCCTGGATGCCCACTGGTCTCGGTATCGAGTAGGAATCTCCGCTGGGGAACAACTGCCATCTGATGGCAAATAGCGGGATAATGATCATCGCCAACCAAAATGGTGGCATGGATCGCAAGGTGAAAAGTATCGTCAGAAGCCCTAAATCCCTGGCCTGCCCTCGGTGCCACGCTGCCCAGGCCCCAAGCGTGGAGCCGATCAGCGTTGCCAGGATCAGGCTCGCAACCACCAGAAGCAATGTCCAACCCAACCTGTCGAGGATGACTTCCAGGACAGACTGGCCCCCGCTGTAACGGTAAGAATAGCCTAATTCCCCCCGAAGCAAATTGCCAAGGTAGACCAGGTACTGTTGTCCTAAAGGCAAATCGAGACCGTATGCCTGCCGGAGTTCGGTAATCTTTTCGGATCCCATTTGGCGAATCGCATCTCCGGCAATCAGGGCTAAGGGATCTCCGGGCATTGCCTTGGGCAGAAAGAAGTTAATTGAAATAGCAGCGAAAAAGGTTAACACATATTCGAATGCGCGACGGAGAAATTGTTTACCGGACATTAAACCCGCTCACATAATTCCATCAGGCGTTGGTAAAGCACACCGTACATGGCATCCCAGTATGCTCTCGGCGCTGAACCGGGAGGGTACGGTCTTCTGGCTACTTTTTCAGCCACCAAAACCTCTGCCAGGGCAAATAAGGAGTCCGCCAGGCTCTGGAGAGACTGGCGTTCGTCGTGGGGTGGTATGCGACCCTCTAGAGCCAATCGCTGGCCCCAATAATAATCCAAGGCTTCCTGGCGGTCAATTTGACTGGCGCTGCGGAATGGTTGCATGAACAAGTAAGCCAGATCGATTTCTGCCAGTCCCCATGCAGCCATATCCCAATCAATCAGGACAGCCAGATCGGTTAAATTTTGAGGCAAGCCGATATTGGGGGGGTATAAATCATTGTGGATTAAGGTGACAGAGTGGCCCGAGAAGACAGACAGCTGCTCTTGCGTCTGTTGGATTAGTCTCTCCAGGTTGGGCAGTGGGTCCCAAATTCCCTGGCTAACAAGATATCGGGTTGATTCTTCGATCTGTTCACAGTCTGGAGGTTGGCGGTGATAAGTGAGCAGCCAGGCACGATCTTCAATCGCCGGAAGGATTTCTTGCCCCCGGCCATGAAGACGGGCGTAAGTGCGCAGGAAGCAAAATACTTCTTCTAAATTCCAGCGGTAACTTGGAGATGGAAAACGATATCGACCGGATACATCTTCCATGACAATTAGGCGATGCCTGGTGCCAGGATTCAAGCCGGCATAATAAACCCGGGGGTGCTCGAAGCCAAGCCTCGGAAAAACTCGTTGGTAGAAAATTCGCTCGCGGTCTTGTCCCCGGGGATCGTCCGGCCAGCCCGGGGAGACGATCTTCACGATCAACCGGAATTTAACGTCATGAGTGCTATCGGAATACAGAGAGACTTCTTCAACTTTAACAGGTGGCGCACTTGTTTTTATCGTTCTGAGCGAATATCGGGAGATTTCGGGATGGATGACCTGGCGAAAAAATTCCAGGGAGGGATACTCCATATTCTATGTATTTCTTATTGTATAGGAGGCAGGAATGACCAGCTCGTCATTATCCCCGTCCCACGGACGTATACCCACTGGTCGTAAATTTCGGGGCGATAGGCGAAGTTGCCTCCTGGTGACATCAAGGGTATAAAAGGAAGCACCTCGGCAAACCGTTCCTGGACCAGAAGGTTTAATTCTTCCTGGCGCTCTGGTTCTGGGTTGGAAACATATTCCGCCATGAGCTGATCGAGCTGATCGTCTGATGAGCCGGTCAGGTTTGCCCATCCGATGCCGCCAAAGTCGCCGTCGACCATGCCACGGATAAAACCACGTTGGAATTGTACGCCACTCGACCAACCCCAAATGGCCATATCATAGTCCGGATTCGGGACCGCGACGAAGTTTGGCCATATAAGACTCACCGAGGTATCGATGTCCAGGCAATTTAGGGTAGCTTCAATTCCGACCTCCTGCAACATCCCGGCAATCAGCTCCGTAGATCGCACCTCGACCGGGTTGTTTGTGTCGCAGAGAATTTCATATTGCGCCGGTTCCCCATTGTATTCCCGCACACCATCACCGTCCGAGTCTTCCAGCCCGATCTGGTCGAGCATCGTATTGGCCGTGAGCGGATCGTATTCTCTGGAGATGTTTGTTGCCCAGGGCAGATCCGGGTGGTACCAGCTGAGCGGAAGGACAACCCCCTGATCTAGCATGACAATCTCCACAAGTTGCTCTGCGTCTATCGCCTTTGCAATGGCCTGGCGGACTTCAACCTGGTCAAAGGGCGGTCGAGAACCATTGAGGTAGAAAATATAGTTAAAGAAATCGGAACCACGCGCAAACACGATTTCCTGATCTGAGGCCAATTCACTCACCAACGCGGGAGGAACGGAGGACAACACAGCAGCTGCTGCGCCGGTTCGCAATTGGATGAATTGCTGGGTGCGATCTTTTACGATCTTGGCAATGATCGTGTCCACAAGAGGTCTGCCACGGAAGTAGTCGGCATTGGCTTTGAAAGTGTATGACTCTCCAGGATTGATTTCAACCAGCTCGTAAGCTCCTGTACCAATCTGGCCTTGGAATTGGCTCAATTCGCCGCTGATGGGCTCTTGGTCGTTCCAAATATGTTCAGGCAAAATGTAATATCCCGCCAGGCCCTCATTGAGAAAGAAGGGAGCTGGTTGGGACAGAGTGATGGTAATTTCATAATCATTATTCGCCACCACGCTTTCAATCGCGGCCAAATTGGGAGCCCGGCCTGCAGCCGTCAAAAACTGATAACTGAATACAACATCGTCAGCATTGAAGGGTTCACCGTCGTGCCAGGTAACATCTTCGCGTAGATTTATTGTCCAGATCAAACCATCCTCGCTGGGGGTAGCTTCGATCGCCAAAGCAGGAATAGGTTCTAGATCCGGCGAACGTACGAACAGCGGGTCGTACACCCAACCCACCATCCAAAACCCTATGAACGTGTTGAAATTCGCCGGGGTGATCGGACCTTCATCGTTATCGATCAAAACGACGAGCGGTTCGGCAGGAGCCGTGGTAGCGGTAGCCGTTGGTTCGATCCTGGGCGTTTCAGTTGGGGCGGGTTGGCTTTCGACTGCAGACGCGGGGGTATCAGTAATTGGCTCGACATCGGTCGGCAATTGAAGCGTGGAGGGCTGCGCCTGGCACGCGTTGAGTAATAGCAAGATAGCAATGAAAAATGGCACGATGAATTTATTCATCTCTCCTCGCTCCTCCGAAGAATAAAGATATATTTCAGTCCTCCACCTTAAAAGTTATACGCATCAAGCTGGTACTCTGGATTTATTCGATTCACATGACCGCAGACCATTTTTTCCGGCAACTCATTCGCGTCCCATTCGCGCAAATTCGCCCATCGCGATTCGCAATATGCAAATCATCTCCGCGCCCGACCATCCGACTACTCGACCACCCGACGCTCCCGAGCGACGGCTTCCGTCGCCGCTCCCCAGCTCCCCTGCACCCCAGCTTCCCGGCCCCCAGCTCTTCCGCTGCCTTACAGAACCGCAAGCTCCACCAAAGCGGAACCCGTACGAAATGTGATTAAATTAAAATAGAACCACTTCACCTGCAAAATTCATCACCATCGCACCTTAAAATCTTAATAATCTTAAACCTCCCAATCTCCAATCTCAAACCGCTATCCCTTATCCCTTATTCC
>Ga0209640_10002019_pt1 | contig 17590 bp, 12 predicted proteins | sample RifCSP10_1_FD_184018 | JGI IMG/M metagenome (GOLD analysis project Ga0209640, IMG submission 184018) | Soil microbial communities from Rifle, Colorado - Rifle CSP2_sed 10_1 (SPAdes) (version 2) | ecosystem: Environmental > Terrestrial > Deep subsurface > Rock core/Sediment | place: Rifle... | reverse complement strand
AGCCTGTTATATTATGCCAGATGCTGAACAAGGCCCCCGGCAGGGCTGCTAACGGCGTGAAATAGGTTTGCGCCAGTGCCACAGCCAGCCCGGAATTCTGCATGCCGACCTCGATAGCGATGGTCCGGGATGTTTTTTCATCCTGCCTGAATAATCGGGACAGAAAATAACCGCCCGCGAGTCCCAGCACGTTATGCCAGAATACGGCGGCAACCACCGGCAGGGCCACTTTCGGCAAATCCGGCTGGGTCATGGCAACGATGATACCGATGATGAGAATGATGGCGACCACGGACAGATACGGGAAATAATGTTTGACGAGATGCAGATGCCGGCTGAAATAATGATTTACCAGCACACCTACCGTTACCGGTAACAGAATAATAAGGAATATATCCAGCATCATGTCCGCAACGGGCACGGGGACACGCTCACCGATGTACAACCAGGTCAGTAACGGTGTAAGAACCACGGCAAGTACTGTCGATAAGGTCGTCATGGTAATCGACAGCGCTACATCCGCCTTCGCCAGATAACAAATGACGTTCGAAGCCGTGCCGCTTGGAGAGGAACCAACCAGGACCATACCGATTAGCAAGGTCTCGGACAATCCCAGCAGGTTACCGACCAGGAATCCGAATAGCGGCATCAATAGAAATTGTAACCCTATGCCCAGGGCGATAACCCTGGGACGGGTGAGGATGTCGAGAAAATTTTCCGGACGCAGGGTCATGCCCATGCTCAACATGACCACGCCCAATAACGGCATGATGGCCGCGCCAAACGGGGATAACAAGGCCGGATAAACATACGAGATGATTGCGATTAACACTGCGCCGATGGGAAATAACGTTGTCGCTGGCATATGACTCTGGGTCCTGTTAGCTGAATCGCGGTGTTATTGTATCGATAAGGATGGATCGCCGACAATGTTTATGAATTGCTCGCGGACATAAGCCGTAACTGTCTTGTATTCCCTGGTAAATTCCCCGGCCTCGACGCCGATGTAACCCAGAGCGGCGGCAACTGGCAGATGCCCGGCGGTTTGATCCGGAAACGCGCTGACCGGCTTCAGGTCGAACAGGCGGATGCTGGATTCTGTCCGCTTCAGGAAATCGTAGGCAAGTAGCAATTTGGCCGAGTCAGTCTCCGTCATAAACCCGTCCCGGGCCAAAAGCTTCAGCGCCGCCCGGGTGCTGCACGTCCTTAATTCGGGATGACTGCCGCCATGCGACAGTTGTAAATAATGTGTCAGGAAATCTATATCCATGATGCCGCCTGGTCCGCGCTTGACTTCATATTTACCCCTGATATCGCCTTTTTCATCCTGGACTCTTCGGCGTATGGCGATAATGTCCCGGCGCAGGATTTCCCGGTCATAATCACCATAAATGTACGGGCTGATTTTATCCAGACATTCCCGGCCCAATCTGTGAGGGTCAAACACCGGCTTGCAGCGTGTCATCATCTGTCGTTCCCAGGTCTCGCAAGCGGATTGATGGTATTCAAGAAAAGCGGTGGCTGGTGTCAGCAAGGCCCCGGATGTGCCATGGGGCCGCAACCGCATATCGACTTCGTACAGGGATCCCGCCGAACCGGCAGACGCAATATGCCGCATCAGCATTCTGACCTTTCGGGACAACTGGTAAGTATTGTCGGGCGAATTGTTATCGAAGACGAAGATTAAATCGAGATCTGAACCAAATGTCATTTCCTCCCCTGCCATCCGGCCCATGCCATACACCGCGAGCCGGGAGTCAGTTCGCGAAGTCAACTCGAAGATATCCAGGATAGCGGTAAGACTGGCATAGGCCAGGTGGGTCAGGAGCTGTTCCGTTTGTTCCTGATCCAGCCGCTGCGCCAGGTTACAGACCAGGATTTGCAGCATGATCTCATTCTTCAAGAGTCTGAGCCGCTCGAGTTGCCGTTCCGGTTCAGCAAATTGTTTTATTTGCTGAAATTTCTGTATAAATGACTCTAGATGCAATTCCTGTACAGTGGTGTTATCCAGCAACAACGCCGCCTCCTTGCCCCGATAAAATATATAGCGGGTAAAGTACCAGCTCGCCCCGAACACAGCGATCAGTAATGGCAGATCGGCGGGGATCTCACCCCACCCCTCTTTCTTGCAGACCTCTATCCATCGTTCCAGGCTGGCCTGAGCGGATTGCTGATGCCAGGCCCTGGCCAGTGCTACGCCTGTTCCGCTTGCGCGTTCCATTACCCTGTTTGTTCTCCCGGTAGAATGCGATCAAAATATTTTTTGGCGATACTCCGGTGTGTGATCAAGGTATCCTCAAAGTTATCCAGCACCTCTGCGTCACTGTCGCCGTTAACAGCCAGAGATCGGGCCAGCACCAGACGCTTGTCCCGTTCATCCGGCAGGTCATGGATTTGACGTTCGTCGATGATCTGCAGACGGTTTTCAAGCCGTCGCAAAAACATATAACTCGTCAGGACTTCCTGTTCTTCGGCAACAGTGATATGGCCGGTTTCCCGGAGGACTGACAAAGCGGCAATCGTGCCATTGGTTTGCAGTTGTTTATGACCTGCCCCGTTGGCGAGTTGCAGCATCTGGATAAAAAACTCGATGTCCCTGATACCGCCTTCGCCGACCTTGACATTCCAATGGCCGCGCCGCTTCCTGGCATCACTCATTTCGCTTTTGATGGCGATGAATTTGTTCAGGTCGTCGGTGCTCAGCGAGCGTTTATAGACAAACGGCCGCATGCGCAGGAGTAAATCATTCCCCAGAAATTCCGACCCGGCTATCAATCTGGCGCGGATCCAGGCAAACCGCTCCCATGGCACTGAACTCACCGCGTAATAGTGCTCGGTATCATCGATAGCCATGCATAATGGCCCGCTCTTGCCCCAGGGGCGCAGTTTGAGGTCGACACGGTAGAGGAACCCGTCGGCGGTCTTTTCTTCCAGAGTCTGGGTGATGACTCGGATGCAATCAAATAACAGCTTTTGCAAGGACTGATACTCCTCCAGCGATTTATCCGGATTCACGCAGACGAAGATAAGATCGATATCAGAGCTGTAATTCAATTCATACGCGCCCAGCTTGCCCAACGCCATGACCGACAAGGACTGCGTGAAGGTCTGATAATGGTCTGCCGGCAGCGCCAAGCGCAGCGTCTGCCGGACGACATCGATGGCCAGTTTGCTCAGGGCGGCCAATACCTCACGGTAATCGCAAAGGCCCGAGACATCCATCCAGGTGATCTTCAATAATTCCTGATATTTATACAGACGCAGATCATCCGGATTCCGCAGATTGGCCAGTTCCCGCTCATCCGGCCGGGGCGGAGTGCCGATTAATGCAATAGCGTCCGGGTGGCGGACCAGAAAATTAAATAAAAAATTGGAGAGACTGATGATGGAAATCAGGTCCTTGCGTAAGGGGTCCTGCATGCGTAACAGACGCTGTTCAACACCGGCTTCGGCGCATAACCGCTCCATGCGTATGGCAGCGGACTGCGGATTTGGCGCAGCCTGGATGTAACGCTCGAGACTCAGGCTCATAAATAAGTTGCCGGCCCTATGCAGCTATCATCAACCGTCAAGCAGCATAACCAACCGGTTGGGTCCTCTGCTCAAGATCTGATTTATCCACCTGCAACCCTGCTTAACTCCTGGAATAAATTTCATTACCCTGTCGTTTAAATTCGACCGCCTTCTCCTGCATCCCGGTCGACAGCGCGGCGTCCATGTTTTCGATGCCTTTTTGCGCGGCATAATCGCGGACATCCTGCGTGATCTTCATGGAGCAGAAGTTCGGCCCGCACATCGAACAGAAGTGTGCCACCTTATGGCCTTCTTTGGGTAAGGTGGCATCGTGATAATCCCGGGCCCGCTCCGGATCCAGGCCCAGATTGAACTGGTCCTCCCAGCGAAATTCGAAGCGTGCCTTGGAAACGGCGTTATCGCGGATCTGCGCGGCCGGATGTCCCTTGGCCAGATCGGCAGCATGGGCCGCGATTTTATAGGCGATGATGCCCTCTTTCACATCATTCTTGTTCGGCAGGCCAAGATGCTCCTTGGGGGTGACATAACAGAGCATGGCCGTGCCGTACCAACCAATCATGGCGGCGCCGATCGCGGAAGTGATATGGTCATAGCCGGGAGCGATATCCGTCGTCAGTGGGCCGAGGGTATAGAAAGGGGCTTCGTGACAGTCCTTTAATTCCCGATCCATGTTTTCTCTGATCATCTGCATGGGGACGTGTCCCGGGCCCTCTATCATCACCTGGACATCATGCCGCCAGGCGATTTTCGTCAGTTCCCCCAGCGTTTCCAGTTCGGCGAATTGCGCCGCATCATTGGCATCGGCGATGGAGCCCGGACGTAACCCGTCACCCAGCGAAAAAGCGACATCATAGGCCTGCATAATTTCGCAGATCTCTTCAAAATGCGTATACAGGAAGTTTTCCTGGTGGTGCGACAGACACCATTTCGCCAGGATGGAACCGCCTCTCGAAACGATGCCCGTCACCCGGTTGGCGGTCAGGGGGATATATGGCAAGCGTACCCCGGCATGGATAGTAAAATAATCAACGCCCTGTTCGGCCTGTTCCACCAGCGTATCGCGGAAAATCTCCCAGGTCAGTTCCTCGGCCTTGCCATGGACTTTCTCCAACGCCTGGTAAATCGGTACGGTTCCGACCGGCACCGGGGCATTACGGATGATCCATTCCCTGGTTTCATGAATATTTTTGCCCGTGGACAGGTCCATGATGGTGTCCGCCCCCCAGCGGATGGACCAGGTCATTTTTTCCACCTCCTCATCAATGGACGAGGTGACCGCTGAATTACCGATATTTGCATTGATCTTCACCAGAAAATTCCGGCCGATAATCATCGGTTCACTTTCCGGGTGATTGATATTCACCGGTATTATCGCCCGCCCGCGTGCTACTTCGGCACGGACAAATTCCGGCGTAATTTCCGCCGGCAGCGGTCTGCCGAAATTCTCCCCGGGATGTCGCCTGGCCAGGACGCTGTCCCGATATTCCTGCAAACGGAGATTTTCGCGGATAGCGATATATTCCATTTCCGGGGTAATCATACCTTTACGGGCGTAATGCATTTGCGTCACGTTGCGCCCGGCTTTTGCCTGTCTCGGCGCACGACTGCCCTGAAAGCGAAGCTGGGCGAGTTTGGGATCGGCAAGACGTTCACGGCCATAAAGTGACGTTGGTTGCGATAAGATCTCGGTATCGCCCCGCTCCTCCAGCCAGAGCTGCCGGACCGGGGGCAAACCGGACCGGATATCGATTGTTACGGCCGGATCGGTATAGGGACCGGAGGTGTCATAGACAGTCACCGGTGGATTAGGTACCGTCCCGCTACTGGTGTGTGTAGCAGTACAGGTGATTTCCCTCATGGGGACCCGGATGTCAGGACGAGAGCCGTTGATATAGATCTTTTTCGAGTTCGGAAACGGTTGCATCACCCGTTCATCGGCGCTGGCTGTAGCATTCTGAAAAGCATCAGCAACTGCACTCATGGCATAATCCTCCAGAAATATATGTAATGGCTGAGGTCAGGGGTTATGAGGCGGGGCCGGTGCTCACTTTCCTACGCCAGGATGATCTGGATCAGGTTCAAGGGTCACTCTCAGCCCATACCGGGGCGCCCCTAGCCGCACACAATGCGATATAATAGCATCTTTATTAAATAAATACCGGTGAGGTAGAGTGTATGAATTTTGAGCAGGCGCGGGAGAACATGATCAAACAACAGATCCGGCCGTGGGAGGTGGCGGATCAAAAAACCCTTGATCTCCTTGCTGAAATACACCGGGAGGATTTTGTCCCCGAACCATACCGGCATCTGGCACTGGCAGATATTAACATACCCCTGCTGCATAATCAGATCACCATGACACCCAAGGTGGAAGCGCGCCTGTTGCAACACCTGGCGATACAGCCACAAGAGAAAATTCTGGAAATAGGCACCGGTTGCGGCTATCTCACCGCCCTGCTGGCCAATCTTGGAAAGATTGTGCACAGTATCGACATCTATCCGGAATTTATGGAACTTGCCAGTCCGAGATTCAAGCAATATGGTCTCCAGAATATCAATTTACTAGTGGGTGATGCCGTCCACGGCTGGCCGCAAGAAAGCCCCTACGATGTGATTGTAGTTACCGGATCTGTCCCGCTACTGGAACGGCATTTCCAGGCACAGTTGCAGACTGGTGGCCGTTTGTTCGTGATTGTCGGACTATCCCCGGTGATGGAGGCCCGCATAATCACCAGAACGGGAACGGACGCATGGACAGTGACGAGCCTGTTTGAGACTGATTTACCCCCTCTGGTCGGCGCTCCGCAACCTGAATCGTTTCATTTTTAACCGTAATACAACCCTTTGATGTTTCATTCTTGAACAGACTGATGCAAAGCGTTACACCGGTACAATTAAAACAAAGAATGGATGACGGCGCCGTCCCGGAACTCATTGATGTCCGGGAGCCCTGGGAGTTCGCAACCTGTCATTTCGAGGGTTCGATTAATATCCCAATGTCTGCTATCGTTACTTCACATGACAAACTGGACCGCCACACAGAAAAGGTGATCATTTGTCATTACGGCATACGAAGTCTGCAGGTGGCACTATATCTGGAACGCCTGGGTTTCGAGTCAGTCATCAACCTCGAAGGGGGTATAGACTTATGGGCGGAAACGGTTGCTCCGGATATGCCGCGATATTAACGCCTGTAACTTTTCGGTATCTATCTGGTACTTAAGAGTTAGGATTTACAACCAAGCTACGTGACACGTATTCAATTAACAAGCAAGGACCATTACATGAAAGATAATAACCTTAACAAAATAAATACTGACCTTAAGCCCAGGGTCAAAATAGCGATTTGCCTTCTGGTTACGTTGATCATAAAACCGGTTTACGCAACTAATCTGCAAGAAATCTATCAGCTGGCTCTGGAAAACGACGCCCAATACAAACAGGTGGTGGCTGCCAACCTGGCAACCCAGGAGCAAAAGCCCCAGGCCATTTCGCAATTGCTGCCCAATGTCAGTCTGAGTGCAGGTACACAAAACGTGAATGCAACGAGCTCTGGTGGATTCGGCTTCGGCGGCGAAACTGATACCAATGCGCATAATTATAACTTCAGCCTGAATCAGCCGGTATTCCGTTGGGACCGCTATCTGCAACTGAGACAGGCGGCTGCTGTGATCGAGCAATCGAACGCGCAACTGCTGGCAGCGCAACAAAATCTCATCGTCAGAGTCGCGGACGCCTACTTTAATGTGCTGGCCGCCATGGACACCCTGACCTTCGCCCAGGCGGAGAAACTGTCACTCAGCCGGCAACTGGACCAGACCAATCAACGGTTTGAAGTCGGGCTCACTGCCATTACCGACGTGCAGGAGGCCAAGGCTGGGTACGATCGGGCCGTGGCCTCTGAGATCGTCGCCGAAAACAATGTCGATAATACCCGCGAGTCCCTGGGGGAGATCATCGGCGACTATGTCATGGAGTTTGCCTTTTTGCAGGAGGAAATCCCGCTGGTGCACCCCGATCCCGACTCGATAGATGATTGGACCACCACCGCGCTCGAGCAAAACCTGGACATTCTGGCCGGCATGCACGCCGTCGAGGCGGCCCGGCAACAGGTTAAAATTCAGAGATCCGGCCATCTTCCAACACTGGATTTGCAGGCGAGCAAGTCATTTCAGTACAACAGCGGCGGCCGGTTCGGCGCGAACAAAAGCAAATCCGAAAACATAGGGGTACAATTAACCGTCCCCATGTTTCAGGGTGGACTGGTTAACTCCCGCACCCGGCAGGCAGTGCACCAGCTCGATCAGGAACTGGAAAAACTGGTGCAGGCCCGCCGGGCCTCGCAGCGATCCACGCGGCAGTCCTACCTGGGCGTAATCTCCGGTATCAGCCAGGTCGAGGCCCTGAAACAGGCCGTGGTCTCCAGCGAAACAGCCTTGGAGGCTATCCAGGCGGGTTACGAGGTCGGGACCCGGACCGCCGTCGACGTCATCGGCGCTGAACGGAATCTGTCCCAAAACAAAAGGGATTACGCCAGGGCCCGTTATGACTATCTGATCAATACCATGCGCCTGAAGCAGGCAGCCGGCATTTTATCGGCGGATGATGTTGCCAATATCAACAACCTGCTGAATTGAACCTCTGCCTGTTGGGATATCCTGATGGCTGGTGTCAATAATGGTTTGTTATGCGACCGCGATGATTCAATTCTGGCGGTCATCGATATCCAGAAGCGCCTGACAGCGGCCATGCCGGCGAAAGTACTGGCCCGATTACAACGTTACACCAGTTTGTTGATCAAGGCCGCGACTGCCTTTGGCATTCCGGTATTCGTCACGGAGCAATATCCTCAGGGCTTGGGCAGACTGGAAACGGAAATCGAAAAACTACTGCCCGCGACTGCCAGACGTTACGAAAAAACCAGTTTTTCCTGTACTGGAGCCGGAAATTTCAGCGCCGATCTGCGGCAGACACAGCGCAAACAGGTCTTTCTGACCGGCATGGAAACTCATGTGTGCATCCTGCAGTCGGCCATGGACCTGCTGCAACTCGGTTACCAGGTGATCGTTGTTTCGGAAGCGGTCTGTTCCCGGCACCGGGAAAGTTATGAGACAGCCTTACAACGCTTGCGGCAGGCTGGCGTAGTGATCACCAATTCCGAATCGGTTGTATTTGAATGGTTGCGGGATGCGAAGCATGAGCAGTTCAAAACACTGCAACCCTTGCTGCGTTGAGGCGTTCTTAACTGCCTGTTTGACGACTCCATACTAGCAAGATCAGCAGACCGGCTGCGAATTTAACCAGTCCGGCGGTCACTGTGACAGACATTCCCACCCACAGGCACAGGCCGATATAAATCACCAGCAGCAGAAACAGGCATTCCATCAACAATAAATGAATGAGCCCCGGAGAAAGTATTGATTTTGCGTTGTACATAGTTATCTAACTAGCAAGTCCCATGCCAGCAAGGATTCCCCTGGTATCAGCACAAATTGAAACTTCTTCGACCTGGTTATTTTTGGATTAATACCTGTTGATTCAATAAGTTAGACTTGTTTGGTCTCATCTGCAGAAATTTTAACCATGCGCAACGAACGGCATGATTCAGGAATGGATTGTCGCCGGATTGCGACTTCCAGATTGAATTCTAATACTTAGACCGTGATGGATTGCAGGGTATCGATCAAGGTGGCTTTTTTGACTGGTTTGCTCAGATGCGAATCACAACCCGCCGCCAGACATTTATCGATTTCTTCTTTAATCGCATGGGCAGTGAGCGCGATGATGGGTGTGGCACGTTTGTTATTAGCCTTTTCCCAGGCGCGGATCGTCCGTGTCGCCTGATGACCATCCATAATCGGCATCTGCACATCCATTAACACAACATCAAAGACAGCCTGCTGAAATTTTTCCACTGCCAGCTGGCCGTTTTCCGCTTCGACGATCGTATAAGGTAATTTTTTAACATAAGCCTGGATCAATAAGCGGTTGTCAGCATTGTCATCGACGAGCAATATGGACAAGGGCTTTACCTGGGGTGCTTCCGGTACGGGAGCCAGTGTCAGTTCCGGCTTGTTAACCTCGATACTGGACAGGGTGCTGGCGACATGCTGGATTAATTCCTTTTGTTTGACGGGTTTAATCAAATATTGAGTTATTCCCAGCTGTCGTGACCGGGACATATTCTCATTCAAATCCGCGGAACTCAGCATCATGATGGTATTTAATTTCTGCCCCCTGGCCTTTAGCATCTCAATCAATTCGAAACCGTCCTTGCCTGGCATATGACAATCCACCAGCACCATGTCAAAGTGCATTGATTCCGGTTGAGCACTGATTTTCTCGAGCGCGGCCTCCGCGCTTTCCGCCTCGACGATCCTGGCACCCTGCCCGGTAAGCTGTTTGTTCACTATGAGGCGATTGGTGGCATTGTCATCAACCACCAGTATATGCTTGCCCTCCAGGGCAACCGGTTGTGACACGGGTAAGGCTTTTTTCGAAACCGCTAATTTCACCGTAAAATGAAAGGTGCTGCCCTTACCCTCTTCGCTTGTTACTCCGATCTCGCCGCCCATCATCCTGGCCAGACTGCGTGAAATAGTTAAACCCAGACCGGTTCCGCCATACTTTCTGGTCGTTGACGAATCCACCTGTGTAAAGCTCTCAAAGATAGCCTCCAGTTTTGTCCGCGGGATGCCAATACCGGTATCGCTGACTGACAAATGCAGCAGTTCATCCCCGCCTTGCGCCGGTCCCACCCCGGCTCTGACCACGATCTCGCCCCGTTCGGTGAATTTCAGCGAATTGCTGATGAGATTGAGGATGATCTGCCGCAATCTCGTCGGGTCACCCATTCTTGCCGGGTTGATGGCCGGGTCAATCTCGGACAGTAACTCAATCCCCTTTTCCGCGGCTTTGTGCGCATAAATCTCGACCGCCTCTTCCACGGTTTCCACGAGATTGAAGGCAATTTTCTCCAACACCAGCTGCTGTGCTTCGATCTTGGACAAATCCAGAATGTCATTTACCAGCGCCAACAACGTATCCCCGGCCTTACGAAAGACGTCTATGTATTTCCTTTGTTCGTTGTTCAAGGGCGTCTCAACGAGCAGTTCCGACATGCCAATGATGGCATTGAGCGGCGTGCGGATTTCATGGCTCATGCTGGCCAGAAATTCCGATTTGGTGCGTGATGCGGCCAGCGCCTGGTCCCGTGCCTCCGCCAATTCCTTGGTTTGCTCTTCCACTTTTCTCTCGATTACGATGTTTCTTTCCTGCAGTTCCCTCGCTTGCAGGTCTTTCGCCCGCACCAACGCCACCAACAGCAGAGTCACGCTAACGCCGATAACCAGGGATATGAAAATACTTTCTTTCTCTATTTCAGCCCAGCGCACCTGCTTGCTAATCGATAATTTTATCGAGTACTTGGAGAATGGCGTCATGCTGTCTTCATCCAGGCTTTCCACTACCCAGCTCGCGGCATCTTGCGCTGATTTTTTGTTATATAAAAGCTGGCGGCCGCTCATGCCCGAGGTGTCATTGAACATTGTCACAGTCAGGTCGGAAGTGCTCATCATTGCTGTTCCCAGCAATTTCTCCGACTCAACCAGTACCGCAACAACCCCCTCGACCATCAGTGTACTAGTGTTGTTATCACCGGCCGGATTTGCCATATCCGTTACCGACTTCAGCATCCAGTAATTATTGGCTACACCGGCTGGATTGCTGGCGGCACTGGTCACGACCGCATCAGTTTCCAACGCTGCCTGTAAAGCTTCGCTTAATAACGGGTCAGTAGATAAATCATACCCATCCGCAAAAATATCAGTTCTGGAATCTCTGCTCAGTTGATAGCTGACAGAAAGTGTTGAAACCCCCTTGTCTGAATTCGCGGCGGGGACAGCGGCTTCATTCTGGGCGGCTTGTTTTAACAGGCGTGCATAAACAACACCCTTGATATAGGCGTGTTGCCGTAATAATTCTTTACTAACAATATTGAACTGCGATTGTGTCAGTTCCGGATTGGACAGAAAATATGCCGCTATGCCATGTGTGGCGTTATGGGCTGCGGAAACATTCCTTAATACAGATTCTTTGATGGAAACCGATTGCAATTGGAATTCGCGCCGGTTGAAATCAAGCGCGTTATTCCTGGCAATGGACAGCAGTATAAAAGTGAATGAAAAGCCGAGCAGTATCGTAACTAAATAAACGAATCCTCTGCTGGTCTGAGGTTGTGTTAGTTCAGACATGATCGATGCTTATTCATAAACAACTTCTACCGCAGACAGATATTTGCCGTACCTGTCTACTAGATCTGTTAACTCCTCCAACGCCTGGCCTTTCGCTGCTTTCTCGATGGCGGCACCGATTTCCGACATGCCGGTGAAGCCATAACCACCACCAACGCCCTTTAAACTATGTCCTATAGACTGAAGCGACTGAAAATTTTTCTCAGCCAGCGCGACGCGCAGCGTCGTCAAATCTTTGGTACGGTTATTCAAAAAGCCGGGGATCAGCGTCTCCAGATCGGGATCAATTTTTACTACAATTTTTGCATCGCTCATAAAGTCATCCTCGTTTTAACGTTTATAATTTAGACCTCGCTTTCATCAGCTTTTGCACGGCGAAATTCGGCCGGATCAATATCGTGCTGGTTGAGCAACTTATAAAATTCAGTCCTGTTTCTACCCGCCATACGTGCTGCATTGGCGACATGCCCGTGAGTCATGCGCAATACACCTAATAGATAATTCCTCTCGAACCTGTGTTTGGCGTCCTTCAGCGTTTGGATACCGCCCGGCTGGTCCTGCATCGCTTTCTGGACCAGGCTCAAAGGGATCGTCTCCGTTTTGCACAAGGTACAGCACAAATCCAGGACATTGTTCAGTTGGCGGATATTTCCCGGCCAGGGGGAGGTCATGAGATATTCCATGGCCGCCGGGGCAAAATGCTTGGCCGGTTTACCATTGCGTTCCGCATGCCTCCGCAAAAAGTGAGTCGCCAGCAGCGGAATATCCTCGCGCCGCTCGGTTAAGTCCGGCATCGCCAATGGCACAACTTTCAAACGATAAAAAAGATCTTCCCGGAATTCACCATTCGCTACTGCGGCATCGAGGTCACGATGCGTCGCAGAGATGATCCGGACATCGACCGGATAGGTTTTTGTCGAACCAACAGGCCTTACCTGTAAATCCTGTAACACCCGCAGTAATTTGACCTGTAGGCTCAACGGCATGTCGCCGATTTCATCCAGGAACAGGGTACCGCCATGGGCAGCCTGAAACAAACCTTCATGTCTGGTGTTGGCGCCGGTAAACGCACCCTTTTCGTGACCGAATAATTCCGATTCCAGCAACTGTTCCGGGATGGCGCCACAATTAATCGCCACAAACTGCTTCTGACCGCGTGTACTCGCATCATGAATGGCTCTGGCTATGACTTCCTTGCCCGTGCCGGTAGCCCCGCTGATGAATACGGTTATATCGCTATCGGCAACCAGTTCTGCCAATTCCAGCAAGTCGCTCATGGCCTTGCTCTTGTAAATAATATCCTTGCCGAACCGACCTTTTTCGGTTTGGTAAGGCCCAATCCGCAAGGCACGCTTGACGTGGCCGATTAAATCCTCTCTGGCGGCAGGTTTGGTCAAGAACGCGGCGGAACCGAGATGAGTCGCTTGCACGGCGTCGGGTATCGTCGCCTGGCCGCTGAGCATGATCACGGGTAATAACGGATTTTCCCGGTGAATTTCCGTCAGCAGTTCCATGCCACTCATGCCCTGCATGATCAAATCTGATATCACCAGATTGATCCGGGCAAACATTAGTTTCTTTAACGCCTCTTCAGCGCTAGTGACCGTGATTACCTCGAAGCCTTCCTGCTTCAGCCATTTATCCAGCAATAACAAGATATCGTTATCGTCGTCAACTACCAGGATACGGATGGTTTCAACAGGTTTATTCATCGGTTATAAAACAAAACAGTTTTCGTGACGAAAGTGGCGGGTATTGTCTTACAAAAATATTAAAAAATATAGGAAGCACAGAATATTCATGGTAACGCTCCCGGCAAGGTGAAATATCTCGGTCTATCGTCAACACTGTGGTTACATTTGGTAATACTGATGCATGCATTGCCACACCAGTTATGCCGTTTATTCCACGGTGACGGCCTTGGCCAGGTTGCGTGGTTGATCAATATCCGCCCCCTTCAAAACGGCGATATGATAGGCAAATAATTGTAACGGTACGGTATACACGATCGGGGCAATGCTATCAGGCACCGGCGCCATTCTGATCATACAGATATCTTCGGATGCCTGTATATCCACGTCGGTATCCGTAAAAACATACAACTTTCCGCCCCGGGCCCTGACCTCCTGCAAGTTAGATTTCAGCTTTTCCAGCAACTGGTTATTCGGGGCCACGGCTATCACCGGCATATCGTTATCGACGAGCGCCAGCGGCCCATGCTTTAATTCCCCGGCCGCATAGGCTTCGGCATGGATATAGGAGATTTCCTTCAGTTTCAGGGCACCTTCCATCGCCACCGGTAACATCGCTCCCCTGCCCAGGTACAGCGCATGGTGTTTGTCGGCGAACCGCTCGGCCAATTCACTGAGCTGTTGACTAAGATCCAGCGCCAGATTGATCTTACCAGGCAGGGTTTCCAGATGGCGCACCAATGCCTTTTCCTGTTCGCTGGCCAAGCCATGGCGGCGTGCCAACACGATCATCAGCATGAACAAGGCCGTCAATTGGGTCGTGAAGGCCTTAGTTGACGCAACCCCGATTTCCGGTCCGGCATGGGTAAGAAATACCAGTTCTGATGCCCTTGTGATGGAGCTTTCCGGTACATTACAAATAGCCAGCGTACTGAGGTAATTCAAAGTCTTGGCCAGCTCGAGAGCTGCCATGGTGTCGGCCGTTTCTCCCGACTGGGAGATGGTGACAAAGAGACTATTGTTCCGCACTACCTTCCGCCGGTAGCGATATTCGCTGGCGATTTCCACCTGGCAAGGAATCCCGGCTGTCGCCTCCAGCCAGTATTTGGCTACCAGGCCGGCATGGTAACTGGTGCCGCAGGCAACAATATCAACGGCTTCAACATTGTCAAAGATAGCGGCTGCCCCCATACCGAAAGCTGACTCCAGCACCAGGCCATCGGTCAACCGTCCTTCCAGAGTCTCGGCGATGGCCAATGGCTGGGTGAAGATCTCCTTCAGCATATAATGCCGGTAACCGGCTTTATCCACGGCTTCAGCAACCTGTTGCGAAATGATGATTTGCCGTGTCACCGCCTGATGGTTTTTATCGTAGATCAGCAGTTTATCCCTCTGAATATCAGCGATGTCGCCCTCTTCAAGAATGATAAATTGTTGCGTCACCGGTAACAGGGCGAAGATATCAGATGCAATAAAATATTCGCCAATTCCGACACCGATAACCAGGGCACTGCCGGAGCGGGCTGCTATGATCCGGCCTGGGTCATCGGTGCAGATAATCCCCAGCGAATAGGCGCCTTCCAAGTCATCGACGGTTTTGAATACAGCATGCAGTAAATCCTGGCCGTCCCGCAGATAATACTCAATCTGATTGACAATCACTTCCGTGTCCGTTTCCGTACTGAATTCAAAACCGTGTTGAATTAGCTGCTGCCGCAGTAGTTCATGATTCTCGATGATACCGTTATGCACCAGTGCAATTTTTTCCTTGTAGACGTGCGGGTGGGCATTTTCAATACTGGGCTTGCCGTGCGTCGCCCAGCGGGTATGCGCTATTCCTGTTCCACCATGCAACGGTTGTGTACTGAGACTTGTTACCAGGTCCTGGACCTTCCCAAGCACACGAACCCGCTCCAGTTTGTGGTTGCTATTCAATACGGCGATCCCGGCCGAATCATAGCCCCGGTACTCCAGCCGCTTTAGGCCTTCCAGCAGGATCGGACAAACGTCTCTTTGCGCAACGGCTCCTACAATTCCACACATAATTTAATCGCCCATCGATTCAGACAGCAATATTATCAATTATCAATCAATCGAAAAAACTGAGATTACCTTCTGTTTTAAAACTATTTTACCTATGAATCGAAATGTCGGCGAGCAATGATTGCAATGCCTATGGCGATCCGTTTGTGAGTCATTAGTGATAATATTAACCCTCGAAATACATTCTCAGCATAAATCATAACGAACCTGAACTGGCGATCATATGTATAGACCTGGACTATTGTCCAACGGCAGGCGGGTGTGTTTACTCTGGCTTTATGCCGGCATTCTGACCGGGCCGTGTCTGGCGCAGCACGAATCCAAAGTTGGTTTTGCCCCAGTCACGCAGGAAATGCTCTTGAATCCCTCGCCGGATGACTGGTTGATGGTCAGCCGCACTTACGATGCCCAGCGTTACAGCCCACTGCGACAAATCAACCGGGAGAATATCACCACACTTGATTTAGTCTGGTCGCATGAATTCGCGCCAGGCACCCAGGAGAGCATACCGCTGGTCTACCGGGGGATGCTCTATGTGATACTGCCCGGTGCTGCGGTTCAGGCCTACAACGCCGCCACCGGCGAGTTGTTGTGGGAACACCGGCGTCCCACCGGCATATCCAGGGCCAAAGGGCTGGCTATCTATGCCGACATGGTTTACTACCCGGCTCCGGATGGTTACCTGGTCGCGCTGGATGCACGGACCGGTGCTGTCAGATGGCAAACCCGCAGCGATGGCGCATTGATCTCAGCACCCATTGTCATCGAAGGCAAGGTTATGACCGGTCGTGCTTGTTATGGCGGAAATAAGGAATGTTATGTATCAGCCCATGATGCCAAAACCGGCGCAGAAGTCTGGCGTTTCTACAGCGCCGCCCGTAGCGGTGAACCTGGCGGAGACACCTGGGGCAACATTACAGATGCCAGGCGGATCGCCTCCACCTGGGGATTGCCTGGGACCTATGATCCGGTACGCCATCTGGTTTACTGGGGCGTCGCCAACCCTTCGCCATATACCCGATCCGAACGCCACGGGGGTGATGAAAATGCCATTCCTACCCATGCGCCCGCGGAATTATTCACCAACTCCACCGTGGCCCTCAATCCCGAGACCGGGGCGATGGTCTGGTATTACCAGCATAATCCCGGTGACGACTGGGATCTTGACTATCCCCATGAACGCATGTTGTTACACTCCCGGTTCGAACCTGATCCGGCCTATGTTAAATGGATCAATCCCGATATTCCCAGGGGCAGTGAAAGGGACATGACGGTCATGGTTGGCGAGGGCGGCGGCATCTGGGCCCTGGATCGTGACGACGGCAGGTTTCTGTGGGCAACACCATTTCCATTTGATGTGCCCAACTTCCTGATTAAGGATATCGATGTGCATACCGGGACTGTTCATATCAACACGGACATGATTGCCAGGCATCCGGGTGATCAGCATATCATCTGTTTCTGGAACGTTCGTAGCTATTGGCCCACCGCTTATCATCCTGAACAGAATGCCCTCTATGTCCCCTATGCGGATAACTGTCTCGACATGACCGCGGCCGGACCGGGAGGTCAGCCACCGGAACGCCGTGTCGGCAGCGCCAGACTGGGGAAAAATCTCGAGGCGTTCGCCGGCCTGGCCAGGATTAATATGGCTACCGGTGAGGTTCAACGCATCTATAGCGGCCGGGCACCGGGCAATGGCGCCATGCTGGCGACGGCTGGTGACTTGATTTTCTGGGGTGATCTGGCGCAGCAATTGCGGGCCTTCGATGCCAAGAGCGGCCGGTTGCTCTGGCAAAGGCAACTACGCGGCCCGATCCAGAACAGCACCATCACTTATGCGGTTAACGGGCGCCAGTATCTGGCGGTGCTCACCGGGGAAGGCATACTCTCCAGACTGCTGATGGAACAGGCCGGGATCAACCCCAACAGGGGTTATAATTCCATTAACGTTTTCGCCCTGCCAGAACAATGAGAAGTAAAAAGTATAAAGCGGAAAGTTAAAAGTGATCAGTAATGGTTATTTTTAGAATTTATTCTCAACTCGAATTGTCATTTCTTTTCACTTTA
>Ga0209640_10002018_pt1 | contig 17597 bp, 17 predicted proteins | sample RifCSP10_1_FD_184018 | JGI IMG/M metagenome (GOLD analysis project Ga0209640, IMG submission 184018) | Soil microbial communities from Rifle, Colorado - Rifle CSP2_sed 10_1 (SPAdes) (version 2) | ecosystem: Environmental > Terrestrial > Deep subsurface > Rock core/Sediment | place: Rifle... | reverse complement strand
ATCAACACTTGTACGGTAACGGACCGGGCTGACTGGGAAGCGCGCCAACTGGTGCGTAGGGCCAAGCGCTTGAATCCGGCGGCGAAGGTTCTGATCACCGGCTGTTATGCGCAAGTGAATCCGCAAGAAGTGGCCCAAGTCCCCGATGTTGATTTTGTCGTTGGACTCAACCGCCTCGACGCTTTGTTGCGTTTCGTTGAGAGCGCTCCGGCCGAGCCGGCGCGGATCGCAGTGAGCGACGTCAAACGCGAACGCGGCGTGCCCGTGCTCGGCACCCGAGCGCTGCCGGGGCACACCCGGGCTTTTTTGAAAATACAGGAAGGCTGCAACTATGCCTGCACCTATTGCATCATCCCGACCGCGCGCGGGTTGAGCCGGAGCGTTCAACCGCGGGAAGTTCTCGAACAAGTACGGCAGCTGAGCGACGCGGGATATAAAGAGATCGTTCTCACCGGTATTCATCTCGGCGGTTACGGCCAAGATCTAAACCCGAAGCTCGATCTGACCACGTTGGTGGAAATGATCGCTGCCGGCGGTTTGATTGCACGTCTGCGCCTTAGCTCCCTCGATCCGCGCGAAGTGCCCGATCGCTTGCTCGATTTGATCGCCCGCTCGGACATCATCTGCCCGCATTTGCACATCTGCGCGCAAGCCGGTGACGACGAGGTTCTCAAACAAATGCGGCGAAACTACAGCACCGCTTACTACCGCGACTTACTCCAGCGCGTGCGCGCGCGCTTGCCCCAGGCCGCTTTGGGGAGCGACATCATCGTTGGTTTTCCCGGCGAGACCGACGTGCAGTTCGAACAATCGATGGAATACTTCGACTCGTTGCCGCTTACTTACTTTCATGTTTTTCCGTATTCGCCGCGTCGTGGCACGCCTGCGGCGTCGCTGGCGAATCAAATCCCCGGGCAAGTCAAGAAAGCGCGCGCGCGCTGTATGCGCGAGCTCGGCGCGCGCAAGAAGCATGATTTTTGCGCCGGCTTCATTGATGCACGCGTTTCTGTGCTCATCGAAGAAAAAATCGACAAGGCCCGCGGCTTGCGACGCGGGTTCAGCCGAAATTATCTGCCGGTCGTCGTCGCCGGCGCCGATGATTTCTTGAACCGAGAAATGGATGTGCGGATCGACGGCTGGCAAAACGGCTGGCTTAGCGCCAGTCGCGCCGATGAGCCGGACGTGACCGCGCGTGCGGATACCGCAAGTCTGCACCCGCAATAGGAGCGGCTTGAATAGCGACGCTCAACTCAATCGGTTACAGAAAGAGCTGGGATACAGCTTTAAGGATCCCGCCTTACTCGTCCGTTGTCTCACCCACGTCTCCTCCGATCGGCAGAAGAGCGAAGGCCACAATGAAGTCCTGGAGTTTCTTGGCGATGCCGTGCTCGATCTGGCGGTGAGCGATTTGTTGATTCGCCGAAATCCCGACAAGCCCGAAGGCATGCTCTCGAAAATGCGGGCAGCACTGGTGAATTCGGTCGTGCTCGCGGAGAAGGCCGCGATGCTCAAGCTCGGGCCGTTGCTGCGCATCGGCAAGGGTGAAGAGCTCAGCGGCGGCCGCGCCAAGGCTTCGATTCTCGCGGGCGCTTTCGAAGCACTGCTCGGGGGCGTTTACCGGGACGGCGGTTACGACGCGGCCCAACGCGTGGTCGAGCGTTACTTCGGCGACGACGTAACGGCGGAGAAACTCGGGCAGCACGACTACAAAACGCGGCTCCAGGAAATCAGCCAGATGCTATTTCATGCACCGCCGTTGTATCGCCTTGTTTCCGAGAGCGGGCCGGATCACGAAAAGTTTTTCATCACGGAAATCACCGTCGGCGGCAAGATTTTGGGAAGCGGCGAAGGCCGGAGCAAGAAACAATCCGAGCAGCAAGCGGCGAAGAAAGCGCTTCACGAGCTGCAAAAGGGCGGCGCGCGAGCTGCGCGGGGTTGAATTCGGATCACGCCCCAGCCGGCGGGATGCAAATCCACTATGCCCGATCTCTCCACAGACGTGCTCGTCATCGGTGCCGGCGGCGCCGGCATGTATGCGGCGATTGCCGCGGCTCAGCGCGGCAGTTCCGTCATCCTCGTTGATAAAGGTCAAGTTGGCCGCGGTGGCGCGACGATCATGGCGCAGATGACCGTGGCGGTGGCGTTGGGCCAGCAAGAGCCGGATTCCGTCACGCTGCATCTCGAAGACACATTGAGAGCCGGACGCGGGCTGTGCAATGAAGAGCTGGCGGCGCTGCTTTGCGAGGACGGACCGCAACGTATTCTCGAAATGGAGCATTGGGGCACGCGCTGGGCGCGCGAAAACGGTCACATCAAACAGGAAATGGCGCCCGGCCATAGCGTCAAACGCTGCTGCTACGTTGATTTTCTCAATACCGGTCCGGCTGTCGCCGCTACCTTGCGGCGCAAGGTGAGCGAGATCCCGGCCATTCGCCGCATCAGCAATCTTGCTGTCGTCGACATTCTGACCCATGACGGCCAGGCAATTGGCGCCGTCGCGCTCAATCTCGCCGACGGCGATTTGATTACGATTCAAGCCAGCGCGCTGATTCTCGCCGCCGGCGGACTGACGAAACTCTATGAGCGCAACAGCGCGTCAGCCAACATGGGCGGCGAAGCTTACGCTTTGGCGCTCTGGGCTGGCGCGGAGTTGATCGATATGGAGTTCGTGCAATTTTTTCCGATCGGTCATCTCGCGCCGCGTCTGGTCGGTATGGACCCGATCATGTGGGACCCTTTTCGTTACAAGCTCGGCGGCAAATTGCTCAACGGCCAATTCCAAGAGTTTATCGACCGCTACGGCAGCACAGATTTCGGCCAATACAACGCGACACGGGATATCGCGGCCTACGCGATCTTGAAAGAAGTTGAAGCGGGCCGGGGCACGCCGCACGGCGGCGCCTATCTCGACTTCCGCCACATTGCTGAATCAGAGCTTCGAAGTGCCTTCGGACCGGTGATCGATCGCCTTGCCGCCAACGGCATTGACCTGACAAAGACGGCGGTGGAGGTCGGCCCGATAGCGCATTATCACATGGGAGGAGTGCGCGTTGATGTGAACATGCGGACGCGCATCGAAGGACTTTACGCCGCAGGCGAAGCCGTCGGCGGCGCCAACGGCGCCAATCGTCTTTCGGGCAACGCGATCACCGAAGCGTTCGTGTTCGGCGCCCGGGCGGGCTCGGCCGCCGCCGAGGCCGCGAAGCGCGAGTTCGGCAGATGGGAAGAAAGCTTGGCGAATGAATCGCGGCAGCGACTCGAACCATTCCGCGACAATTTGCAAAGAGACGGTGCCACGCCGATCACGCTTCAAGCTGAACTGCAAAAACTTATGTGGGAGCAAGTCGGGCCGTTTCGCACTGGAGAGAAACTGGCCGAGGCACTTGCGCGCATTGAACGAATGCGAAAAGAAGATCTGCAGCGTCTTAGTATCGGCGGCGCGCGGGAGTTCAATCTCGATTTGCACGATGCCTTCGAGTTGCGGGCGATGCTGACGACCGCCGAGGCGGTCGTGCGATCGGCGCTGGCTCGAACCGAAAGCCGCGGCGCTCACCAGCGGGAAGATTTTCCCAATACCGACGCTCGCTGCCTCAAAAACCAGGTGGTCGAGCTAAAAGAGGGCGAATTACTGACTCGATGGATCGCGCCGGTGCGGCTTAACCGGAGCGAGGCAAGTCGTGGCTAATGAAGTGAAGAAGACGGCCCATCTGCGCATCCGCCGCGGCTTGCCGGATGGGGAAGGCCATTACGATGAGTTCGAAGTGCCCTTCGAAGATGGCATGTCTGTGCTCGACGCCCTGCGTTGGATTCGCACTTACGTGGATAGCAGTCTGGCGATTCGTTACAGCTGCATCAACGCCAACGCCTGCAAAACCTGCATGGCGCTGGTTAACCGCGAGGTGGAATACACCTGCATGGCCAGGTTGACGCCCGGCGTGGTCACGGTCGAGCCGCTCCCAAAGCGGCCGCTGATTAGAGATCTGGTGACGGACATAGTGCCGGAGGACGAGAAGCTCTAAGCGCATATGTGGAAGGCCTGCTGACGCATCCCGATTCCACGACAACTGCTACTGGATTTCGTGCACCTGCCATCTACCGGTTCGGTGCGATTCTCGTTTCAATCTCAGCACTCCAACACTCCAGTACTCCATCGCTCCAAAGGCAGCCGCGTCTACGCCAGCCCCATGAGCCGCGCGGGGTTGATTGATGCCACCTGATTGACTTCGCCTCGACTCAAGCCGCCTTCGTGCAGCATGCCGAGATACATACGAAACAGCTCCGCAGGATTGGGACTGTAGGGGCGGAAGTAGTCCGTGCTGGCGATGATTTGGCGCAGGCCGACGGCGCGGAATTGTTTCACCAGGTCTGGCGAGTCCATGCGGCCGGGGGCCAATGCATTCCAGCAGGCTTCGAGGAAGGCGCCCATCTCGGCGGCGCGCTTCATGGCGTCGAGAGGCATCGCGATGATGTGGCTCTGGACATGGTTGACGACGATTCTATGGCTGTAGCCCACTTCGCGGGCCGCCTCGATGAATGCCATCGATTCCTGCCATGATACGTGACCCATGCCGAGGGTCAGATCGTGGGCCTTGCATGCCTCAATGATCTCGTAGCCGCGCCCAATGAGTTTTCCCTTTTCATCGAGAAAGTAATAATTCGGATTCTCCAATTTCGCGTGGTTCTTGTAGTAGGACTTGATGCGGTTGCTGAAGCCTTTGCGTGCGACGTCATTGCGAGCGCTCCAGGTCGGCAGGAAGACCATTTTGCCGCCCAACTCGGCGCATGCATCGATGATGCAAGGATTCGGTCCGCCGGCCGTGCTGTTCATCGCGACACTCGGCCACAGCGCAACTTTGGTTTCAACGGATGAGAGAATGTACGGCACGACATTGACCGTCGGCCACCAATGGGATTTTAACACCACGCCGCGCATGCCCAGCGCCTCGGCTTTCGGTAGCCAGAGAAATTCCGGTTCGCGCTTGCGCTCTTTGGCGGAGAATTCGAAGTCGATGTGGCAGTGAACGTCGATCGTGCCTTGCATCATTTCGTCGTAGAGTGTCATGCTGTTACTCCAAAGAAAATTTTAAGAAGGAGATTTACCGCAAAGAACGCAAAGGGCGCAGAAAATAATGGTCAACTCGTTTCAGGCTGCTCCAAAAGCTTACAGGCGAGGCGCGCGAAAAATCGCCGAGCGGAGGCGTACATCGGCAGTGCGTTGACGCGAGACGAGTTGAGCGCAACGAAGCATATGAGCCTTTTTCAGCAGCCGCTAGGCACCGGGACGGGCGCCGCCGCAGCAGCGTTTATATTTTTTGCCACTGCCGCAAGGGCAGGGATCGTTGCGCCCGGCCTGGCGCGCCGATGCCTTCGCGTCCGTCGCACGGACGATCTCCATCAGTTTCTCGGCCGGCTCGCCCGCTTCGACGAGCTCCGAGAAGCGCTTGAAGTACGGTTTGCTGTGCGAGAAAAACGATTTTAAACCGGCGCAGAGATAGTTGAGGCCTTCTTCGCCGTCCGGAGTCTTGATGATGCGGTCCTTGGGGCAGCCGCCGTTGCACATGCTCAGGACCTCGCACTCGCGGCAGTACTTCGGCAGGCTCGTCCACTTCGCCTGGCCGAACTCACGCTGTTTCGGATCTTCGACCATTTCCGCCAGCGGGCGCTCGTGAATGTTACCGATTTTATGCTCAGGTAAAACGTAATGGTCGCAGGAGTAGAAATCGCCGTTGTGCTCGACCACGGGAACATCGCCGCAGGTTTCGCGATAGATGCACAGCGCGTGTTCCATGCCCAAAAATGGGCGAACCGACTCGTCGAAGAGCTGAATGAAAATCTTACCGACATCGTGGCGCACCCATTCATCAAAAATCGTACTTAAAAAATTACCGTAAGCGGCGGCCGGCACCGAGCGCTTGTGCACCGGATTATTCGGCTCGCCGGTTTTTTCGACCAGCGGCAGGAATTGCAGATACTGGCCGCCGATCTCTTTCAAGTAGCGATAAACCTGCGTGGGATATTTGACGTTGACGTCGTGTACGACAGTGAGCAGGTCGACGTGGACCTTGGCCTTGCGCAGCATGTGAAATGCCTGAACCACCTGTTTGTGGGTTGGCTTTTGTCCCTTAGTGACGCGGTAGTGGTCGTGCAGCTCGCGCGGGCCGTCAAGACTGAGGCCGATATAAAAAGCTTCCTTGGCGAGAAACTCGCACCATTCATCATCGATCGTCGTGCCGTTGGTTTGAATGCCGTTGATGATTTTCTTGCCTGCGGGCAGGTGTTGTTTTTGCAGCGCCACCGCTTTGCGAAAAAAATCGACGCCGAGCAGTGTCGGCTCGCCACCGTGCCACGAGAAACTGACGATTTCTCCGGGCGTCGCCTGGATATGTTGAATGACGTAGCGCTCCAGGGTTTCGTCATCGAGGCGAAAGTTGGTGCCCTTCGGATAAAGATTTTCTTTTTCGAGATAATAGCAGTAGTGGCAATCGAGGTTGCAGATCGCCCCGATCGTCTTCACCATGATCTGAAATTCACGCGCGGCGGTTTCCAAAGAATGACCTCCCGTCGTTGAGCACACCGGCTCGTTTTGGGGAACGAGTGCCTGGCCAAAACTCTACTCAAAAAGGGGTGCGATGTCACGCCGGTCAGTTCTTGGCGTCATCCGAAGAAGTGTCTGCCGAAACTTTGGTGATTGGGTTATCTAAACCGGGTGCTGCCGCATTGCCGGTATGCGTTCTGCTGTGATTTGCCGGATGGTTACTCGGAGTCGCCGTTCGCCGCAGCCTTAGCGCGGCGTTGGCGAACGGCGTCGGCCAATAGATCGATCAAGTTGCGTGTGTCTTCCCAGCCGACACAGGCGTCCGTGATACTCTGGCCGTAAATCAACGCTTTGCCGGGGATCAGATCCTGGCGTCCGGCTTTGAGATGGCTTTCCACCATGATGCCGATGATGCGTGCGTCGCCTGCGGCGACCTGAGTTGCGACATTCTCGCCCACGACGAGCTGTTTGGCCGGATCTTTACTGCTGTTGCCGTGACTGCAATCGATCATAATGCGCCCCGGTATGCCGGCTTCGGCGAGACTTTTCGCCGCTAGATCGACGTTGGCGGCGTCGTAATTGGGCTGTCTTCCGCCGCGTAAGATGATGTGGCAATCTTCGTTGCCGGTGGTCGACACGATCGCCGAGTGGCCGTCCTTTGTCACCGAAAGAAAATGATGCGGCGCTTGCGCGGCGCGTATCGCGTCCATCGCGATACGCACGTTGCCATCGGTGCCGTTCTTGAAACCGACCGGACAGGAGAGTCCCGAAGCGAGCTCTCTGTGCACCTGGCTTTCGGTGGTGCGCGCGCCGATGGCGCCCCACGCGACCAGGTCGGCAAAGTACTGAGGCGTGATCATATCGAGAAATTCACATGCCGCCGGCATGCCGATCTCATTGAGCTCGAGCAGCAGCTGGCGGCCGACGCGCAGGCCGTCGTTGATGCGAAAGCTGCCGTCGAGATTGGGATCATTGATCAAACCCTTCCAACCGACCGTCGTACGCGGCTTTTCGAAATAGACTCGCATCACGATCAGAAGATCGTCGGCGCAGCGATCCTTGGCTTCCTTGAGCCTGCCGGCGTATTCCTTTGCCGCTTTGACGTCATGAATCGAGCATGGGCCGACAATCGCCAAAAGCCGGTCATCAGCACCGTGCAGAATTCGGTGAATCGCTTGGCGCGCATAGAAAATGGTTTGTGCCGCTTTTTCGCTAATCGGAAAATCACCCAATACTTGCGCCGGCGGAGCTAACTCCTTAATTTCCTGAATTCTTAGATCGTCAGTCGGGTATGTCATAGGAACTCTCAATTGCGCCAGTATAGACAAAAATTTGCCAAAATCGAAACCCCTGTTGTCGCCAATAGCCCACTATCGTCTCAAGGTCTCGTGCGCCACCAACGACAGTAACAAAGCCGAGATCACGAGCAGCGGTGCATAGGCTAGAAAAGGCACGCCGGGATTGAATTTGTCCGCCAGCACGCCGCCAAGCAGGGGCGCGGCAACGCCACCGATCTCGGCTATGGTCCGTCGCGCCGCTTGCAACCTGCCCCGGGCGCTTGCCGGAACGACGTCGAAGGTCGATGTCGCCAGGGAGCCGAGCGACAAGCCGTTGGCGATGCCGAGAAATGAAATCAGCACGGCGAGTTGAAAGAAATTCTGCGCGAACGGGATGAGCAAAAATGCGAGCGCGGGAATTCCGGTGGACGGCACCGTGGCCCATTTTCTGCCGACTTTGTCGATGACGAAGCCGGCGGGCAGGATCATGAGGAAGACGGAAAGCCCCGAAATCGTAAACAGCATACCGACTTCCTTCGGCGAAAGTCCGAGCTGCGCGCTCGCGAGCAGCGGCAGCATGCTTTGTGTCGTCACTCGGTGCATGAAGCTCGTGAAGGTGGCGAACACTAGCACAACGTAAGTCGCGCGCAGGTCGGGATCGATCTGCTCGAATAGTTCCTTCAATCCCCGCAGCCGTCGGCCGAGCGCGGCGAAGCTCCAATCGAACTTAATGGAAGTTTGTTGGAGCGCGGGCGCCTGTGAGTCGGTGACCAAAGACCCGAGTAGGACCGACGCGACGGCACATGCCGCGTAGCCGAAAAAAACCGCGCGGAAGCCGACGGCCTCGGTGAGCAGGCCGCCGAAGAGCGGCCCGAGCGCAAGGCCGAGATTATTTATGCCGTGAAAGCCGCTAAGCACTCGGCCGCGTTGATCCTGGCGCGCGAGATCGATGCCGGCCACTTCCCGCGCAATAACCCAGATACTCTCGCCGATGCCGATCAAAAAAACGAGCACCAAAATCAGACTGAACCAGGGCGTGATGCCGGCCAAGAGCGCGGCGGCGCACGCTATCGCGGGACCTGAGATCAATGCCGCGCGGGTGCCGAGGCGGTCGAGCACGGTGCCGCTGAGCGGCATGCCGGCAAAGCGGCCGAGAGCGAGCGCGGTGATGATCTGCGCCGCAGCGCCGGGACTGATGTCGAACGATTTGGCAATGACGGGAACCGCGGGAACGATCATCGACCACATGCCGGCGAGCAGCGCGCTGGTGTAGAGCGTCGTCAGGCCGCGTGCGAGGGGGTTGAGTTTGAGCAACGGGGTCATTTACGAATTTTTGAACAGTCGCCCAACCCGCCGTTAGTTAATTTGCGGACGCCCACGCATCCGAGCTTCGGCGCGGTTGGCCGGCCGGTAAGGTTATCGCGCAATCAGCGGATCCGAAGCAAAGATGACAGCTGCGATCCGAAACGGCGAGGAAAATCAAAAGTCGGCATTACCCGGTGCGCGCGGAAAAGGGATCACGTCGCGGATATTTTTGAGCCCGGTGAGATACATCATCATGCGTTCCAGGCCGAGACCGAAGCCGGAGTGGGGCACAGAACCGTAGCGGCGCAGATCGAAATACCACCAATAAGCGTTTTCGTCTAATCCAGCATCATGCAGGCGCGGCAACAGGACGTCATAGCGCTCCTCGCGCTGGCTGCCGCCTATAATTTCACCGACCCGCGGTACAAGCACGTCCATCGCGCGGACGGTCTTGCCGTCCTCATTGACGCGCATATAGAAAGCTTTGATCTCCTTCGGGTAGTCGGTGACGATCACCGGCTTCTTGAAGATTTCTTCGGACAGGAAGCGCTCGTGCTCGGTTTGGAGATCGTTGCCCCACTCGACGGGAAACTCCCAGGCCCTGCCGGATTTTTTGAGTTCCTGAACGGCGTCCGTGTAGGTGATATGGCCGAAGCTCGCTTGGGCGACCTGCTGCAATGTTGCGAGCACCGACTTCTCGATGAATTGATTAAAAAACTCGAGATCTTCGCGGCAGTGTTCGAGCACGTAACGTATGATGTATTTCAGAAACTCTTCCGCCAGATGCATGTTGTCTTCAAGCTCGTAAAAAGCCATTTCGGGCTCGATCATCCAAAACTCGGCGAGATGGCGCGGCGTGTTGCTGTTTTCGGCGCGGAACGTCGGCCCGAAGGTGTAAACGTTGGAGAAAGCCGAGGCGAAGATCTCGGCTTCGAGCTGTCCACTGACGGTAAGATAAGCCGGCTTCGAAAAAAAATCCTGTTGCCAATCGATCGTGCCGTCCGCCGCCAGCGGCGGGTGTTGTAAGTCCAGCGTGGTCACGCCGAACATCTGTCCCGCTCCTTCGCAGTCGGAAGTCGTGATGATCGGCGTTTGCACGTAAAGGAAATCGCGCTCCTGAAAGAATGTGTGAATTGCATGGGTCAGGGCGTTGCGCACGCGGAAAGCGGCGCCGAAAGTGTTGCTGCGCACCCGCAGATGGGAAATTTCTCGGAGAAACTCCAGGGTGTGCCCTTTTTTTTGCAGCGGGTAGGTTGCGGCGTCGGCCGCGCCGTAAAGATGAATCGAAGCCACCTTGAGCTCCACAGCCTGGCCTTTGGCCGGCGATTGGACCAGCGCGCCGGTTGCGGCAATGCTGCTGCCGGTGGTGACTTGTTTCAGTGTTTCTTCAGGCACCGCGCCGGCTTCAACCACGAGCTGCATGCTTTTAAAACGCGACCCGTCGTTAAGCTCGATGAACGTGATCCCTTTGGAATCGCGCCGCGAGCGCACCCAGCCGCGCAAGGTGAGGGCGGTGTCCAGCGGCAAAGTAAAAGCGTGCTTGACGCTGACAGATGGTTGATCCATACAACGGCAAGTATCGGGGATTGGGTTGCAATGTCAACTATGGGATTCCGTCCAATAATTGAGCTTAACTTTGAAAAGAAAGGCTCTTATGACGATCCAGAGTGAAAGCATCTTCCATGGAACCGGCGGCGCGCCGGGCACCGAAGATTTCCTGACGCTGCTTGAGAGCGGCAATGTGAAGATCCAGCGCATTGTCTCGCATGCGAGCGCCACTGCCGAGAATGAGTGGTACGATCAAGCGCACAGTGAATGGGTCCTGGTGGTCCGCGGCCGGGCGGTTCTTGAGTTCGAGGGAGGCCAGCGGATGGAACTAAAGGAAGGCGATTACCTGAACCTTCCGCCGCATACGCGTCACCGGGTCAACGAGACGGGGCCGGAAACCATCTGGTTAGTGGTTCATGTCGAGGAGCGAACGGAATTGTAACAAGGCGCCTTGAACGGCTTCTGGTGCAAAGCTCGAGTCGTGAGGCGTGGCGCTCCACCCTCTTGCTGCTCACTGCTCACTCCTCTCTGTTAACTGTTTCATCTGCCTTCGGCCTTTAGTGAGGAACTGGCGTTCATAAAGCGACTTTAGCTCGGCGAGGGTGGTGATCTGCCCCGGCCCTTTATCCTCGCGGATTCGCTTGATGCGCGCAAAACGCAGGGCAAAACCCGAACTGTACTGCGGGCTGTGCTGTATTTCGTTGTAGGCAACTTCGACGACGACCTCCGGCGTCACGCTGACCGTGTAGCCATCATCGCTCGACTGGAGCGCCTGCAGCCGGGCCGTCATCTCGCCGAATTGCTTGTCGGTGAGACCCTTGAATGTTTTTCCGACCGGAGCGTAGCCGCTGGCGTCATCGGCGACCCCGAGATGATAGTTGGAGAGCCAGCCTCGCCTTCTTCCCGAGCCGCGGTCGGCGGCCAAGATCACGCAATCAATAGTTTCCGCCGGCTTTACCTTGAACCAGTGCTTGCCCCGATTGCCGGGCATGTATGCGCTGCTCAGGGCCTTGGCCATCAGCCCTTCATGCCCGGCGGAAATAGCTTCATTCAGAAAGGCTTCGGCGTCCTTTTTGCCGCTGACAATTTTTCGCGATGCGAGATATTTGCCGGTGGAGATTTCGGCAAGCGTCCGCCAACGCGTTTCGTAGGATTCGTCGATCAGAGAACGACCATCCAGATAGAGGCAATCGAAAAGATACAGCGACAGAGGGATCTCGACGGCCGCAGTTTCGATTTCGTGGACGCGTCTGAAGCGGCGCATGAGTTCTTGGAACGGAAACGGACGGCCGTCGCTTCCGGTTGCCACGACTTCAGCATCGAGTATGAAAGAATCGCCTCGTAGATTGTTTTGCGCGATCGCTACGATCTCCGGCAGACTTAACGTTACTTCGGTCAAGCGACGGCTCCATATGCGTGTGCGATCTCGGTCTTTATGGATCTGCACCCGTGCGCCGTCGTATTTATGCTCAAGCGCGGTCACGCCGTTGTGCGCAGTGAGAATCTCGTCCCAGTCTTGCGAAAGTTCGGAAAGCATCGGCAGCAGCGGAACGAATAGTTTGATATCGACTTGCTGCAGGCCGTTCGCACCCTGCGTTAAAGCGATAGAAGCGACTTCAGCAAGATCGGAAAGAAAAAGCGCCGCACGGCGCACGATTTTTAGTTCGCTGCCGGAGGCTCGGGCAATCGCCTCCTGAATGAGGCCGTCCTGGAGCCCGATGCGCAGCTCATTATGGAGAAGGCGAAACAAAATCGGCCGCTCAGCCGCCGAAGTCATCTCGACCAGTTCTCTGAGCCGAGTGTATTTCTGCTCGCGCGATCCTTTTCCGGACGCTTCGGCTATCTGGCCGAAGCTCTCGGCGACGTCCTGAATCCGCAGCGGCGGCAGGGCTGAAGTTTGGGTTTCCGGTACCTGGATCGCGTGAGAAAAGGCGCCTGGTCCGATGTCGAGCGTCCGCGGATCGGACACGGGGAATGGGCGCCCGGATAAAAACGCTACGCCGGGACGAATCTCTTCCGGATCCAGGCGCTGCAGGTAATCCGCTGCCTCAGCAACCTTCGCCAGCCGGCTCGGGGTTTTTTCCAGCTCGTAGCAGAGCGCGGCAAAGTCGGAGAAATTCACCCATTCATTCTAACATGGCAAGCGTAGAGAAAAATGACGTCCCCGGAGCGCGAGCTGATGCTTGGAGCTAAGCGGGTGACTCCGTAAATCGGCATCGGGTAGGGGCGGGTTTCAAACCCGCCCCTTGTCCTAAAAAGCAAGAAATATTTCCTGTTAAATTAGTTGCGGCAGAAAGGCTCGACAGAGAATCGGGTAAAAGATTGGCGCGGAGAGAAAGCGCGTCCGGCTGCGCTAGTAGCCGCAGCCCAAGCGCTGTAATTTCTCTTATTGCTGTTCAGGCTTGATGATGACGCGCAACACTGCCGAGGCGTTCGAGTAGGATTTGCCGTCCTGGACCTTGCGAACGACGCCGTTTTCAGCCTTGCCCGTGTTCGGTCCCTTTTGACGGGGCCCTTGTTCGGAGCCGATGCCGGGCTCTTGATCTACCTCAGTGCCGGCATCCCAAAGCATAAGTTGCGATGAAATGTCGCCGCCGCTGATCGGTTTGCCATTTTTGAACAGCTCGATGCCCGATTCCGCGGGGGCGTAGAACCAGTCATTAGACTGCCCCATCATCAACGTCATCGACAATCGGTCGCTCGGCACGGCTGAAATCGTCGTCTCGTAGGCAGCGCCGGGAGTGATCGGACCCGGCGCGCTCGCGCCCACGGGCGTGTTAAAAACCGTGATGGATTTGATTCCCTTACTCCCTGCCAGTGAATTGGCGAGCGTGCCCGGATCACCATCTTCGGATTGAGCTTCCAGGCCTTGCCCGCGATCCTTTTTCCCGGAAGTGAATAACGGAGCCTTGGCGGTATGGACTACCGCTGTTCCCGGGGAAAATGCCAGCGACCATTTCACGCCGTTTGAGGCCGTGAATGCGTCGGCTTGGGTGATGTTTTCAACTCGGATGACAAACTGGGTCGGCTTATCGCCGTTTGCCGAAGCCACTGCCGTAACGCCGAGAAATGCACCTACGGCTACACCTAATATTTTTGCAAACACTTTTCGTTCCTCCTTTTGTGTTCTTGGTTGCAAGCTCGATTGTTCAACCTTGACTGTTACTCAAACCGGTTCTTGCAAGCTTGGATGCCGCCAGTGTGGCAAAGGATGCATTGAGGATTGAGGAGCGTTCCAAACGTTCCACCGTTGCGTTTCTTTCTAATCGTTCCAATCGTTCATGAGAAAACCAATACGGATAGTGGCTAGGACTCCAAGCGCGGGTCGTTTGTGATGATGGCCGATGCAGCGCGCTTAGGTTCGTCCTGGGCAAAATGAACTTCCTGAGCGGGAAAATAAATCGTGCGATATGCTTTGATTGTTGCCTCGGGAGGTAAGCCTTCCTGGCCGCGCGCCAGTGCGCGCTCGAGAGCGGTCTCAAAAGTGCAATCGATCCAGAACGACAGGTCATAGTAAGTCTGATATTGCCGTTTCAGAAGGTAGATTCCCTCCAGCAAAATGATGTCGATGTCTTTAAATTCGTAAAGCTGTTTCCGATAAATCGTGGCGGTCTCCTCGGCATAATCCATCTCGATGCGCAGTGATCCGCTGTCGCGGAGGGGCAACCAACTGTCGGAACATGTCTTCAAAGCGGATCGCGTTACGATAGAAATTCTCCGCGGGATTGTTTTTTCTGAAGCGAACCTGAGGCAGGTTCAGCCAGCCGTCGATATTGATGTTGGCGCCGCGCAAATCCAGCCTGCGCAAAGCCTGGACCATGTTGGCCGCCAGATAACCTTTGCCGCTCGCGTCGATCCCGCTGATCGCGACTAGGGTGCAGCGATCGGCAGGAACTCGACGATGAGTTTCGACGATCCTTTCGATTGCCGAGTCGAGATTCGCCACGGTGTCAGAATCGAGCGCCCTTTGTCGTTAGTCTTAGGCGAAACACATTGGTGCTTGAGGTAATGAACAAAGTTGAGCCGTCTTCGCCCCAAGCGACGTTACCGGTGGGAGCGTTGAGGTCGATGGTGCCTAAGTGGGTGCCGTCCGGAGCGATGACGTAAACGCCACCGGGGCCGGCGCCGAAGATGTTGCCCTCTCGGTCGACTTTCATGCCATCGGGGGCGCCAGGTTTGTTTTTCGTCCAGGCGGTGGCGTTGAACAGGACCTTACTATTCTCGATGCTGCCGTTGGGATTGACTTCATAAACCATCCACACAGCGTTCGCGGGATCGGCGTTGCTGACGTAGAGCCTTTTCTCATCCGGCGAGAAAGCGATGCCATTGGGTGCTTTAACGTCTCTGGTGAGGAGCGTGAGCTTGCCGTCCCGCGCTAGTTTATAGACACCTTGAAATGGAAGCTCCTTGTGCGGATCGTCGAAAGATTTGGGCAAACCGAAAGGCGGATCGGTGAAGTAGAGATCGCCGTTGGATTTGAACACGAGATCGTTGGGGCTATTGATCTGTTTCCCCTCGAAACGATCGACGAGAGTTGTCTGTTTGCCGTTTCTCTCGAGGCGTGCGATGCGGCGGTCGCCATGTGCCGCCAGGACGAGTTGGCCTTGCAGGTCGAGCGCTAGGCCGTTCGATCCAGGCTCGGGGCCTTCGAAGCGCGCTTTGCCGGTGTAGCCGCTAGGCTTCAGAAATACGCTGGTGCCGTTACTTTCGTGCCATTTGATCACGGCATTGGTCGGTATGTCGGAGAAAAGTAGGTATCCGTCGCGGCGATTCCACACCGGTCCTTCGGTCCATTTACGGCCGCTGACGATTCTCTGCACAGTCACATTCGGCGGGACCAGCTTGTCGAATTGAGGATTGAGGCGAACGATCTCGATTTGCTGCAACGGCCGGGCCGGCTGAGGTTGGGCGAAAATCGTTCCGCTTAGTTCGCCGAGCGCGACGATGAATCCGAGCGAGACAAGGATCTGCGCAATGATCAGCATAATTATCTCCGGACCGCCGCTTCAGCAGCTAGCGCGCGCGAAGCGATTTGAGAGGTATTCGATTGGATTGCCATCCCGGCTTCGCCCAACGACCACAGCGCGACGCCGAGCAGGCAAATGTCCTTGACCAGAAAACCGCCCGTGCTGGAGAGCGCGGGGAAGCCGCCGAGACTCGGCTCCCACCCAGGCAAGGAAAACAGAAAACTGAAGGTGGTGAGGAATATCAGCACCGCGAACGCGCTGCCGAGCGCGGCAAGTTTCGCCGAGTACGGACGCAACGCGATCATGATCCCAACCGTAATCTCGGTGAGTCCCAATAGGTTCGACAATGATTGAAGGTCGAATATGCGGTATAGCCAATTGATGAACAGACTAGTTTCAATGAGCGGCTTGATCGCCTCGGCTTCGAACGCCGTGAATTTCATGGCGCCAATCCAAAACAAAATTAGAACAAGTCCATAGCGCACGGTCAGCAGGCCGAGAGCCTCGAAATTCGCCGCGAGCGATATTTTGGCGAGTGTTTCCATGAAGACGTGGTTGATTAAGCGCGATCTTTAAAAAATTCCTGAAGATATTCACCGCAGGCGCCGCACACCAGCTCGACATTGCTCATGCCCATGATCTCCCAGAAAGAGCCCCGTGCTTGTGAGGAGCAGGCTTCAGCATCAGGGCCGAAAAGTTGCTCGCCACACGCAGCGCACACATCAGCGCCATCCTGGACGCTTTTGAAGCTGCGCGGTGACTCCGAAGCTTCAGGAAGGACATCGATTGTGCAGGCTGGGTTTTGCATGTGATCTCCTTTGGATCGATATGTCTCGCTTCGGGAATTAGATGCACAAGCGCCGGGGTAAGTTGCGCTTGGACTATGGTTCGCAGCGTAAGGACTAATCCTCGGCGAGAATCTTCTCGTCGTCTTGCTTGCGGGACATCTCTGGTCGCCTGCCGGGCGTAGAGCCCAGCGCGGCAATTAAAGGTTTCTTATCTTCGAAGTTTCCGGGGACCATGTAGAGAGGCAGAAGCAGGAGATAGATTACCACGCTGATACCGGCGCTCCAGAAGCAGACGAAGGCAGTCAACGTCGTTGCGATCGGCACAGCAAGCATTCGGAACTTCACATTGGCGCGGTACTCGCTCGTGACGAAGGCTGCCAACATGCCCGGCTGCGAACTGACGTAGGCCCATTGGAAGAAAAGAAGCCAACCGACCAGCGCGAGATTGGCGCCGAAGAGAAAAGGCGCGATCAGAGCGCGCGGAAAGGCGTTCAGCACGCTGGTCGAGAAGGGGAGCAGGGAGACGAACATGAAAAAAGCGATGTTGAGCCAGAGCAGCGTTCGGTCGGCGCGGCGGATCGCGTGATACATGATGTGATGGCCGACCCAGAAGACACCCAGACTGACGAACGCCACCAGATAACTTACGAACTTCGGCCAGAGGGCGATGAGCGCGGGCGTTACCTCGACATTGGGCGCGGTGGGCGGAAGTTTGGGAACGTGCAACTCCAAAATCAGAAGGGTCATGACGATGGCGAATATGCCGTCGCTCAACGCTTCGATCCTGTTTTTGCCGATTTCAAAAGGTGGGGCATCGCTGCTCATTGGCTGTCTCCCGAAATTGGGTTGACTTATTCGGCGCGGCGCGATGCCACGGCGCCGCAACCCGGACAGCCGTGGGTTTCTTCGATAACGCCGCCGAGCTCGGCATGCGCCGCTTGATGAACGTCGCTGGAGCTTGCCGGATAGATCAGCTTGTCGGCGTGGTGGTTCATCTCTTCGCCGCACTTCGGACAGATCATTTTGCCGTTTGCCATTTTCATTCCCTTCCTAGTGCAAAGTCTCGCACGGTTGGAACTTTATCCGCTGTAGATCACCACGAAGGTCCCAGCGCAGCAGAGCCGCAACCGAAAGAATCGGAATATCTCCCGCAAAGACGCAAAGGCGCGAAGTAAGA
>Ga0209640_10002017_pt1 | contig 17600 bp, 10 predicted proteins | sample RifCSP10_1_FD_184018 | JGI IMG/M metagenome (GOLD analysis project Ga0209640, IMG submission 184018) | Soil microbial communities from Rifle, Colorado - Rifle CSP2_sed 10_1 (SPAdes) (version 2) | ecosystem: Environmental > Terrestrial > Deep subsurface > Rock core/Sediment | place: Rifle... | reverse complement strand
GCCGTCGTCGTCTGGGTCGCCGTCGGGATTGCCTTCGGGCTGCCGAAGGAAGGGGTCTCCGCCGATCCCGACGCTGACGCTGCGGTCCCGTCATGAGCATCGATCCCCGCGTCGACATCGGTCACGTTCACCTGAAGGTTGCGGACATTGAGCGGTCGCTCGGCTTCTACTGCGGCGTCCTCGGATTCGAGCTGCAGCAGCGGATGGGTGACCAGGCGGCCTTCATCTCCGCGGGCGGCTACCACCACCACATCGGACTGAACACGTGGGAGTCGCACGGCGGCACGCCGCCGCCGCGCGGTCACACGGGGCTCTTCCACGTCGCTATCCGCTACCCCGACCGAAAGACGCTCGCAGACGCGCTTCGCCGGCTCGTCGAGGCCGGGGTCCCGATCGAGGGTGCCTCGGATCACGGCGTGAACGAGGCGATCTACCTCAGGGATCCCGATAGTTAGATCAAGGCATTGATCTAGATCCCTGGCTCTTGTCTCGAAGGCAGACCACCGAAGGACCCGTGTGCCCCCTTCCTCTGGCCGCGGTGAGCGCCCCGGGCGCTGCCGTACATACTCAAGACCGCGGGGAAACCGAATGCACTCGCCTCGACGAGGCCTGAACGGAAGAGAGGGGGCCGACCGCGTAGGAACTTGCCCACACGGTCGCCACAATCTCGCTATGCCGTGATCTTTGACGGCAGGCCGAGGTACCGCTCATCTGTCGCCCGGCCCGTCCTATCGGTAGGGACCCAGGTGGCGTTCGGGTGTGCTACCGCTGGATCAGAAACCAAGTTGCATCAGTCGTTCGTGACAACCGATCGGCCCTGCCGAGACCCACTAAGCAGCCGTGACCCTTGGTCGACGTCCGCGGCGCGCGACAGCGTGACCTGGGGTCTTCTCCGCGCAGGAATCACACAGATCCGCCTGCTTCGCTCCCCGGCGCGCGTCGGTGAAATTCAGTCGGAGCATCGCGCCCCTTCCGTCCGCAACTTCGGCGCCACAGTTGTCGCACACAAGAATGGTCTTTCTGGCCATCGATCCCTCCATTCAGAAGACTTCTTAGATCCGAGGATAATAGCGAGAGGTGGAGATTCTGAACGTCATATCAGTCAGGATTAACTCTTGAGGTCGGAGAGGTCTCTTTCTCTAGGAGCGCCTAGAAAGGTGCACAGCAGCGCACACAGGGCGACTACGACCCGTTGTGGAGGTGGCTCTCGAAGCGCGGTTTGGACCCTTCTTGGGAGATGAACCGGAGACCATCTCCGCCTCGTGGATGAATCGGCCGAAAGTCGGATCGGACGCTTGATACGCATTTGACCGCCCCGCCACATGCACCCCGACCGCTGAGAGCATCAAGTCAGACGCCAAAACGGCCTGGTGAGAGGCAATGGATGTGGGGATCAGCTGCCCCACCGGTTACTAGCGCGGTCACAGCTGACCCTGTAAGCGGCGCGAGTGTGAGCCCGAGCATGCCCTGACCGGTCGCGAAAACGAGGTTGGGGACCACACTGCTTCTCCCGATCAAAGGCAGGCTGTCAGGGGTGCAGGAGCGCAGGCCGCACCATGCGCTCGAATCGTCGCCCGAGAGATTCTTGAGGTACAGCCGGGCGTGCGTTAGCAGCTGTTCTGCTCGGAGCCGATCAAGCTCACCCCTTAGGCCGATGAATTCCATCGTGCCAGCCAACCTCAACCTGTTCCCGAGCGGAGTCGCTGCGAAGGTGTGCTCGTGGAAAATCATTGGTACGCGAATCGGTTCAAAGTCGTGGACTTCCGCGTGGTAGCCCTTGGCTGCTTCGAGAGGAATACGTAGGCCGACACTGCGCGCTAGGCGGACTGTCCACGCTCCGGCTGCTATCACCACGTGTTTCGCACGCAGTGACCCACCGGTGGTGTCCAGCTCGGAGACGCGCCCATCGTTGCCAAGGTGAAGCCTGGTTACCTCGCAGCCAAACCGAAAGTGGGCCCCTCTCCGACTTGCGGCATCGGCGAGCGCACACACAAAGCGGTGAGGGTCGCAATGGGCGTCTTCGGTCCAAAGGACAGCACCAGTGATGTCGTCGCGTAGACGAGGCTCCTGTTGACGAGCTTCCGACGGACTGAGAATCTTGGGTTGAAACCCTTCGCGTTCGAGAAGTCGCGCGCGTTCGACGAGTTGCTGAAATCCGGCCCGTGTTCGACAGACGTTCATGAGCCCGGTGGTTTGATACGCAACGTCGAGCGACTCTTCGATCAGGAGTTCCTCGAATTGCTTCTTGCTTTCGCGTGTTAGGTCTCGGAGGTTCCGCATCCCACGGAGCATCGCCTGTGTGTTTGCGTGACGTGCGAACAGCACCCCGAAGCGGAGGAGATCGAGCGAGAGTCGAGGCTTAATGTAGATTCCCGCCCCGTCACGGATAAGCCACTGGGGGATCCGACGGATGGTCCCGGGGCCCGCCAAAGGCATCGAGTGGCTAGGCGTAATGAGGCCAGCATTGCCATACGAGCACTCACTTCCTACCGTCTGGTTGCGCTCCACCACGACGGGAAAGGCACCGCTTCGTGCGAGGTAGTAGGCAGCAGCCACACCGGCGAGACCTGCACCGACGATCACGACATCGTGTCGCTGCTCGATCAACGCTAGGACGAATGCGCGGACGGCGCTAACGAGCTCACGTAGGTTGGATCCCAGTGACCCGTATCTCGCCTGAGCGGACGACGGCGGCGGTCGCTCCGGGTGGGATAAACGTGGTCGCGTCCGACTGGTGGACGATTGCTGGTCCTGAAATCGCGCTGTCTGGTCGAAGTTCGTCGCGTGCCCACTCAGCACATTCAAGACTTCGGTGGTCATAGAAAACGCTCGTCGTCGCGCTCGGCTGTTGAACTGCGGGGGAGCGGACTGTCGTGGTTTGTGAAAGGCGACCCGAGACTAGTTGTGTGGTGAGAGTGAGGCGATGCGTGACGACCTCACATGGCTCGTCGGGGTTGGCGAAAGCATAGGCTCGCTCGTGCAACTTATGAAAGTCCGAGACCACTGCCTGCAACCGTCTATGTGCGCCTTTTGCTGCTTTGAGTGGGACTGTAACCTCGTAGGCTTGGCCGACGTAGCGAACGTCGCAACGGACATCGTGTGCGGAGAGATCCCAGTCGAACCCTCCTAGACCGGCGGTCTGTTCCCGAGCAATATGCTCCAAGTCGGTGAGTGCTTCGGCGAGCGAATCGGCTGCATTTGGTTCGCTGGCGCGAATGACTCGTGTCAGCGAGAAGTCCTGTCGAAGGTCGCTACTCAGCAGGCCGAGGGCGGACAACGTTCCAGGCCGGAGTGGGACGATGACAGTTGCGACAGAGAGTCGGGATGCCAACTCCACCGCGTGAAGGGGGCCGGCACCGCCGAACGCCAAGAGTGCGAAACTTCGTGGGTCGTCGCCACGCTCGCGCAGGACGACCCGGATTGCGCCTTCCATCGCGGCGTTAACGATGTCGATGACGCCTTGCGCCGCTTCCTCGATGCTGAAGCCGAGCGGATCGGCGAGGTGGGAACGGACGGCTTGGCGGGCGAGTTGTTCGTCGAGAGTGAGGAACTCCGCGAGTGGCCGCTTGTCGGAAAGGCGGCCAAGCACGAGGTGGCAGTCAGTGACAGTCGGCTCGATGCCGCCGCGCGCGTAACAGGCCGGGCCGGGAACGGAGCCGGCGCTGTGTGGCCCAACGCGCAGTGCGCCCGCCTCGTCGACCCAAGCGATCGAACCGCCGCCCGCGCCAATAGAGTGGATACGGACGCTTGGTGTCCTTACCGGTATCTCACCGACAGTGAGTTCCATCGCAAGGCGCGGTGCCCCGTCTTCTATTAGTGCGACATCTGTGCTGGTGCCGCCCATGTCGAAGGCGATCAGGCTGCGCTCGCCGAGTAGACGCCCGACCTCGAGACAGCCAGTAACGCCGGCCGCCGGTCCCGACTGGACAAGGTTGATGGGGCGTTTGCGCGCAATCGCCGGAGTGAATGCACCTCCGCTTGACTGCGTGATGTAGAGGGCGGCGCGGCCTCCTGCTTCTCCTAGCCGCGTTTCGAGCATGCTGAGATAGTCGTCAACCAGGCGCATGAGCGCCGCATTGAGCACGGTCGTCGCTGTCCGCTCGTACTCGCGCGGCTCTTGACTCAGCCGCGACGACGTACAGACGTTCAGCCTGTCACCGAACCGGGCCTGCAGAAGCTCGACAAACTCTTCCTCGTTTGCAGTGTTGGCGTACGAGTGAAGAAATGCGACGGCTACTGCCTCGACTTCTGCCTGCTCGAGTGTGTCAAGAACTGCATCGACTTCAGCGAGATCAAGATGCTGGATTACATGTCCTTGAGCATCGAGTCGCTCTTCGACTTCCAGCCGTAAAGAGCGCGGAACGATCGGCTGCGGGACTTCCAGCAGTGGGTCGTAGAGGTTGTTGCGCCAGTGCCGACCGATCTCGAGTACATCCTTGAACCCTTTCGTGGTCACGAGCGCTGTGGGGGATATCCGTCTCTCGATAATCGCGTTCGTGACGAGCGTGGTGCCATGCACAATCAGTCTGATCGAGTCGCGCTCGACTCTGGCCCGGCTGCAAAACCGCTCAAGAGCTACGAGGAAGCCGTCAGAAGGGGCAGCGGGGGTGGTATCGACCTTGAGATGGATCTGCTCGCCAGTCAGTTCGTTCATTCCGACGAGATCGGTGAAGGTTCCACCAATGTCGACGCCGACGATCCAGGGTGGCTGCATCAGTCGTGAAAAGCGGATGCTTGCTGGCGACGGCGGGCAGGGCGCTCGGTGACCTTACCGAACGCGACATCTTGCTCGATTGCCAAGAGCTCGCGTTCATGCGGCGGGCCAAACCCACCGCCACCCTGGGTCTCGATAACCACACGGTCGTGCGGATTGAGCTTGTAGCCAAGGACTTTGCCGGGTAACTCTGTCTCGATTCCCCCTGCGAGTACGGTTATCCGAGCTGGCTTTCCCGGCAAGCCTCCGTCTCGTCCAGGCGGCGCGAACTTGACGCGGTCGAACTGAGCCGAAAACTCACACGGAGCGAGAGCTTCGATAACCCGCTGCACCCCCAATCCGCCCCGGTGCCTGCCAGCACCGCCGGAGTCCGAACGCAAGGAATATGAAATGACACGCGCAGGAAACTCACGCTCGACCAGCTCGACAGGGTTGTTCATGAGATTGTGAACACCCGCCGACAGACAATCGTGCCCGTCCCGATCGACGCGAGCTCCCCACCCCCCGACTTCGATCTCGAACAGGACGTTCGCGCGGCCTGTGTCATCGGTTGTCGACAAGACGTAGACATTTGAGTTGCCGTAATAGGCCGCAACGGCCCGATCGGGCAGCGCGTCGCTGAGGGCTGCGGTCAAAACGTTGACGATCCGATGGCCGACGACGTTTCGTCCAACGACTGGTGCTGGGCTCGACGGGTTGACGATGCTTCCCGAGGGTGCGATTACCTGAATCGGCTTGTAGCAGCCGTAGTTGGAAGGAAGCGTTGGCGCTAGCATCGAAAGAGCCGTGAAATAGACGGCGGACTCCGTGGCACCCAGTGGGCAGTTGATGGGCCCGCGGGTCTGTCCGTCGGTGTTCGAGAAGTCCACGATCAGATCCGACCCCTTACGCCATACGGCAACCGCGATCAAGATTGGATCGTCGCCTAGTCCGTCCCCGTCGACCCAATCGGAAGCTTTGAACACGCCCTCGGGTAGCGTCTCGATCGCTTGACGCATCCGTATCTCGGAGTGGCTGACGAGTTCGTCGACCGCTGCTGCGAAGGTGTCTATTCCATAGCGAGCGAGAAGCCGGTGGATCTCAACTCTTCCGAGTTCCAGCGAAGCGAACTGTGCCTGAAGGTCAGCGAGCGTCTTGTCGGGTACTCGAATGTTTGCCGCGAGAAGATCGAAGAAGAGCTGTGACGGGTGACCGGCTTCGACGACACGGCACGGCTTGATTCGGAAGCCCTCTTGAAAGATGTCAGTCGCATCAGCTCCGTAGCTACCTGCCGCCCTTCCCCCGACGTCGAGATGATGGCCGACGGTCCCCACGATCGCCGCTGGCCGATCGGCCTCAACCACGGAGAACGTCATGATGTCCGGGAGATGCTGACCGCCTGAGTAGGGATCGTTTGTGGCGAAGATATCTCCGGGGCTCCACTCCTCGACTGGGTAGTAGTCGCGGAGAATCGTTTGGAGGGCCCGCGTCATGGAATTGAGATGGATCGGCACTCGAGTCGATTGCGCGATCACACCTCCCTCGGTGTCGAAGACGGCAGTCGAGTAGTCGAGCATCTCGCGAATGACCTGAGACCGCGCCGATCGCTCGATGGAACGCGCCATCTGCTCCGCGGCAGCGTCAAGCCCGTACCGAATGACCTCGACCGTCACCGGGTCAGAGAAAGGCCGGCTCGGCGATTCGGAAGAAAAGGTGCCAGCTGTCATCTCGTCGCTTGGGCGCCAGGATGGGTAGCCTGGACCCTCGATCATATACACGTCGTATACTACCGGGGTGGCGTATCGCCTGGGTATCGACGTTGGTGGCACCTTCACTGATCTCGTGCTCTACGACCGAGCGTCTCGCACGGTCACGGTAGATAAGGTGCCGTCGGTTCCGTCTGACCCTTCGGAGGGAATTGTGAACGGCATCCTTCGGATCCTGGACGGCACAGGGGTTTCTCCCTCGGAAGTGGAGTACGTTGGGCATGGAACCACAGTCGCCACAAACACTTTGCTCGAGCGTAAGGGTGCGCGGACAGCGCTCATCACAACGGCGGGGTTTCGTGATCTGTTGGAAATCGCCCGCCAGAAGCGACCGTCTCTTTACGACCTGCGTGCGCGAAAGCCGGAGCCTCTCGTGCCACGCCATCGCCGCTATGAGGTCGCTGAGCGAGTGCTGGTCGACGGGAGTGTTCGCACCTCCCTCGATCTCGACGAGCTCGACCAGGTGTTGGCCAGAGTCATCGACGAGCACGCCGAGGAGCGCGTCGAGGCCCTGGCAATCTGCTTTCTCTACTCGTTCCTTGCCCCGGAGCACGAGGCGCAGGTTCTGCAAGCCGCCCGCGCGCTCTTACCCGACGTTGCGATCGTTGCGTCGCATGAGGTGCAGCCGGAGTTTCGAGAGTACGAGCGACTGAGCACAACTGTCGCCAACGCCTACCTCGCGCCGCGGATGAGTGCGTACGTTTGCGCGTTCCGCGAACGCGTTGTCGAGCTCGGCATCACGGCCAATCCGTACATCAACCAGTCGAATGGCGGTACCGTGTCAGTCGAGGAAGCGGCGCGGGTTCCCGTGCGAACTGTCCTTTCGGGCCCTAGCGCTGGCGTCGCTGGAGCTGTCTGGATTGCAGCTCAGGCTGGCTTGGATGCCATCGCCACCTTCGATATGGGCGGCACTAGCACTGACGTCGCATTCGTTCGTGGGTCGGTGCCGACACTCGCCTTCGAACGTGAGATCGGCGGTGTAACGTTGCGCGTACCGACTCTCGATATCCACACGATCGGTGCGGGGGGGGGATCGATCGCATGGCGCGATTCCGGTGGCGCCCTCAAAGTAGGGCCACGGAGCGCCGGGGCTGACCCTGGCCCGGCGAGCTACGGTCGGGGAGGCGATTTGCCTACGGTCACTGACGCGAACGTCGTGCTTGGTCGGTTGGGATCGTCTGCGCTGGCAGGTGGCGCGGTGGTTCTCGACGGCACGCGCGCAGAGGAGGCCGTGAGCCGTCTGGGGGAAGAGCTCGGTCTATCCATGCTCGAAACCGCATACGGGATCGTTCGTGTCGTCAACACGAACATGGCCAATGCTGTTCGTGTGGTTACAGTGCAGCGCGGAGTCGATCCGACGGAACTTACGTTGGCAGCTTTCGGCGGCGCAGGACCGTTGCACGCTGGCGAGCTTGCGCATGAGCTCGGAATTCCCACAGTCGCGGTGCCGCCGGGACCAGGTCTCCTGTGCGCCCTCGGGCTGCTCGTGGAGGATCTCCGCAGCGATTTGGTGCGCACACACCGGGCGCTCCTCGAGACCGGAGAGCTGCCGGCGCTAGCCGCCGGCTTTCTGGCGATGGAACAGGATGCCCTGCTCTGGCTGGATCGCGAAGGCGTGCCGGCAATAAACAGACAACTCGAGCGCTGGCTCGACCTGCGTTACGTTGGACAGAATTTCGAGTTGCTCGTCTGCGTACCTGAGGAAACGTGGCGCGAGGGCGACTGTGCCGCGCTTCGCCGAAGCTTCCTCGAGGCGCACGAGCAGGCCTATGGTTTCGCCACCGCCGACGAGCCAATTCAAGTTGTCAACCTACGGTTGGTCGCACGTGGACTGGTCGACCAGCCACCTCTTGCTCAATTACCTCGCAGCCCAGCCGGAAGGGAGGCGCAACCGTCGAGCCGCCGCCCAGTCTATGTCAACGACGAGCAAGGTTTCGTCCCCTGCCCGGTGTACGAACGCACTCAGTTGTCCGCTGGCCAGCGCATCCCGGGTCCCGCTGTGATCGAGCAGTTTGATTCGACCACCTGGATACTGCCCTCCCATGAGGCGGTGGTGGATGACCTCGGCTTCCTGATGATCGGGCTCGTTAGGACGGACGGCGCGGCTAAGCGCGGCTTCGCAAGCGTGTCATCGAACGGACAACTGAGAGCGCCACGATGAATCGTCTGACTCTCGAGGTCATCGGTGCTTCGCTACTCACGATTGCCGAAGAGATGGGGACATCCCTCATCAGATCCTCGTACTCAACGAATATCAAAGAGCGCCGAGATTGCTCGACCGCGATCTTCGACGCTCGCGGCGAGGTCATCGCGCAGGCTGAACACATTCCAATGCATCTCGGGTCGCTGCTGGGCGTCGTTCGTGAGGTGCTTGCCCGCTACCCGATCTCGGCGCTAGCGCCCGGCGATGTCTTCATTTCCAATGATCCCTACACCGGCGGGGGCACGCACCTGCCGGACATCAACCTTGTCAGCCCCGTCTACTCGGATGGCTCGCTCTTTGGGTTCGTAGCCAACATCGCCCACCATGCTGACCGCAGTGCAGACAGCATCCGCACGATTTGGGACGAGGGGCTCCGCATCACCCCGATTCGCCTAGTAGAGGCGGGCCAGATGCGGGAAGACTTACTGGAGCTGCTGCTTACAAACTACTCGCTGCCCCAAGAACGTCTCGGGGATCTTCGCGCTCAGATCGCGGCAAACCGGTTGGGAGAACGCCGACTAGGTCAGCTGATCGACCGGCACGGCATCCTCATCGTGCAAGCAGCCTGCGAGGAGTCGCTGGCCTACGGCGAACGAAAGATTCGAGCCGCGATCACGAAGCTTCCCGACGGCGAGTATCGATTTGAGGACGCGATGGACAGCGACGGCGTTACATCGAAGCCGATCTCGATCGCGGTGAAGATCACAAAGAGCGGTGATTCGCTCGCGCTCGACTTCGGCGGGACCGGCCGGCAGTCCGCCGGAGACACCAACGTTGTCTACTTCGCACTTCTAGCCACCGTCTACTACGCGTTAAAGGCCGTGCTCGACCCTTCAATTCCAGCGAACAGCGGTTTCTACCGTGCGATCAGCGTTGCCGCTCCGAAGGGATCGATCGTCAATGCTCAGACTCCGGCTCCGGTTGCGTGGCGCACCCACACTTGTCAGCGAATAGCCGACGTGATCCTCGGTGCCCTGTCAGACGTGCTGCCCGAGCTTGTGCCGGCGGCCGGCAACGGGGCGAATTGCGCCATGGTCTTTTCCGGCGAGGATCCAGCAACTGGGAACCGCTACGTCTATCTCGAAACGCTGGCAGGTGGCTCGGGTGGCACCGCCACAGGCGACGGCATGGACGCCGTCCAGGTTCATGTCACCAACACGTCGAATCTGCCAGTCGAGGCGCTCGAGGCTGAGTACCCGCTTCTTGTTACCGAGTACGCGCTCGTCGCTGGAACTGGCGGTGCGGGCCAACAACGAGGCGGGCTCGGTCTGAGGCGTACGATCGAAATCATCGGTCATGAGGCGCGCTTTCTTGGGTCTACCGAGCGCGCCGTTTTCGCGCCGTGGGGGTTGTTCGGAGGTGAGCCGGGGGGTCGAGCGCGGCTTGTACTCAACCCAGGTCAGGCCGGACAGCAAGAGCTGCCCTCGAAAGTGTGGGGCTACCCTCTTGCGCCAGGTGACCGCGTGATGGTCGAGACTCCGGGTGCCGGCGGGTATGGTCCCTCGGAAGCGCGTTCAGCGCAGCTGCGCGAGGACGATGCCCGCAACGGCATCCTGTGACGAAACCGCTCGTCAACCAGTCCGCAGGTGCGGCACGGCCTAGCGAACACGAAGGGTCAGACGCGGCTGGTTGGCCGCTAAGATTGCCAGCTCGGTCAACTGACGAGCCTAGAATGCGCGTGGTGGCAGAAGCGGGCATGCAGAACGAAGGAAGAGACGATGGCGCGTAAGAGCCGCGTCCGCATGGAGCAGGCCTACGATGAGATCAAGCGCCGAATCGTCACCCTCGAGCTCTTACCTGGCCAACGTCTTGATGACGTTGAGCTTTCGAACGAGCTTGCGCTGAGTCGCACCCCGATTCGAGAAGCAATCTTTCTTCTCGGCTCAGAGGGGCTCATTGATGTGAAGAGCAACGCGGGCATCATCGTGCGTCCGCTTGACTTGCTCGACATAGCCCAGCTCATCGAGATGCAGTTCGTCATTGTCAAAGCCGTGTCGCGCCTGGCCGCCGAGCGCATCGATCCCAACCAGCTGCGCCAGCTAAGGAGCGCCGCCGATGAAGTCGAGGCCGCGATCAAGAATCGAGATGCACTTGCAATCACCTCGAGCAACGCGGACTTCCATAAAATCGAGGCGACTGCCGCGGGTAACAGCCGTTTACTCGCGGTCGTCCGCTCGATCGAAGATGAGCGTCAGCGTCTTGCATACTTGTGCTTCGGCGGTACTCGTCCATGGGAAGACCTTGGCGACCACTTCAGGAAGGTCGTGCGCGATCATCAGTGGTTGATTGAGGCGTACGACGCCCACGATCCAGACCGAGCCGAAAAGACTGCCGTCTCCCATGTTCTCCTTTACAGGGATCGGATTCTGCAGTACTTGGCTGCAGAAGAGCCCCGCTACACGATCACGGGTAGAGAGCTTCGGGCAATCGCTCTCACCCAAGACTTTGCAGGGGCGCCTGAAATCCGCGGCGCGGGGTGACGCGCGAGCGTTAGGCCGCCTCGACGCCGACACAGTGGTGACGGCAAACAGCGCCGCGTATTCCGCTCGGACCTGTTGCGCTTTTCCCCGGGGCACAGCTCTTCGCCGGATGACGCTGCTCGTGCTTGAAGTTCGACCATAGGTGGGATATCCTCGGCTCGTCATGTATATGTGCGGTATACGATCGCGCGCGGGTCGGTGACGGTCGACCGTCACCAGGAGGGCTTAGAGCTAGGCGACAGCAACGCCCGGCACCATCCGGCGATGACGTGCTCTCGAAGAGATGGACGGTAGAAGTGCCGCGTCTCTCCAGCCTGTCAGGACGCGACCAGCACGCCAGATCCGAATACCGACGGCCGCGGACGGGCAAGCTCAACTCGGCACTACGAGTTAACGCCTGTCACGGATGCCATCGGGCCGGCGAGTATCCCTAGTGCCCGCACAGTCGATGTCCGTATCTTTCGCGACCGGTTCGGCGTACCGAACGTATTCGCTGAGTAGTACTTACCTCGGGCGTGGTTGCTGCGCGCGCCGGCCAGGATCGCCCAAGCCCGCCACTTCACCAGCCCATGTTGAGAGCCGCCTGGTACCAGGACATACAACGCTGCGTACTCGAGTAAAAGATCATTCGGGCTGAATTGAAGTCGGAGACGTAATGAACATCATCACGACAGCCACGATCGACGCCGAGATCTACCGGGACAGCTTCGGTGTCCCCCACATATTCGGCGAAACACTCCAAGCGGCGTATTTCGGCCTCGGCTACTGCGCGGCGCAGGATCGCCCACAAACGCTCCCCCTTCATCAGCTTCTCGTGCAGGGCCGCTTGTCGGAGTACTTCGGTCAGCGATCGCTACCACTCGACGACTTTCCGCTGCTCGAGCACCTACAGGAAACGCCGTTCTTTCGAGGATATGCAGAACGAGCTATGTCGCTTGATACAACGCTCGGTATCGACCGCTGGGCCCGCTGCTTTGGGTATTGGAGGGCAGCAGTCGCGGAGTACGAGGAGCTCAGCGCACGCTCCAGACTCATAGTCGAAGCCTTCTGCGCAGGAATTAATCAGTATTACGAGCGACATGGATGGTCAGTTTTGTCAGACCCATATGAGCCGGCCACCGAGCTAGCATGGTGGACGTTCTATGAGCATACAATCTCACTGGGTTTCTTCGTTTCCAATGCGTTTGCCGTCGCCCCTTCGAAGTCGAGTAATGGATCGGCTTGGGTTGCCGGAGATCCTCACTACTGGTTCATGGATGGTCACGCCGAAGCTCACATTGTATGTAACGAGTTGGATTTGAACGGCCTATGGGATGGACATGTAAATCTCGGCTTTTGGGGCGGAACGAACCGCGCTTTCGCGTTTGGTATTACGGCGGCCGGCCTGGAAGGCGCTACCGTGTACCGCGAACGCCTGAACCCCGAGAACCGCGAAGAGTACTATGACTGGCGGGAGGCTGAGTACCGACCGCTCGAGAGAAGCGTTCACGACATTCTCGTGCGAGATGGCGAGACGGTGAGCTACGTCTCCCGACGAACGCATCACGGACCTGTTGTCGGCGAAGCCCTGGTCGAAGGTCACCCGGTCGCGTATTCTGTGCGGTCACCTATTGACGGGCATTCGGGACGGCGGCTTGACCAGTGGTTGGGGACGTGGACTAACCACTCGGTCGCGAGCTTTATTTCGTATACGGAGACCGCAGAGTATGTGCGAAGCCATCGCGTGTGCATCGATCGCGAAGGAAACATCGGCTACGTATGCAATGGGCCAGTCGCGATACGTAGCGAGGATGTCGACTGGGCGAACCCCGTTGACGGGGCCAGCTCCACGACGGAGTGGGGGGATAGGAGATGGCGGCCGAATGCTGTCGAGTACGGCCTGCCAGCCTTCATGAATCCGGACTGCGGGTTCATTCAGTCGGCAAATGACCCTCCTTGGGTGGCTACAGTACCGGGAATCACCGCGACCGAGTTCCCGACGTACGTCTTTCCAGATGGCTGGCGGAAGCTGGGAATTCGTGGAGCTCGTCATAGGCAACTGCTCACGGCGAAAGACAGCTTCTCTGCCAAGGATCTAGAGCAGATATTGATGGACATCTTTGTCCCCAAGGCATATTTTGGGATACGCGCCCTTCGTAGGATATATGAGTGCGCAGAGGAGCGCCCAGCAGAGCTCTCGGATGACGCTAAAGAATTGGATCTCCTACTCGCTTCATGGGACGGCAGAGCTCACGTCGACTCGGTGGAGATGACGATTGCTTTCTACCTGGACAGAGCGTTGCCGCGGGGATTGCCAGAGCCTGTCGTCCAGTGCACTTCTGACCCAGCGGCAGCACCCGAAATACTTGAGCCTGAGACGAGTTACGACGCGCGAACGTACGTCTGTGGGTTGGACGCCGCGGCAGGCGCGCTCAGACAAACGTATGGCACCCTGCACAAGAAGTGGGGGGAAATCCACGTCATCCGGCGTCCGGAAGGAGATTTCGGGATTCCGGGCGGCTGCAATTCACTTCGGGCTCTGGTTGGCACGTGGCGGGGGTGGTGGGATGTGCCCGATGTGGTTGATTGCGACGGTGTCGAGAGATGCAACTTTGGTAGCAGAGTTCTTCGATTGATCGAGCTGGGCCAAGACGCTGTATTGGTACGAAGCATCTCCCTGACCGGGCAGATCCCAGCCGGTGAGCACCCGGGGTCGCCCCACGTCCTTGATCAGTCGGCGTTGTACGCCCGGTTGGAACTCAAGCGGCTCCCGCTCACACGAGAAGAGATCAAAGCGAATTCTCACGATGAGGATCACGAATTCTGCAACCACCGTGCGTTCGAAGCGATATCCCTTCCTCGCCCGGCAGTCGCATGACTGATGATGTGACTGACGTCGAACAGGCTCGGAATGAGGCGGTGACCACACTGCTTCAAGTGGAGGCAGTTTCGAAGAGATACGATGCGACGCAGGCTCTGGACTGCGTGGATTTCGACGTCCGAGCGGGCGAGATACATGCGCTGCTTGGGGAGAACGGCGCAGGCAAGAGCACACTCGTCCGGATCATGAGCGGCGCTGTGCAGCCGGATGAAGGTGTATTGAGATGGTCGGGTGACGAGACAAGCCTCAACTCGCCCGGCGTTGCTCTGAAGGTCGGAATTGCCGTTGTGCATCAAGAGCTTGCGCTCATGCCGCATTTGACAGTCGCCGAGAATTTGTATCTCAATATGATTCCGACTGCCGGCGGAAGAATCGGAGAAGCGGTCGGCATCGTGAGTCGTCGGCGGCTTTACTCAAGAGCCGCGGAGTTTCTTAGGTCTATCGATTTCGAACTCGACCCCAGATCTCTCGTTGGGTCATTGAATCAGTCACAGCGCCAGCTTGTTGAGATCGCCCGGGCGCTCGCCCAGCAGGCACGGTTGATTCTCTTAGACGAGCCGACATCCTCGCTACCGCCTCACGAGCGTCAGGATCTGGCGAATCGGCTGAGGAGCCTCCGAGATCACGGGATTGGCATTGTTCTAGTCACACACTTGCTCGGTGAAGCGCACGAACTAGCCGATCGGATCACGGTGCTCCGCGATGGGCGTCGTGTTGGCACCGTAAGTAGTGATGAGATAGACATTCAGAAACTCATCGAGCTCATGACTGGCAGAAGTGAGGGGAGCATCTTTCCCGAGCACGACGGGAGGCGAAGCGACGAGAGGGTGCCACGTCTTGAGCTCCGGCATCTCGCAAGCTATCCCTCCGTTAAAGATGTCAGTTTTGCGGTCTTTGCCGGAGAGATAGTTGGGCTTGCGGGCCTAGTTGGAGCCGGCCGCACAGGCGTTCTCGAGACAATCTTCGGACGGCGGACTCGAGCTGACGGGGATATCCTAGTGGACGGTCGCCCTGTGAACTACCGTTCTCCGTTGACCGCGATCGAGGCTGGCGTCGCTTTTATACCCGAGGATCGCCAGACGGACGGTTTGTTTCCCGAGCAGTCGATACGTGCGAATGTTGTGATCGCTGCGGCGCAGGCAAAACGCGGCGCGAAAGTGACTCGGCTAGGTAGGCTTGTTGTTTCCCCGAGACTTGCACGGCAGGTCGCCGCGAAACTCATTACGGCCCTTCAGATTCGAACCCCGAGCAGTGAATTAGCTGCCCGCACGTTGTCGGGAGGAAATCAACAGAAGGTTGTGCTAGCGCGATGGCTTGCAATGGAACCTTCCATTGTTCTTGCCGACGATCCAACGAGGGGCGTCTCCATAGGTAGTAAGATTGAGATCTACCAGCTGCTTCGCGACCTGGCTCGGAGGGGAGCGGCTATCGTCGTCGTTTCATCCGAGTTCGAAGAGCTCGTCGGTATGTGTGATCGAGTCATCATTGTCGACCAAGGCGCAAACGTTGCCAAACTCGACTTGACGCGGACCACCGACTTTGGCGCAGACGACCTACTTCACCTCGTGCTTTCATCGACAACTGTACAGGCCGAGGCATCATGATGAGGCGCGAAAGCAGCCCCGGCGAGCGCGACAGCTCTGTCATGACGGCGGCGATTGCCTCCGATGAGCCGCGCTCGCATGAGGCTTCGACTCGATCCAGATTCAAGATAGCGAGGCTGTCACTGAGAGACTGGATTCGCCGCGCTGGTGTCCTCCTCCCACTGGCGTTGATCTGGATCTACCTGGCTGTAGACGTGGACGTTTTTCTGACGACATATAACCTCAACAACCTGCTTTTGCAGGGAGCCGTCATCGGGGTCCTGGCGTTCGGCACAACCTTTGCTCTCCTGACCGAGCAGATCGATCTTTCAATCGGCGCCGTTGCTGGCACATCGGCGGTCGGTGCGGCGTACGTCCTTGTGAACTATGGCTGGCCGTGGTACATGGGCGTTGTAGCTGGAGTCGGCGTGGGGTTTCTTTTTGGCGTTGCGAATGGGATTTTCAGCACAGCGTTCGGCATTCCATCGTTCATCACCACGCTGGCCACACTTGGTATCGCCTCAGGGATCAGCTACAACTTGACTGGAGGCGAGTCCCTCTACAACTTTCCGGAGAAATTCCAGGACATTGGCCAGGGCCACATCTTCGGCGTTCGCTCACCAATTGTCATTGCATTGGGCGTTCTGGTCGTTTTGCAATTCGTTCTAAAGCGCACGCGCTTTGGTATGTCGGTCTATAGCGTGGGTGACAATGCGAGCGCTGCCGGCTTAGCCGGGATTCGGACGATGCGAATAAAGGCATATGCCATGATCATCAGTGGGACGTGCGCCGGGATCGCAGGTGTCCTTCTTGCTGCGCAGTTGAACACCGCGAATCCGGGGTTCGGTGCAGCGACGCTACTTCCGGCGATCGCAGCTGTAGTTATCGGCGGGACTGCGCTCACGGGCGGCGTCGGCTCCGTCTTCGGCACTGCACTGGGGGTCTTAGTGATTGTTACGCTTCAAAACGGACTTGACCTCAAAGGCGTCAATCCTTTTTGGAAGGAGCCGGTGATCGGAGCCGTCATTCTTTCGGTCGCAGTCTTGGATCGGAGGCGCCGGTGACAGATCTGGAATCACAGGGTCAACGGGTTGAGGGATTGGCGTCGTCGATCGAGTGGCGACAAAGAGGGGGTGGTTAAGGCCTGAGGAGACCTTTGTCTAAGGCGGACGCACTACTATTAGTATCTTGGAGGAGACGCAATGAGGCCAACAAGCAGGGGAACGGCAAGCATGTTCGCAGCTGTAATTGGCATGGCGTTGATAGGCGCGATGCTCTTTGCGGGAGTCGGTCAAGGAAGCGGTGCAAGAGATCAACAGCAAATCGTCATCGGGTACGCCGGGAATTTGACACTTCCAATTCTGGCGGAAGCACAGGCGGCCGAGATCGCGGAGGCGAAGCGGCTCGGAGTGAAGCTTCTGCTAGCCCCGTCGAACGACGCGCAGACCCAGGAGGCTGCCGTCCGAAACCTGATCGCGAAGAACCCGGACGCTATTTCAATCGACCCGTGGGACTCGTACGCCATCAGCCCGATTATTAAGGAAGCAAACGCACGAAATATTCCCGTCATCACATGGATTGGAACGCCTCTGGCCGGTGGCAAGGTTGAGACGTTTATCGCCGCGGACGAGCTGAAGGGATCCATCGCGGTTTCCAAGTACATTTTCAAGCGGATGGGTGGCACGGGCGAAGTCGGATATGTTCAGGGCGACAAAGCGCATATCGCCGGCGCTGCCCGCGAGAAGGGCTTCCGTCAAGCACTGAAGCAATACCCAAACATCAAGCTGACGGGGTACGGCGTCGGAGGATGGGTTCCGGATAAGACACGCGACTTGACTTTGAACATGCTGACCGCCAACCCGAACATCAAGGCCATCCTGACGAACTACGACGGTATGTCGATTGGCGCAGCCAGCGCTGCTAAGACACTCAATAAGAAGATTCTGATTGCGGGCGTCGACGGCGAGTGCCCCATGCTCAGTGGAATCTGGAAAGGCGAGCAAACGGCCACGTTT
>Ga0209640_10002016_pt1 | contig 17602 bp, 17 predicted proteins | sample RifCSP10_1_FD_184018 | JGI IMG/M metagenome (GOLD analysis project Ga0209640, IMG submission 184018) | Soil microbial communities from Rifle, Colorado - Rifle CSP2_sed 10_1 (SPAdes) (version 2) | ecosystem: Environmental > Terrestrial > Deep subsurface > Rock core/Sediment | place: Rifle... | reverse complement strand
GGGCAGCGGAGCCGGGCTCTTCAGCCTCCCCCATTCCGATGGGGGAGGTGCGAGGCGACGCCGTCGCCGAGCGGAGAGGGCAACGACCCGTAACCCTGCACCACCCGGTTTCGCCGGCGCGAACCAGGCCGGGCCGAAACAAGAGCCTGTCTCCCGAGTTCGCCCTACCCCCAACCCCTCCCATCGGAATGGGAGGGGGAGGAAGACCCGCGTCGAGCGTCGGGTCTCTTGTCATGCTGGCAACTGGAAACTGGAAACCCCTGTGCGGACGACGGGCTCCTGAGACCTCTATGTGTCTAACTAGTCCATTCGTGTCATTCACCGATAGTGCTCGGGGCGGGAGGTCGCGAAATCCGATTATGACTTCATGATCACGGCCGACTCCCACTCGACTCCGGCTGGCGGCGACACCCGCGTGCAGTCAACCGACAGCAGCAGCTGGACCTGACCAACCGTTCGTGATCATGGAGTCGCGGGCCCTCCGAGGCCCGCGACTCGCGTCTGGACCATGCATGCAGCGACCTGGCAGACTCGCGGGCGTGAAACGCTGGTGGATCCTCGGCGGGATCGGAATCGTGGCAGTCGCGCTGCTCGCTGCGTGGTTGCTCTTGTTCCGCGACACCGCCACCCCGGCGAGCGCCTCCGATCTCGGTTTCACCGGAACCGCGGGAGACGCACCAGGCGAGCCGGGTATCTACGTGTATGACACGGCCGGATTCGAGGAAGTGGATGCGCTTGGTGGAGCCCGCCACGACTACCCGGCAGCGACGTACCTGGTGATCGAGGAGGGGCCGTGCGGTCCGGTGGTGAGGTGGCAGGCACTCGACGAGCGCTGGGACGAGTGGGAGCACTGTGGGCCCGACCTGGCGGTCAGTTCCTCGCGGGGGTACCACGAATGGTTCCAGATTCCCGACTTGGCCACCTCGATCTGCAGCAGCCAGGTCTTTCCCCGGTCCGGGGAGACCGCGTGGACGTCGGAGTGCGTCGACGAGACGACCACGTCGATCGACCACGTCACCGTCGTCGGAATGGAGACGCTTGTGATAGGCGGCCAGGAGGTAATGACTCTGCATCTCCGAATCCTGGGGACCACCGAGGGCTCGACCATCGGCGAGACGACGACAGACGTGTGGCGCCTGCCGGGCACAACACTGGTCGTGCGCAAAGTGGTAGATGACGCCAGCGCGAATGCGAGCCGCATCGGCGATATCCATTACGTCGAGCAGGTCACTCTCGAGCTCCGGTCCCTGGTTCCCACTGGATGACGCAGGAGCTCGACCCCGGGTGGCGTCCCGCGCTCGGGGTCGCCTTCGGCATCCTGGGCTTTCGGCGGCCAACAGGGTCGATTCTGATCGTCCTGAGAGCGGCGGTCGTGTTCCTGTCGGTTTCAGCCGCCGTCATGGCGGGGATCGCGGTGGTGCTCAGTGCCGGCTCCGCGGAGCCGAGGATCGGTGAGGTCACGGCCCAGCTGGTGCTCGGCGCCGCGGTGATCGCCTCGGCCTCGGTGACGGCCCTGACGGGACGCGAGTCGCCGGACCTTCGCAGTCCCGGCCACCTCGCCGTCTGGCTGTTCAGGGTGACCATGCGCCGTGTGCTCGCTTCGGCCGCCGTCGGACCGGTGGGATTCCTGCTGTCATGGATGGCAGGTGCCGGCTCGTACGTCATCTTCGGATCGGGGGCAGCCATCCTTCTCATGGCGGTGGTGGCGCCGACCGTCACGAGAATCGAGTCGTGGCAGGCCGAGGTGACCGGGACGGGGTCGGACATCGTGGTCCTCGAGGCGCTGTTGTTTCCGTACCGCTAGCAAGCGACCCATTCGCCGCGCGGACCGGGTCGATCCGACAGAGGGAGCCGAGGCTCACCCTGGGAGAGACCGCCACTCCGGCATTGTGAGGGCCTCATCGAGCAACCGGCACTGAAGAACCCGGCGGTCGCTGCCGATGGGACGGGGTGTCAGGGGTTTCCTCACGCACCCACTGGGGGCGCGGCCTTGCCGTCGCGGTCTCCGCCGGAATATCGGCGTTGGCGTTCGTCGCCCACCGCGAGGTTCCCCTGCTCGATCAGTTCGACCTCGCGGTCCATGAGACCGGTCATCTGATCGCCGCCTTCATGCCTCGGATGGTGATGTTTGTCGCCGGGTCGGCGGCTCAGGTGATGTTTCCTCTCGCAATGGCCGCGTATTTCTGGCTCCGCCGCCGGGACGCCGGGGCCTCAGGCTTCTGCCTCGCCTGGGCCGGTACCTCGGTGCGGGACGTGTCGGTCTACGCCGGCGACGCCGTCCGTCAGGCCCTTCCCCTGATCGGCGGCGGGGAACATGACTGGGCATACATCCTGGGGTCGGAGGGGTTCGACGCCCTCGCGAGCACCTCCGCCGTTGCCAGGACGATCGAGGTCGCGGGCGCGGTGCTGTGCCTGCTGGGTATCGCCGTCACGGTGGCGACACTTGTACCCCGCAGAGCTGTGGGAGCGATCCCGCAGACGGTTGTGTCGACGACCGACCCATGGGTTGCCGCGGCGTCGCTGCCGTTCAGGTACGAGGCGGAGTAACCGCTAACCGCAACCGCTAACCGCTTTCCGCTTTCCGCAGGATGTGCGCGTACCTCTTGCTGGAAACTGGAAACTGGAAACTGACACCTGGGAACTGGAAACTGGAACGGGCTGCTACGCGTCGTCCCCCGTTGGGACGTCATCCGACTCCGGTGCCCGAGACGCCGACTCCCGGCGACCCCCGGTCAGCAGCACGGTGGTGCCCACCGCGATGAGGAGCACCGGCCAGAGCCGTTCGGGCGCGACCGTCCACGCCCCGAACGCCTCGAACAGGTAGGCGATGCCGATGATCACGAAGACGGCTCCGGCCACGAGAGTCCCCGGGTGGCGGGTCATCCGTACCTCACCTCGACTCGCCCGAGGCCGACGCGGACAACCAGCTGGACGCTCCCGCCGGGACCCGCTGTGAGTTCGGGGCTGATGCCTGCCTCAATCCGGCCGAATAGGTCGACCTGGCCGATTCCGGCGTCGGCGCTGACGTTCAAAGAAGCGCCGGCTGGCAGCACGACCACCAGTTCTCCGATGCCCAGCGTCACCTCCATCGGTGTATCGGGGAGGTCCGCTTGAGTGAGGTCGACCGTCATCTTGCCGATGCCCCAGTGGTAGCCGGCGGACGCGGCTCCGATGGGACGGTGGGCTTCGTCACCGATGCCTCCTGTGATAGGCACCTCGATGAGGACATCGATCGCCGACGCGAGGACGACGAAGAATGCCAGGAAGACACCGAACGTCACGAGGCCCCCATGACGGCCCGTTCGCGCCCCGTACATCAGAGCTAGGCCAACCACAATCAACGCTCCGGGCAGGAGGACCGCCCAGGACACGTCGACGGCGTCCACGATGTCGATGAACCAGAGGATGCCGATGAAGATCAATAGGACGCCGATGACGAGGGGACCGAGGCGAGGTCTGCGCTGCGGCGCGGTATCGGTCATCGCCGCGATCCGTAGGCGAACACGCCGATGCCCAGGATTATCAGGCTCACCGGCCAGATGTACTTGCCTACCGGGAACGCCCAGTCGATGAGCATCAAGCACCCGACCGCGATCAGGATGCTTCCAACTACCACGCGCGAGGCCATCGCGTGGTCGATCGCGGACGGCGCTGCTGGGGCGGTCGATGGCCGGTCCTCACTCTCGAGCGGGATCACCACCCAGCCGATCAGGTAGAGCACGAATCCGACCCCGCCGAATGCCAGCGCCACGAATGAGAGGCGGATCAGCACGGGGTCGACCTGAATGTGCTCGGCGATGCCTCCGGCGACGCCGGCGATCATCCGCTCAGAACGGCTCCGGCGGATCCGCGTCGGGATGGGTGAACGCTGATCCATCGGCCGAAACGTATGGCGTGTGCTCGAGTGAGAGCAGGGCACTTCGGACCGATTCTCTGACGCCCTGGAGTCCCGATACCGTGCTGCGGCGATGGCCTCAGCGTTGACCCGCACCCTCGAGCCCGGCATCACGTCGAACCGGTTCATCATGGTGGTGACCCCGCTCGCGAGCGCAGTTGCCGGCCTCGGCGCCCTGCTGACAGGCGACGGTCTTCAAGAAGCGATCCCCTTCGGGCTCGGCTCAGGCGGGGTGGCGTTCATCGCATGGGCTGCGGCTCGTGAGCTGGACCCAGATCACCCCCTGTCGGCAGGAACGGCGGCGCTGATCGCGGCGCCACTAGTGGTCATCGGGTCTCCCGATCTCCTCGGTCCCGGCCTTGTCGTGCTGATTGGGCGACTGGTTGCCGGGACCACCGGCCGCCTTCCGACTCGCGCCGATGTCATCGTGCTGGTGGTGGGAGCGGGCTTGGTGGCATATCGGGATGTCGGTCCGGCGTTCGTCTCGGTGGCGACGGTCGGTGTGATCGCCGTTGCCGTGTTGGAGCCGCGGGTTCGTGGACGGATGCTGCTCGCAGCGGCCGGCATGGCGGGATCTGCTGCCGTCATTGGTTGGTTGGCGGGTCGCTCACCGACGGGACCCGCCACACCCGGGGGCGGCGCGCTCGTTCTGTTGTGGGCTGGGGGCGCGGTGGCGATGGTGTCTTTGGTCGTGCTCGGCAGGGTCGTGGCCCACGCCGACAGTGCCTCCGGGGGGTTTGTGCAGACTCGGCGGGTACGGGTTGCTCGGGCGACGGTTGCGGCCGCCGCCGTTGCACCGTGGCTGTGGGTGGGCGCGGCCGGCGTCACCCCGAGCATCGCACTGTGGGCGGCTCTCGCTGGGACCGTCGCCGGCTGGGGGGTCCGGCCGCTCTTGAACCGCCGACCCCTCAGCGTTCCGTGAGCCGTTCGTAGTCACGAACGGCGAAGGGGTCGGTCATTCCGGACACGTAGTCGATGGCGGCCGTCACCGGGTCGGCGCCGTGGTGGCGGTACGAGTCCGGAACCTCATCGGGGTGGTCGCGGTAGTGATCGACTAGATGGTGGATCACCCGGATGGCCTCGGCTCGCTGGTCGTCCACGTCGGGCCGGAGGTAGACACGGGCGAACATGAAATCGCGGAGCACATTCATCGCCTCCAGGTGTGCGTCGTCCATCGACACCTCGCCCACCAGGAGAGACTCGGTGGCAACCGCCTCGATCATCGACCCGATCCATTCGCTCCCCGGCTCACCGAAGGCTCTGATGGCCTCGGGCGGCAGGTCGCCGTATCGGATCACCCCGGCTCGCACCGCGTCGTCGACGTCGTGAGTGAGGTAGGCAATCCGGTCTGCAAAGCGGCAGACCATCCCCTCCGGGGTCGATGGGGGAGGCTCGACCTTCCACGAATGGGCTCGAATCCCATCCCGTACCTCCCACGTCAAGTTGAGCGGCTCGAGCACCTCGAAGACCCGGACGCTCTGCGCGGCGTGGTGCCACTCTCCGGTGACATAGGGTGTCAGGGCCTCCTCACCGATGTGTCCGAACGGTGAGTGGCCCACGTCGTGGCCGAGACAGATCGCCTCGGTCAGGGGCTCGTTGAGGCCGATCGTCACGGCGAGCGCCCTTCCGATTTGTGTGACCTGGAGGGTGTGGGTGAGTCGAGTGACGAAATGATCCCCGTCCGGGTTGATGAACACCTGCGTCTTGTGCTTCAGGCGTCTAAAGGCCTTCGAGTGGAGGATGCGATCCCGGTCGCGTTCGAACGCGGTACGGAACGGATCAGACTCCTCCGGAAGGGTGCGCCCGCGGGTGTTCTCCGATCGCGTCGCCGCAGGTGACAGGAGGTCTCGTTCGCGGCGCTCGGCTTCCTGACGGGTGCGGCGGATCAGCCCGCTCACACGATCCTTTCCCGAATCCGGGCGGAGAGGAAGTCGAGGGTCGATACCACGATCGCGATGGCGAGCATCTGAGCCGCCGCGTCCCGGTAGTGGAGCAAGTTGATGTTCTGCTGCAGCAGGAACCCGATCCCGCCTCCGCCCGCGAAGCCGATGATGGTGGACATGCGCACGTTGATGTCCCACCGGTACAGGGTGAACGCGATGTACGGCGGGACGATCTGCGGAACGACCGCATAGATGATGCTCTGGAGGCGGGTGGCTCCGGTGGCGGTGACCGCCTCGATCGGCCCCTGGGAGATGCTCTCTACCTGCTCCGAGTACAGCTTGGCCAATGACGCCATCGTGTGGAGTGACAGGGCAAGGGCGCCGGCGAATGGGCCGAGTCCGACCCAGACGACGAACACGATCACCATCACCAGCGGCTCGACCGATCTGATCACGTTGAACACGGTGCGTGCGATGTAGTACGCGGATATTCCGGACGGCAGCGAATGCATCCGCCGGCTGACCGTGACGCCGACCATGCCGAGCGCCGCGCCCAACAAGATTGGGCCGACAAGGGTTCCCGAAGCGTCGAATAGTCCGGCGGCGCCGTCGATGGCCACGCCGAAGATGACTCCGATTGTGACCCCACCGCCGATCCACACGAGCGACGTCAACAGGCGCAGGAACGTCGCCGGCAGACCAAGCCGGTCGGGGAACCAGCGTCGCCCGAACCGCGACGAGAGTACGACCCCGGCCATGCCGATGATTGCGCCGCCGGCGGTAGTGGTCATGGCGTTCGAGGAGGGGTTGAGTTCGTACAGCCACCGGACCGTGACCCCGATGGCAGCGGCGATGACGGCCAGTGCGGCGGAGATCGCGACGTAGCGGACAATCAGCAGTGTCCGTGGGCTGGCGCGGTCGGCGATGACATTCCCTACGCGGCTTCCGATGACGGCGACTACTGCCCCGCCGACGATGGCCGTCACGGCCGTGATGAACGTGGCGAACACGTCGCCGATGACTCTGAAGAACTCGCCGATGAACCCGAGGGGGCCGAGCCAATCGTTGAGGGTGGTTCCCACCTCGCGCAGGAGATTGCCTGCAAACCCGATGGCGAAGAACGAGGCGACTGCAACGGCGGCGACGACCAGTCGCCGCACGGTCTTCTCCCACCGTGTCGGCGGCTCTTCTTCGACCTCGGGGACCGTCACCCGGAGGGCCCAAAACCCGGCGGCCACCAGAGCGGCTACCGCCGCTGTGAGCGCGGGGATGTTCGTGGAGATATGGGATGCGACCGATGTCACCCACCGTCCGATCTGCATGCCGGCGAACAACCCGACGGGCAGCCCGACGACGAAGAGGGCGACGCTGACGAACGGAGTGCGAATTGTCCGCATCAGGTTGCGGGCCGACAGGAACGACAGCGGGATCGCGGCGATCGTGCCGAGCGTGGTCGCCACAAAGGCCAACATCACGGTTTCGACGATCTTGGACCAGGTCTGATGGGCGGTGTTGGTGAGCCGCCATGCGCCGCTGCGCTCGGTTGTTGTGAGGCGGAATTGCTGGGTCTCATCGCTGGCTCGGTCCGGGAGTCTGACCACGACATCGAACTCGCCTTGTTGGTCTGCCGTGACCAGCGCGAGGCGCAGGGCCACGCCCTCGGTCTCGGAGATGGGGATGAACGAGAGCGGCCCGGTCACTCCTGGCGGCAAGTTGTGCCCCTGGATGCGGACATCGGCACCGGGACTGGCACAGGTTGGGACCGCTTCGAGATACGGGCCCGATGTATCGGGATCAGGCGGCTTGAAGCCACCCTGGGGACACGGCGTTCTGTAGTCGAGCAGGTGGTACGTCGGCGTCTCGTCATACTCGATGAGGTTGGGTCGGGCAAGACCGCGGATGATCCGCACCAAAGACGCTCGCCGCCCGGGGTCCTTAACCTCGTCGAGAGTGACGTCCGTTCGCTGGAAGGCGAAGGCGTAGGCGACCAGGATCGCCAGGATCGACAACACCAAGACGATGAAGCGGGTGAGACCGCGAGCCTTGTGCGTCTCGGGACCGGTCATCCCACCCGCTCCGCGTCCTGGCCGTAGATCTCCTTGAACATCGCATCGTCGATTTCGGCGGGGGTCCCTTCGAACACGACCCGCCCCTCGTTGAGTGCCACGACCCGATCTGCGTAGCGATGGACCAGATCGAGGAAGTGGAGACTGCAGAGGACGCTGACGCCGTCCTTCTTGTTGATGTCCTCGAGGTACTGCATGATCCCGTGCGCCAGGACGGGATCGAGGCTCGCCACCGGCTCGTCGGCAAGGATCATCTGCGGATCCTGCATGAGCGCACGGGCGATTCCGACTCGCTGTTGCTGGCCGCCAGACAGCTCATCGGCCCGGGAGTACGCCTTGTTGGCGAGGCCCACCCGATCCAACCGTTCCAGAGCCGCTTTCACGTCCGCCGGGGGGAACCTGCCGATGAGACTGAGGGCGGGATTGATGTAGCCGAGTCTCCCCGCGAGGACGTTTGTGATCACCTTTGACCGATGGACCAGGTTGAATTGCTGAAACACCATGCCGATCCGACGGCGGATCCGGCGCATCTCCTCCTGGGGAGCGGTCGTGACGTTCAAGCCATCCCATACGATCGTGCCTGCAGTGGGTTCGATCAGGCGGTTGATACAGCGGAGCAGGGTCGACTTGCCCGAGCCGCTCAGTCCGATGATGGCGAGGAATTGCCCGGTGGGGACCTCGAACGAGACGTCGTCCAAGGCCAGGACTCCACCCTCGTAGATCTTTGTGAGGTGCTCGACCTTCAGCACGCCGCCGGTCTCCTCCCCTGTGTGAGGCCTCTTTCTAGCGGAACCGACCAAGGCGCGGGAGGGGCGGAGGCCTCACCTCGTTTGAGGCGATCTGCTCGCTTGTCTTGCTGGAGCGAGCAGCGGGTGTCAGATATCAGGTGTCAGCATCCGGCATCCGGCATCAGGCATCCGGCATCAGGCGACCTCTTGCTGGCAGCTGGCCGCTGGCCGCTGGCAGCTGGAGACTCTCTTCCGGGTGACGGGCGTCGGGTGACCTTCTTGCTGGCAGCTGGCCGCTGGCAGCTGGTAGCCGTCTTACTGGTAGCTCCTCCGAACGCGCCAGGGGGCGGGAGGTTGCCCGTCCCGCCCCCTGATCAAGGCCTGAAGGTCTAGAGATCTTCGAGGCTGTAGCCGATGGATTCCAAGATGATGCGGATCGAGTCGAACTCGGCGTCGCTGGTATCGGCGACCCCGGTCCACGAGTAGGCGTCGAACGCCGTGGCGAACCCGTCGGCGTCGTCGGTGGCGAACGCCATCATCGCGGCCACGATCTGCGCCTGCAGGTCGGCGGGGAAGCCCGGTCCGAACGACATGGTGTCGTTGGGGATCGGGTCCGACAACGCGACGATGCGGACCATCTGGATCACGTCCGGGGCTTCCTCACGGAGATTGCGACGGGCATCCCTGGGGAACTCGCCGTTGCAGTCGATCTCGCCGTCGGCGTTGAGCACGCATGAGGTCGGGTCGGTGACGTCGGCGTTAGCCGGGTTTCCGTCCCAGATCGTGTTGCGGTCCGCGTCGATGGTCGGGCTGAAGAACACGGTGCCGAAGTCGGCCTCGCCGTTGTAGATGGCGCGGACCACTTCGGTATGGCCACCGGCCTCGAGACCCTCACCGGCGGTGACGCCCGAAGAGGCGAACATGCCGGCGGGAACCACGAAACCAGACGTCGACGCCCCGTCGGGGTACGCCCACGTCCTGCCCTCCAGGTCCTCGAACGACTGGATGTCGCTGTCGCGGGGCACGATGAACTCGGTCCAGTACTCGGTGTACCCGAACCGCAACGACTTCAACTCGACGTTCACCCCGCACAGGCTGTTGGCCAGCACGTAGGCGTGCGCCGGGATGAACCCGATCGTGTTATCCGGCGAAGCACACATCGCCTCCACCGTCGCCGCATACGACGTCGGCACAGACACCTCGAAGAACAGCCCGGTGGCTTCGTTCAAGGCGGCGGCGAGCAAGTCGCCGCCCGCAATGATGTCCTCAGCCGCAACCGAAGGCACAAAGAGAACCTGAATCGGATTCTCCTCGGTACCCACGGCCGCCGGGGCCGGTGGCTCGTAGAGCACGCTCCCCGCCGGGGCCTCGAACCAGGCGTCGTAGATCGCCTGATAGGTGCCGTCGTCGATCATCTCGCCGAGCACCCGGTTGACTTCGGCCAACAACTGCGGCCGAGCCGGGTCGACGGCGAAGCCGTAGTGCTCGTCCGTGTCGATGGCCTGAACGATCGCGATACCGGCCCGGTTGGCGACCTCTTCGACCGCCGAGGGCTCGTCGCTGACCACACCGACCACCTGCCCCGCCTCGACGGCGTTGTAGGCGTCGGCGACGGCCACGAACTCGCGGATCTCGATCCCGTTGGGGGCGAGGTTCTCGGTCGCCCAGTCGGCGCCCGTCGTACCCGTCTGAACTCCCACGGTGTCACCCGCGGCGAGATCGTCGACCGAGTGGATGCCCGGATTCAGACCGGTGTTGATTGTCAGGGCCTGCTGTGAGTTGTAATAGGTGTCGCTGAAGTCCACCTGCTGTTCCCGCTCGGCGGTGATCGTTGTCGCCGAGGCGACGACGTCGAACCGGCCGGTGGCCAGCTGGGTGAAGATCGTGTCGAAATCGGTGTCGACCCATTCCACGGTCAGCCCGAGGCGATTCGCGATCTCATTGATGAGATCGGCGTCGAATCCGATCACGTTCCCCGCCTCGTCGAAGTCCTCGAACGGCGGGTAGGGAACGTCGGATCCAACGAGGAGCACCCCTGGTGTCTGTGTCAGGGCGGCAGCTTCCGTCGTGGATGATGAGGTGGCCGCGGTGGTGGTACCCCCGTCGTCGTCGCCGCACGCCGCGGCTACGAGGGCCAACACCAAGACCAACCACAACAACCTGCGTGCACGCATGGTCCCTTACTCCTAGGTTGGCGTAGGTGGGCACGGTCACCCGTGCCTCATGCGGAGGCTATCACCCACCTGGTAGCCACGCCCAGATGGCCCGGGAGTGGATTCTCGATGAGCGACTTCTCAGAGCAGTCGACCAGGATTCGGGTTGGACTCACTGCGGTGGTTCTCACCGTCACCGATGAGCGCCCGCGGGTGCTCACGATCGGGGTTCCCCCCGCTCTGCCGTCGACGACTCTTGACGCCGCAGTCGACCGGACTCTCGAGCGGTCGCTCCGGCGGGGCGTCGCGGCCAGCACTGGCCTGGACCTGGGATACGTCGAGCAGCTCTACACCCTTGGGGATCGTGGGCGTGGTCCCGGGTCCCGCACCCGGCTGGTGTCGGTGGCCTATCTCGCGCTGACCCGGGAGGCGCCGACCAGCGGCGAGTGGCACGATCTCTACGAGTTCCTGCCCTGGGAGGATTTCCGGGGCGGTCGTCCTGCGGTTCTGGACGACGTGATCATCCCGATTCTGGAGACGTGGGTTGCGGCCGCGTCCGCGGACGAACGGGCGAGACGGCGGGAGAGAGCCGCCATCGTCTTCGGAGTGGGGGGCAGCCAGTGGGACGTCGAACGATCGTTGGAGAGGTACGAACTCCTCTACGAGATCGGCTGGGTCCCGGAGGCCGCAACAGTGGGGGCGGATCCGCCGACCAGGGGGGAAGCCATGGCTTTCGATCACCGCCGGATCGCGGCTCAGGCACTGGGGAGGCTGCGGGGGAAGTTGGGATACCGGCCGGTCGTGTTCGAGTTGCTACCGCCCCATTTCACTCTGCGGCAACTACAGCGGGTGGTCGAGGCGCTGTGGGGCGGAACGGTGCATACCCAAAACTTCCGCCGACTCGTGGAGCGGGGCGGGCTGGTGGAAGGCACGGGATCGTTCGACACTACGACCGGTGGACGGCCCGCCGAGCTGTATCGGTTTCGCCGAGAGGTGATGCTCGAGCGCCCCGCGCCCGGAGTGGGCAACCCGGGGATGAGGACAGCCGGCTGAGGCCGGGCGACGCCCGGCAGCCACCGGCTGCCAGCTACCAGCTACCAGCAAGAGTGGCGCCGGGATCGGTTACCCGCTATCCGCTGCCCGCACGGCAGCGACGCCCGGCGCCCGACACCCGCAAGACCGCAACAGAGTTTCCAGTTTCCAGTTGCCAGCAAGAACCGCTGCCCGCAAGAGGGCTGCCGGATGCCGGATGCCGGATCCTGACACCCGACATCTGATGGCTGAAACCTCCTGGTCTGGTGTCTGGTGTCTGGTGTCTGGTGTCGGGCGTCTCTCGAACGTCGAACGTCGTTCGCTCTTTACCGTTGCCTGTTGCCGGTCACAGGGAATTTCGGATCTAGTCGGCGCGTTAGACTGAGTGATATGCTCACAATGAGCATAAGGAGCCAGGCGCCATGATCACCGAGGTGATCCCCCTCGAATCACTGTCCCGTCGAGCTCGCGAGACGCTGGATCGGCGCTATCGACCGATGTCCAAAGTCGTTCCCGAGGTCGAATGGGACGTTGTCGCCCCGTACGTCGCCGCCATCGATCTGCTCAAGGCGCAGCGCAACGCGGTCGTGATCGCCCACAACTACCAAGCGCCTGAGATCTACCACGGCGTGGCGGACCTGGTCGGTGACTCGCTCGCCATGGCCTACATGGCGGCCGGCACCGAGGCGGATGTCATCGTCGTGGCTGGGGTCCACTTCATGGCCGAGACGGCGAAGCTGATCAATCCGGACAAGACGGTGCTGATCCCGGACCTCCAGGCGGGGTGTTCGCTCGCCGAATCGATCACCGGTGAAGACGTCCGACTTCTTCGAGAGCGTTATCCCGGCATCCCGGTCGTCACCTATGTCAATACATCGGCCGAGGTCAAGGCGGAGTCGGACATCTGCTGCACGTCGTCGAACGCCGTCGAGGTCGTCGAGTCGCTCGGGGTACCGCGAGTGATCTTCCTGCCCGACGAGTACCTCGGCCAGTACGTCGCCGACAACTCCGAGGTCGAGGTCATTCTGTGGCGGGGCCACTGCATGGTTCACGAGCGATTCACTGCCGACGAGATCAGGCGTTTTCGGGCAGCCTACGACGGGGACATCCAGGTTCTCGCGCATCCCGAATGCCCCCCGGAGGTGCTGGCCGAAGCCGACTTCGTCGGGTCCACATCGGGAATGGTGCAGCGTGTCGAACAGCAGCGGCCACCGCGGGTGCTGATGGTCACCGAGTGCTCGATGGCTTCGAATGTCGCAGTGAGCTTCCCAGACGTCGAGTTCGTCCGTCCGTGCCAGATGTGCCCGTACATGGGAACGATCACTCTCCCCAAGATCTACGAGTCGCTGCGCGATCTCAAACACAAGGTCTCCGTGCCCCCCGACACTGCGGGCCGGGCCCGCAGGGCTGTCGAGCGGATGCTGGAGGTCGGCCGGGGGAAGGGCGGATGACGTTCGACCAAGTCCTCGGCGCCGACTGTGTCGTCGTGGGCACCGGCGTGGCGGGGCTGACAACGGCTCTCTCCATGCCGTCGTTGGACGTCGTTCTCGTCACCAAGACCGAGTTGGGAGGCGGATCGACCTGGTGGGCTCAGGGCGGCATCGCGGTCCCCGTCTCGCCTGAGGACTCGCCGGCTCAGCATGCAGCCGACACGATCGCAGTCGGTGCCGGCCTCAACGACCCGATAGCGGTTGGTGCACTCGCCGGCAACGCGGTCGAAGGCATCGCTCACTTGCGCGAGCGAGGTGCTCGGTTCGACACCGAGCCAGACGGCGACCTCCTACTCGGACGCGAGGCGGGGCACTCGGTCCGCCGGATCGTCCACACCGACGGGGACGCCACAGGAGCCGAGGTGAGCCGGGCTCTGGTAGAGGCGACGCGTCGGGCATTGCACGTGCGCCTGCTGGAGCGGTTCTTCGTGACCGACCTCGTGGTCGAAGCGGGAATCGTCGTCGGTGTCACTGCACGTGGACCGAGCGGGGAGCGGCTGTTGATCCGGTCGGCATCTGTGGTGCTCGCCACCGGCGGACTGGGCCGTGTGTACGTCAACACCACCAACCCGTCGGAAGTGACCGGTGATGGGCTGGCTATGGCCCGGCGCGCAGGCGCCGCGGTGGCCGACGTCGAATTCGTCCAGTTCCATCCGACGGCTTTGGCGTCGGGGCGCGACCCGATGCCGCTTCTCACCGAAGCACTGAGGGGAGAGGGAGCCGTACTCGTTGACGACGAGGGTGTCAGGTTCATGATCGCCGAACATCGAGACGCCGAGTTGGCACCGCGCGACATCGTCGCTCGGGCGGTGTGGCGTCGCCTGATGGCAGGTCGCAAGGTGTTCCTCGATGCCATCGACGCGGTGGGCGACAGATTTCCGGATCGGTTCCCCACGGTCTTCAAGGAGTGCATGGATGAGGGGATCGATCCGCGGCGTGCGTTGATCCCGGCGGAGCCGGCCGCCCACTATCACATGGGTGGGATCGCGGTCGACCTCGCCGGCCGATCGTCCCTCCGCGGCCTGTGGTCGGTAGGCGAGGCGAGTCGATCCGGCGTGCACGGCGCGAATCGTCTTGCCAGCAACTCACTACTCGAGGGCCTCGTGTTCGGTGAGGCGGTGGCCGCGGACATCGTCTCACTCGCAGTGAAGGCGCCGGTGTCGGTAGACGCACCCGACCCGGGAGCGGAGCCCGAAGTGGATCCGGTCGCGATCGCAAACCTGCGACGGGTGATGTGGGAGAAGGTCGGTGTGGTGCGCGACCGGGAGGGCCTCGTTGCAGCAAGGCAGGAGATCGACCGACTCCTCGGGTCAGTCCCGCAGGAGCCCTCCGAAGGCCGCAACATGCTCGAGGCGTCCTCGCTCATCGCCACCAGCGCCCTCGCCCGGACGGAGTCGCGCGGCGCCCATCATCGCTCCGACTTCCCGGATCGCGATCCTGCCTGGGATCACAGCCTCGTCTACACATGACCTTGGACGCTCCTTCGGAGACCGTCTGGCGTGGGGTGCTCGAACGGGCTCTCGTCGAAGATCTGGGCGACGCCGGCGACATCACCACCGATGCGATCGTCCCTCGTGACGCGAGGGCGGCAGGGCGGATCGTCGCACGCGAGTCGGGGGTGGTTGCCGGCCTCGTCATCGCCACGGCCACGTTTGGTCTGCTGGACGAGAGGGTCGCGGTCGACTACGCAGTCTCCGACGGCGACCGTGTCGCCGCGCAGACCACTCTGGCGACCGTGTCCGGCCCCGCCCGGGCGATCCTCACCGGCGAGCGTGTCGCCCTGAATCTGCTCGGCCGAATGTGCGGTATCGCCACCCGCACCAGGGGAGTCGTCGACGAGGTCGCTGGGACGTCGGCGGTGATCGCCGCCACGAGAAAGACGACGCCCGGGCTGCGCGCTCTGGAGAAGTACGCCGTTCGATGTGGTGGCGGTACGACTCACCGATTCGGCCTCTTCGACGCAGTTTTGATCAAAGACAACCACCTCGTCGTTGCCGGATCGGTGACGGCGGCAGTCCGAACCGCGAGGGCTGCGGTGGGTCACTCCACCGCCATCGAGGTCGAGGTGAACGACATCGACCAACTCGACGAGGCGCTTGCCGCCGGGGCGGACGTGATCCTGCTCGACAACATGGATCTCGCAACGATGCGCCTCGCCGTCGAACGGACCGCCGGCCGTGCCGTCTTGGAGGCTTCGGGTGGGATCACTCCGCGTACCGTCGCCGCGGTGGCTGCAACCGGTGTGGACGTCATCTCGCTGGGATGGCTGACGCACAGCGCTCCAGCCCTGGATGTGGCGTTGGATTTCGAGGAAGGGCCGGCTGCGCCGGCCGCAGTTGGCTATTAGCAATTCGCTATTCGCCGGAGCGTGCCGGAGGTGGGTTCGATGCGCGGGCGGGGCTGCCCGTCTCGTGCCAATGGCCAATTGCCAATTGCTCCGGGGGTGACCACCGGCTCGGCCGGTGGTCACCCCCGGTCGGTACCATCGCCTCGTGCCCGATTACCAGGCCCTCTACCGCAAGTACCGGCCCCAGCTGTTCTCCCAGGTCGTCGGACAGGCCCACGTCACCGAGACGCTTGCACACGAGGTGCAGACCGGGAAGGTCGCTCACGCATACCTGTTTGCCGGCCCGCGGGGAACCGGAAAGACCACCACTGCGAGGATCCTGGCCAAGTCCTTGAACTGCCCCAACCGGCGGCCCGATGGCGAGCCCTGCAATCTGTGCGACTCATGCATGGGGATCACCGAGGGCTCATCTATGGACGTCATCGAGCTCGACGCCGCCTCCCACAACAAGGTTGAGGACATCAGGGAGATCAGAGTCAACGTCGGGACGGTTGCCAGCGTCGGAGGTGCTCGCCGGGTCTATATCCTCGACGAGGCGCACATGCTGTCGCGTGCCGCAGCCAATGCGCTCCTCAAGACCCTCGAGGAGCCGCCCGAGCATGCCCACTTCGTGCTGGCGACCACCGAGCCCTACAAGCTCCCCGACACGATCCGCAGCCGCACCCAACGATTCGACTTTCGGCCTATCGGCTCGGAGGCTCTCGTCGATCACATGGCGACCATCGCGAAGGCCGAAGGGATGACGCCCACGCCCGAGGGCCTCGCGTTGATCGCACGACATGCTACCGGCAGCGCACGAGACGCCCTCGGGCTGCTCGAGCAGGTCGCCGCGCTCGGGAGTGGCAAGGTCGATCCGAAGGGGGTTACGCGGGCCCTGGGGCTCGCGGGATCGGAAGCCTTCGAGCAGTTGGTCGACGCCATCGCCGACCAGGATGCCGCTGCGGTGCTGACCCTGGTTGCCCGGCTCGCCTCCGAGGGTGCGGATCTGCGCCGTTTTGCGGCCGACTCCGTGGAGCTGTTCCGCGGCCTGTTCCTCGCCCAATACGCCCCGAACCTCGATGAGATCGTCGACGAGCCGAGGGAGGTCGTCGACGAATGGCGAGCGCTCGCCAAGCGGCTTCAGCCCGCCGACGTACTCCGATGCATCGATCGGCTGGGGGAGGCACTGGTCGAGCTGCGCGAGGGCCGCGAGGAACGGCTCGTCGTCGAACTCGCCATGCTCCAGATGACCCGTCCTGAGACGGCCGCGGATGTCGCCTCGGTTGCCGCCAGGGTGGATCGCCTGGAAGACCGGATGCGCCGCGCCCCCCAGGGGCAAAGCACGTCGGTCGGCGAAGTCGAGCCGGAGCGCGCACAGCCGAGGATCGAGGAACCCAAACGACCCCCGGTCGCAAAGCAGCCTGAGGCGGTGGCGGCCGAGGGGTCGAGACCGACTGAGGCTGCCCAGCCGGCGGCACCTTCCCTGCCCCCAGCGGTTCTCGATCTCAATACGGTGGACGACAGGTGGCCTGCCGTCATCGCCAAGATCCGCGACCTAGCGGGACCTCGCCGGTTTGCATTCTTCCGCGAGGCGCGTCCCGCCGCGGTGGAGGGATCAACTCTCGTGCTCGAGCTCCCCGGCCACCTGGTGTTCCATCTCGATGCTCTTTCTGAGGACGACCGACTCAACGCCATCATCATCCGCGTGCTGTCAGAGGCGTTCGAGGGAGCTGTCGACGTTCGGTATCAGGCCGGCGAGGCAGCGGCGGCGCCAGCGCCAATTGCCGACGAACCGGTCCGGGTCCCCGACAAGGACACCCTGGAGGAGTCTGCGGGGGGTGCCATCGACCCCGCGTCCCTGGTAGTGGATCTACTCGGGGGAGAAGTGGTCGAGGGCGATTAGCAGTCGCCCGACGCCCGTCGCCCGGTCGCCCGTCGCCCGATAGGCAAGCTGCCCGCTACCGGCTACCCGCTCTTCTCCCCCTCCCATTCCGATGGGAGGGGGTTGGGGGGAGCTCTGAATCCTGTG
>Ga0209640_10002015_pt1 | contig 17604 bp, 12 predicted proteins | sample RifCSP10_1_FD_184018 | JGI IMG/M metagenome (GOLD analysis project Ga0209640, IMG submission 184018) | Soil microbial communities from Rifle, Colorado - Rifle CSP2_sed 10_1 (SPAdes) (version 2) | ecosystem: Environmental > Terrestrial > Deep subsurface > Rock core/Sediment | place: Rifle... | reverse complement strand
GGACTCGGGCTCGGGGGCCTGGCCCTCGCCCTCGCCGCGCAGAAGACGGTCGAGCACCTATTCGGCTCGATCTCGCTGGCCGTAGACCAGCCCTTCCGGGTCGGGGACTTCGTCAAGATCGAGGACTTCGTGGGGACGGTGGAGGCGATCGGCCTGCGCTCGACGCGTTTCCGCACTCTGGACCGCACGCTCATCTCGATCCCCAACGGACGGCTCTCCGACATGCGCCTCGAGTCCTACACGGCGCGTGATCGCATGCGGCTCGCCTGCACGGTGGGGCTCGTGTACGGAGCCCGTTCGGCCCAGGTTCGGGAGGTGATCGAGGGACTCGAGCGTGTCCTGCGCGCGCACCCCAGGATCTGGCCGGACGCCCTCGTGGTCCGGTTCAAGGAGCTAGCCACGTCGTCGCTGGACATCGAGGTGATGGCCTGGTTCGAGACGCCCGACTGGTCCGAGTTCCAGCGCATACGCCAGGATGTGCTGCTGCAGTTCATGGACGTCGTCGAGCGCGCGGGCACGAGCTTCGCTTTCCCCACGCGAACCGTGCACGTGGTCAGGGAGTCGTCCCCGGCGACGGGGTGAGGGCTCGAGAAAGAAGGCACAAGAACGCGGAGAGCCATCGGAGGCAGGCCTAGACGTCGACGGCGTCACTCTCCATACCATCGAAGACCCGGACCCCCACCGAAGACCGCGGGTCGGGTATGCTCCGCCCCGTGGCCACCGACGCCTGGAAACCGGCGCAGTACGAGAAGTTCCGGGAGGAGCGCCGCCAGCCGTTCCTGGACCTCATGGCTCTCGTCCGGGTCAAGCCGGGCATGCGCGTGGTCGACCTCGGATGCGGCACCGGGGAGCCCACCCGCGACCTCCATCGCCATCTGGGTGCGGCCGAGACGCTCGGGGTCGACAGCTCGGACGCGATGCTCGCCCGTTGCCGCGATTTCGCGGAGCCCGGTCTCCGCTTCGAGAAAGGTGACGTCGCCCGCTGGGAGAGCGAGGGAGGGAGGGACCTCGTCTTCTCGAACGCGACCCTCCACTGGGTGGAGGACCACGCGAGGCTCTTCGAGCGGTTCACCTCGATGCTCCTCCCCGCCGGCCAGATCGCCGTCCAGGTGCCGATGAGCTTCGACGATCCCTCGCACCGCTGCGCGGAGGAGCTGGCCGGCCAGGAGCCCTATCGCTCGGCCCTCCCCGGCTGGGTACCCCGCTGGCCGATGCTCTCGCCGGACGGCTATGCCACCCTGCTCGATCGGCTCGGCTACGCCGAGCAGAACGTCCGCGTGCAGGTCTATCCCCATCGCCTGGGATCTCGGGACGACGTGGTCGAATGGCTGCGGGGCACCCTGCTCACGGACTACGAGAAGCGTCTCCCGGCCGACCTCTTCGCGACCTTCCTCGAAGCCTTCCGCGCGCGCATCCGCGCCGACCGTCCGGACACGCGTCCCCACTTCTTCCCCTACAAGCGCCTCCTCCTCTGGGCCCGGCGGTGAGCGCGCCCTCCCCGTTCCTGGCCCGTCTCGGCCTGGACCGCCCCGAGCTCCGGGCCTGGGCGGCCTACGACTGGGCCAACTCGGCCTTCATGGCCACCGTGCTCCAGGTCTTCCCGGTCTTCTTCGTGCGCACCGCGGCAGCCGGGCTGCCCCCGGAGGTGGCGCGGGCCCGGTTCGCGTTCTTCACCTCGGCGGCGGTCATCACGGTGGGCCTCATCGGCCCCCTGCTCGGCGCCATCGCCGACCACAAGGGCAACAAGAAGGGATTCCTGGCGGCGTTCCTGGCGGTGGGTGTCGTCTCCACCGGCGCCATGTGCCTGATCGACCGCGGCGAATGGGTGTTCGCGGCGGTGCTCTTCGTGATCGGCAACATAGGCGTCACCTCGACCCTGGCCTTCTACAACTCGCTCCTTCCCGGCATCGCCACTGCGCAGGAGATCGACCGCGTCTCCACCGCGGGTTTCGCCCTCGGCTACCTGGGCGGTGGGCTGCTCCTCGGCGCCAACCTGTTCATGATCGGCAGCCCGGAGCGGTTCGGCCTCGCCGACGCGGCCTCAGCCACCCGGATCTCGTTCCTGACGGTGGCGGTCTGGTGGACGATCTTCGCAATCCCCCTCTTCCTGAAGGTGAAGGAGCCGCCGCGGCGGATCGAGGCCGGCGAGGCCGACGCGTCGACGCTGCGCGTGGCCTTCGGCCGCCTGGCCGAGACCTTCCGTGACCTCCGCACCCGGTACAAGGACGCGGGTCTCCTCCTGCTCGCGTTCCTGCTCTACAACGACGCCGTCAACACCATCATCCGGCTGGCCACGAACTTCGCCGACGAGATCGGCATCCCGACGCCCTACGCCCTCGGCGCCATCCTCATGGTGCAGTTCGTGGGTGTCCCCTTCGCGTTCCTGTTCGGGGCGCTCGCGGATCGTATCGGCGCCAAGAAGGCGGTCTTCGTCGGTCTCTTCATCTACGTGCTCATCACCATCGTCGGGTTCACCCTGCACACCACCTGGCAATTCTTCCTCCTCGCCTTCATGGTGGCCGTCGCCATGGGCGGCATCCAGGCCCTCTCCCGTTCCCTCTTCGCATCGCTCATCCCCAAGCACAAGGCCGGCGAGATGTTCGGGTTCTTCGGGGTCTTCGATCGCTTCGGCGGGGCCCTCGGGAGCATCGTCTTCGGCCTCGTGCTGTCGGCCACGGGTTCGAGCCGCCCGGCGATCCTCGCCCTCATCGTCTTCTTCGTGGTCGGCGGATTCGTCCTCGCCAAGGTCGACGTGAAGCGTGGTGTCGCCATGGCCAATGCCTCGGACGAGGCAACCCAAGCCGGATGATAGAATTGGCGGCATGCGGGTGCCCCGCTGCCGCCTGATCGCGACCGGCCTCGCCGCCTTCCTCTTTCCCGGGTGTTCGGTCAAATCCCTGGCCGTCAACTCGCTGGGCAACGCCCTGGCCGAGGGGACGTCGGCCTTCGCGACGGACGAGGACCCGGAGCTCGTTCGAGAAGCCGTGCCTTTCGCTCTCAAGACCACGGAGAGCCTCATCGAGGCCTCCCCGCGGCACCGCGGCCTCCTCTACACCGCGGCCAGCGGGTTTTGCCAGTACGCGTACGCCTTCCTCCAGCAAGACGCGGACATGGCCGAGGCGCAGGACTTGGCCCGCGCCACGCACCTCCGCGATCGCGCCCGGCGCCTCTATCTCCGGGCCCGCGACTACGGCCTGCGTGGGCTCGAGGTCGATTTTCCCGGCTTCCGGGAAGCGCTCCGTCGTGACTCGGCGACGGCGTTGCGGCCGCTGGAGAAGCAGCACGTGCGCCTTCTCTACTGGACCGCCGCCTCCTGGGCCGGAGCCATGGCCCTGGCCGTGAACGACTCGACTCTGGTCGCCGACCAGGACCTTCCCGAGGCGATGATGAAGCGGGCGCTCGAGCTGAATGAAGGCTTCGAGCTGGGCTCGATCCACGACTTCTTCATCTCCTTCGAGACCGGCCGGCGGGCCGCGGGCGGTTCGATCGAGAAGGCGAGCGAGCACTTCGCTCGCGCCCTCGCTCTCGCAGACGGCCGGCGCGCGTGGCCCTTCGTCAACTATGCGGAGAGCGTGGCGGTGGCCCGGCAGGACAAGAAGGAATTCGACCGGCTGCTCCAGGAGGCCCTGGCCGTCGATCCTGACAAAGAGAAGGGCCAACGTCTCTCGAACCTCATCGCCCAGCGGCGAGCGCGTTGGCTCATGACGCGCACCGAAGAGCTGTTCATCGAGTAGAGGCCCAAAAAGGGGACCCGATGCGCCTGAGAAGCTCCGTCCTTCGAGCCGTCCGTTCGCGACCCGCCCGACGCCTGGCCTGCGGCTGCGCGGCCATCGCGGCCCTCCTGGCGGCCGCGGGCGGTCCCCGGCCTGCGCAAGCCCAGGTGGCCCAGATCGTGCGCATGGCGACCCTCGTCCCGGACGGCTCCTCGTGGCACCAGATCCTCAAGGAGACGGCGGAAAAGTGGAAGACGTCCTCGGGCGGCCGGGTCACCGTGCGCCTCTTCCCCGGCGGCGTGGCCGGCGACGATCCGGACGTCGTGCGCAAGATGCGGCTCGGCACGCTGAACGCGGCCGTCCTCACCTCGGTGGGCGTGGCCGAGATCGACAAATCGGTCTACGCCCTCGGGGTGCCGCTCATGTACGACTCCTATGAGGAGGTGTACTACGTCCTCGAGAAGATGCGACCCCGCCTCGAGGCCAGCCTCGAAGCCAAGGGCTTCGTGGTCCTCAACTGGGCCGACGGGGGCTGGGTCCGCTTCTTCGCCCAGAAACCGGTGGCGGTTCCCGACGACCTCCGGGCGCAGAAGCTCTTCTCCTGGGCGGGTGATTCGGAAGCCGTCGAGGTCTGGCGCTCGGCCGGGTTCAACCCCGTGCCCTTGCCGTCGACGGAGCTTTCGACCGCGCTCCAGACCGGCCTCGTCAACGCGCTCGGCGCCCCTCCCCAGGTCGCGGTCATCACGCAATACTTCATGCGGGCGAAGAACATGACCGCCCTGCGCTGGCAGCTCCTGCTCGGAGCCACGCTCATCACCAAGGCCGCCTGGGAGAAGATGCCGGCGGACGTCCGGCCCGCGCTCCTCGAGGCCGCGCGCGCCGACGGCAAGCGCCTCCAGGAGGAGATCCGCAAGAGCGAGGACAAGGACATCGCCGAGATGCAGAAGCGGGGGCTCAACGTGGTGGCGGTCGACGCCAAGGCCCGGGCGCTCTGGCAGAAGACGGCGGAGGGCATCTATCCCCGCATCCGGGGCCCGATCGTGCCCGCCGACGCCTTCGACGAGGCGATGCGCTTCCGTGACGAGTACCGGAAGCAGGCGAAGGGACGCTGAGCCTGCGCCTCGCCCTGCGGCATGTCGAGCGCTCCGTCCTGCTCGCGGCCCTGGCCGCGGCCGTCGCCCTTCCCCTGTTCGACGCCATCGGCCGGCCTTGGGGCGCCTTCGTGCCGGGAGGAGCGGACTGGCTCCGGCAAGTGACGCTGTGGCTCGCGTTCGTGGGCGGCCTGGCCGCCACCAGCAAGGGCCGCCACCTCACGCTCTCCACCGCCGAGCTCTTCGGGACCGGCGCCGTGCGCCGTTTCGGCCACGTCCTCGCGGCCGCGATCTCGGCGGGCACCACCGCCGTACTGGCCTACGCGGCCTTCGCCCTGGTCCTGTCGAACCGTAGCGATCCGCGGACGCTGACCGGTGGACTGCCTCAGTGGGTGAGCGAGCTCGTCATGCCCTTGGCCCTCGGAGCGATGGCGTTGCGCTTCGCCTGGGATGCGGCCGCGGCTCCGGCCTCGGCGGAGGGCAGCCCCATCGCGGGTGCAGCCGCCCAGGGCGGTGCGGCCGGGCGACGCCGGGCGCTGGCCGCCCTGGCCATCCCCTTGGCTTTCTCCTTCGCCTGGTTCCCCGGGCTCCTCGCGGGCACCCCGCTGTCCTTCGTGGTCGTGATCCTCGCCGCCCTGGCCCTGGGCACGCCGGTCTTCGTGGCCATGGGCGCGCTCGCGCTGCTCTTCTTCTTCCGCGACGGCCTGCCCGTGACCGCGGTCTCGGCCGAGGTCTATCGCCTGATCGCGTCGCCCACCTTGCCCGCGATCCCGCTCCTGACCGCCTGCGGCTACGTGCTCGCGGAAAGCGGCGCCTCGCAGCGCCTGCTTCGCTTCTTCCGGTCGCTCCTGGGCTTCATGCCCGGCGGGCTCGCGGTGATCGTCACCGCGGTCTGCGCGCTCTTCACGACCTTCACGGGGGGCTCGGGCGTCACCATCATCGCGGTGGGCGGCCTCGTGCTGCCCATGCTGATCGAGGACGGCTATCCCGAGGACTTCGCGCTCGGCCTCGTGACCGCGGCCGGCAGCCTGGGCCTCCTCTTCCCGCCCAGCCTCCCCGTCATCCTCTACAGCGTCGTGGCCGGCACCCGGGACCAGAACGTCCCTGCGGACTCGCTCTATCTCGCGGGCCTGCTGCCCGGCCTCCTGATGGTGGGCATGGTGGCGGGATACGCGATCTTCCGCAGCCGGGCCATGCCCGTGAAGCGCCAGGCCTTCGAGGCACGCGAGGTGCTGCGCGCGGCCGGGGAGGCCAAGTGGGAGCTGGCCCTCCCCGTGTTCGTCGTGGGCCTCTTCGCTTCAGGCCGCACCTCGATGGTCGAGACCGCCGCCGCGGCCGTGGCCTATGCCGTGATCGTCCAGTGCTTCGTGACCCGGGACTTGAAGGTCACCTCGTCGCTGCCCGCCGCCCTCGCCAAGTCCTCGGTGCTGACCGGCTCCGTGCTGATCCTCCTGAGCGCGGCCATGGGCATCACGAGCTACATCGTGGACGCACAGATCCCGGACCAGCTCGTGGCCTGGGTCAGGACGCACATCCAGTCCCCGATCGTCTTCCTCCTGGCCCTGAACGTCCTGCTGGTGGTGGTCGGCTGCCTCGTGGATATCTTCTCGGCGATCGTCGTGCTGGCGCCCCTCATCGCCCCCATGGGCGCCCTCTTTGGTGTCGACCCGGTCCACCAGGGCGTGATCTTCCTGGCCAACCTCGAGCTCGGCTACCTGACGCCGCCGGTGGGCCTGAACCTCTACTTGTCCTCGTCTCGTTTCGGCCAGCCTCTGACCCGGGTGGTGCGCACGACGTTGCCGTTCCTGTTGATCATGGCAATTGCGGTCTTGTTGATCACCTATGTGCCGCAGATTTCCGTGGGGGTGGTCCGGGCTCTTGGGAAGTAGAGTTTCGTCCCACCCGGCGCGCCCCCGGCCCGCTTCGTCCTTTCAGCGCGCCGGGCGGGACGTGCTCGAATACTCGTTCAGGGCGTCGATGAACCCTCGGGCGGCGGGAGGGATCGCGTAGCGGCCTTCGAGCAGGACGCGGCGGGGTTTGACCCGCTCTCCGTAGACCTCTTCGTTGGTGTCGTCGTCACGCTTCATCACGCTGCCCTCGATCGAGATCCCCGCGAAGATGCCGCGGCTCCGGGAGTAGGCGAGGATCTCGGCCCGCATCTGCGCGTCCGTGGCCGCGGCCGCGGTGCGCCCCTTGGGCCCGGCGGCCACGGTGGCGTCGGCGCCGAGCGTGAACTTGCTCTTGAGAAGCGAGTCCATTCCCCGGGGGTTCATCACGAGCAGGACGTAGTCGGCAGCCTGCCCACCGATCTGGAAGCCGAGGCTGCCTCCGCCCACGCTCATCATGAGCGGCGCGCTCCAGCCACCGTGCCCGTCCTGCCGCCGGCAGGAGGCGGCGCCCTTGCCCCACCGCGCGCCCACGCCGAGCGCGGCCTTCTTCACGCTCGGGATCACGATCACGCACTCGGCCTTGTCCAGGAGATCCCGGGGAATCGACTCCGGCATGCCCAGGACCTCGACCAGCACCTCTCGGCAGGCCTCGAGCCGGCGCGTGCCTTTCTCTTCCGGGTCCTCCGCCCTTGCGGGCGCCACGAGAGCGAGGGCGAGGGTCACGAGGGGGGCGAACGCGGGCGTTCCCGTCATTGCTTCACCGGCACGCGCGAGAGCTCGTCGTAGAGGTAGACGGCCGAGCGCATGCACTTCACCCAGTCGCCGAGGTGCAGGCTCTCGTTCTCGGAGTGGGCGTTGCAGGCCGGGTCTTCGACCCCCATCAGCAGGCACGGCGCCCCGCCCAGCAGGCGGGCGAAGGGGCCGACGAAGCCGATCGAGCCCCCCGCGCCGATCATGGCCGTCTCCTTCTTGAAGCCCGCCTTGAGCGCACGGCGCGCCGCCTCGAACGCCGGCCCCTCGGGGTCGGTCGTCCACCACGGCGTTCCCCCGTTGACCTTGGCCGTCACCTTCGCGCCATACGGGGGCTTCGTGGTGAGCTTCTTCACGAGCAGGCGGCCGGCCTCCCGGGCGTCCATGTTCGGGACGGTGCGAAGCGAAAGCCGCGCCCGTGCCGCTTTGATGATCTGGTTCGACGAGCCCTGGATCGCGCGCGCCTCGAAGGCGATGACGGTCAGGGAGGGACGGGTCCAGAGCTTCTCGTAGACGGAGAAGCCTCTCTCTCCTGCCAGGGTCATCCCCTTCATCATCCCGGCCTCGCGCTTGAACTTGGCCTCCTCGAAGGGCAGCTTGCGGATGCGCGCAAGCTGCCGCGCGCCCGGCCGCGCGACCTTCCGATAGAGGCCGGGGACGTTCAGCTCGCCGTTCTTGCCGGTGAGGTCCGCGATGATCCGACAGAGCACCTGGACCGGGTCGGGCACGGGACCGCCGAACATCCCGCTGTGCTTGGGTTGGTCCAGGCCCTGAACCTCCACGTCGACCTGGCAGATCCCGCGCAGCTGGTAGGTGAGGGCGGGGACGCCGGTGTCGAAGTTCGCGGTGTCGGACAGGACGATGAAGTCGGCGGCCATCATGCCCTTGTACTTCTCGAGGAATCGGCCCAGGTTCTCCGACCCGATCTCCTCCTCGCCCTCGATGATGAACTTCACGTTGCAGGGAAGCTCACCCGAGGACTTGAGATAGGAGGCGACCGCGGCCACGTGGGCCATGACCCCCGCCTTGTCGTCCGCGGTGCCCCGCCCGTAGAGACGGCCGCCACGTTCGGTGGGCTCGAAGGGCGGCGACTTCCAGCGGTCGTGGCGTCCCTCGGGCTGCACGTCGTGGTGGCCGTAGAGGAGGATGGTGGGCGCGCCCTTCTTGTGGAGCCAGTCGCCGTAGACGTAGGGATGAACGTCCGGGATCTCGAGCACCTGGACGTTCTCCACCCCGGCCCCGCGGAGGGCATCGGCCACCGCGGCCGCCGATCGCCGGACATCCTCCGGCGGGTAGCCCTTGGCCGACACGCTCGGGATCCTCGACAGGTCCTTCAGGGTCGAGAGGAATTCGGGAGTGCGGGTTTCCAGGTAGCTGAGGGCCGAGGCCAGCGAGCCGCCGTTCTTGGACATGAGAGTCCCTCCGTCGGCCAGTCTAGTCCAGGTGCACGTCGGTTTGAATGAACCGGACGGACGGCCTTCGCGCCGCTCGCCCCCGTGCTAGCCCGGACTATTCATGAGGCCGTCCTGGCCTTCCTCATGAATAGTCCGAAAAGCCGTTGCGTCCAAGGGCCGCCGGCGTGTTGACCGTCCGACCGCCCCGACTTCACGCCATCGCATCCTGTCCAACGCTCCTCAGGGTCTTCAACGGCTCCTTGATGGCTCCCTGAGCGGATCATTCGCGCGGAGACGGACGGGCTCGCGAATGATCCGGACTAGGGAACTTGGGGCGAGCGGCGCGAGACGGCCATCACCGTCATGTCGTCTCGGGGACGCACGGGAGACCCGAACCGGAGCACGTCCTCGATCAGGCCTTCGATGAGGGGCCGGTCCTCCGTCCCCCGATGGGTCTCGAGCCAGGAGAGCACGCGCTCCTCCCCGTATTCCTCGTCCCGCGCGTTCGCGGCCTCGGTCAGACCGTCGGTGTAGAGCAGGACCCGGTCGCCGGGCTCGATCTCGGCGAAGAACGCGTCGAACGGCGTGTCGGCCACGATTCCGAGGGCCATGGCGGTGGGGGCCAGCCGCTCGCTCGTCCCGTCGCGGCGGAGGACGAACGGCGGGTTGTGGCCGGCGTTGACGTACTGGAGCGCTCCCGTAGCGAGGTCGAGCTCGGAGTAGAAGAAGGTCACCAGCCGGTTCGACGGGATGTTGTCACAGAGATGGACGTTCAGCTTCGCCACGAGGCAGGCGCCGCGGAGCCCTGCCGTGATCAACGTGCGGAGGCTGCCCTGGAGGAGGGCCATGAGCAGCGCCGCCGGCATCCCCTTGCCGGCCACGTCGCCGATGACCACGGCGACGCGGCCCTCGCCGAGGTCGATCAGGTCGAAGTAGTCCCCGCCCACGGTGTTGGCCGGCCGCATCACCGTCTCCACGCGGAAGCCGTCGGAGGCGAAAGGCGCGAAAGGGAGGAGGCCGAACTGGATCTGGCGAGCGATCTCGAGGTCGCCCTTGAGGCTCAGCTTGTCGCGAAGCTCGAGCACGAGGAGGAAGCCCAGGAAAGAGGCGGCGAGGAGCAGCCAGCCGTCGAACGAGAAGATGGGGGGGAACGTCCAGGCGCCGACGCCCCGCCCGGCGAGATAGCGGAGCCATCCCACCGCCACGACCGGGACCGACACCGCGAAGAGCACGCGTCGCCAGGGCGCCAGCCGGTGAGCCACCGCCAGGAAGACCCTCCAGGCCGAGAGGGGGTAGCGCTCGAACCACGGCCGACTCTTGAGGTCGCCCAGGACGACCTCCCGCGTGAAGAAGCGGACGGTCTCATGGGTTTCCTCGCCCAGGAGCTCCTGCAACCCCTTGCCGGTGACGTCGCGGGTGAAGAGGTCCTGGAACTCGCGCCACGCCCTCTCCCGCGAGGCGCGCTGGGCCGCGTCCCACGTGGTGCGGGCGCTCTCGCCGAAACGTGCCGCGAACTCCTCGAAGCGCTCGCGGGCATCGGTATGGGCCGCCTTGGCCATGATCCCGCCTAAGGCTGTGCGAGGGCGGCGGTGACGGCCTTCTCGTTCAGGACCTGGAGCCGGGCGCGGATGTCCTCGGGCAAGGCCAGGAACCCGTCCCGGAGCGCCTGACGCATGGCCTGCCCCTCTTCCGGCGCGACGGCCGCGCCGGCCCGAACCCGCGACAGCCAAGCGGCGAGGCGCGCCCGCTCCTTCTCCTTGAGCGGCTTGTAGACCTGGGCGTAGATCTGCCCCATCTCCTGGCTCTCCACGCTGCTCAACGCGCGCAGGCCGCGGCTGACCACCCGGATGCTCGCCTGGGGCAGGTCGTCCGTCGGCTCCCCCGCGGCCAGCCGGCTCTCGACGATGGCCTCGACCGACGCCCGCGACAGCTCCGGAGCCTCCGGGGCCACCGCGTCCGCCGCCGCGCGGATCTTCGCCGCCGCCGTACCTGCCATCCGTACATGTGATACGAGCGCGTCGGTCGCGGTGTTCAATGCCGGTGCGTTCGCCGCGGGTCCCCAGGCCAGGAGCGCACACTCGTTCCAGCCGTCGCGCCACACCGCGGCCGTCCCCCGCATCTCCTGCCCGTCGGCCGACCAGGTCACGGCCGCCTTGCGAGCCGGCGTTCCCGAGACGCTGGCGTCGCTGCGGCCTTCCTCCTGGAGGCCAGGCGTCAACAGCCGCCAGTCGGCCAGCGCCCGGTCGAGGGCGGCATCGAGAGACGGCGCTCCGCGGGGCCTTCGCTGTGTGGAGAGCCGCGCGAATGCGGACAAGGCGGGTTGGGCCAGCCGCAGCCTGGCCTCGGGAGCATGGAAGAGCGGGTTGTCCGGCCGCAGGAGGATCCACCCCGGGGGCGCCTCCACGCGCAGGCCGAGCGCCTCTTCCGCGAAGGCCCGGTCCGGCAAGGCATACCTTCGGATCTCCGCCTCCGCGCGCTGCCGGTCGCGGGCGGGTTGGCTGAGCTTCCACCAGAGCAAGGCGCCGCCCAGCACCGCGGCCAGGAGCACGAGCGGCACCACGATGCGCCAGGGCGACGGACGCGGGCGCCTCGCCGTGCGGACGGGGCCGGCGGCCGGCCGGGGCCGCACCGCCGGCTGCTTCGCCGTCCGCTCGAGCACCTTGCCGGCCTCGGCGGACGCGGCGGCCTCGGGGGCGGGCGCGGGCGACGGCCTCGGCGCGACCGTCACCGTCTCCTCGATCACGAGCTCGGTGCGGACGCCACCGGTCTCCAGGACCTGGCTCAAAGGCCGCCAGTCGCTCTCGCCCTCGCGCCAGACCAGGGTGTCGGGCCCGATGCGGCCCTCGGCCTGCCACGCGCGGAGCGCCTCGAGATCGGCGGGGCCGTATTCCTTCCCGTCGGGCATGCGAACCGTGTAGGAGTGGGCCATCTCAGGAGATCCAGACGATGTCGTAGCGCAGCACCTTCACCGCCGTGCGGGCCGGAACGAGGGTCTGCTCTTCGAACCGGGCGGGGTCCACCGCCTCCATCCCGGCCAGTTGTTGCCGAAGCTCGGCGACCTCGGCCCGGAGCGCCTCGACCCTGGCCTCGGCGTTGTTTTCCATGCGGTTCTTCGTGAGCACCGTGCCCGCCCCGCTGATCGTCCGCTTGCGCCCCACGAACAAGCCGATGTTCTGGAGCACCGCGGAGCCGATCGCGGTCCACTTCTCGGTCCTGCGCCCGGAGAGGTCCTGCTCCCCCGCGGCCAGGTCGCGCTCTTTCTTCGCGAGCTTGTCCTTGAGCTTCGCCGTCGCCGCCCCTCCGCCCGCCGACTGGAGCCGTGCCGCGAGCGCGGACCGATCCTCCCCCGGCTGGGACTGCGCCTTCGTGACGGGATCCAGGTAGGCGCTGACGGCCAGCTTGTCGGGCAACCGTTCCTTCAGCACTTTCTCGATCCCCTTGGCGCCCGCCCCGGCCAGGTAGTCCGGCAGGTCCGAATACCGAAGCCCCGCGGGCGCCTTGGTGGTCAGGGCCGCCTCGTCGACCTCCACCGGGTCGGCTTCGAGGACCTCGGCGGGCGTACCCCCTGCCATCGGATAGCCGCGCACCGCGATCAACTCGGAGGTCCCTTTGTAGCGCACCGCGTACTTCACGAGCAGGAAGGGATCGGCCAGCTCGGCCGCGTACTTCGAGAGGTAGTAGTGCTTGAAGGGCGGGGGCAGCACGGGCGGACCCGTCGCAGTCGCCGGGGCGGCCCGTGACGTGGGCGGGGCCCCCGCGGCCACGCGGCCGCGCATGAGCCGGGAGATCTCGTCCCGCGTGATGGGGCCGCGCAGATAGGACATCGCCCACCGCGAGTGAACGAGGCACGGGCCGGGGCGATGAACGTCGTGGAGGAGGAAGACGCGTTTCCGGGTCGCGTCGAGCAGCCGATCGACCTCCCCGGCGTCGAGGCCCGAGGTGGTGAGGCCCTCGCGCAGGCGAGCGCGGTCCTGCTCGGTCTGGAGCGTTCCCACGAGCCACGTGCCCATGTTGGCCAGGCCCTTGTAGTCCAGATCCACGGGGTTCTGCGTGGCGAGCATCACACCGACGCCCTGGGCGCGGGCCTGCTTCAGGAGGGTGAGGAGGGGTCGCTTCGTGGGCGGGTTCGCCGGATGCGGCGGGAAGTACCCGAAGATCTCGTCCATGTAGACGAGGGCGCGCAGCTCGCTCGTGCCGGTCTGGCGCCGCATCCAGGTCTTCACCTTGTCGAGCAGGAGCGCCGTCACGAAGAGGCGCTCGTCGTCGGACAGGTGGGCCGTGGAGACGATCGAGAGACGGGGACGCCCGTCCTTCGCGCGGAGCATGGCCGCCACGTCGAGGGCCTCGCCCTCGCGCCACGCCTCGAAAGACGGAGCCGCGAGCAGGTTGTTGAGGGCCATCATGAGGCCCTGGCGCTCCTTGCGGGGGAATACCGTCTCGAGCGGCAGCGCTCCCACCTTGTCGAAGGGCGGGTCGGCCACCGCGGCGATCAGGGTCTCGAGGCTCAGGCCCTTGCCGGCCTTCCAGGAGGCCTCGATCAGGGTGCTGAGGAAGATCGACTCGCGTGACTGGAAGGGGTCGGCGTCGATCTTCAGGAGGCCGAGGAGGCCCGCCACGATCCCCGCGATCTCGTCGCGGAGGTCCTCGGCCGCCTCGGCGAAAGCCACGGTGGGAGCTTCGAGCGACTGCAGGACGTTCAGGGGGACGCCGGTCTTCGAGCCGGGCGTGAAGATGACCGCCTCGTGCGATCGCTTCAAGGCCGCGATGTCCTGGCCCGCGAGGCCCCAGTCGGCCAGGCCCTTCGTCCAGGCCTTGGCTGCCTCCGAGGCCGCGGCCTTCAGGCCCAGGCCGTCTCGGCGCGCGGCTTCCGGGTCGATCCACGGCTCGAATGAGGCGGGAGCCAGATCGTCGAACAGAAGCAGGAGGTTTCCCAGATCCCCCTTGGGATCGATGGCGAGGACGGGGACGCCCTGGCGCAGCACCTCCTCGATGAGGGCGATCGCGAGACCGGTCTTGCCGGACCCGGTCATGCCCACGATCAGGCCGTGGGTCAGAAGGTCGGCCGGATCCAGCTCCAGCCGCGCTCCCAGCTCCTTGGCGCCCGGCTTCAGCTCCTTGCCGAGGTACAACCCCTGGCTCATCCTTGGCACTCCGGGAAAGGGCTTTCGGGTGTCGAGTATAGTCCTTCTGCTCCCGCCCGAACGCACGAAACCCCGGGGACCAGCGGCCCCGGGGTCGTCCTGCCTACGGACCCGGTCAGTCTTCGAGGCTGATCTTCCTGGCCAGCACGCTGGCGTCCGCCCTCTGTGTGCCTTCGACCTCGACCTTGTTCCCCACCTTCAGGCTCGAGAACGCGATGGGATCGCCGCGCCGCGTGACACGGGTGCTGCCGTCGGTGACGACGGTCCGTCCCGCGACCTGGAGGGTCGTTCCGCTGACCGACTGGATGGCGCCGACGAACCTCACTTCGGTCTCGTTCTGCGGCGGGAGGTCGTCCTCCACGGTGATGGACTTGGCCAGGACGCTGCCGTCCGGCTGGGCTTGTCCCTCGACCTCGACGATGTGCCCGACCCTGAGGTCGCCGAAGGCGATGGTCTGGCCGCTCCGGCGAATCCGCGTGCCGCCGTCCGCGACGACCGTCCGGCCCGCCACCTGGAGGGAGGAGCCGCTGATCGAGTCGATGCGGCCTCGCAGCGCCACCTCGTTCTCGGGGCTCGGGGACGGTGAGGGGCCGGGCGAGGGACTCGCCGACGGCGAAGGGCTGGGCGTGGGGCTCGCGGACGGGCGGACGGACGCCAGCGACCCGGACACGCTGATGTGCACGGTCATGGTCTGCCCAGCGCCGAGGCCGGAGAGATCGAGCCGGGCGTCGATGCCGGGACCTTCGAAACGCAAGGTGACCTGGCCCACGGGAACGCCCTGGAGGAGGAAGTGACCGGCGTCGTCGGTGCTGGTGACGAGGCCGGTGCCAACGGCGCTCACCTTGAGCGCGGCCACGGGTCCGGCTGCGGCCGGCGTCTCGACCGTTCCTTCGATCGACGCACTGGCGGCCGGTACGGCGTCCGGACCGGTGGCCGAGCTGCCCCCTCCGCACGCGGCGGCCAGGAGGCCCACCGCCAAGACGGGAACGAACGTCATCAATGGCTTCATCACGGCTCCTTCTCGTTCGGCGACTCAGGTCCCGGGGCCGCCCGGTTTCGCCCGAGCCCCCGCGGCCTCATTGAGCAAAGCCGCTGCCAGGCCGATCGGTGCGTTTGGATGCCCTCCCTGGCCGCTTTCGTCTCGAATGGAGATGCCCGGCGAGACGGGAGAGACAAGACGCGAGACCCGCGGCTATAGTCATGACGGCGATGCCGCCCACCGATTCGCTGCCGCCCGACCCCCGCCGCCATCGCCTTCCCTGGCAGCTCATCTACTACGCCCTGGCCGTCTTCAACGTCCTCACCGTGCTCCTGTCCCTCTATCTCAACTACCGCGTCACCGACCTCTACGTGCAGGCGGTGGCGAGCAACGCGGATTCCGCCCAGCTGCTCGCGGACTTCACCGCCATCGAGCAGCTGGCGGCCGAGGTCAACGCCGCGGGCAACGACGTCTTCGCGTCCGGCGACCCGCAGGCGGAATCCCGGCGCAAGAAGGCCGCCATGCTCGCCCTCGGCGAGCGCCTCGACGCCCTGGGGAAGGACCTCGGGGCGAGCGCGCCCGGCGCGGAGAGGCCGCTGCTCCTGGCGGGACTCGACGCCGTCGAGAGGAGCTCGGCCGCGGCGGCGGCGGAGGCGGACCAGGTCCTGGAGCGCTTCCTCGGCGATCGTGACGCCGCCGCGCATCACATGGCGGCGATGGACCGGGAGTACGCCCGGCTCCTCCGAGAGCTGCGTGACCTCCGCCTTCGCATCGGCCACGCCCGGTCGCCACGGCCCATTCGGACCCCGGAGGCCGAAGCGGCATCGTCGAGCCTCAAGGAGCCGCGCTGGCAGCGCTTCGAGCGTCAGACCGCGCGGGTCGCGTTCATGCAGCGCGGAGAGTTCTTGATCGCGAGCGCCATCGTCCTCATGGTCGCGGGCGCCGTGCTCTACGGACGGAGCCTCTCCCGGCAGATGGAGGTCGACGCCGCCGAGCGAGCCCGTTACGTGGCCGAGCTGTCCGAGGCCCGCGCCACCCTGGAAAGGCGCGTCGAAGATCGGACGCGGGCCCTCGAAAAAGCTCAGGAAGAGCGTCGCCGCGAAGAGCGGATGGCGGCCATGGGGGCGCTCGTGGCCGGCGTCGCCCACGAGGTCAGGAACCCGCTCTTCGGGATCTCGGGCACGGTCGAAGCGTTCGAGCGACGGGTCGGCGACGACAGCTACGAGAAGTACTTCACGGTCCTCAAGCGGGACGTGGCGCGGCTACGCGCCCTGATGCGCGACCTGCTCGACTACGGCAAGCCCGCGCAGCTCGAACGGGCGGCCGTGGCCCTGGGCTCGATACTGGACGACGCGATCAGGGTCTGCGAGCCGCTGGCGAGGGACTTGCATGTCGAGAAGCGTGTGCCGGCGGGGCTTCCGGACGTGTTCGTCGATCGCCAGCGAATGACCCAGGTCTTCCAGAACCTCATCCAGAACGCCCTCCAGCACTCCCCCGCGTCCGGCTCGGTCTCGGTCGAAGCGGGCCGGGATGGTGCCCTCGTCTGGGCATCCGTGCGCGACGCGGGAGCCGGCTTCGACCCCGAGACCCTTCCCCGTCTCTTCGAGCCGTTCTTCACCCGTCGCGAGGGCGGGACCGGGCTCGGCCTCTCGATCGCGCAACGGATCGTGGAGCTGCACGGAGGGACGATCGCGGCGGAGAACCACGCGGAAGGCGGAGCGGTAGTCCGAGTGAGCCTTCCCGCCGTCGCCGAGGACGGGCCGTGAGCCGCAAGAGGGTCCTCGTCGTCGACGACGACGCCAGCGGACGTTTCGGGCTCCGCGACTTCCTCGAGCAGGAGGGCCACGAGGTGGTGGAGGCCGCGACCTGCGAGGCGGCGGTAACCGCCTTCCGGGCCTCGCCGCCGGACGCGGCGATCCTCGACTATTCGCTGCCCGACGGCAATGCGCTCGACCTCATGCCCCGTCTGCGGGCCGTGGACGCGGTGGTCCCGTTCATCGTGCTCACCGGCCACGCCTCGATCGACCTGGCGGTCCAGGCCATCAAGGACGGGGCGGAGCAGTTCCTCACCAAGCCGGTGGAGCTTCGGGCGCTGGCCGTGATCCTCGAGCGGCTCTTCGAGAACCAGCGGAACCGCCGAAGGCAGATCGTCGGCAAGTCACGCGAGGCCCGGCGCGCGGTCGACCCCTTCCGGGGCACGAGCCCCGCGATCCGCCGCCTCGCTTCCGAGGCAGAGCGCGTGCTCGCCACCGATAGCCCGGTGCTGATCCAGGGGGAGACGGGCGCCGGGAAGGGGATCCTGGCGGCCTGGCTGCATCGCAAGGGGCCCCGCGCGGACGAGGCCTTCGTGGACCTCAACTGCGCCAGCCTCTCGAAGGACCTCCTCGAGTCCGAGCTCTTCGGCCACGAGAAAGGCGCCTTCACCGGCGCGGCCGCCGCCAAGCCGGGCCTCCTGGAAGTGACCCACGGGGGCACGCTCTTTCTGGACGAGATCGGCGACATGGATCCCTCCGTCCAGCCCAAGCTCCTGAAGGTCGTGGAGGAGAAGCGATTCCGCCGCCTGGGAGAGGTCCGTGACCGCCACGTCGACGTGCGGCTGATCGCGGCCACGCACCAGGACCTCGCGTCGCTCGTCGAGGAGAAGAAG
>Ga0209640_10002013_pt1 | contig 17608 bp, 17 predicted proteins | sample RifCSP10_1_FD_184018 | JGI IMG/M metagenome (GOLD analysis project Ga0209640, IMG submission 184018) | Soil microbial communities from Rifle, Colorado - Rifle CSP2_sed 10_1 (SPAdes) (version 2) | ecosystem: Environmental > Terrestrial > Deep subsurface > Rock core/Sediment | place: Rifle... | reverse complement strand
AAGCCGCTCGTAGAGCCAGCAGCGGGTGTGGAAGCGGCAGCCGCTCGGCGGGTTGGCCGGCGACGGGACGTCGCCGGTCAGGATCACCCGGCGGCGGCGGCGCTCGGCCTTCGGGTCGGGGATCGGCACCGCCGACAGCAGGGCGCGGGTGTACGGGTGGGCCGGCGTCTCGTAGATGTCCTTCGGCACGCCGACCTCGACCAGCTTGCCGAGGTACATGACCCCGACCCGGTCGCTGATGTGGCGCACCACCGACAGGTCGTGCGCGATGAACAGGTAGGTGAGCCCGAACTTCTCACGCAGCTCGACCAGCAGGTTCAGGACCTGGGCCTGGATCGAGACGTCGAGGGCGCTGATCGGCTCATCGCAGACGATGAACTCGGGCTCGACCGCCAGCGCCCGGGCCACGCCGATGCGCTGTCGCTGCCCGCCGCTGAACTCGTGCGGGTAGCGGTTGGTGTACAGCGGGTTGAGCCCGACCAGCGCCAGCAGCTCGCGGACGCGGTCGATCCGCGTCTTCTTGCTGCCCAGGTGGTGCGTCTCGAGCGGCTCCCCGATGATCGAGCCGACGGTCATGCGCGGGTTGAGGCTGCTGTACGGGTCCTGGAAGATGATCTGCATCCGGCGACGCATCTTGCGCAGCTCGTTGCGCGAGAGGTCCATCAGGTCGCGGCCATCGAAGCGGACCGTCCCGTCGGTCGGGTTGCGCAGGCGGATCACCGCGCGGCCGGTCGTGCTCTTGCCGCAGCCGGACTCGCCGACCAGGCCGAAGGTCTCACCCTTGCGGATCTCGAAGGTGATGTCGTCCACGGCACGGACGCGGCCAGACTCGGTCTGGAAGACGCCGGTCAGGATCGGGAAGTGCACCTTGAGGTGATCGACCTCGATCAGGTTCGGCGCCGGGGTCGGCGAGGACATCGGCTCGGGGGCAGCGGTCACTTGATCCAGCCTCCTGGCTCGGTCCCGAAGCAGCGGGCAAGATGGCCCTCGCCCTCGCGCGGGCTGAGGTCGGGCTCCTCGACCCGGCAGCGATCGTGCACGTACTTGCAGCGCGGCGAGAAGCGGCACTCGGCGCCCGGGTTGATGAGGTCCGGCGGCAGCCCCTCGATGGTGCGCAGCCGCGCGCCCTTCACCTCGTCGAGGCGCGGCAGCGAGTCGAGCAGGCCCCAGGCGTAGGGCATCTTGGGCTGCTCGAAGATGTCGTCGACCTTGCCAGTCTCCACGATCCGGCCGGCGTACATCACGTTGATGCGGTTGCACATGCCGGCCGCGATGCCGAGGTCGTGGGTGATCAGGATCACCGCCGTGCGGAACTCCTCCGACAGCGAACGGATCAGCTCAAGGATCTGGGCCTGGATGGTGACGTCGAGAGCGGTGGTCGGCTCGTCCGCGAGCAGCAGCATCGGGTCGCAGGCGAGCGCGATGGCGATCATCACGCGCTGTCGCATGCCGCCGCTGAACTGGTGCGGGTAGTCCCCCATGCGCTCCTTGGCGCGGGGGATGCCGACCTTGCCCAGCAGGTCGGCGGCGCGGTCGTCGGACGCCTTGCGCGAGAGGCCGAGATGCAGGCGGGCTGACTCCGCGATCTGGAAGCCGATCGGCAGGGTCGGGTTGAGGCTGGTCATCGGGTCCTGGAAGATGAAGCCGATCTTGCGGCCGCGGAGAAGGCGCATCTCCTCGTTCGACAGCTTCAGGATGTCGATCCCATCGAAGACGATCTCGCCGTTGACGATCTGCCCCGGCGGACTGGCGATCAACCGGGTGATGGACAGTGCAGTGACCGTCTTGCCGCAGCCGGACTCGCCCACCAGGCCCAGCGTCTCACCGTAGTCAAGATCGAAGCTGACGTCGTCGACCGCGTGCACCACGCCGTCGCGGGTGAAGAAGTGGGTCGACAGATTGCGCACCTCGAGCAGTCGACGCGCGTGGCGCGTGTCGTCGGCCAGGCGCTCGGCGAGGAGGCGGCCCTCCTCGGTCTCGATGGTGACCGCGTCGGGCAGCTCGGTAACGGTCGGGCTGCCGGCCTGACCCCGATCGTCGGAGACGGTCAAGTTACTGCTTGCCCTTGAGCTTGGGGTCGAGCGCGTCGCGCAGCCCATCGCCCAGGAAGGTGAAGCTGAGCAGCGCCAGGGCGATGATGATGGCCGGGAAGATGACGAGGTGCGGGTCGCCGCGCAGGTACTGCTGTCCGTCCGCCACCATCTTCCCCCAGCTCGCACGCGGCGGCTGGGCGCCGATCCCCAGGTAGGCGAGCGTCGCCTCCGCCAGGATGGCGCCCGGGATGCCCAGCGTGACGGCCACGATCATCGGCCCCAGCGCGTTCGGCAGCAGGTGGCGCGTGATGATCCTGAAGTCGCTGACGCCGATCGCGCGCGCGGCCTCCACGAATTCGGTCTCCTTGAGGCTGAGCAGCTGTCCGCGCACGAGGCGCGCCATGCCGACCCAGCTCACGATCCCGATGGCGATGAACACCATCAGCACCCCATCCAGTGCGCCGCCGATCGGGGTATCGCGGAAGGTGACGCTCAGCAGGATGATGAAGAGCAGGTCGGGGAAGGCGTACATGACGTCGGTGAAGCGCATCAGGAAGGAGTCGACGCGGCCGCCGTACCAGGCCGCCGCGGCACCGATCGGGAGGCCGATGAGCAGGACCACCGCCTGGACCACGAGCGCCACGGTCATGCTGATCTGGGCACCGTCCAGCAGCCGGCTGAGAACGTCGCGGCCGAGGTCGTCGGTGCCGAACAGGAACTGGCCCTGGAACGGCCCGATCGGTCGGTTGCCGTTCTCGACCAGCTCGACCAGGTGCTGCTCCTGGTAGGGATAGGGGGCGACGAGCGGGCCGAAGAAGAGGAGGAAGAAGAGGAAGACGACGATCACGCCACCGACCACCGCCAGGCGGTTGCGGATCAGGCGTCGCCAGGCATCCCCCCACAGGCTGGCGGCGCGGGCGCGGGCGGCGGCGGGCTGCTCGAGGGCGCCGGTCCGGTTGGCCATCGGTTGGGTCGCCTCCTAGCTGTAGCGGATGCGCGGGTCGATGTACGCGTACAGCACGTCGACCACCAGGTTCAGCACGGCGATGACCGTAGCGTAGAGCATGGTCATGGCCATGATCACGCCGTAGTCACGCTGGCCGATGCTGATCACGTAGTAGCGACCGATGCCCGGCACGCTGAAGATCGTCTCGATGATGAACGAGCCCGTGATCAGGAAGGCGAGGACCGGGCCCAGAATGGTGACAACCGGGATGAGCGCGTTGCGGATCATGTGGATGACCACGATCGTGCGCTCCCTGAGCCCCTTGCTCTGCGCCGTCCGGATGTAGTCCTTGCGCGTCACCTCCAGCATGCTGGCCCGGGTGAAGCGCGAGATCTGGGCGATCGGGAAGAGCGAGAGGGCCAGGGTCGGAAGGACCATGGCGCTCGGGTTCGACCAGCCCTCCCAGCCATGCGTCGGGAACCAGCGCAAGGTGACGCTGAAGAAGACGAGCAGCAGGATGGCGGCCACGAAGCTGGGCGTGGCGATGCCGATCACCGAGATGAAGGTCGCCAGGTAGTCGGGAATCCGGTTGTGGCGTAACGCGCCGATCACGCCCAGCGGGATGCCGACCACGACGGAGAGCAGGAACGCCATCACCCCGAGGTGGACGGTGGTGCCGATCCCGTCGGCGACGATGTCGTTCACGTCGCGCCCCTGCCGGTACGACGGGCCAAGGTCGCCGACGACCAGGTTGCCGACCCAGGTCAGGTACTGCACGTGGATCGGGTCATCGAGGCCGAACCTTGCCTTGAGGAATTCAACGGTTGCCGGCGGCAGCTGCTTCTCGCGGGACCAGGGGCCTCCCGGCGCGGCGTGCATCAGCGAGAAGGTGATGATCGACACCACGAAGAGGACGGGGATGATCCACAACACTCGACGGACGATGTACCCGAGCACAGCCGGTACTCCTTCGATGAGAGGCGATCAGCGTGTCCGACGGCCCAGGGCATCAAGAACGCATCTGGATGCCCTGGGCCGTCGGGCGGGCCGGCTGACCGGTCCGCCCGACGCTCTGTGCGTTCGCTCCTGGCGAACCCGTCAGGTCAGTGATCGGCGATGCTCGTCCACGCGTAGAAGAGCTCGCCGGCGCTGCTGTCCTGTGAGGTCAGCACCAGGTTCTGGACCCACGGCTTCACCAGCGTGAAGCGTGCACCGAAGAGCTGGGGGATGAGCGGCGCATCCGCCATCACCATCTCCTGGGCCTGGTTGTAGAGCGGTACCTGCTCCTCGAGGGTCGCCTTGGTGGCGGCCTCCGCCAGCAGGGCGTCAACGGCAGGGTTGCAGTAACCCATGTTGTTGTTCCCGCTGGTGCAGCTGATCAGGTCCGTCGTGAAGTTGTTCGGGTGCGGGTAGTCCGCGCCCCAACCCAGGCGGAAGATGTCGAACGGATCCTCGGTCAGGCGATCGAGGTACGCCCCGAAGTCGCCCATCGTGGTGATCCGCACCTCGATGCCGAAGACCGTGCGCCAGTTCTCCTGCATGAAGACGGCCAGGTCCTCGTTGCTGCCGGCGATGTTCACGCCGAGCTCGAGGTCCAGTTCGGCCGCGGTCAAGCCGAGGTCGGCAAGGGCCGCGTCGAAGTCGGTCTTGGCCTGGACGGCGTCATGCGGGATGAACTGATCTTCCTGGTGACCGGGCATGCCCGGCGGGACGAGGCTGTAGGCGACGGTCCCGATCCCATTGAAGATGGTCTGGAGCATGAGGTCCTTGTCAAGCGCCTCGTTAAAGGCCTTGCGCAGGAGCGTGCTCTTGGTGAACGGTCCGTCGACGTTCTTCAGGTCGAAGCCGAAGTAGGCGATCGACAGGACGTCGCCCTCGCGGATCTCTCCACTCAGCTCCGGATCGTCCTTGACCCGGTTGACCTCTGCCCTCGGCACCCCGGTGATGTCGATCTCGTCGGCCTCGTAGGCCGCCAGGCTGGCAGTCGGGTCGTTGATCATCGCCAACTCGATGCGGTCGATGGTGACCGGCTCGCCCTTCCAGTTCGGATTCGGGACGAGCACGATGTTCGACTGGTGCCGCCACTCCTCGATCATCATCGGACCGGAGGCGACGTAGGTGTCGCCCTCGGTGTAGACGAAGTCAGGCTTCTGCGGCGCGGAGAACCAGCCGCCACCGATGTAGATGAACCACGAGGTCGCATCCACGAGTTCGACGACGAAGGTGCTGTCGTCGGGCGCCGACACGCCGAGCTGATCGAGGTCGGCATCGGTCATGGTGGCGGGATCGAGGGCCTGGATCTCACTCCAGCCCACGACCGGCGCCAGCGAATAGCTGTAGCCGGCCGCGATGCGCGGGTCGGCCAGCCGCTTGTAGGCGGTCACGAAGTCGGCAGCGACGATGTCCTCACCGTTGCTGTACTGGTAGTCGCCCAGGTGATAGGTGATCGTCTTCGCATCCGCGGAGACGTCCCACGAGTCCGCGAGACCGGGAACGATCTCGAGGTCCGCGCTGTAGTAGACCAGCGGGTGGGTGATCGAGCGCAGCACCTGGATCGAGATGCTGTCGGTCGCCTGGGCCGGGTCAAGGTACGGAGGCTCCTGGCTCATGTTGACCCGGAGGACCTGTTCCGCCTCGGGAGCCTGACTCTCTCCCACCGGCTGGCTGCCAGAGGGGCCGGCGCTCTGGCCGGGCGACGTGCATGCCGCCAGGACGAGACCAAGGGCCACGAGGCCGCCGGTGATCTTCTTGAGATACATAGACTGCTTCCTTTCGCCTGTTGTGGCGTCAGTTGAGCGAGCCGCGATGTGCGGCTGATCGGGCCGACCGCCATGAGCTCGAGCCATCGATGCTCGCGGTGACCGTCGCGTCACGACCGTCGTTGCGATCTTCGCGGATGCGTCCTCCTCTCCTCCTTCGCCATGCGTCCCTTCCCATCGGCGGGATGCGCACCTGCGAGCCGTGCCGCCCGGGAGGGTTCTGGGCAAGCCCAGCGACCGCCCACGCGGGCAAAGCGCGGCAATCATCATCCGCGGCGCAGCGCTGCGTCAAGGATGCGTAACCGTCACTCTACCTACTCGCCCGCCGCATGGCGGGTTCACGCAGGTTACTGGAGCGACGGCGCGAACGGTCCAAGCCTGACGCGCGGCACCTCGTCGGGCGCGGTCATAACCGTCGGCCCGCTCACCAGGCGGGCTGGCGGCGGCCCGGTCCGGGCGCTGAGCCACCATGGCATCTCCCACTCGGGCTCGTCTGCCGGCAGGACCTGGTAGCTCGTCAGATTGCGCTCCTGGATCGCCGTCGGCCGCTCCGCGTCGGGGGCGACGGCGACCGCGAAGACCATCACCGTCATCACCGTGGCGGCGGGCACCAGCCGCATCCAGCGCCAGGCGGAGCCACCGCGGGAGACGCCGGGGGCGTCCGATGAGAGGGCCCGCGAGCGAACCGCCTCCCAGGTTCGGGCCGGCGGGGTGGCGTCCCCGACCCGCGCCTCCAGCGCGCGGCGCAGCTGGATCACCAGCGCCCGGTCGAGCCCCACCTCCTCGCGGCAGGCGCCGCACGATTGGAGGTGGCGCAGGTGCGGCTCCGAGCGCGTGTCGAGCTCCTCGCCGAAGCGGAAGCGCTCAAGCAGCTCGCGGCTGACCCTACGGCAGCTCATGGCCAGCCAGCGGTGAGGATGCGGGGATCGGCGCCTGGCGCTCGACGGGGAGTCGGGAGCGGAGCGCCTTGAGCGCGTAGTGGAGGCGCGACTTCATCGTCCCGACGCGGCAGTCGGCGATCTCGGCTGCCTGCGCCAGTGAGTAGCCGTGCAGGTAGTAGAGGATGATGGCGGTCTGCTGCTTGGGCGGGAGGCTGTCGATCCCGCGCTGCAGCACCTCCATGATCTCGCGCGACTCGACCACCTTCTCCGGGCGCAGCGTCAGGTCGGCGACGAGGTTGCTGATGAGGGCGGTCAGCGGCTCGGTGACGGCGCGCCGCCGCGCGATGCGGGTGTAGCACAGGTTCGTCGTTACGCGCTGCAGCCAGGGCAGCGGCGAGATGTCACGTCGCAGCCGGTGCCGCACGCGGTAGGCCTTGACGAAGCAGTCCTGCAGGATCTCCTCGGCCAGGAACGGATCCCGGGTGATCGCCAGCGCCGTGGCATACACCGGCCGCTTGAACGTGTTGAAGAACTCTTCGAACGCATCGAAATCCCCCGACTGCATGCGCTCGACGAGATCGTCCCGATGGTTCGTGGTCAAGGGCACCCCCGGTGACGAGCGCCGATCGCCCTCAATACTACCCCCCGCGCCGATGCAGGGTTCACGCGGCGCCGGGTTGCTTGCCGTCGAAGGTGTGCCGCAGGTCGGGGCGGCGCGCCGCGGCGGCCTCGTCGAGACGCCCCACCGGCGTGGTCGACGGCGCGCGGCGCAGCGCGTCCGGATCCGCCGCGGCCTGGTCGGCGATGCCCTGCATCACCTCCACGAAGGCGTCGAGTGTCTCGAGCGTCTCGGTCTCGGTCGGCTCGATCATAAGCGCCTCTTCGACGATCAGCGGGAAGTAGATGGTCGGCGGATGGATGCGGTGGTCGAGGATCGCCTTGGCGATGTCGAGCGTGGTCACGCCGTGCTCGCGCTTCTGGCGGCGGCCGGAGAAGACGACCTCGTGCTTGCAGATGCGGTCGTACGGCAGGTCGTAGGCGCCGGCCAGTCGCACGCGCAGGTAGTTGGCCGCCAGCACCGCGTCGTCGCTGACCTCGCGCAGCCCCGAGCCGCCGTTGCTGCGGATGTAGGTATAGGCGCGCACGAACATGCCGAAATTGCCCGTGAAGGCACGCACCTTGCCGATGCTGGTAGGCCGTGCCGCCGGGTCCTCGAGGGCGAAGCCCGCTCCCGGCGTCGAGCGACCGGCCCAGGCGTTACGGCGCACCTCGTCGGGGTCGCCGGCCACCAGCATCGGCATCGGCGCCGGCAGGAAGGGCGCCAGTCGAGCGCTGACACCGACCGGCCCGGCCCCCGGCCCACCGCCGCCATGCGGCGTCGAGAAGGTCTTGTGCAGGTTGAAGTGCATCACGTCAAAGCCGGCCTCGCCGGGGCGGAAGCGGCCGAGGATGGCGTTCAGGTTGGCACCGTCCATGTAGGCGATGGCGCCCGCCTCGTGGACCGCGGCCACCACCTGGTCGATCTGGTCCTCGAAGATGCCGAGGGTCGAGGGGTTGGTGATCATGAGGGCGGCGGTGTCCGGCCCGAGCGCGCCGCGCAGCGCCTCGAGGTCGATCCCACCACGCGCGTTGGACGGGATCGTCACCGCGGTGTAGCCGACCATGCTGGCGGTGGCCGGGTTGGTGCCGTGCGCGCTGTCGGGCACCAGCACGCGGGTGCGCTGCTCGCCCTCGCCGCGGGAGCGATGGTAGGCACGCGTCATGAGCATGCCGGTGAGCTCGCCATGGGCGCCGGCCGCGGGCTGCAGGCTCACCGCGGCGAGCCCGCTGATCTCCCGCAGCAGCTCGGACAGGAGCCACTCCAGCTCGAGGCTGCCCTGCGCCAGCGCGTCGGGGTCGAGCGGGTGTGAATCGGCCAGGCCGGGGAGGCGCGCTGCCCACTCGTTGACCTTGGGGTTGTACTTCATCGTGCACGAACCGAGCGGGTAGAAGCCCAGGTCGATGGCATGGTTCAGGTGGCTGAGCCGATTGAAGTGTCGCAGCAGGTCGAGCTCGCTGACCTCCGGCAGGCGGAGCGCGGCCGTACGACGGGCCGCGGCGGGCAGGGCCGGCTGGCCGGATGCGGCGGCGGCAGCAGCAGCGGATGCAGCCGGGAAGCGGACCGCGCGGCGGCCGGGCCGCGAGGCGTCGAAGATCAGTGGCTCGACGATCGTCAGCTCCGCCCCACCGTCGGGGGACTGGAAGGCGGCCGCGCGCCCCGACGCGTCCCCGGCCGTGGGTCGCTCGAGGACGCTCACCGGCTCCGCTCCAGGGCCGTGACGAGGGCGTCGATGTCGTCGTCGCGGGTCAGCTCGGTGGCGGCCAGGAGCAGCGTGTCGGCGAGCTCGGGGTACTCGCGCTCGAGGAGCAAGCCGGCCACGATCCCCTGCTCCGCCAGCGCTGCGTGGCGCCGCGCCGCCTCGGGAATCCGGATGGCGACCTCCGCGAAGTACGGCGCGGAGAAGCGCAGCACCCCGAGCCCGGCCGCCTCGATCGCGGCCGCCACGTGGCGCGCCTGCGCCACCGACAGCTCGGCGACCTCGCGCAGCCCCTCCGGACCGACCGCCGTCAGGTAGGCCGTGGCGGCCAGTGCGCAGAGCGCCTGGTTGGTGCAGATGTTGCTGGCTGCCTTCTCGCGGCGGATGTGCTGCTCGCGCGCCTGGAGCGTGAGCACGTAGCCCTTGCGCCCCTCGCCGTCACGCGTGGCGCCCACCAGGCGCCCCGGCATCTGGCGCACCGACTCCATGCGGGCGGCCATCAGCCCGACATACGGCCCGCCGTACGACGGAGGGATGCCCAGCGGTTGCCCCTCGGCGGCGACGATATCGGCTCCGTAGGCGCCCGGCGCCTCGAGCAGCGCCAGGGACGTCGGCTCGACCACCGCCACCAGCTGCGCGCCGACGGCATGTGCCGCGGTCGCGAGGTCGGCCATCGGCTCGATCCCGCCGAAGATGTTCGGCTGCTGGGCGACGAGACAGGCGAATCCCTCGTCGACGATCTGCGCCACCGCCTCGAGCGGGGTCAGGCCCGTGCCACCCTGGGCCAGGTCGGCGGGGACCTCGACGAGCTCGATGCCCGGCCCGGCGCAATAGGTCGTCAGGACGCGGCGTACCTGCGGGTTGACCGCGGTCGAGACGGCCACCCTGCCCCGCCGGGTGAGGCGGCAGGCCATCAGGGCGGCCTCGGCCGTGGCGGTCGCCCCGTCGTAGTGCGAGGCGCTGGCCACCTCCATCCCGGTCAGCTCGCAGATGAGCGACTGGAACTCGTAGATGCTCTGCAGCGTGCCCTGGCTGACCTCCGGCTGGTACGGGGTGTACGAGGTTGAGAACTCGCTGCGCCCGATCACCTCGCTGACCACCGACGGCACCAGGTGGCGATACACGCCGGCGCCCAGGAACGAGATGGCCGGGATGCGGTTGCGGCCCGCCAGGCGGGCAAGCTCGGCCCGCACCTCCTGCTCGCTCAGCGGCGGCGGGAGCTCGAAGCGGCTGGCCCGCACCGCCTCCGGGATGTCGGCGAAGAGGTCATCGACCGATGCGACCCCGATCGCCGCGAGCATCCGCTCGCGATCGGCGCTGGTGTGCGGCGAGTAGGCCATCAGCCGGCGGTGAGCTCCGTGTAGGCCGCCGCGTCGAGCAGGCGCTCGAGATCGGCCTCGTCGCCGATGCGGACCTTCGCGATCCAGCCGGCGCCGAACGGGTCGCCGTTGAGCAGCTCCGGGCTCGAGCGCAGCGCCTCGTTGACCTCGGTCACGGCGCCGGAGATCGGCGCGAACAGGTCGCTGACCGCCTTGACGCTCTCGACGACGCCGAATGCGCCGAACTGGGTCAGCTGCGCCCCGACCTCGGGCAGCTCGACGTAGACGATGTCGCCCAGCTCATCGGCCGCGAAGCTGGTGATGCCGATGGTGGCCGCGGATCCATCGACGCGGACCCACTCGTGCTCAGCCGAGTAGCGAAGGTCGTCCGGAACCATGAGCGCGATCGACTCCTTGGCGCGAGGCCGGTGACGAGGGGTCAGGCGGCGTCCGGCTTCGGGCGCCGATAGAAGGGCAACTTTACCTGCTCGGCGGGGTGCGGGCGGTCGCGGACGACGACCTCCACCTCGCCGCCCACGACAGCGGCGGCGGCCGGCACGAAAGCCATCGCGATCCGCTGGCCGAGCGTCGGCGACAGTGTGCCGCTGGTCACCACCCCGGCCTCGGCGCCTTCGGCCAGCACCGGGTAGCCGTGCCGTGCGATGGCGTCGTCGCGCATCACCAGCCCGACCAGGCGACGGCGCGGCCCGGTCTGCTGCACTGCGGCGAGGGCGGCGCGACCGATGAACTCGCCCTTCTCCAGCTTCACGACCCGACCCAGGTTCGCCTCGTACGGGTTGACGGTTCGGTCGAGCTCGTTGCCGTACAGCGGCATCCCCGCCTCCAGCCGCAGTGTGTCACGGCTCCCCAGGCCGCAGGGCTCGAGGCCGAGGTCGCGGCCGCTCGCCGTCAGCGCGTCCCACAGGCGGGTCGCGCGTCGCGCATCGCAGAACAGCTCGAAGCCGTCCTCGCCGGTGTAGCCGGTCCGCGCCACCAGGCAGTCGATGCCCGCCACGTCGCCGCGCGTGGAGCGATAGTTGCCGAGCGCGGCGAGGTCGACGTCGGTCAGCCGGGCGAGCAGCTCGGGGCTGCGCGGCCCCTGCGGGGCGATCAGCGCCGTGCCGTCCGAGCGATCCTCGACGGCCGCGTCGAAGTCACCGTGCGCCTGCAGCGAGGCGAGGTGCGCGGTCACCGCCTCGCGGTTGGCGGCGTTGCAGACGACGAGGTAGCCGCCCTCGACGCGGTACACGATCAGGTCATCGATGATCCCGCCGTCGGGGGTGCACAGCATCGAGTACTGCGCCTGTCCCGGATCCAGCGCCCCCGGGTCGCTGACCAGCGCGTAGCGCAGGAAGGCGAGCGCCTCCGGCCCGCGGACCTGCAGCTCACCCATGTGGCTCAGGTCGAAGAGGCCCACGCCGCCGCGGACGGTGCGGTGCTCATCGATGATCGAGCGGTACTGCACCGGCATCTCATAGCCGGCGTACGCCACCATCCGCGCGCCGAGCGCCGCGTGGCGGTCGTGCAGGGGTGTGCGCCGCAGGGCCGGCGGCGCCTCGGTCACGGGGTCGCCCCGCCGGCCGCCGCCGCCACCGGATCACCGCGCGCCGCGAGCAGCTCCGCCGCGCGGAGCACGACGGCACGCTCGGTCGCGTGGGTCATCAGCTCCAGCGCCTCCTCGATCTGGAACCAGCGCACCTCGTCGAACTCGTGGTCATGCTCCTCGACCGCGCCTCCGACAGGCCGCATCAGGAAGAAGTGGACGGTCTTGTGGAAGCGCGTCCGGCCGCGCACGAAGAAGTAGGTGATCGCGCTGATCGGCTCCTCGATCTCGACCTCGAGGCCGGTCTCCTCGCGGGTCTCGCGGATCGCGGTCTCGTCCAGCGTCTCGCCGGCGTCGGGGGTGCCCTTTGGCAGCGCCCACAGCCGTGGCTCGCGACGGTGGACGAGGACGATCTGGGCCCGGCCCGCCTCGGTCCGATGGACGACCCCGCCAGCCGACGTGGCGCGAGCGGTGCGCAGCCCGGGCACGGGCGGGCCTACCCGCGTCGAGCGCGGGGCAGCCCGAGCGACTGGAGGGCGCGGCGCGGGCCGACGCGGCCGACGCGGCCTACCGACGGGAAGCGGAAGCGGCTGGTCTGCGACCGAAGGGCCCCCAGCGTCGGCGCCTGGCCGCGGGCCGCGCGGGGCACGTGATAGGTGACCGTCGAGGTGTCGAGGCCGAGACGGAGCCGACGCCCGGAGGTGCGCCGCGCACGGAATGCGATCGCCGGGTGGGACACGAAGCGGGCCGTCAGACTCACGCGCATGGCTGGCATTGTACGCGGGGTCGCGGGGCGCGCAAGCCGTCTGCCGATCCCCGGCCGAGCTACGACAGCAGCTCGCGGTAGAGCGCTACCACCTCCCGGATGCGGCTCGCGGCGCTGAACCGAGTGGCGCCGCCGAGCGCCGCGGCCGCCAGTGCGGCACGTCGCGCGGGGTCGTGCCCGAGGTCGCCGAGGGCAGCTGCAAGGCGCGCCGCACGCTCGGCGACCGGCTCGGCAGGGACCACCACGCCGTCGACGCCGTCCCGCACCGAGTCGGCCACCCCCGGCCCGTCGATCGCGACCACCGGCAGCCCGCCCGCCAGGGCCTCGGCCAGCACCAGGCCCTGCGTCTCCGTCCGCGATGCGCTGGCGAACAGGTCGGCACCCTTGAGCAGGGCCAGCGCCTCGACGCGCGGCAGCTGGCCGGTGAGATGGACCCGTCCCTCGAGGTCAGGGGCAGACGCGCGTGCCTGAAGCGCGCCCTGCGACGGCCCGCCACCGATCAGCAGCAGCCGCAACGCCGGGAGCGTGGGGACGACGGCCGCGACCGCCTCCAGCAACAGGCCGACGCTCTTCTCCGGCGCCAGGCGCCCCAGGGCGGCCACGACCGTCGAGGACGCGGGCCAGCCCGCGTGGGGCCGCGGATCGACGGCTGCCAGGGCGCGGATGGCGGCCACCTCGATGCCGGTGGGGATGACGCGCACGATCGGGCGGCTCCGCGCTCCCAGTCGCTCCCCGATCTGCGCGGCCAGCTCGCTGCCGGGGCAGACGATCGCGGCGCAGCCGAGCCAGTAGCGGTGCAGGTAGGCGGCCAGCAGCGAACCGCCGGGGGCGGCCAGCGGTCCGAGGTAGTGGCGGTAGTCCCCAAAGCGGGTGTGGTGGGTGAACACCAGCGGGGCACCGGCGCGCCGGGCAACGCGGCGCGCCATGACGCCCGACACGAACGGCGACTGCGCGTGCACCACCTCGGGCACAAAGGCGGTAGCCGCCCGCAGCGCGCCGGACGGGAACGGCCGCGGCACCCGATAGTCGGCCGGCGCGGGCCGAGGCAGCTGCAGCGACGGCAGCCACACCGTGCGGGGATCGGGCCCCGCCGCGCCGGCGCTGCCGGGTTGCCGGCCGCCTCGCGGCGACGGGACGACCAGCAGCACGTCATGGCCGGCGGCGGCCAGGCCGCGGGCCAGCGCCTCGGTCGAGACCGTCACGCCGGAGAGATACGGCAGGTACGACTCCCCGAAGATCGCGATCCGCAGCGACCGCTCGCTCACGGGGCCCTCCGACCGGCGGGGAAGGGATGGTGGGCGATACTGGATTCGAACCAGTGACCCCACGGATGTGAACCGTGTGCTCTAACCACTGAGCCAATCGCCCACGCGGGGGACCGCAGTATACCGACGCCGCCGGCAGCCACTCAATCGCCGAGGCCGGCCAGGCGGGCGTCCAGCTCGGCGGTGGTCAGGCCGTCGATCGACAGCAGCTTGATGCGCCCTCGCTCCCCAGCCAGCAGGAGCAGGGCCGATGGCGGGACGCGCAGCGCGGACGCCACGAGCCGCAGCGCCGCCCGGTTCGCCTCACCCTCGGCTGGTGGCCGACGCACGCGGACAGCCAGCACCCCCTCGCGGTAGGGGCCCACGCCCTCCCGCGCGGCACGCGGTGTGACCCGAATCGTGAGCGTGGCGATAGCGGCGCCTACAGCCGCACGATGACCCGCAGCAGGACGCCCAGCAGGAGCATCGCGATGAGCGGCGCCCAGTCGAGCCCGCCGGTCGGCGGGATGAGGCGACGGATCGGCGCCAGGATCGGCTCGGTCGCCTGGTAGATGAACGCAATCAGGCCGCCGCCCCCCGTCGGCGCCACCCAGCTGACCACCACGCGGGCGAGGACGAGCAGCATCAGGACGCTGATCAGCAGCTGCAGGAAGTTGATGAAGACGACCGGCATCGTGCACGGAGGATAGCGCGCCGAACGGTGCGGCTCAGCCCGGGCGCGGCCCGAACAGGGCCGTTCCGATGCGCACCAGGGTCGCCCCCTCGGCCACCGCCGCCTCTGCGTCGGCGGTCATCCCCATCGACAGCTCGGGCATCCGCCGCCCGACGAGCTGCTCAAGGGCGTCGCGCAGCTCGCGCAGCGCGGCGAAGACCGCGCGGGCCGCCTCCGCCCGCGCCCCGGCCGGCGCAATCGTCATGAGGCCCGCAACCCGAATGGCCGAAACGCGATCGAGGGCATCCGCCAGCTCACCGCGGCGCGTCGACTCGTCGCGGGCCCAGGCCATCTCGAAGCCGCCCTTGGTCGCCTCGGCGCTGGCGTTGACCTGGAGCAGGACGCGGGGTGCGACCCGCTCCTCGGCCGCGATCCGGTCCAGGCGCGCCAGCAGGTCGAGCGAGTCGACGGAGTGGATGGCGGCGAAGGCGCGCACGGCGGGACGCGCCTTGTTGGCCTGCAGCCGGCCGACAAGGTGCCACTCGGCCTGCGGCACGGCGACCACCTTGGCGACCGCTTCCTGGACCCGGTTCTCGCCGAAGCGCCGCAGCCCGGCGGCCAGGGCGGCGCGGACGACGGCCACGTCGAACCCCTTGGTGACGGCCACGACCTGAAAGGCGCCGGGGTCGCGTCCCGCCCGCTCGGCGGCGGACCGCAGCCGTGCCAGCAGCACCGCGTGGCGCGTCGCGATCAGCTCGGCGCTGAGCGGCGGCTCGTCGATCGGCAGCATCGGTCCCGCCGGAGATGCGAGCGCCCCGGCCCTGCGGCCGGGGCGCATCGGTCCATCCGGGTGCTACTCGCTCTTGCGACGCAGGAAGGACGGGATGTCGAGGTCGGTCTCGCCGTACGACGGGCGGTCGAGGCCGCTGCCGCGCACCGGCATCGCCTCGCGCTCGGTCGGTCTGGCCGGGGACCGCTCGCCGCTCGGCCGCTCGCTGGCGGCGAAGGGCGACGGCTGCGGCATCTGGTCCTCAAGCGTCTGCTTCTCGACCCGGTCGCGCTCGATCTCGGCCAGGATCTCGCGGCTGCGCTCGTCGAGGGTGGCCTCGATCCCGGTCGCCACCTCGGTCGAGGCGGTGACGGCACGCCCGGCGCTGCGCGGCTTGCGGGTGGCGTCGAAGCCGGTGGCGATGACGGTGACCTTCACCTCGTCGCGCATCCGGTCGTCGATGACCGTGCCGAAGATGATGTTGGCCTCAGGGTCGGCAGCCTCCTTGATCACCTCGGCCGCCTCGTTGACCTCGAACAGGCCGAGGTCGCTGCCGCCGGTGACGTTGAAGAGGATGCCGCGCGCGCCGGTGATGTTGACCTCCAGCAGCGGGCTCATGACCGCCGCGCGGGCGGCCTCCACGGCCCGGTTGTCGCCGGTGCCGATGCCGATCCCCATCATGCTCGAGCCGGCGTCGCGCATGATCGTCTTGACGTCGGCGAAGTCGAGGTTGATGAGGCCCGGCACGGTGATCAGGTCGCTGATCCCCTGCACCCCCTGGCGCAGCACGTCGTCCACCACCCGGAAGGCGTCGAGGATGCTCGTCTTCTTGTCGACAACCTCGCGCAGCCGGTCGTTGGGGATCGTGATCAGCGTGTCGCACTTGTCCTTGAGCAGCTCACTGAACTGCTCGGCCACCAGCTTGCGACGGACGCCCTCGAAGCTGAACGGCTTGGTGATGACGCCGACCGTCAGGGCGCCCAGGTCCTTGGCGATCTCGGCGATGACGTGCGCCGCACCAGACCCGGTGCCGCCGCCCATGCCGGCGGTGATGAAGATCATGTCGGCATCCTTGAGCGCCTCGTAGACCTTCTCGGAGTCTTCCTCCGCGGCGCGCTGGCCGACCGCCGGATCGGCTCCGGCGCCGAGGCCGCGGGTCAGCTTGTCGCCGATGCGGATCTTGTGCGGAGCGTCGCTCTGGAGGAGCGCCTGGGCGTCGGTGTTCACCGCGATGAACTCGACCCCCATCATCTCGGCGCGAATCATCCGGTTCACGGCATTCGAGCCGCCGCCACCGACACCGATGACCTTGATGAGTGCGAAATGCTCTGCGTCCGAACGGAGCGGCATGAGGGAATCTCCTGCGCGTTGGCTGGCTGGTGGCTAGGGGCTGACGGCTGGGCAACCCGGAGCTCGCGCGGGTTTGATCGATTCTAGCGACCCGCACCCGGCGGCGGGGCCGGATTTATCCACATCCGCTCGCCGAGTTGTCCACATCGGCCAAATCGCGGTGGAGGGGCGCCACCACGCTCCACAGCACGCCGTCGCCGGAGCGGCCCCATCAGCCGGGGAAGAGTCCCCGCAGCCAGTCGACCAAGCGTGCCAGCCCACCGCCCATCGGCGAGCTGGCGGTGAAGCTGATCGGCTCGCTGCCGATGTGGTGCGCGCCCCACAGCAGCAGCCCGATCGGCGTGCTGAAGGCCGGATTGGAGAGCTGGTCCATCAGGCCGCCGACGCCCTGTGGCGAGGCGACGCGAACCGGCATCTGGAGGACCTCGCGAGCCAGCTCCGCGACGCCACCGAGGCGCGCCCCGCCACCGGTCAGCACCACCCCGGCGGGGAGCAGGCCGGCGTGCCCGGAGCGCTTGATCTCCTCCCCGATGAGCGAGTAGATCTCCCCCATCCGGGCCTCGATGATCTCGCACAGCTTCTTGCGCTGGATCGTCTGCCCGCCGCCCTCGCCCAGGACGGCCACGTTGAGCAGCTCCTCGGGGGCGATCTCGGCCAGGTTGGCGGACCCGTGCTTGATCTTGATCTCCTCCGCCAGGTCGAGGCTGGTGCGCAGGCCGATGGCGACGTCATTGGTGACGTTGATGGCGCCCACCGGCAGCACCGCCGAGTGGTAGACGGCGCCATCGGTGAAGATCGCCAGGTCGGTCGTCCCGCCGCCGATATCGGCGACCATCACCCCCAGCTCCTTCTCCGTGTCGGTCAGCGTCGCCTCGGCCGCGGCGAGCGAGCTGATCACCATCTCGTCGATCTGGACGCCGCTGGTGACCACGCACTTGGACAGGTTCTGGACCGATGTCGCCGCCCCGGCGACGATGTGCGTCTCAACCTCGAGGCGCACGGCGCTCATCCCGAGCGGGTCCTTGATG
>Ga0209640_10002012_pt1 | contig 17610 bp, 14 predicted proteins | sample RifCSP10_1_FD_184018 | JGI IMG/M metagenome (GOLD analysis project Ga0209640, IMG submission 184018) | Soil microbial communities from Rifle, Colorado - Rifle CSP2_sed 10_1 (SPAdes) (version 2) | ecosystem: Environmental > Terrestrial > Deep subsurface > Rock core/Sediment | place: Rifle... | reverse complement strand
CGAGTTGTCACATTGGCTATCGGTCTTGCTTCTACCGTCGCATCCCGCTCGGCGAGGGCGCGCAGCCCGGCGGCGCGGCCAAGCTCGAGTTCACGACGACCGAGAAGGTCTTCGACCCCGCGGAAGTCTACGGCGACGCACCAAATCCGACCAAGCTGTAGGAGCGAGCTTCACTCGCGAATTGAAGAATCGCGAGCGAAGCTCGCTCCTACAAAAAATTAGCGCAAGCGCCACGTCGGGCGGTTCGTGGCGTCAATGAGGCCGCGCTCGAGCAGCCAGCGCCGCGCGTCGGCGCCGTCGCCGTCGCGCCAGGTGAGTGCCGACCCCTCGCGGAAGCTGTAGCCCCAGGCGTCCATGTCGTCGCAGCAACGCGCGCCGCCGAAACCGGGGACGTGATCCGCGAGCACGAGCTGCAAGTAGCACACGGCGCATTCCTCGTCGTCGTCGCCACCTGCATCGAGCCACAAGCGCGCGCGCCGCGTCGGCGTCATGCAGACGTAGTGGCCGAGCTCATGCAGCAAAGAATGCATCGGCGTGTCGCCGCGCACGTAGAGGCGGTTAGCGGCGAGGCCGGCCTCGGGAGCGCCCCAATACGAGCCCGGCAGCCGCGCCCCGGGAGACACCTCGACGAGACGCGCGCCATAAGGGGCGACGATTGCCGTCAGCGCGGCGGCGGAGAAGTCCGCGCGCCGCAGCACCGGCAAAGGCACGGCGCACAAGGTCAACCGGCAGGCGCCGCCCGCGCATCGGTGAGCGCCTCGATGCGGCGCACCACGCGACGCGCGAGATCCTCGGCAAGCGAGCGGCGCAAGATACGCTCTTCGCGGCTCTTGCCGAGCACTTGGGTCTCGTCGTAAGTGTAGTTGCGTGTGGCGACGAGCGATTCCGCCTCGATGAGGCTCGCGTCGCCGGCCTCGAGTGCAAACGTAACCGTGTAGTAAATCTCGTACTCGCGCGGCGTGTTGCGCGCCGAGACCGACAGCACGCGTTGTCCCGTGTTGTCCTCGGTAATGATGAGCCGCGCTTGGGCTTGCTCGGGCGCACCTACGACCTCGAGGCCGCGCATGCGTAGCGCCTCGCGCACGCTATCGAAAAACTCCGAGTTCGGTTCGGTCGTTTGCAAATACGTCGTCGCCATGATGCTCGGCATGGCGCCGGAGCCGGCCAGCTGGAAGCCGCAACCGGTCATGCTCGCGCACGACAGCGACAAAACGACTGCCCGGCACGCGGCGCTGTTCTTGGCGATCATGAACATCATCGCGTAGCATCGACCATCCGTGCGGCTTTGACAACCGCTCGCACATAGAAACACGACTCAAGAACGATCATGGCCGGGTACGCCTTCAAAGACATCGAAGCCAAGTGGCAGCGCTATTGGGAGACCAATAAGATCTTTGCCGTCGGCGCGCCGGATACGACGCGCCCGAAGTTCTATGTGCTCGACATGTTTCCGTACCCGAGCGGCGAAGGTCTGCACGTCGGCCATCCGGAGGGCTACACGGCGTCCGACATCATTGCGCGCTACAAGCGCATGCGCGGCTACAACGTCCTGCACCCGATGGGTTGGGATGCGTTCGGCCTGCCGGCCGAGCAGTACGCGATCAAGACGGGAACGCATCCGAAAGTCACGACCGAGAAAAACATCAATCGCTTCCGCGACCAGCTCAAGGCGCTCGGCTTCTCCTACGACTGGAATCGAGAAGTCAACACGACGGATCCCGGCTACTACCGCTGGACGCAGTGGATCTTCAAGCAACTCTTCGAGCGCGGTCTTGCCTATCAGGAGGAAAAGCCCGTTTGGTGGTGCCCGGAGCTCGGCACGACGCTCGCGAACGAAGAGGTCGTCGACGGCAAATCCGAGGTCGGCGGCTACGCCTGCGTGCGCCGGCCGCTGCGTCAATGGGTCCTCAAGATAACGGCCTACGCCGATGCGCTGCTCGCAGGTCTCGACGACCTCGATTGGCCCGCGAGCACGAAGGAAATGCAGCGCAACTGGATCGGCCGCAGCGAAGGCGCCGAGGTCGACTTTGCAATCGCGGGCAATGCGCGCGCCAAGATTCGCGTGTTCACGACGCGGCCTGACACCTTGTTCGGTGCAACTTATATAGTGTTGGCTCCCGAGCACGAGCTCGTCGACGCCCTCACGACGGCCGAGCGGCGCGCCGCGGTAGCAGCCTATCGCGATCTCGCGGCGAGCAAGAGCGAGCTCGAGCGCGCTGAATTGCAGAAGGAGAAGACCGGCGTATTCACGGGCGCGCAGGCGATCAACCCGGCGAACGGCAAATCCATTCCGATTTGGATCGCCGATTATGTTCTGGCGAGCTACGGCACGGGCGCAATCATGGCCGTCCCCGGACAGGACCAACGCGACTGGGATTTTGCGACCAAGTACGCCTTGCCGATCGTGCGCACAGTGCAGCCGCCCGAGGGCTTCGACGGCGCGGCGTACACGGAGGACGGCCTCTGCATCAACAGCGATTTCTTGAACGGCTTGAACGTCGTCGACGCGAGGGCACGCATGATCGCGTGGCTCGAATCCAAAGGACACGGGGCGCGGCGCGTCAACTACAAGTTGCGCGATTGGCTGTTCTCGCGGCAACGCTACTGGGGCGAGCCGTTTCCGATCGTGTTCGTCGACGGCGAGCCCCGCGCGCTTCCCGATGAGGCGCTGCCGGTCACGTTGCCCGAGCTCGACGACTTCCGCCCGAGCGGATCGCCCGAGGGGCCGCTCGCCGCGGCGCGCGATTGGCTCAATACCGTGGACCCGGCAAGCGGCCGCCCGGCCGTGCGCGAGACGAATACGATGCCGCAGTGGGCAGGCTCGTGCTGGTACTACCTACGCTACATCGATCCGCGCAACACGGAGCGGCTCGTCGACCCGGCCCTCGAGAAATACTGGATGCCCGTGGATCTCTACATGGGCGGGTCCGAGCACGCGGTCCTTCATCTTCTGTACGCGCGCTTCTGGCACAAAGCGCTTTACGACGCAGGCGTCGTCTCGACGCCCGAGCCGTTCATCAAGCTCGTGCATCAAGGCATGATCTTGGGCGAGCTCGAGTACACGAAATACGTTCAGGCGGACGGCTCGCCGGTGGCCGCGAGGCACGTGCGCGCCGGCGTCGATCAACGCACGGGCGCGTCCGTTACAGCGGTCAGAATCGATGAAGCCGAAGTCGTCAAGAACGGCGACGATTTCGTGTTGTGCGACGCGCCCTCGGTCACCGTCGACGCGCGCGCGTACAAGATGAGCAAGAGCCGCGGCAATGTCGTGACTCCCGACGATATCGTGGCGCGCTTCGGCGCGGACGCGTTTCGCCTGTACGAGATGTTCATGGGCCCGCTCGATCAGGTCAAACCATGGAGCACGCGCAGCGTCGACGGCACCTATCGCTTCTTGAATCGTGCCTGGCGGCTCGTCGTCGATGATCGCAGCGACCGCATCGCCGAGTCCGTCACGAACCACAAACCCTCGCGCGAGCAACTGCGTCTCATGCATCAGACCATCGCCAAGGTCGGCGAAGATATCGAGGCCCTGCGCTTCAATACGGCCATCGCGGCGCTCATGGAGTTTACGAACGCCGCGAACAAATGGCCGACACTGCCGAGACCGCTGGCCGAGCAATTCGTGTTGCTGCTCGCTCCCCTCGCGCCGCATCTCGCCGAGGAGCTGTGGCAACGCCTCGGGCACGCGGAGAGCCTCGCCTATGCGCCTTGGCCCGAGTACGACCCGAAGCTCTTGCTCAGCGAGACGCTCGAGATCCCAGTGCAGATCAACGGCAGGATGCGGGGGCGTATCGAAGTGCCGGCCGATGCCGACGAAGAGCGCGTCATCGCACTCGCGCGCGCCGACGAGAATGTGCTTCGTTATCTCGAAGGTAAGGCGCTCAAACGTGCGATCTACGTGCGAGGTCGCATCTTGAACTTCGTCGTCGAAGGCTGAGTCGGAGCGGCGCATGTCGATACCGAATCGTCAGCCGGCCTCGCTGCCTGACGACAGCGTCGCGACGGCGCGTGCCGTCGCCATGACACGCCGCGACCTCCTGCTGCTCGCTTCCTCATGGCTCGCGACCACACCGTGGCTTCAAGCCGCCGCGCAGGATAGGGCGGCGCCGGACGTCGGTCTCGACGAGTTCATGCGCATTTCCCGCGTGCTGACCGGCTTCGACGACCTCTCCGACGAAAGCGTCGGCCAGGAGTATCTCGAAGCGCTGAGGAACCGCCCGGGCGGAGGCCGGCGTCTCGTCGAGCTGTGGCGGTTCGGGGGCTTCGAAGGTCCGGAGCCGCCCGCGTCGATCGACGATCTCGCATCGCACGGCGTCTACGACCTGCCCGCGATGGCAGAGCTCACCGATACGATCACCGGCAACTGGTACAGCGGCATGTACGTCACACCGAACGGCGAGCAACGCGTCGCGACCTACACCGGCGCCCTCGCCTGGCGCACGCTCGGCTACCGGCCTGCCGGTCCGAGCGCTTGCGGCGGCGCGTTCGGGCATTGGGCGGAAGTTCCGCCTGCTGGCTGACGAGGGCCGGCCCGCGATGGCAGAGCGTTACGAGGCCGACGTCGTGATCGTCGGCGCGGGCATTGCCGGCACGCTCGTCGGCTACCGGCTGGCGTCGGCCGGGCGAGACGTGCTGATTCTCGAGGCGGGGCCGTGGGTCGACCGGGCGGAAGCGCTGCGCGCGTATCGAAGCAACCCGATCAAGACGCCGGACGCGCCCTACCCGTCCCAACCGTACGCGCCTCGGCCGACCGTGCTCGACCTGCGCGACGGCTACTACGTGCAGGACGGCCCGGCCACGTTCGGCAGCACGTACGAGCGCCGGGTCGGCGGCACGACGTGGCACTGGCAGGGCACGGCGATGCGCTTCGTGCCGAACGATTTTCGGCTGCGGACCCTGTACGGGGTCGGACACGACTGGCCGATCGATTACGATGAGCTCGAGCCCTGGTATGTCGAAGCCGAAAGGGAGATCGGTGTCGCCGGCGATCCCGAAGACGACCTCGACTCCCCGCGCAGCGCGCCCTATCCGTTGCCACCGATCCCGGCGAGCTACGTCGACCGGCGCATCGACGCGGTCCTGCGGCCGCTCGGCATGCGAGTGCGCCTGAGCCCGCACGCGCGCAACTCCATACCGTTCCAGGATCGACCGCCGTGCTGCGGCAGCAACACGTGCGTGCCGATCTGCCCGGTCGGTGCGAAGTACGACGCTTCGGTCCACGCGAGACTCGCGCAACGAGTCGGCGCGAGGATCCTCGACCAGGCCATTGCGCACCGGATCGACGTCGACGCCGAAGGCCGCACGACTGCGGTCGCGTTCAAGCGCCCGGACGGCAGCGAACACAAGGCGGTCGGCAGGCAATTCGTGATCGCCGCGCACGGGGTCGAAACGCCGCGGCTGCTGCTCATGTCGCGCAGCGATCGCCTGCCCGATGGCGTCGCGAACTCGAGCGGCCAGGTGGGCCGCAATCTGATGGATCACCCCGTGCAGGTCAGCCTCGCGCTGGCCCGCGACCCCGTCTACCCATATCGGGGTCCCGGCGAGATTTCCGGGATCGAGCACATGCGCGACGGCGCGTTCCGTTCCCGTCATGGCGCATTTCGCATGCCGATCGGCAACGATGGCTGGTCCTTCGGCGGCGAAACGATCGTCGCGCTCGCCGAAACGTTCATCGCGGAAGGTAAGCGCGGCCGTGAGCTGCGCGCCGCTCTGGCTGACGCGGGGCTGCGGCAGGTGCGATTGGCTGCCCTGCTCGAGCAGCTCCCCGACCCCGACAACCGAGTCACGCTCGCCGAGGAGCGCGACGCGCTCGGGCTGCCGCGTCCGAAGCTCACGTACGCGATCGACGACTCCGTGCTGAGCGCGCGCGAGGAGGCGCGACGGCTCGCCGACCTCGTGTTCGACGGTCTCGACGCGACGCGGCGTATCCACGTCGACTCGCTGTTCGGCGCCGGCCACATCATGGGCACGTACCGCATGGGAACGGATCCCGTGACCTCCGTCGCCGATCCTTTCGGCCGGACGCACGACCACCCCAACCTGTTCCTCGTCGGCAGCGGTGTCTTCCCAACCGGCGCGACGGCGAACCCGACGTTGACGTTGGCCGCGCTCGCGCTGCGGACGGCGGCGGAAATGATCGAGGATGTTTCAGCTTAGCGGAAGCAACGCGCAGCCATTGGCGGGGCGTTTCGACCGCTGCGCGATCGTCGGTGCTCGCCGGCCGTGGCATTGCATTGCAACAACCGCACTGCGAATCCAGGAATTGCAATCGGCGCGTTGCCATTGGCGCCCCAGAGGCCTTATGCACGTGGGCACGACACTGGCACGTCGATTGCATCCATACCGGTGAAGCTCGGTAAACGGAAGGATCGAGACATGAAACAGTTGATTACGTGGATCTGGCTCGCGTTGCTGCTGGCGACGTCCGTGTTGCAGGCCGGCTGCGGTTACGTGGCGGCTGGAGCCGCCGGCGCAGTCATCGGCCACGAAGCGGCCGAAGACGACGACGAGGACGAGGACGACGAGTAGCCGGAAGCAGGCGCGTCCGAAAGCAACATCGACCAGGAAGACGGCTCAATCCGTAACTGAAAGGTGGAAGCATATGAAGGCGATAAGAAGGTATTGGGAAGCACTCGCGCTGTCCCTGTTCTTGGCCCTGGCGGGCCTCGCCGTGGCAGGCTGTGACGAGGGGCCGATGGAGCGCGCGGGTGAAGATCTCGACGAAGTCGGCGACGAGCTCGAGGACGCAGCCGAGGACGTCGGCGACGCGGTCGAAGACGCTCGCGACTAGCGCGCCGCGCCCGCGTCACGCCACGTGCGGTGCGTCATCCCCGGCCCCCTGCCGACGCGGACGGGACGGCGCCGCGGAGCAGCCTTGCAAACTGATCCGCGTGGGACGGCTTGCCGAAGTAGTAGCCCTGCATCCCCTCGCATCCACGGCCGCTCAAAAACCTTTGTTGCTCCGCGGTTTCGACGCCTTCAGCCACGACCGTCACGCCCAGGGTTCTCCCCATGGCGATGATGGCCTCGGCGATCGCCTTGTCCTCGGCGTTCTCCGGGATGTCGCGTATGAAGGAGCGGTCCACCTTCAGCGTGTCGATCGGGAATCGCTTGAGTTGGGCAAGCGAGGAATACCCCGTGCCGAAGTCGTCGATGGCGAGACGCACGCCCATTCCCTTGATGGCCCTTAGTTTTTCAATCGCCTGATCGACGTTGCTCATGATCATACCTTCCGTGATTTCGAGCTCGAGCAGGTGCGGCGGGATTCCCGTCTTATCGATCACTTCTTTGACGTCGTCGAGCAAGGCGGCGTCCTTGAACTGCCGCGGGGAAAGATTAACGGCCATGCAGATCGCCGGCAGTCCCTGACGCTGCCAAGCCATGCTTTGGGCGCACGCGGTCTCCAATACCCACCTGCCGATCGGCACGATCAAGCCCGTGTCTTCGGCGACGGGAATGAACTGAGCCGGCGATACCGCGCCGAGATCATGATTCCACCAGCGCAGCAGCGCTTCGACGCCGTTGATTTCGCCGGTCTTGGAATTGACCTTGGCCTGGTAATGCAAAACGAGCTCGTTGCGCTCCAGAGCATGCCGAAGGTTGGTCTCGAGCGCCAGCCGCTCGATCGACATAGCCCTGGCCTCTTTCGAGTAGAACTGATAGTTGTTCTTGCCCTCGTCTTTGGCCACATACATCGCCATGTCGGCGTTCTTCATCAGCGATTGCGCATCGTCCGCATCCGCAGGATACGTCGCTATGCCGATGCTCGCAGTGACGCGGCACTCCTGCCCCATGATCTCGACGGGTTTGATTACCGTGGAGAGGATGCTGCGCGCCACCCTCGCTGCTTGACTCGGCTCATCGATGTTGTCGATCAAAACGACGAATTCGTCGCCGCCCAGACGGGCAACGACGTCGCTCGCACGCAGGCACTCTCGGAGACGCGACGACATCTCTTTGAGCAACGTGTCGCCGGCCTCGTGACCCAAAGAGTCATTGACGATTTTGAAACGGTCCAGGTCGATGAACAGCACTCCGAATCGGCGATCGTATCTTTTTGCAACGTCGACGGAGTGGTTGAGCAGCTCGGTGAACATCGCACGATTCGGTAAGCGCGTCATTTCGTCGTGCGTCGCCAAGTACTGGACGCGCTCCTCAACGCGCTTGCGCTCCGAAATATCCTCGACGACGGAGATATCGTAGAGCGGCTCACGGTTGGCTCCGCGCATCATGGCAACCGCGATTCTCACCCATACGGTGCTGCCGTTCTTGTGCAGGTAGCGCTTTTCGACGTTGAACGAGTCGATGAGCCCGGCTCGGAGCTTCGCCCTATTCTCATCCGTCACGCGCGCGTCGTCGGGGTGGGAGATCTCTTTTACGGTGAGTCCGAGCAACTCCTCCTTCGTATAGCCCAACATTTCGCACAGTTGTCGATTGACGTGAATGAATGTGCCGTCCAACGCGACATGGCTGATACCGATGGCCGCGATCTCGATCGTGCTCGAGTAGCGTTCTTTGCTTTCGCGGAGCTCCTGGAGCGAGATAGCCCGCTGATAGAAGTTGCCGATCTGGGCGCCGAGAACGTGGACGACCTGAAGCAGGCGCTCGTCCGGTTTCGGGATATGTCGGGCATTGAAATCGAGCACACCGATGATCGCGCTTTTCGAGAAAACCGGGAATAGCAGCGCGCTCTTCCAACCGGTTTGCTTTTCGATGCCTTTGCGAAGCACGCGGCTCTCTTTGCCGAGATCTGGGACCCACAGCGGCTGCTGCGTCTGCCATACAACGCCGACCAAACCGTCACCGGGTGCGAGCGCGAGATCCTTCGCCTGGGCGGTGACGCGCTCTATCGTCGTGTCGGCGATACTCCAGCCCGAATGGAAGCGCATGACGTTGCTCTTCTCGTCGAGGCTCCAATACTGACCGGCCTCCCATCTCTCGGATTCGCAGATGGCGCGGATCGCCGCCGGCAGCGCGTCGGTTGTGTCCGCCGCGTCGCCGAGAGCTCCCATAACGACGCGCTCGAGCTTAAGCAAGCGCTCGTGCCGCCTTTCCTTGGTGACGTCCTTTGCGATTCCGCTGTAGCCCTGAAATTCGCCGCGGGCGCCGAATACCGGCTGGCCGCTGATGCTCAAGTACCGTTCGCCGATCGCCGCGTTGGACCGACACACGACGAAATCCTCAAAGGGCCGCCGGGCTTCGCGAAGCGCCTTGTGCTCCTCCCACGTGCCGCCGTCTGCGGGGATGCCGCCCAGCTCCCAGCTGGTTTTGCCGAGAAAAAGCTGCGGATCGTTCTCCGGTTGACTTGCGTTTCGGTGCAGCAGCAACGTGAACCGGTGATTCTCGTCCTGTTCCCAGTAATAGTCGGACGACAGCTCGATCACACATCGCAAGCGCCGGTCGCTGGCCGGTGATGCTTGCTTCACGACCGAGTCTACAACCTCGTCTTTTTTCGATGCCTTGGCCCCTCGCATGATGATCCCCCGTCGGTACGGAACGATGGTCGTGAGCCAAGCATATTGTTTGATCGGCAAAATAGCTGAGAGGCAGATCGCATCGCGGACCCTGCCGGTGCGTCGAATTATGTCTAGTGCGAGCTTGAGTGGCGCCGCGCGCCGAGTCCGTTGCTCGCGAGCCTGGCGCCGAGCAAGATCAGCAGCATGCCGAGCACGACGGGCGTGTTGCCCCAGCGCGCGTACGGCGTGAGCCCCGTGTAGCCTTGCACGGTCGCGGTCAGCACGCCGGGCTCGAATAGCGGCAGCGTCGCGACGACTCCGCCGGCCGGGTCGATGACGGCCGACACGCCGGTATTCGTCGAGCGTAGCAAATAGCGACCGGCCTCGGCGGCGCGCACGCGCGCGATTTGCAGGTGCTGGTGCGGAGCGATCGAATTGCCGAACCACGCATCATTGCTGACGTTGACGAGCAGCGTGGCTTCCGGCAAGGAGTGCAGTTGCTCCGCGCCGAAGACGTCCTCGTAGCAAATCGTGACGGCGACGCGTTGCCCGGCGATTGCGAGCGGCGGTTGCGCGGCATCGCCGGGAGCGGCGTCCGTAGACGGCAAATTCATGAGACGGAGCCGTTCCCGCATGAAGTTCGGGACGGGGTAATACTCGCCGAAAGGCACGAGATGCCGCTTGACGTACACCGCCGGCGGGTCGGTCATGGCGACGAGCACGTTCTGGAACGTCCCCGTTGCGGCATGACGCTCTAGAATACCGAGCATGAGCGCGCTGCCCGCCGCTGCGGCGTCCCGCGCGATCGCCTCGAGGGGGGCCGCCACGTTCTCATAGAACTCCGGGATGGCGGCCTCGGGCCAGACGATGAGATCGTGACCGTGGCTCGCTTGCGTCAGGCGGCGGTACAGGGCGAGCGTGGCGGTCAGTTGCTCCGGCGCCCACTTGAGGGTCTGCGGAACGGCGCCTTGCACGAGCGCGACGGTCAGCGGATCGCCTTGCGGCAGCGTGAATCGCACTGTCGTGTGCAGCCAGCCGATACCGAGCACGGCGACGAGAACGGCGCCCGCGACGGCGCGCTGCCGGGCACGTCCGACGACGAGCGCGACGGCCGCGCCCGCGAGCATCACGACGAGCCAGCTCATGCCGTACACGCCGACGACGGGAGCAAAACCCATGAGCCAGGAATCCGTCTGACTGTAGCCTGCCGCGAGCCAGCCGAAGCCCGTGAGCACCCAACCGCGACTCCATTCGGCGATGACCCAGAGAGCCGGAAAGACTCCGAGCCAAGCCTTAAGACCCGCCGTCGGAAACCAGCGCGCCGCGACCCAGCCCACGGCGCCGACATAAACCGCGAGCGCTGTCGGCAACGCGACGGTCAGGAGCACGGAGGTCCCGACGGGCAAGAGCCCGAAGTCGTGGACGCTCACGTAGATCCAATGAAGACCCGCGAGGAAGCTTGCAAGTCCATAGAGAAACCCGAGCCCGAACGCGCGGCGCGGCGAGGCGCCTCCCCATGCGTAGAGCAACGCTGCATACGACAGCGGCGCGAGCCAGAAGAAATCGAACGGCGCGAACGCGAGCGGCAAGACGGCGCCCGCGCCGAGCACGAGCGCAATGTCGAGACGGATTCGAGCGGCCACGATCGGCGGCGAAGGTCTACGCCGGCTCGCTATCGAGACGCGTGACCTCGACCGTTTGCACGCGGCGCCGATCGCCGCGCACGACTTTGAACGAGAATCCTTGGAAATCGAGCTGCTCGCCGCGGCGCGGCAAGCGGCCGAGCTCGTGAATGACGAGCCCGCCGATGGTTTCGTACTCTTCGTCGCTGAAGTTTGCGTGGAAGAACTCGTTGAACTGCTCGATGCGCGTGAGCCCTTGCACTACGAAGCGGCCCGGCTCCTGCTCGACGATGCTCTGCGCTTCCTCCGGATCGTGCTCGTCGTCGATATCGCCGACGATCTCCTCGAGTACGTCTTCGATGGTCGCAAGACCGGCGACGCCGCCGTACTCGTCGACGACGATCGCCATATGATTGTGGCTTTGGCGAAACTCGGTCAGCAGCGTGTTGAGGCGCTTACTTTCCGGGATGAAGGCGGCGGGCCGCAAGAGCTCCGCGATGCGAATCGTGCCGCCCTGCTCGAGCAACTGCTTGAGCACGTCCTTCGCCAACACGATACCGACGACCTCGTCGCGGTCCTCGCCGATCACCGGAAACCGCGAATGCCGCGATTCCACGATGATCTTGAGCAGCTCATCCGGGGACGCGTCGTGGGACAGCACGACCATGCGCGAACGCGGCACCATGATCTCGCGCACCTGTGTCTCGGAAACCTCGAGCACACCCATGAGCATCATGTACTCGTCGCCGTCGAGAACTTCGCGGAGCCGGCACTCGCCGAGAAACGAGATGATCTCTTTCCGGTCGACGGATTCGTCGACGCGGCCCTGGAAGAGACGGGTCCACCAGCCCGTGCGGCCGGTCGAGGAGCTAGCGGGAGGTATGTCGTCGGCCATCTATGCGCGGATTATCTTGCAGCCCGAAAGGGTCGCGCAAGCAACGCGCCCGGCCTCGAGCGCTCACGTAGACGGGACGTAGGGATCGGGAAAGCCGAATTTCGCGAGCAGCGCGCGCTCGCGCTTCTCCATGCTTTCGGACTCGGCCGCGGTGAGATGATCGTAGCCGACCAAGTGCAGCGCGCCGTGCATGACGATATGGGCCCAGTGGGCGTCGAGCGCCTTGTTCTGCTCGCGCGCCTCGCGCTCGACGACTTCGGCACAGACCACGAGATCGCCGAGAGGAGTGAGCTCGCGTGTCGGCACGGACGTGGCCGCGCCGCCGGCGAACGAAAGAACGTTCGTCGCTCCTCTGCGCCGCCGATAGCGTAAATTGAGCGCCGCCGACTCGTCGGCCGCGACGATACGAACGGTGACTTCGCCGCGCGCGCCGCGCAACGCCGCGGCGACCCATTTGCGAATGATTGCGCGCGACGGCACGGCCGTCGTCGAGGCCGCGTTCTGCACCGCGACCGCGAGACGCGGCGCCGTCATTGCGACTCCCCGCGGTTCTCCCTTTCATCCTCGCGCGCATATGCCGCGACGATCTTTTGCACGAGCGGATGGCGCACGACGTCGTTCGGCCCGAAATGCACGAACTCGACGCCGGGAACGTCGTGCAGCACGCGGATCACATGCTTCAAGCCCGATTCACGCCCGCGCGGCAGGTCCGTCTGCGTGATATCCCCGGTCACGACGGCGCGCGATCCGAAGCCGATGCGCGTGAGGAACATCTTCATCTGCTCGATGGTCGTGTTCTGCGCCTCGTCGAGAATCACGAACGAGTCGTTGAGCGTCCGGCCGCGCATGAACGCAAGCGGTGCGACCTCGATGACGTGCCGCTCGATGAGCTTGCCGACGCGGTCGAAGCCCAACATCTCGTACAGCGCGTCGTACATCGGCCTCAAGTACGGATCGACTTTCTGCGACATGTCTCCGGGCAGGAAGCCGAGCCGCTCCCCAGCTTCGACGGCCGGGCGCACCAGCACGAGCCGCCGCACGAGATCCGCGCTCAGCGCTTCGACCGCCGCGGCCACGGCGAGAAACGTCTTGCCCGTGCCGGCCGGGCCGATGCCGAAGGTGAGGTCCGACTCGCGCATCGCACGCGCATACGCGACTTGGTTCGGTCCGCGCGCGCGAATGTTACGGCGGCGCGCGTGAATGATCAGGTCGTCGGGCGCGTCGGTGCCGTCGTAGCTCGTTTGCGCGACGATGGCCATGTGCACGCGCTGCGGATCGAGCAGCTCGTGCTCCGTCGCTTTGAACAGATCTTCGATGATTTTCGCCGCGGTCTGCGCGGTGCTTTCCGGCCCGACGATCTCGAACCGATTGCCGCGACTCTTGATGTGCAGTCCCAGCAAATCTTCGATTTGGTGAATGTGCTCGTCGAACTGGCCGACCAGATTCGCCAAACGTTGCTGGTCGTCGGGTACGAGCACGACATCCGTTTTGTGCTCGGCTGCTTTGACTTCAGGCAACGGACCTCCGTGCCGCATCGCCGGCGAGGCGTCCGCGGAGCGAATTCGGCTGGGGCTCCGTGACGAGCACGTCGACGAAACGCCCAATGAGCTCGGGGCCGCCGGCAAAGTTGACCCAGCGGTTGTTCTCGGTGCGGCCGCTCAACTCGCGGCTCGACCGCCTCGACGTCCGCTCGACGAGCACACGCTGCACGGTTCCGACCATGCGCCGGCTGATCGCGGCCGCTTGCCCGTTGACGAGCGCTTGCAGGCGCTCGAGACGCGCCTGCTTGACTGCGTGCGGCACCGCGTCCTCGATCGCCGCGGCCGGCGTGCCGGGACGCGCGCTGTAGATGAAGCTGAACGACTGATCGAAGCCGACGCGCTCGATCAATGCGAGCGTCGCGGCAAAGTCCTCTTCCGTCTCCCCGGGGAAGCCGACGATGAAATCCGTCGACACTGAGATGTCCGGGCGGGCTCGACGGACCTTACGGATCTTGCGTACATAGTCGGCCGTGGTATGCCCGCGCTTCATGAGAGCGAGGATGCGATCGGAGCCGCTCTGCACGGGCAAGTGCAAGAAGCTCGCGAGCTTGTCGACGTCGCGGTAGGCCTCGATCAGCGCATCCGTGAGCTCGACGGGATGCGAGGTCGTAAAACGAATGCGCTCGATCTCGTCGATAGCCGCGAGGTGATGAATCAGAGTCGCAAGATCCGCGGTCCCACCGCCGCCGTGCACTGCGCCGCGATACGCGTTGACGTTCTGCCCGAGCAGCGTGATCTCCTTGACGCCGAGCTCCGCGAGCCGGCAAGCCTCGGCGAGGACGTCGTCGAGCGGGCGGCTCAACTCCTCGCCGCGCGTGTACGGCACGACGCAGAACGTGCAGTACTTACTGCACCCCTCCATGATCGACAGGAACGCCGTGCACACAGCCGCGCGCGGCTCGGGCAGCGCATCGAATTTCTCGATTGCCGGAAAGCTCACGTCGACGACGCCGGTCTTGCCCGCGCGCACCTGCGCAATCATCTCGGGCAGGCGGTGCAAGGTCTGCGGGCCGAACACGAGGTCGACGAACGGTGCGCGCTTGACGATCGCGTCGCCTTCTTGGCTTGCGACGCAACCGCCGACACCGATGATAGTTTGCGGGCGCAGCGCCTTGAGCTCGCGCCAACGGCCGAGCAGCGAGTACACCTTCTCCTCCGCCCTCTCGCGGACCGAGCAGGTGTTGAGCAACAGGATCTCGGCCTGCTCCGGAAGGCCCGCTGCCGTCGCGCCGAAATGCTCGACGAGCACGTCGGCCATCTTGGCCGAATCGTACTCGTTCATCTGGCAGCCGAAAGTCTGGATGTAGAAGCGCTCGGCCAAGCCGCTCAACCCGATCTAGAAGGGGATGTCATCGTCGAAATCGGGCATCGGACCGCCCGCGGCTGCGACCCCGGCGCCGGCCGGTTCCGCGACCCGCGCCGGTGCGTTCGCGTCGGGCCGCCCGCCGAGCATCTGCATCTCGTTGGCGACGATCTCCGTCGTCCAACGGTCATGGCCTTCCTTGTCCTGCCACTTGCGCGTGCGCAGCCCCCCCTCGATATAGACCTGCGAGCCTTTGCGCAAGTACTCGCCCGCGATCTCGGCCAGGCGCCCGAACATCGCGACTCTGTGCCATTCCGTGCGTTCCTGCTGCTCACCGGAGGTCTTGTCTTTCCAGGACTCGCTCGTGGCGATGCGTAAGTTAACGACCGCGCCGCCGCTCGGCATGTACCGGGTTTCGGGATCGGCGCCGAGATGGCCGACGAGAATGACCTTATTGATGCCCCTTGCCATGCAAGCTCCTGGTGTTTTCTGGTTGTGCGGTGCAAACGGCCGCCGAAAAGGCGAGTTATTGTACGCCGGGCGCCCTCCAAAGGCACCCGCGTAACTCCCGCGATCGTCGAGGAATGCGCCGACCCGAGGACGCCGACGCCGTGTCTTCCGGCCGCGTCCCACGCGCGCCCCGCGGCGCCGTGGCGGCCTTTGCGCCGGACTTTCGGCGCGTCGTATAGTAATCGTTTCACCCCGCGACGATTCCCACGATGTCCACGCAACTGATCCAAATCCGCGGCGCGCGGACGCACAACCTCCAAGGAATCGACCTGGATCTGCCGCGCGACAAGCTCATCGTGTTCACGGGCCTCTCCGGATCGGGTAAATCGTCGCTCGCGTTCGACACGCTCTACGCCGAAGGCCAGCGGCGCTACGTCGAGTCGCTGTCCGCCTACGCGCGGCAGTTCTTGTCGATGATGGACAAGCCCGACGTCGACCACATCGAGGGGCTATCGCCGGCCATATCGATCGAGCAGAAGTCGACGTCGCACAACCCGCGGTCGACGGTCGGCACGGTCACGGAGATTCACGATTACTTGCGTCTGCTGTTTGCTCGCGCGGGCATTCCGCGCTGCCCGGAGCATCGCACCGCGTTGCAGGCGCAAAGCGTCTCGCAAATGGTCGATCAGGTGCTCGCCCTCGAACAAGATACGCGCATCATGCTGCTCGCGCCGGTCGTAAAGTCGCGCAAAGGCGAGCACGCCGAAATTCTCGCGGACTTGCGCGCGCGCGGGTTCGTCCGCGTGCGCGTCGACGGCAAGACTTTCGAGCTCGACGCAACGCCTAAGCTCAACCCGAAGCAAAAGCACGACATCGAGGCCGTCATCGACCGGCTCAAGGTCCGTCCCGACATCGCGCTCAGGCTCGCCGAATCCTTCGAGACCGCGCTCGAGCTCGGCGACGGCGTGGCGCAGATCGCGTTCATGGACGCGCCGAAAAAGGCGCCGCTCGTATTCTCGAACAAGTTCGCGTGCCCTGAGTGCGGGTACAGCATCGCGGAGCTCGAGCCGCGGCTGTTCTCCTTCAACAATCCGATCGGCGCATGCCAGGAGTGCGACGGCCTCGGCGCCCGGCGCTTCTTCGACGCCGACCGCATCGTGCGGCATCCTCATTTGTCGCTCGCGGGCGGCGCCATTCGCGGTTGGGACCGTCGCAATCCGTACTATTTTCAGATGATCCAATCGCTGGCAAAGCACTATTCGTTCGACATCGAGGAGCCGTTCGACGAGCTGCCGAAAAAAGCCCAGCGCATCCTGCTCTACGGCAACGACGGCGAGCGCATCCAGTTTCGTTACGCGAATGCACGCGGCAGCGAGGCCGTGTGGCGGCATGCATTCGAGGGCGTGATCCCGAACATGCAGCGGCGCTACGCGGAGACCGAGTCGAACGCCGTGCGCGAGGAACTCGGCAAGTACCAGAGCGTGCAACCGTGCACGGCCTGCGGAGGCACGCGGCTCAACGTCGCGGCGCGCAACGTCTTCGTCGAGAACCGTTCGCTGCCGGAGATCAATGCGTTGAGCGTCGACGCGGCGCTCGTGTTCTTGAGCAAGCTCAAGCTCGAAGGCTGGCGCGGCGAGATCGCAGACAAAATCGTCAAGGAAATTCACAACCGGCTGCGGTTCTTGGCCGACGTCGGCTTGGGCTATCTATCGCTCGATCGCAGCGCCGAAACGCTGTCGGGCGGCGAGGCGCAGCGCATCCGGCTCGCGAGCCAGATCGGCTCCGGCCTCGTCGGCGTCATGTACATACTTGACGAGCCTTCGATCGGCCTGCATCAACGCGACCACGAGCGCCTGCTCGCGACGTTGATTCATCTGCGCGACTTGGGCAACACCGTGCTCGTCGTCGAGCACGATCGCGAGTCGATTCTCGCGGCTGACTACGTCGTCGATCTCGGGCCGGGCGCCGGCGTGCACGGCGGCAAGATCGTGGCGCAAGGGACGCCCGCGGAGATCAAGGCGAACGCGGCGTCCTTGACGGGCCAGTACCTGACGGGCCGGCGCAAGATTCCGCTGCCGATGGTGCGGCGCACGTTCGACGAGAATCTCGTGCTGCGCGTGCGCGGGGCGCGCGGCAACAATCTCAAAAACATCGACGTCGAGATCCCCGTGGGTCTCATGACTTGCGTCACGGGCGTCTCGGGCTCGGGCAAGAGCACGCTCATCAACGACACCGTCTACCGGCTCGCGGCACAGACGATCAACGGCAGCGGCGAGGATTCCGCGCCGTATGCAAAGGTCGAGGGCCTCAAGCACTTCGACCGCGTCATCGACATCAGCCA
>Ga0209640_10002011_pt1 | contig 17613 bp, 15 predicted proteins | sample RifCSP10_1_FD_184018 | JGI IMG/M metagenome (GOLD analysis project Ga0209640, IMG submission 184018) | Soil microbial communities from Rifle, Colorado - Rifle CSP2_sed 10_1 (SPAdes) (version 2) | ecosystem: Environmental > Terrestrial > Deep subsurface > Rock core/Sediment | place: Rifle... | reverse complement strand
AGGAGTTGGGGTTCGCGTCGCTCACCCCAATCTACGATGATCAAGAGGACTGTAGGTTGGGATAAGCGCAGCGCATCCCAACAATCGCGTCGAGGAGTTGGGGTTCGCGTCGCTCAGCCGGCCTTGCGCACGAGGTGGCTGCACGCGGCGAGGATCCCGGCCGCGATCCAGAACACCGTGACCGCCCCGAAGAATGCCCCCATCGCGCCGGCGACGACCGGCAGGCCCAGGTGCGTGATGTTGTTGACGGTGAGCCGCAGTCCTGCGACCTCTCCGTAGCGTCCCGGCGGCGCGCGGTTATAGGCGATGTTGAGGGTGAGCGGCTGGCCGCAGCCCATGGCGAGGCCCATCGCAAATGACAGCACCAGGAGCGCGGGCACGAATTCGATGAACGGAAACGGCACGAACATGACTGCACTTGCGGCGAGCGCGGTCGCGAGCACTCTCTCCAGTCCGAAGCGCCGGGTGAGCGCCGGCAGCACGATCCGCAGGATGAAGGTCGCTATCGCGAACGCGCCGAGGATGGCGCCGATCGTAGTGGCCGACAATCCGATGCCGTGGCCGTAGATCGGGACGTAGAACATGTAGAGGTCCCAGCCGGTGCTGACGAGGCCGCTGACGATGATGACGCGCCGAAGCGCCGGGACGCGCAACAGGTCGAGCGTCCGGTGATGTTCCACCGAGGCACGCGCCGGCGTGTTGAAGCGACGGTTCCACGCCAGAATGACGATGGGGACAACCCCGAGCACGGTGAACCATGCGTACGCGGCGGGGTGGCCGAAATGGTCGATCGAGAAACCGGCGATGAGCGGGCCCACCAGGTGGCCCGAGGCGTAGCCAAGGGCAAGCGTGCTGAAATTGCGCGTGCGCTGTTCGGGAGGGCCGAGCCCGCCGGCAAGGTTCTGCACCGAGACATTGAAAAAGATGAAGCCGGTGCCGACCAGCACTGCGGAGACGAACAACGTGGCAAGGCCGGGGGCAAGCGCCGGCAGCAGGGTCCCGGCCGCGCTCGCAATCGCACCGGCGAGCATCGGGTAGCGCGCACCGAAGCGGTCCGACACGCGCCCTGAATAGACCGAGAGCAGCAGCGGGAGCACCGAGTAGGCGGAGATCAGGAGACCGACCGTGAAAGGATTGGCGCCGAGCTCGATCGCAAACAGCGTGGCGATCATGCGGCTGCCCATGTTGCAGCCCTGGACGATGAGCGTGATCAGCGTGGCGAGATACATAATGTGGACGCCACGAGTGCCTCGGGGCCGTGCGCCGGCGGTTGGAACCCGCGGGCGGCTTCAGGTACACTAGGATACCGCACCGCAGCACAACCTTGAATTGAAAATAATTGCGCCGCCTGCGGTCAGGCGCTGGATATCCACATTGTGAACTTGGAGCACGCATACAACATCGCGGACCTGCGCGAAATCGCGCGCCGGAGACTGCCGCGCATCGCGTGGGATTTCCTGGAGCGGGGCGCGGAGGACGACATCACGCTGCACCGTAATCGGGCGGTGTTCGACGAGATCAAGCTCAAGCCGCGCACGTTGGTGGACGTGTCCGGGCGTTCGCTCGCGACTTCGCTCTTCGGCACGACCTACAACGCCCCGTTCGGCATCGCGCCCACGGGTGCGGCGGGTCTCTACTGCTTCGAAGCCGACATGGCCCTGGCGCGTGCGGCGGAGGCCGCGGGTATTCCCTTTGTGCTCTCCACCGCCTCATTCGTCGAACTGGAGCGCGTCGCGCGCGAGGTCGGCGGCAGCAAATGGTTCCAGCTCTACATGTCGAAGGAGCGCGAATCCGCCGGGCGGCTGGTGAAGCGCGCAGCCGACGCCGGCTTTGAGGCGCTGGCGGTCACCACCGACGTGCCGGTAATCGGCAACCGCGAATTCAACCGGCGCAACGGCTTCGAGGTGCCGTTCCGTCTCAACGTCGCGAACGCGATCGACGGCGCGCTGCATCCGCACTGGCTCGTCAACGTGTTTCTGCGCACGCTGATGACATCGGGGGTGCCGCGGTTTCGCAACGCCGACGCCAATGTGGACGGGCGCATCGTGGCGAAGAATCTCGCCGAGTTTCGCGCCCGGCGCGATGCGCTCGACTGGAGCGATCTCCGGTGGCTGCGGCAGATCTGGCCGCGCAAGCTCCTCGCGAAGGGTATTCTCAGTGCGGAAGATGCGAAGCGTGCGTTGGAGAACGGCGCCGACGGCATCTTCGTCTCGAACCACGGCGGGCGGCAATTGGACGGCGCGCCGTCGCCGATCGAAGTGCTGCCGGAGATCGTCGCGGCGGTCGGCGGGCGAATGGCGATCCTCGCCGATAGCGGCTTCCGGCGCGGTTCCGACATCGTGAAGGCACTCGCGCTCGGCGCGGATTTCGTGTTCGTGGGGCGCCCGGCGCTCTACGGTGCGGCGGCGGGCGGCGAGGCTGGGGTGGCGCACGCGATCGGGCTCCTGCGCACCGAGGTGGAACGCGTGATGGCTCTGATCGGATGTCCCACGGTTGGCGCGCTCGATGCGAACTTCCTGACGCCTCCGGAAGATATCCCGGCGAGCATGGCGGGCCGATGAGCGTCACCCGTGATCTGTGCGAGATCATCGCAGCGACCCGCTTCGAGTCTCTCGGTGGGCAGTGCGTGCGCCGCGTCAAGCAAGCCGTCGCGGACGGTATCGCGGTGGCGGCCGCTGGCAGCCTGCAGGAGCCGGTCATCCTGCTTGCCCAGCATGTCCAGAGCCTGGGCGGAGAACCGCGGGCGACGGTATGGGGCCACGGCTTCAAGACTTCGCCGGTGCAGGCGGCGTACGTCAACGGCGTCGCGACGCACGTGCTCGACTTCGAGCCGATGGCGCTCCCGCCCACGCATTCCGTCTCGCCCACCGTTCCCGTCGCGCTGGCGCTTGCCGAGGCCGAGGGCCTGAACGGCCGCGAAGTGGTGACGGCAGTGGCGAAGGGCCTTGAGATCCAGGCCCGCATCCTGCTGGCGGCGAACGAATACAAGCCCGAAGCGCTGCGCTTCCATCCGCCTGGCACCGCGGGCGTGATGGGCGCCGCTGTCACCGCTGGCCACCTGCTCGGGCTGGACCGCGATCGCCTCACCCACGCGCTGGGCATCGCCGGCTCGCGCGCGGGCACGCTGCTCGCGAACATCGGCTCCATGACCAAGGCGACGCACTGCGGCTACGCGGCGGCATCCGGCCTCGATGCGGCGATGCTCGCGGCGCGCGGCTTTACCGCCCATCAGGACATCTTCGATGCGCCGCGGGGCTTCGTCGAGACCTTTTTCCCGCGGGAGTTCGACCGCAGGAAACTCCTCGGCTACGGGAGCCCCTACCGCGTGGTGGAGCCGGGGCTCGCCATCAAGATGTACCCTTCGCAGTTCGCCACGCACTGGGCGATCGCGGCGGCGCTCGAACTGCATCCAAAGATCACCGATCCGGCGAAGATCGCGCGTGTCGTGCTGCGCACTCCGGTGATGACCTATTGCGACCGCGCGCTGCCGGGCGGGGGGCTCGAAGGCAAGTTCAGCTTCCAGTACACCGCCGCGGCTGCATTACTCGATGGGGAAGTGAGCATAGACAGCTTCACCGATACGCGGCGCTTTCGCTCCGACATGGTCGCGCTGCTCGGCAAGATCGAGCTCGTCCAGGACCCGGACATTCCGGGCGAATGGCGCGGGATGCGCGTTGCGATCGAGGTCGAACTGCGGGACGGCAGAAAACTCAAGGCCGCGTGCGACGGTCCGCGCGGCGTCTGGGGCCAGCCGCAGCTCACGGCGAAGGAGCACGAAGCGAAGCTGCGCGACTGTCTCGGCCATCTTCTCGCTGCGCGGCGCGTGACGCGCATGCTTGCCATTCTCGACACGCTGGAACGCCAGCCCGCGCGCGGCATCCGCACCCTCGTCTCGCTCCTGTCGCAGCACACCGCGCGCCGCCGGCCGCAGCCCCGCGAACGGGATTAAAATCTGCAAATGCGGTAGGGTGGGCATCGCCCACCACGGATCGGTGCGCGATGCGCACCCTGCTGAGGCGCAGGGGCCGATGCCCAACGGTGAACGTGGATTGTTGGGCTTCCCGGTGGTCAGCCCAACCTACGACATTGCGGGAATCCATGGAGTGGCCGGCGCAAAGGAGACGTCATCATGAAACAACTCAAACTCCCCGCGGTATTCATGCGCGGCGGCACCAGCAATGCCATCGTATTTCACGTCCGCAACCTTCCGCGCGAACGCGAACTGTGGGACGAAATCTTCCTCGCCGCGATCGGCAGCCCGGACCCCTACGGCCGGCAGTTGGACGGCATGGGCGGGGGCGTCTCCTCCCTGTCCAAGGTCTGCGTCGTGGGGCCTCCGACGCGGCCGGACGCGGACATCGACTACACCTTCGCGCAGGTGCAGGTGAAGGAGGCCAAGGTCGATTACGGCGCGAACTGCGGCAACATGTCCTCGGCGATGGGGCCGTTCGCGGTGGACGAGGGGCTGGTCAAGGCTTACGGCAAGGAAACGGTGGTTCGCATCCACAACACCAACACGAACAAGATCATCTGGGCGTGCTTCCTCCTCGATGACGGCCAGGCGGCGGTCGATGGCGATCTCGCCATTCCCGGAGTGGCGGGAACCGGCGCGCCGGTGAAGCTCGAGTTCCGCGATCCCGGCGGCGCTACCACCGGCAAGCTGCTGCCGACTGGCAACGTCGCCGACACGCTCGATGTGCCAGGGGTCGGCGAGTTCCGCGTGTCGATGGTGGATGCCGCCAACGCGACGGTGTTCGTGCGGGCGGCAGACCTCGGCCTCACGGGCACCGAGATGCCGGATGAAATCGAGCGCTCGGCCGAGCTCATGGCGAAGCTCGGGGAGATTCGTCTCGCGGCGTCGGTCGCGATGGGCATTTCGGCCAACCGCGAAGAGGCGCTGACGAAGAAAGCGGTGCCGTTCGTCGGATTCATCGCGCCGCCGCGCGACGCGAAGATGCTGTCCGGCGAGGCGCTCCGCGCGGCGGACGTGGACCTCACCGCGCGCGTGCTGTCGAACGGCCAGCCGCATCGCGCGCTGCCGCTCACGGTGACGCTGTGCACGGCGGTAGCGGCGCGCATCGAAGGCTCGGTCGTGCACGAGGCGACGCGCGCGGCTGACAATCCGGAAGCGGAACTTCGCATCGCCATGCCCTCGGGCATCCTCACCGTCGCGGCTTCGGTCGGGAAGAGGGATGGCAAGTGGCACGCCGAGCAGGGCGCCTTCTATCGCACCCAGCGCCGCCTGTTCGAGGGCTACGTTTACGTCAGCGCCTCGCGCGTGCCGGGTTTCATCGCCGCCACCGGCGGCAAGCTCAAAGCCGCCTGACCGCGCCGCTTATGCAAACATCGTAGGTTGGGGTGAGCGGCGCGAACCCCAACACCTGCGGCGCAATACGTTGCCGTGATTGTTGGGATGCCCCCCGCCTTCGCGGGGGCTGACGACACGCTTATCCCAACCTACGCCCTCACGGTTCATGGATCACGGGGTCACGGGCATCGTAGTCCGCATCGTAGGTTGGGGTGAGTGACGCGAACCCCAACACCTGCGGAGCAATACGTCGCCGTGATTGTTGGGATGCCCCCCGCCTTCGCGGGGGCTGACGACACGCTTATCCCAACCTACGCCCTCACGGATCATGGATCACGGGGTCACGGGCATCGTAGTCCGCATCGTAGGTTGGGGTGAGTGACGCGAACCCCAACACCTGCGGAGCAATACGTCGCCGCGATCGTTGGGATGCGCTTTGCTTATCCCAACCTACGAGCTCTCTGTACCAGGCGTGCGTCCGTCAGCTGCTCTGCCGGGAGTTCCTCGCGTACGCGTCGAGGCGCTTCTTGTAGAGCGCAAGCACGCCGGGCCCGAAGGCGAGGAGCATGATGGCGATGCCGGTGACGATTCCGAACGCCGTCACCGCGGGAGCGGAGCAGTCGCCACGCTGGCGGACGAAGACGTGCGAGGGGACGGCGATCAGCAGTTCGAGCACGCTGCCCTTCAGGAGCCACGTCACGGCCGCGGACACCGCCTTCGAGGAATCGCGGTAATACTGGATAAAGATTCCGCCCCAGATCAGCCAAAGGCAGACCCAGACGCCGAGCGCTGTTGCGAAGAACAGGTTGTCCCTGCCTTCCCATAGTGGGGGCGAGTTGTCTGCATAGACGACGACCTCGATGGCGAAGATCACGCAGACCGCGAGCACTGCTGCAAAAAAGGACGCGAGCGCGGCCGTTACGGCCACATGCTGCCGCGGTCTCATGCGCCGCCAGGATGTGTCCACGGAGAGGAAGAGGAGCAATGCCTCCCCGCCCACCAGGACGCCCGCGTAGAGCCATGGGAACCAGTGCAGATACATCTTAAGGACTTCGTCCGCCGGAGGCGTGTGCTTGAAGGCGAGCAACGCCACTCCGGGCAGGAGCAGCACCAGGACGACTGCGGCATAGAAACCGCTCACCACGGAACCCCAGCGGAACACGGCCTTTACTCCTCCCGCGTTACGGCAATTCCCATCGCCAGTATGCACCATTATGCAGGCTGGCTGGAGGAGAATCCGATGTTGATCTAAAAAAGCGCAGCGCTGCCATGAATCACAAAGTACTGTCATCGCGAGGACACGGAAGGCGACGACGCGATCTCGCGGCAGACACGGGACGCGGCTTGCCACGAGATTGCGTTGCCCCGTTCGCAATGACCGCATCGTAGGTTGGCGGTGAGCGACGCGAACCCCAACATCCTGCGTTGCGGTCTACGAACCGCCACGAGGACTGCTATGATAATGCCCAGATTTGTCTCCTTCTGATTTCGATCGTCACACAAGGATTGCCATGCCCCTCAAGTACCCGCTGGTGCACGTTGACGACGTCCGTCCCGAGAACATGAAAGAGGGAGAAGGCTGGGCCATCTCCGAGTTCCGGCTGCCGATTTCGGGAAAGGACGGGAGTTCGACCACAATATTCCATTCCATCTTCCGCCCCGGCTCGACCCACGCCAAGCACCTCCACCGCAATTGCGATGAGATCGCGGTTTATCTCCAGGGGCACGGCACTGTCGGACAGGCGAACGAGCGCACCGAGGTCCGCCCCGGGCACTGCCGGCTCATGCCCAAGGGCGTGGAGCATTTCTTTCACAACGAGACGAAGAACGAGGAAGGGCTCGTCATCGGTTTCTACGTCGGCGCGAAGGACGTTGCGGACACCGGCTACGAGTTTCGCGGGCAAGTGACCGAGGCGGACCTCAAGATGCCGCGGAGCAAGGGTTTCAGCGACGGCATCCTGGTTCATATCGACGACGTGAAGCCCGCCCGGATGAGCGCGGAGGATGGCTGGAGCATCACCGACTTCCGCATGCCGATTGGCCGCCACAACGGGAGCCCGACCACGCTCTTCTGGGCGAAGTTCATGCCTGGCGCCGTCCACAAGAAGCACCGCCACGACAACTGCGAGGAGATCTACTACGTCATCCGCGGCCACGGCCTCGCGGGCGCGGGTCCCGATCGCGCCGAGGTGCGTGGCGGCCACGTCCACTACATCCCCAAGGGCGTCGAGCACTTCCTCTACAACCTGAGCAAGACCGAGCCCCTCGAGGCGATCGGAATTTACATCGGCGCAGGCAGCGTCGAGGAGACCGGCTACGCCTACACGGGCGACGTGACCGAGGCCGACCTCAAGGCCCGGACGGCGTAGAGATTCTTTCGCACGATCCGGCCGCCTTTACCGCCAGGGAGAATCGCTGCACCGGGATGTTCGCCGGGAACTTCGGTAAGCGCTGCGCGGCGGGCCCTTGCCGATTCCGTCAGATCAGTTGGTTCTGAGAGGCCAGTACTTTCTGAAGCTGCCCGATGTTGACCGCCCGGGGCTCCACCCGGGATTTCACAGCCAGTGCGGCCGCCGTTCCCGCGGCCTGGCCTGTCATCATGCAGGCGGCTTGCGAACGGGTGCAGCCCTGGGCGATGTAATCGGTGGAGATGCATCGGCCTGCCACAAGAAGATTGCTTACGCCGCGCGGCAGCAGTGCGCGGTATGGAATGTGGAACCAGCCGGAACCGCCAACTTCCACCAGCATGAGCGACTGTTTTCCGTCCTTGTCATGCACGTCGACCACGCTTCCGTAGCGTCCGATGCCGTCCGGGAAATGCTTCCCTGCGAGAACGTCGTCCTTGTTTAACGTACAGTCGCCGACTATCCGCCTGGAATCGCGTACGCCGACCACTTGCGCCGTGTGGACCAGATATGCATCCTCGTACCCGGGCACGTATTTTCGATAAAAGGCCGCCATACGCACGGCGACGTGCCTCATGCCCATGGTCGCGCTCGTAAGTTCCTTCCTGTCAGTGGCGTCGACGTTATACGCCATGTCCATGTTGTGGGAGATCAGGTCGTAGCGAAATTTCCCGTTTCTGAACATGGGTCTCGCCATGTAGGTCAACGTATCCGGGTTCACGTTTTTGAGACCATACGGAATCGGGTAGTCGCCTTTCTGCAATGCTTCTTTGATCTTCGCCTTGAACGGGAGCACTGTAATCGGTTTTCCTTCATCGCGGAGGCGCAGAACGGTGGTTACGTAGTCCTGGCTGAATTCCTCAGGATGGTTCTGGATGTAGGCGAGCGTGTCATCCAGTTTTACGCCTCCCATCACGAAGTAGAGGGTCATGGGTTGGCAATGACCCTCCGCCGGGTCGCCGAACTCGAAACTCGCGCCTGCTGCGGCACATATATTCCCGTCGCCCGTTGCGTCGATAGTGACCTGCGCAAGAATTTCCGTTCTCGTTTTCAAATTCTCGACGACTACGCCTCGCACCGTATTGTCTGACAGCAACACGTCTGTTACCTGGGCGTAAAACCAAACGTCCACGCCCGCCTCCACGACCATGCGCTCGATGGTCCACTTGGCGATTTCCGGATCAAACAACTGCCTCGCGGTTGCCTGGCCGGTCATCCCCCACGCGGCGCCGACCTCGAGCATTCGGTCGATGTATTCCTGGGCGATGGAGAAAACCAACTGTTCGTCTTCAAAGGAGCTTTCGTAGCTCGTAATCATGACTTTCTTGTGCTCGGCGCTCTTTGGCGCCTTCATGTGGCGCATCGAACGGATCATCATGACCATTCCGCCGGAGTGCGTCCCACCCAGATGATCCCGCTGCTCCAGGAGAATGACCTTTGCGCCATTTCGCGCCGCGGCTATTGCAGCAACGAAACCCGCGGTGCCTCCTCCCACGACGAGCACATCGGCCTGGATCGTTTCATTCTGTTTGATCATCTTCAGGCTCACGTCGTACTCCCTTTTCGATGGCAGGGCGGCTCAGCGCCCGAAATCTCGCTCTTGGTAATCGAAGACGCGACGCTTTTCTTTCGCGGCCGGCTAAGTGCGCGGCGGACGCCAGCGCCGCGCGATCTTCCGGGTAAACGGCCCATACCCGTGAGGAAAGTAGAGCGAGTTCGGGCCGGCGCCGCCAATCACGATGATCTCGATCGCATCGGCGGAGCGCACCATCGGCACCATGGTGTCCGGCGACGCGGTGTAGAACTTCTGCCACTCGAGGGTGAAATGCGGGATGGCTTTCGGTCCATAAGCCCGCAGCGGCTTGCGCGCGTTCTCGAAGAAAAAGCGTTTGACGTCCTTCTTCGAGAAGCCGGCCTTGGCGCACAACTGCGCCTGGTCCGGGCAGAAACCCATCAGCACCTGGCCCTCGCCGTACGACGAACGGGAAGCCACGGTGCACATCGAGTCGCAGAAGGCGGCGAGCAATTCCTGGGCCGTGGTCGGCCACATGACCTCGATATGATGCGCCGGTTCCTTCCAGAATACCGTGACGACATCGTCGTCCGGCGTGTAACCCTTCTCGATTGCGAACGGCTCCCAGGGATTGGCCTCGTCGTTCTCGGCGACGCAATACATGTATTTCGGGAGCCAGACAAAGGTGTTGCAATCGGTGGAGCCCGGGATTCCCGCGATGTTGATCAGGGAGAGGCGCACGGCCCGCGCAATGGCCGCGTTCGCCCGCCAACTCACCGCCGAACCTCCGGCGCCTGAGGCGATGCCCAGTTCCCGCGCGATCGGCCCGTTGACGACGATCAGCGGCGAGAGGCTGTGCGCCGTGGTCATGACGTTGCCCTGCTTGGTAAAGGAGGCGTGCGCCTCGATCGCGGCGATGATCACATCCATGTAACCGGGGAGACAGCCGGCCATCACGGCATTGATAGCGATCTTCTCGACGGTTGCAACACCCTTGCCCGGTTCGAGGACGGCGATCTCGGTATCCGGACTCAGATTCCCGGCTTCCAGAAACCGCTCGACCCGGTCAGCCGTGGGGGGAATGACGGGGTGCCCATCGCCGAAACCATTCGCCTCGAAGTGCGCATACACCTCTTCTACGTCGTCCGGCAGATCGAGCCTCGTTGAACGCACCTGCACCGAACTCATGTGTCCTCCTTCGCGGGTCGACATCAACCGGGAAGACTAGCGGGCGTTGAGTGATGCAACCTTGATCCATATCAACGTTGAAAATTCATTGGCGGGTGTACCGTATGTCGGTTACTTTCAGGCCGCAGTCATTGCCGCGGCTTTCGTCCATGCGATGCAGAGGGGTCAAGTGAACACGGGAACACAACCAGCACGCGGCGCCGTCCTGTTGCCCAGGGCTGAGGCCAGGGCGGCATCAAAGGAGCGTATTACCCGGCCCGGACTCGCTGATCTTCAAGGCAAGCGGGTGGCGTTCATCGATGACAGCCGCCCGAACGCCGATGTCGTGCTCGCGGCGTATCAGGCGCTGCTGGAGACGAAGTATGGAATCCACCCCGTCGTGCTCCACAAGGTGGACCTCGGCCTGCGCATCAACGAGCCGCTGCCCAAGGACGTCTTCGAGAAGCTGGCGAACGAGGTGGACGCCGGGGTCGTCGCGCTGGGATCCTGAGGGTCCTGCACGTCGCGGAGTGTCCGCGACACAGCCGATTTCGAGGACAAGGGCGTCCCGGCGGTCGCCATCGTGGCGCCGGCTTTCGAGCGACAGGCACGCGCGTACGCGGCGGCCGTCAATCTCCCGCCCGCCCGCGTGCTGGTGCTTCCGATCGGCACCGCGTCACCGGACGCCGCGGAGTCGGTGCCGCTGATCAAGGAGGCGGCGTCGGCGAGCCTCAAAGACCTGGAGAAGGCTCTCGGCGAGCCGGTGTCGAAGATCGAGGCCTGAGTGCTCATGGCGGCCGGCGCGAGCTACCAGTCGTTCGACGTTCCGCTCGAACTGGAAACCGTCGATCTCAGCGGCATTCTGGGCGATTCGTATCGCAACGTCGTAACCGACGGGTTGCCGGTGGCAAGGCCAGGCCGTGCGGAGGTCGATTCGATGCTCGGCGGACGCGGCCGAGACACGATCGTCGCGGCGCTGCCGCCGGTGATGGGGGAGTGCACGCACGAGCGGCTTGCCGCACTCGCCGTGCTGGCCGGCTGCCCCGTCTCCTCTTTCCCCGTCCTTGTCGCAGCCGTGCAGGCGGTCGCGCGCGACGAGTTCAACCTGCTGGCGGTTCAAACCACTACCGGGAATGTCGCGGTCGTCGTGCTCGTCAGCGGGCCCGGGGCGGCCGCGATGGGATTGCACGCGGGGAGCAACGGGCTCGGAGCGGGGCCGAGGGCGAACGTTACCATCGGTCGCGCGCTGCGTCTGGCGCTCATGAATGTCGGCGGCGCGGTCCCCGGGCTGCTCGATGTGGCCTGCCTCGGCTGGCCGGGAAAACTATCGTTCTGCGCGGCCGAGCACACGGCGGCAAGCCCATGGCCGCCGTTTCACCTCGAGCGGGGATTTCGCGCCGATGCGACGGTGGCCACGGTCGCGGCGGCGTACGGCTTCATCGAAACCGCTGACGCGGTGAGCACGAAAGCGGAACCGTTGCTGTCGAACCTGAGTGAAATGATGGCGGCTGCGCGCGTCAGCGGCTCGCGGGGCTCCCAGGTGCTGGTGCTGCTCACGCCGCAGCACGCTCACACGCTGGCGCAAGGCGGTCTCGCGCGCCGGGAGGTTCAGGCGTATCTGCACGAACGGATTTTCGCTCTCGATGGGCGGGTCGATGCGGCTACCGGGAAGGCCGTGCGCGTGACGAGCACGCCCGAGGACGTGCTGCTCGTCGTGACCGGCGGTAACGGGGGCAAGTCGGCTTTCGTCCCGCTTTGGAGCAGCTCGCGCGCAGTGAGCGTCGCGATTGCGTAACGCAGTTCTCCTTCCCCCTTGAGGAGGACAACAACGCTCCTTCCCCCTTGAGGGGGGAAGGTTGGGATGGGGGTGAAGGACGGAGGAAGACATGAAGACTTTCCAGCCTATAGTTTTGATGCTGCTGGTCCTGGTAGCCGCGGCCCCGCTTGCAGCCGCCGACTATCCCGCGCGTCCGATCCGGATCATCGTTCCATTCACCCCCGGAGGATCGACTGACATCCTCGCGAGGATGATCGGCCAAAGGCTCACGCAGGCCTGGGGACAGCAGGTCGTCGTCGATAACCGGCCGGGCGCCAACGGGGTCGTCGGCGCCGAGTTGACCGCAAAGGCGAATCCCGACGGCCATACGCTGCTGTTCGTTGCCATCGGGCATGCCATCAATCCGCTGCTGCAGAAGAAAATGCCCTACGACACCGAGAGGGATTTTGCGCCGGTGAGCCTGGTCGCAATCCTGCCGCTCATACTGACCGTGCATCCGACGGTCAAGGCGGGCAGCGCACAGGAGCTGATCGCGCTGGCGAAATCAGGCGCGAAACCCCTCAACTATGCCTCGGGCGGAATCGGCTCCTCGCAGCATCTCGCCACCGCCCTCATGGGCCATATGGCCGGGTTGAAGTTGAACCACGTGCCTTACAAGGGCGGCAATCAAGGCCTCGTCGATCTCGTCGCGGGGCATGTCAACATGATGATCACGAGCACGCTCACCGTGATACCGCACGCCAAGGCGGGGCGGTTGCGCGCGCTGGCCGTCACGACGTCGAAGCGCATTGCCGCGCTGCCCGATCTGCCGACCATCTCCGAGGCAGCCCTGCGCGGCTATGAATCCATCGCGTGGTACGGAATGGTGGCGCCGGCGGGGCTTCCATCCGGCGTGCTTGCCAAACTGAGCGCGGAGACCATCAAGGCCACCAATTCGGCCGACATGCGGAACGCTCTGGTGAAACAGGGCGCGGAACCGGTTGGCAACACGCCGCGCGAATTCAGCGCTTTCATCAAGTCCGAAATGACCAAGTACGCCAGGGTCATCAAGGAGACGGGGGTCATGGCGGAGTAGCGCCGGGCGAGGGCGCCGAGGCGGGCCTCAAGGCGAGTAGCTCTACCTCGCGAGATCGATGCGGATTCCTGCCACGCGGATGACCTTTGCCCACTTGGTCATTTCCGAGCGGATGAAGGCGTCGAACTCGGCGGGCGAGCTGTAGAGCACTTCCGCGCCGACCGCTGCGTAACGATCGCGCGCTTCGGGGGATTTCAGCAGATCAACCACCGCCTGATTCAGGCGCGTGACGATGGGCTTCGGGGTGCCGGCAGGGACCAGCAGCCCGTTCCAGATGCTCGCCTGATAACCCGGCACGCCGGCCTCCGCCATCGTCGGGAGATCGGGCGCAAGCGGCGAACGGCGCTCGGTCGTGATCGAATAGGCCTTGAGCCGTCTCGCCTTCACGTGCGGCAGCACCGACGTGAGGCTGGGGAAGGCGAGCTGGATCTGGCCCCCGATCACGTCGAGCGTCGCCTGCGCGGTGGCCTTGTACGGGACGTGCACGAGATTGATCCCCGCCATCACGTTGAGCAGGGCGCCGGCCAGATTGGCGGGCGATCCGTTTCCCGAGGAGCCGAAATTGAGCGCGCCGGGGCGACCCTTCGCCAGCGCGATCAGCTCCTTGACGCTGTTTGCCGGCACGCCGGGATGCGCGACGAAGAGGAGCGGCGTCGAGCCGATGAGACTGACTCCCCGGAGATCCTTCAGCGTGTCGTACGGGAGCTTGCTCACCAGGCCCGGGTTGATCGCGTGGCCGGGCGCGACCAGGAGCAGGGTGTGGCCATCCGCGGGCGCCTGCGCAACCAGCGCGGTTCCGATTATCGCGTTGGCGCCGGGCCGGTTGTCCACGACGACCTGCTTGCCCAGCGCGCCGGTGAGTTTCTCAGCCATGTAGCGGCCCTGGATGTCGGCATTGCCGCCGGGGGCGAAGGGAACGACGAGGCGGATGGGGCGCGCGGGGTAGGCATCGGCCGTGGCCGCGCGCGCGCTATCTGTCAACTGGAAACCAGCCAGCAGAGCGAGCGTCGCCCCGCCGCACGCCGCGACCCGGTGCAATTCCCGTCTTCGCCGCCTTGGAAAAGCAACGAACGAAGCATGAGAAGAAGAAAGACTGTGATGCCAGGAACTTCTATTCGTTTTCATTGAGGCCTTTGCGTTGAGGTAGGTTAGGGCGCTTGCCGCTCATCAGTGTGCTACCGAATCGTTCGTGCGATCCCACAGCGTTCCTTTCCAGTTCTGATCGTCCCATTTTCCCCACAGGCTGGACACCACCACACGATCGCGTCGGTTTCGGGTTCGAAATCCGTCTCGATTTCTCCCGGACATGGCTTCCGGCCAGGTCGTCGCCGGCATTTCACAGGATTTCCCAGCTCGTGTTCGGAGAGCATTGTAGTCGCGTCAACGACCACACTTCCCAGAAACTCCGCAAGTCGCCTCGCCGGTCCTGGCATGGGAGCAATCGCGCCTTCCTTTGTCAGAAAGTGCGTGAGGTCGATAACGTACGTTCTGGCCCTACCCAACAATCCCTCCTGATTCCTTGATCCGCGAGCAGCGCTGCATCCTGACGCGCCTTAGACGTCCCACATGACCGGCCGCCGGAAAGCAGGCGCGAACTCGCTTGAAGTCGGTCCGGTCGATGTGGCTGTCAGGGCTCATGGCGAACTCTGTTTGATGTCGTGATCAGCGGTTACAAATGCCACATGAACTTGAGTTCAAACTTTCTCAGGTTCCATTGCCATCCGCATGCACCGAAGGAAACTTCGACGAACCGTATCGAATCACAAGCGTCGCCAGCGCAAGCAACAAAATCGCTCCGGAAACCAGGATAATTCCCATGTCCGGGCGATGATGTGCCTGTACATCCGAAATGAGCAATCTCGTCAGCGCAGTCATCGCCACATAAATCAGGAAGCGGACCGGCATGTGGTTTGTCTTGAAGTAGATTCCCACCATCGCGCCGAGTTCGAGGTAGATGAAGAGAAGCAGGATGTCGTCGATTGCTGCATGACCTTTTGCCGCCATACCCAGGAACGCGACAACGGCAGACCATACGATCGTCCCGCCAATGGCAAACAACGCGAGATAGTGAAACGCATCCACAAGGAGATTCCCAAGGCCTTCGGCAACCCGGTTTAGTCCCTCGCGAAACGTGCCAGCCCATCGCAGATTCATCTTGTCCTTTCCGCCTGAATGTTCCGTCATGTGCGCGTGAGCCTTAACTATTGATTGAACGGCATGCGGGCGATGCTAGAAGCATCCATTAGCGGATGCAAGCATCCATCGGACGATCAGTCTGCCGCGGTCGGCGTGCCCGAGGGCGGCGAAACGGTTAAGATCAGCATCGGCCGCGAAGGGAAGAAATTCATCAGGCAGGAACCGACATATGGCGATTGAATCCGACATCGAAGTGCTGCTGGTCGAGGACAACCCGAACGACGCGGAATTGACGCTGCGCGCGCTGCGCAGCTCCGTCGCGCGCGAGCGCCTGGCCCACGTCGACGACGGCGTCAAGGCGCTCGATCTGCTGTTCGGCGAAGCCGGCATTGCCGGGCGCAGCGGCGCGAAGATGCCCCGCATGATCCTGCTCGACCTCAAGCTGCCGAAGGTCGACGGGCTGGAGGTTCTGCGGCGCGTCAAGGGCGACGATCGCACGCGCAGCATTCCCGTGGTGGTGCTCACCTCGTCGAAGGAGGAGCGCGACATCAACGAGAGCTACCGCCTGGGGGTGAACAGCTACCTGGTGAAGCCGGTGGGATTCGACGAGTACGTCGCTGCGGTTGCCGACGCCGGCCGCTACTGGATGACGCTCAACCAGGCGCCGGTCGGGAAGACCGCGAACTAGGCGCTCGGCCGGGCGGCCTGGAGAAAGTCCGCCGCCGCGTCGGCGGGCATCGGCCTGGCGAACAGGTAGCCTTGCGCCTGGTCGCAGCCGTGCTCGGAAAGGAAATCGGCGTGCGCCTTCGTCTCCACGCCCTCGGCAATGACGGTGAAGCGCAGGTTGTGCGCCATGTCGATCACCGCGCGCACGATCGCGGCGGCATCCGGGTCCGAATCGGCGTTGCGCACGAAGCTGCGGTCGATCTTGAGCGCCGTGAGCGGCAGCCGGGTGAGGTAGGCGAGGCTCGAGTAGCCGGTGCCGAAATCATCCACCGAGATCTTGATGTCCGCGGCGCGCAGGTTCTCCAGGATCCGTACCGCCTGCGCGGGATCGTCCATCAGGGAGCTCTCGGTGATCTCCAGCTCGATCAGGCTCGGGGGCAGGCTCGCTGCCGCAAGCGCACGCCGGATCATCGCGTCCAGGTCGGGGCCGCGAAGCTGCTTCGCCGAAAGATTCACCGCGATGGGCAGCGGATCGAGGCCCGCATCCTTCCAGCGGCGAAGCTGCGCGCATGCCTCCTCCACCACCCACTCGCCCACTTGCACGATCAGACCTGAATCCTCGAGCGCCGGGATGAACTCGGCCGGCGAGACCATGCCGCGCTGCGGATGATTCCAGCGCAGCAGGGCTTCGAAGCCGGTCGTCCCACCGTTGCGCAGCAGCACTTTCGGCTGGTAGTGCAGCGCGAACTCCTCGCGCTCGAGCGCGCGCCGCAGGTCGGTGCCGAGCTGAAGCTTCGACGCCGAGCGCCGGTTCATCTCCGCGGTGAAGAAGCAGAAACCGTCGCGGGTGGTCTCCTTGACCTTGTACATCGCCAGGCCGGCATTCTTGAGGACCGCCTCGGCATCCTCGCCGTCGCCCGGGAACACCGAAATGCCGATGCTCGCCGTGGCATAGGTATCCTGCCCCTCGAGCCGGAACGGCTGGGCGAGCGCATCGCGGATCTTCTGCGCCACGATCGCCGCGTCTTCGGCGCGCGAAAGATCGGCGAGCACGGTCGCGAACTCATCTGCGCTCACGCGGCCGACGGTGTCGCCGCCGCGCACGCAGCGCCTCAGCCGCTCTCCGAACCGCGCAAGCAGTGCGTTGCCGGCCTCGTGGCCGAGCGTGTCGTTCACGAGCTTGAAGCGGTCCAGATTGATGAACAGCACCGCGCCCGCCAAGCCTCTGCGTCGTGACTGCGCAACCGCCTGCGACAGGCGGTCGATCACCTGGCTGCGGTTGGGCAAGCCGCTGACCGGGTCGTGGCGGCCGTAGTTGGCCATGTCGATGGCATGGGTGGAGTTCGAGACCTGATAGGCGAAACCGACGCGGGGCGCAAAGAGCTTCTTGCTGTACCCCACTCCGGCGTCTTGGGGGATGCCGCCCCGCCCGCCGTACGACGTGTAGAGGTTCTCGTCTCCGCGCGGATAGTCGAACTCCTGCACGCGCGTCGCGGCGAGCACGTAGTTCACCGTGCGCTCGCCGTAGTAGATCTCCGGACGTTCGATGCGGAGCGCCGCACTCAG
>Ga0209640_10002010_pt1 | contig 17623 bp, 14 predicted proteins | sample RifCSP10_1_FD_184018 | JGI IMG/M metagenome (GOLD analysis project Ga0209640, IMG submission 184018) | Soil microbial communities from Rifle, Colorado - Rifle CSP2_sed 10_1 (SPAdes) (version 2) | ecosystem: Environmental > Terrestrial > Deep subsurface > Rock core/Sediment | place: Rifle... | reverse complement strand
CTCCCGTATCTCGCGCGGGATAACTACTTGATACTTGGATGAAATAGTTACCGGTTTCACTGCTTTACGTATTCTTACCATAAACAAATCCTAAAGCGAATATAACCTTTGTCTGCTAGCGGTGATTTATTCTCTACCACGGCAATGGATCGCTCATGATCTCGCGCTCCCACAGGTCATACATGGATTGAACAACCTCAGGGCTGAGCTGTCTATCCGCGGCGGCAAAATTATCCAGGGCCTGTTCCACGCTTTTCGCCCCGGGAATGATCGTCGAAACCTGTGGCTGAGCCAGGATGAATTGCAGCGCGGCGTGTGCCATTGAAGTGCCTTTGGGAATGAGTTTGGCGAATTGCTCCACAAGCTCACTGCGACGCGCAATTACTTCAGGCGGCCAGCGTTTGCGTATGTCATTGAACTGATGACCTCCTCGATAGCGCCCCGAGAGCCAGCCTGAATCCAAAGGCACCTTGACAATGATCCCCACGCCGTTTTCCTGTGCCTTTTGGAAGGCCGGGAGTGGCTCCTGATACAACGCGTTGAAGAATACTTCAAGCGCTTTGCTCTTCGTCGTATCAACGACCATTTCCACTTCCTCGCGCCAATCGAGCGAAACGCCATAATCGCGGATCTTCCCTGCGGCTTTGAGCTTTTCAAATTCTTCATATTGCGACGCGACCCTGCCGTCCATCATTTCGCGTGGTGGGTTATGCATGAGAACGATGTCGAGATAATCGGTCTGCAACCGGTGCATGCTTGCTTCAATGGACGGACGAATGGCATTTGTGCTGAAATCCGTGACTCCTTCCGCAGTATGACCGAACTTTGTGCAGATGATGACCTCCTTGCGCACGGACTTCAATCCCTCGCCCAGTAGCTCCTCGCTTCTTCCTCGACCGTAGCCGGGCGCGGTGTCGAAGAAGTTGCAGCCTGCTTCAAGCGCTTTCTGGATAATGCGCAACGCTTCGCTCCTGTCATTGACTCCCCAATCAGGATTCGCTAATTGCCAGGCCCCGAGACCGATCTCGGAAACACTCATGCCAGTGTTGCCAAACGGACGAAGTTTCATACTTTTCCCTTTCTAAAACCTGCTCGAGCCGCCGTCCCTTGCAAAGCATCCCTGTGGGACAGCGGCAAGGACAAAATGTACTGAGTGACCTTCAACGAAATTGTCTCATGTGGCTGGACTCGTTGAGTCAATTCGATTTTGAATTCGGCGATGTCCTGCTGAGTCCATAAGTTGCGCGCGAGTTTCGGAGTGTCGAATAGACCGATGTCGCGCGCTTTGATGGTGACGTCTTCAGTCTCACTCTTGTTACGGCTTCTCCAGGCCATGTTCGTTCAAAAAATTTTCATCCTCGAGAATTTCCTGTGTCATCCCGTCTGCCACAATACGGCCATCGTCCATCACAATCGTGCGCGGTAACAACTCCTGTACCATCCTCATATCGTGCGTGGAGATCAGCATGGTGATCGGCAGATCGCGCAGCAGGTTGATCAGCGTCCGCCGGGCGCGCGGGTCAAGGCCCGCGGAAGGTTCATCCAGGATCAATATCTTCGGCTTCATGGATAACACGGTCGCGATGGCGATGCGCTTCTTTTCACCCACGCTGAGATGATGCGAAAGCCGGTCGCGATAAGATGACATGCGCACGGCTTCGAGCGCGGCGTCCACGCGCGCGAACACTTCATCCTCCGGCAGGCCCATGTGGAGCGGGCCAAAGGCAACGTCCTCGAATACTGTCGGCGAGAAGAGTTGGTCGTCCGGGTTCTGGAAGACGAGTCCGACCATTGAACGGATCACAGGCAGATTGTCACGCGAGAGGCGCATGCCCCCGATCTCGATTCCGCCGCGCCCATCCAAAATCCCATTCAATTGCAGCATCAGCGTGGACTTCCCCGCGCCGTTCGGACCGACCAGCGCAACCTTTTCCCCCACACACAGGTTGAACGAAACGCCGCGCAAAGCAACGTGTTCATCGGGATACGCAAAATGCAGATCATCGACTTTGACAATATCGCCGTCACATTCCATAATATCCATTAAAGCCGTCCTGTGAATTGCATGATGATCATACCCAGGATCGAGAGGCCGCAGATGAGCCAATCGCGCACCTGAAAATGATGCGGATGGATCGTCATGAGTTCGCCCTTGTAGCCGCGCGCCAGCATCGCGTTGTAGATGCGGTCACTGCGCTCGTAACTCCGCAGGAATAACTGGCCCGCCATGTGACCTGCGATACGCGCCCGCCATCCCATGCTTCCACCGGACCTCTGGCCGGCTGAGGCTGCCGAACGAGCCTGTCTCGCCCTGAGCAGCCGCAGCACTTCATCGGTAAGGACAAAAAGATAGCGATAGAGGAAGGAAATGATCGTCGTGATGATGGCAGGGACGCGCAGATGTGTGAGCGCGTGGATGATCTTCGGGAACTCCGTCACCGCAACCAGCAGGATCGCCATCTGCATCGACAGCCACGAACGAATGACGATGCTCACAAAACGCAGCAGCCCCGCGTCAGTGACAGTAAAGTTCCACATCAGAAAATGAAAAGAGGCAACAGGCTTGCCGGGGATGGAAAAGAGAACCGTGATGGCGGCGAGCGCAAAGGGCAAGGCAATGAATGAACGTCGAAATGTGAAGCTGACTCCAAGCTGCGAGAAGGCATTCGCAATCAGGACGAACAGCCACGCCAGCGCGAACGCGATCCACGCGCCATCGGGAAGCAGGGCATTCGAAATGATGAAAGCAATCGTGATCACCACCTTGATGCGCGGATCAAGATGATGGATGAGGCTGTGCCTGTGGTGATAACGGTCGAAGGCGTCAGAATGCATGGCAATTTACAATTTTTGATTAATATCTGTATGCAAATTATAGTTTAAGTCACTCTGAGCCCTTCTATTACGCTCAGGATAGACTCCGCGAAGAGTCTCGTTTTTGTTCTTGCCCGGGCAAAGTCGAGTTTCTTAGTCGTGGCGACAAGGGCGCCACTCCTCAGAATGACATACCAGGAAACTACGATCTCTTTTGTAACGAGCGGCCTGCCATCAAAGCAAGTGCCAGCACGACGAGCATGCCGATCACGCCTGCCATAATGGTCGATAGCGGCGTCTGACCCAGAAACGGAAGTGTGTAATCAGGAATGATCTGGTAAACAGCAGACTGCCCCTTGTTGATAAATCCGAGATCGGCTGCCACACGCTCAAGGCCATCAGGGTTTGCCGAAGCGAACGGAGAAAGCAGCACAACTACCAGGGAGAGAACCACACCTGCCAGGGCCCAGCCGCGCCCCCCGCGCGCAGCAGCGGATCCTTCACCGATAAGGCCAGGCCGAGTCTGTAAGATAAATGTCAGCGCGGCAATGGTGATCAGCGCTTCGCCGATCCCGATCAAAGCATGGACGCCGAGCATCGCCAGCAGGACAGTCTGCAGATTACTTGTGCCGCTCAGCCATAGCTGAAGAGCCGTGGCGAGTGCGCCCGCCATCACGGAAAGCCAGGCGGCCAAGCCAGCCACAGCAAGTCTGACACGGCGCGATCTCCCGAACACCGCGCGGTAGAGTCCATACCCGATCACGGAAGTCAACAAACCCATGTTCAGGATGTTGGCTCCCATGACGAGCAGGCCGCCATCCTGGAAGAGAAGCGACTGCACCGCGATGACCGCGGTCATCACAACCATTGCCGCCCACGGCCCCAACACGATCGCAGCCAGTGCGCCGCCGAGCAGGTGACCGGACGTCCCGCCCGCGACCGGGAAGTTAATCATCTGTGCGGCGAAGATGAACGCGGCCATGGTACCCATCAACGGGACCAGCTTCTCGCCGAGCGATTTGTTCGTGCGCGAGATCGCCACGCTCAGGATCATTGCACTGATCGCCCAGCATACTGCCGAAACGATAAAACTCAAAAATCCATCAGGGATGTGAAGAGGTGCAGGTGAATAATGCATTATTCATCTCCTATTTCTAAGACAATTGACACTTCGGGCACACCCCGAAGAAGGTCACATGACTATTAATACGCCGGTATCCGCTTGTTGATTCCAATTTGCGATAAAGATTTTCAAGCAAAGCATGTTCAATTTCAATTTCACTGCCGCAGACCCGGCAAACGACATGGTGATGGTCTTCGCCTGCGATCTGATAGGTCAGGTGGCCGCTGCTGGAATGAGAAGGGTGCGCCAATCCATTATGCGCCAGGAATTCGAGGGTGCGATATACAGTCGGTTCCGTGAGCCTTGGAAAGCCGCGTTTGGCTTGCTTGTAGACTTCGGTGGGGGAAAGATGCGTCCCGGCATGATGGAGTACGTGCAGGATCGCCATCCTTTGGGACGTCATTCGGAATCCGCGTGCGCGGAGCTGGGGGGCATAATCTAAACTGCAGGTCATAAGTATCCTTATTGCAACTTTTTGCAATAACTATATATACAGTATACAACGTTTGGAGTTTTCTTACTTTAAGAACAGGTTAAGAGATTGAACAAGATAATGAAAGCTGGAGTCCAAAGTCTTTGCGTAGCACCCCGTGGGGCCAGACTTTGCCATGAAAGCAACGACTGGCCCCCATCGGGGATGATAAGTCGTTGGGCTCCTTTTTTATCCCCTGGTTAAGGCTCCCAGAAGAATCGCAGAAGGGCATAAATGAGCGGCTTGTTGTTCACATATTCAACACCGACCACCCAGGTATGCCAATCCAAAAAGCCATTTGCTTCCAGGCCGGGAAAGTACACGGAATAGAAATCTCCCTCATACGGCCAGGCAAGTTCATAGGTCGCGCCGCCATGTTTGAGCTCATTGCAATGAAGTGTATATGGCTGGTTAAAAGCTTTTACCAATTCAGGCACGACCACATCATGGAATGAGCCAATCTTCTCAGCCCCGCTTCCGGGTTCTGTTCCCCAGTTCACTTCAAAGGTCGTCTCAAATAGGAACTTGGCATGTTCCGGCTTATAGTTGATCACGGTGCCATCGCGGAAATAGCCAACGTCCATGCCGCGCTGCGGGCTGACGAGTGCGCTCAGGAGCGGCCCATCTGATGTAAGCACAGCCGATTTCAGTGAATCTATCAATGCCGTCACTTGAGTGTCAGCACAGACATTCGGATTGCGAACTACCGGCGTTAAAGTAAGATTAGGAATCCCCGTCAGAGCACCAGGTGTGATCCCGGTAGCGATAAACAATGTTGGTGTCGCGGTGAGAAACGGAGACTGCGTGGGAGGCGCAGATGCAGTGGGCGATGCACAACCCGCCAGTAAGGAAAATCCAATCAGCAGAATCGAGAGAGTCTTGGTATTCATCATGTTCACCTCCATTGACAATTATATCCCTTGGCATATAATCATCCAAAATCAAAAAGGCTGGGACGAGGACGAGTAGGCGTTGAACGACGGTCCAGAGAGCAGGCTGGTGGTCGTTTGAGACCACCATGGTGAAAGCCCTGCCCGAGACGACTCCGCAGAATGGACCTCCGAGCCGCAAGGTGAAAGTAAATGTAGCAGCGAGTTCCCTGGCACCGCTCGTGATTTGCTAAGCAAATCAGGCAGGTGCATTCGCTCATCAGACGGCCGAAGCCATCACTACATCAAACAAGTATCCGAGTCGGGTTGCTCCCGTTATAGAGCTAGAGCATAAACCAAATGGTCGTGCTTGAAAAGAGTGAGGCTGGCTCCCGTTGCATCACCAACGGGATTTTTTGTTGAAACGGCCTAAGCCGGGTGGCACCACGGATGCGGACAGCATTCGTCCCATATGGGATGAACGCTGTTTTTATTTCCCTCACCACTTCGACACTCGTTACAGTCGCAGTGCGCCGACCGCCCTCTCTCAGGGGAGAGGGTTTAAAAGGAGAAGATATGTTTACCATCGTTTTTCAACCTCCATGAAGGACGCGTCAGTTTACGATTTGTGGCCTGGCGCTCGAAGAAATCGAGGTTTCTGATCCACCCATTTATTCACAAGAAGGAGATACCCATGTCTGAGCAAACCCGTTTCATCCTGAATGAATCTGACCTGCCAAAATTCTGGTACAACATCAATGCAGATAGTCCGGTTCTGCCTGCGCCTGTCCTGCATCCCGGAACGATGGAGCCCGTCACCCCCGACTTTTTATCCGTGCTCTTCCCGATGGACTTGATCCTGCAGGAGATCTCCACTGAACGCTACATCGAAATCCCTGAAGAAGTACGTGAGATCTACAAGCTCTATCGTCCCACTCCTCTCCTGCGTGCGCGGCGCCTGGAAAAAGCGCTCGATACCCCCGCGCACATTTACTACAAGAATGAGAGTGTTTCACCTGCCGGGAGCCACAAGCCAAACACTGCGATCGCTCAGGCGTTCTACAACAAGAAATCCGGCACAAAGGCACTCACCACCGAAACGGGCGCGGGCCAGTGGGGCTCGGCTCTTGCGCTTGCCTGCAATTTCTTTGGGCTTGACCTTGAAGTGTATATGATCAGGGTTTCATATAATCAGAAGCCTTATCGCCGCATCCTCATGGAGACCTACGGAGCGCAAGTTTATGCCAGCCCCACAGACCGCACAAATTATGGCCGCTCCGTATTGGCTGAAAGCCCGGATAACCCTGGTTCACTCGGAATCGCCATCTCTGAGGCCGTGGAAGCCGCGGCCACATCCAATGGAGCGAAGAAATACAGTCTGGGCTCCGTACTCAACCACGTGCTCCTGCACCAGACCGTCATTGGCGAAGAGGCCCTCAAGCAGATGGATATGGCAAATGAATACCCGGATGTGGTCATTAGTTGCGTCGGTGGCGGCTCGAACTTCTCCGGAATCGCCTACCCTTTCCTGCGTGAAAACCTGAAGAACGGAAAACGCACCCGCCTGCTGGCTGTTGAACCGTCGGCCGCGCCCTCACTGACAAAGGGTGTTTACACTTTTGATTATGGCGATACAGCCAGAATGGCTCCGATCGTCAAGATGCATACACTGGGACATGACTTCATCCCGGCCGCCATTCACGCAGGCGGATTGCGCTATCATGGCATGGCCCCCAGCCTGTCCGCGCTGTACGATGCGGGCCATATTGAAGCCATCGCGGTCCAGCAAAAAGCCACCTTCGAGGCCGCAATTCAATTTGCGAAAGCCGAAGGGATCCTCCCCGCGCCTGAGTCGGCGCACGCCATCCGCGCCACGATCGATGAGGCGTTGGATGCCAAGGCAAAAGGCGAGAAGCGTGTGATCCTGTTCAATCTTTCAGGCCATGGGCATTTCGACCTCGCTGCCTATGAAACCTATTTGAGCGGACAGCTCGAGGATTACGAGTACTCGGCAGAGGCTGTGCAGGCCTCACTGGCTAAATTGCCCGAGGTCAATATTTCCGCGTAAGAATAAGGCTTCCGAAGTTCTGGCAAAACTTCGGAAGCCTGAGCACTCATTCTCTCTCCTCACCTGGGTGAATCTTATGCAGAACGTCCCGAAGGTTTCCTTGAAAAACACTGTTGACTCCCTAAAACCTTCGGGACGGTGCGTAAAATCAGTTACACGTGATTTCCAATATTCCTTTTTGTCTGAATTAGACTTCCCCAAACGCGACCACCACAATGTGCTGATTCAGTAATTGAGGAGTGGCTGAATCTTTACCAGGGATGATCTGTCCCAGCGAGTACCCTCCTGCAATGGGGATACCTTTCCCCAGGATATCCTGGACCGCGCTGATCTCAGAACCAGGGTGTGACTTGAGCAGCATCTCCCAGGCAATATCCACCAGGAGCAGGGCGAAAACCGGCTTTGCTCCTTCAAGTTGCTGCAATGCCTGTTGCGCGGCTTGATGCGCAGCGTTCTCACAGGAGACGCGGCTGCCCACAAGCAGATAAGCATCCGCACCATCCCGTACGGGAGCGTTCATCCGGAAACTGCCATCCGCCTCCACGCGTATGGGCGCGCGGATGACCAGCTGATCTCCCTGTTCCACACCAAGCGGATACAACCGCGCCAGATGGCTGAGGGGAGGAAATGCCCAGTCCCGGGCAGGATAACCAAATAATTGAGCATAAGTTTCAGAGGCGGGACGACCATCCAGGGTGCGCAACCAGAAACCGCGCGAACGCGTGACGCGAAACTGACTGCCTACGGGGTTCCATCCATGTGCGGCACCAACGCCCACCTTCAGGTCGCCGCGCAGAAACGCGGCAGCCAGCGCGCCCGTTCCCGTCTGTGGACCCGCGATCTGGTAGGAATGACCCGTATGCAAATCTCCTGAGGAGAGAGCGCCCGCCAGCGCGAAAGATCCATTGGGCAGAGCATTGCACAACTGGTCGGCATCCCCATTGAATCCATCTGCAAAAAAGACAAGCGCGCGCACATCTTTTTGGTCAGCGGCCTGCTTTGAGAGTTTGGCTCCGGTTTCGCGGGCGCTTTGTGCATAGCCCGGCATCCAGTGAGTTTCAGCCTGGATGTCACCAGCCAGCAAGACAACGATCACAGAATTGGGATGAATACCCTCTGTTGTTAACCCTGCCGGACTGCTAAAGCCGATCATCGGGGTATTACCCAACAGGCTGGATACACCGCTGGCAACTTCACGCGCCTGGTATTGATGCGAGGCAATGACAAAGCTGAAGGCTGGCGCGCCGGAACCGAGTCGATTCAAAGCGTGATGTGTTGCCTGCAAGCCTGCTTCGCGGCCATTCAAAGCCTGTGTCTGCCCGATGGAAACCGTAAGAGCCATTTTGATTATCCTTCCGCAATGGGAACGGTAAAGTGGAAGGTCGTGCCTTTCCTGTATTCACTGTCGAACCAGATGCGCCCGCCCTGCATTTCCACCAGGCTCCTGGTGATATTCAATCCCAGGCCTGTTCCCGGCGCTTCACGGGCTTTCATATCGTCTGAACGGAAGAATTTCTGGAAGATCTTCGCCTGATCTTCCACACTGATGCCAATGCCATCATCTCGCACCCACAGGTGTACAACCTGCTTCGCGCCTTCAGGATCCCATTGATTGGTCGTCATTTCAGCCCCCAGTTTTATGTGCCCGCCCTCAGGCGTGTATTTGTGCGCGTTGCTGACAAGATTGGTAAGCACCTGACCGACACGAATCCGGTCTGCCCATACTGGAGGCAGTTGCGGTGGGAGTTGAAAATCCATACTCTGGCGCTTGTCGTCCAGCTGCCGCTTGGTGGAGCGCACAACCTCGCCCACAACATCCGCCACATCCACCGGCTTATAGTCAAGGCGCAATTGTCCTGCTTCGATCTTGGCGTTATCGTTCAAGTCCGAAACAAGAGCAGACATGCGTTCGACGTTGGAACGGATCGTACTCAGGAAGTTGGACTGCATCTCGTTGATCTGGCCTACCGACCCCGCCGCGAGCAATTCCGAATAACCCTTGATGGAAGTCATCGGGTTCTTCAATTCGTGTGCAACGAAGGAAACGAAATCGCTCTTTGCCACGTTAGCGCGCTGGACCTCATCATACAACTGCGCATTGGAAATGGCAATCGCGGCATGGTCACTCAAACGGTTAAGGAAGGCCAGGTTTTCCTGAGAGTCGCTTGTGCTCTCAAGCAGAAGCAAACCAATAACCTGCGCTTCACGGCGAATGGGGATGACGATCTGTGTATGCGCTGTGGGCAGAATTCCCTTCGCGCCATTGCTGACAAGGGAAATTTGATTCGGCTGTCCGCTTTCGACAGCGGACCGAATCGCCGGCAATTTGAGGGGCATGCGTGAATCGGCCTCCTCCATCAAAACATCATCATAGCCCTGTTGTGCCATAATGCGCAGATGATCCTCTTCAATCATCCCGATCAGGCCCGCTTCAGCACTCGATTGGCGCATTGCCCATTCAAGTGTGATGCGCAAGGCACGATCAATTTCAAGGCTGGCATTGAGTTCGCGGTCGATGCGTCCCATCACTTGAAGTTCTTCCACACGGGCAGCAAGTTCCTGATCCGTGAGAGCCAGAAGGCGCGCGTTTTCAATTGCTACTGCGGCCTGCCCTGCAAAGGCAGTCAGAAGGTTTTGATCATCTCTAACGAAAGGCAGCCCGTCGCGGCGATTGATGACTTCGATCACGCCGAGAACTCGATCCTTGATCTGCATCGGCACTGCAAGCAGGGAACGCGAGTTAAAACCTGTTTGTTTATCTGCGCCTTCAAAATGGGCGGATGATCGTTGTGCATCATTCTCGATCACAGGGGCACGCGCCTGCACAGCCCGCCCCACGATGCCGGTCCCCGCAGGAAGACGCTGACCAAGAAGGTTACCTGATACAGGCCCAACCATCACACGGAAGATCAGATCACCCGTCTGCTCATCCACCAGGAACAACGTTCCCGCTTCGCAATTCAAAATGCTGACAGCGTTCTCCAGAATATTGTGAAGAAGCGGCTCCTGCTCCAGTGTGGAGGTAAGCTGGCGGGTGATCTCATTCAGCGTGGAAAGCTGGTGAGCGCGCTGTTCAGTCTCCTGCAAGAGACGGGCTTTCACGATGGCGCCCACAGTCTGGTCTGCAATTGCCTGCAACAGATCGAGTTGACCACGTGTGTAAGTCACCGTTGCATCATCACTGCCCACACTCAGGGATCCCATGGTCTCAGCCCCGGCATTGAGCGGCACACCCATCCATGCATAGATGCCCTGCGCGGCAGGGGTCAGGTTGCGCGCCCGACATTCACGCATGTAATCCTGTGTGAGGATCTGGCGTCCTTTGCGGATGATCTCCTGTCCCAACCCCAGGCTGAGTGGCAGCGGGTGATTCTCGCGATCAATGACACGTTCATGATCCTCCACACAAAAGCCGTAATGGAAATAATTTCCGGCTTTGTTGTAGAGGGTGATATGAAAAAGGGAGGATGGGATGATCAGTGTCGCCTGCGCAAAGATCAGTTCCAGAACATCGTCAAATGTGAGGGTGACGTTCACGCCTTGCGAAACACGCGTCAAAGCGTTCATTTCCTGCACACGGCGTTCAAGGTCAACAACCGTCTGGACACGCGCGATCGCAACGGATGCCTGATCGGAGATACTATCCAGAAAATCCAGATCTTTGGGGGTATACACACCGCCAGAAAGCGGAGTGCCTAACGCAAGCCATCCCACAGGCTTATCTTCGCCGGGCAATGCAACAAAGAGCCGCGCTCCCAGTAATGAAAGGCGTGCTTCATCTCCCCGCAAAATACTGGGCAGGTTGATCATATCCAGATAAAGCGGGATGTTCTCTCTCTGGAAATATAGCACCAGAGGACTGTTCGATGAGAAGCGGATGTCACTGGTTGGGCGGCCATCGCCATCGGCAAGCGCGACATACTGATCGTTCAAAGTGTCATAAGTGTAAATATGCAGCCGGTCAGGCACAAGACTGGTTGCAACTTGCTGCCGTAACACGCGTCCAATGGTATTCAGGTCAAGTGCGCTGGTCAGTTCATGACTGAAAGCCCGGAGGCGATCTTCATAAGCGCGCTGGCCGCGGAAGAAGGTGCTGTCCACCAAGCTCTGCAAACGAATACGAAGCGGGTCGAGAAGAACCGCGATCACAAAAACCAATCCGCCGATCAAATAGGGATTGTCCGATGGCATGGCAATCGCAAAGATCGAACCCAACCCGCTGACCAGCAAGGCATACGCCGCGACGACAAGGATCGTCAGCGCGGAGTAAACGATTCCCTTGCGCAACCAGTTATCGGTGCGCAGGAGGTGGAAGCGCAGGATCACATAGCCGTTGACCAGGGGGAAGATGATAATCGGCAGTAAAAGGTACGGGTTAAAGGATTCCCGATTAAGCAATAACCAGCCCACAATTGGACCAAATGCCACTAAAGATCCAAAAAGAATTGTCCTCGCCTGGCTTTTTACAACAGGCGAATGAGATAAAAGCGCACGATACCCCAGCGCGCCGAAATAGACTAGCGCGGCCAGACCCACGAAGAGATAAATGGTTTGCCAGGCGCCAATATAGGCAGTCGGATTCTCGAAATCATACAGTTTGAAATAGGCATTGAAAGCCAGAAGTATGCCGGCCGCATATCCAAACCATCGCAGGTATGGACGACCCAGCACCAGGCGCGCCTCCTGCGGAAAGGCGAGCGCAAGATCGATCAAAGCGCCGCCGGATAGGGCAACAGCCAGGGTCCAGATATAAGTGAAACGATGAGAGGTGTATAAATCAAAAAGAGCGCCGAGCCCGATGGCCAGCGATGAAGCCATCATCGAAAACGCGCGGCCGGCTGGTTCTGTCCTGCGCAAACCAAAAATCCATAAACCAATTGCTAAAAACACCAGGCTTAGGATTGCTGGCATTACAAAATATGCAATTCGATCAGCAAAGGGAAATGGCTGGAGGGTAACGTCGACCGTTCTGTTCCCGCCATCCAGCGTGCGAATGGTGACTGGTATGACCTCATTATTACGGAACGAGCCGAGGGTACTGTTCAGGTCACCAGCATTTGAAATCGGGTGACCCGCGACGGATATGAGCCGGTCGCCGAGTTCAAATCCCTGTCCATATAAAGCCCACTGTTTCCCTGTTTCGCTTGCATCCGAACCATTCAGTACAAGAGTCTGCTCGAAGAACCCGCCAATGAACGGATTCTTCAACCAGTTATAGGCCAACAACAAGGATAGGATGAAAACCACAGCCGCAATGCCTTGATATACAAGAACAATGGACTGCATCACTTTGCTCAAAACGGAATTAATACGATAGGCCTGGTACATGGTTCAACAGATAAAGCACTGATCCGATCGGCGCTTACGAAATTTTACACCTCATCCCATAAACAACTATGGTACTTTCATGACAAAGAAGAAGGTGGAGCGCACCTCAAAAACAAACGTCCCGCAGGTTTTTGCAGACCAATCTGATGGGCGCACTTCAACCTGCGGGACGCTCAAGTCAATCAGGCTAGATATCCAGGTTTCTAACCGCTTTGGCGTGCGTCTGGATAAATTTACGTCGGGGATCCACGGCGTCTCCCATCAGCATGTCAAACGTGCGGTCCGACTCAGCCGCATCCTCCACCGTGACGAGGAGCAGAGTCCTGTTCTCGGGGTTCATGGTCGTTTCCCAGAGCTGGGTCGGATTCATTTCACCGAGACCCTTGTAGCGTTGAAGGCTCGCCTTCTCACCCACTTCCTTGACGATCCTGTCTTTCTCCTTTTCGGTATAAGCATACTTGATTTGATTCTTGTAGGCAACCCGATACAGCGGAGGCTGGGCAATATACAAGTGCCCGTCTTCGATCAATATCGGCATGTAACGGAAAAAGAATGTCAGCAAAAGCGTGCGGATATGGCTTCCGTCCACATCGGCATCGGTCATGATGATGACGCGTCCGTAACGCAAACCTTCCACGTCAAAATTATCTCCGATGCCTGTCCCCAGTGCAGAGATCAATGCCCTGATTTCATTGCTCGATAGGATCTTGTCAAGGCGGGCGCGTTCGGTATTCATAATTTTGCCGCGCAGAGGCAGGATTGCCTGAAAGTGGCGGTCGCGTCCCTGCTTCGCAGACCCGCCTGCCGAATCACCTTCCACGATATAGAGTTCGGTCTTCGATGAATCGCGATCGGAACAATCTGCCAGTTTACCGGGCAATGTAAGCGACTCCAGCGCGTACTTGCGGATGACAAGGTCGCGCGCCTTGCGCGCCGCATCACGCGCCCGGGCAGAGGTGAGACACTTGGCGATGATTGCCTTCGCAGCCTGTGGATTCTCCTCCAGGAACGTATAAAATGCTTCTCCCACCACCTGCGTCACGCAGGTCTGCACCTCGGGGTTCATCAACTTAACCTTGGTCTGCGATTCAAATTGCGGGTCGGGGTGTTTGATCGAGACGATCGCAGTCAGACCTTCACGAGTATCGTCCCCAGAGAAGTTCGGGTCGGCATCCTTAAGTAATCCATTCTTGCGCGCGTAATCATTGATGACACGTGTCAGAGAGGAACGCAAACCGGTAAGGTGCGTACCACCATCAATCGTATTGATGGTATTTGCAAACGAATACACGGATTCAGTGTAGGCATCTGTATATTGGATCGCGGCCTCGATGCCAATACCCTCCACATCCTTTTCCACGTGCACAACAGAGTGCAGGTTTTCCCGGTTGCGGTTCAGATAACGGACGAAGGACGTAATACCGCCTTCGAAATAGAAAGTCATCTCGCGATCATTGCGCTCATCCATGAACTTGATCGTAACGCCGCGCGTGACGAATGCCATCTCGCGGAAACGCTGGAGCAAAGTATCAAAGCGGTAATCGAGATTATCTTCCTTGAAGATCTGCGGGTCAAACTTGAACGTGACCTTGGTCCCGGTGTCGTTAGCCTTTGTCTTCCCGATGACTTTTACCGGAGTTTTTGGATAACCGCGTTCATAACGCTGAAAGTGGATCTGCCCATCCAGGTGCACTTCCACTTCACACCACTCCGAGAGCGCATTGACCGCGCTGACACCCACGCCATGCAGGCCGCCAGAGACTTTATACCCGCCTCCACCAAACTTACCGCCCGCGTGCAGGGTGGTCATGACCACTTCCAACGCAGACTTTTTCATCTGCGGGTGCATCCCAACAGGGATGCCTCGCCCGTCATCCTCCACAGACACACTGGAATCAGGATGAATAGTAATGTCAATATGTGTACATGCGCCAGCCAGCGCCTCGTCAATCGCGTTATCTACAACTTCATAGACAAGATGATGCAGGGCCTTGGCGTCCGTACCGCCGACATACATACCCGGGCGCCTGCGTACAGCTTCGAGACCCTCCAAAACCTGAATGCTGCTGGCATCATAATTTGTATTGTTGTTCTCTTTTGCCACAAAAACCTCCAAAGGTTCCCATCTCAACGGTAATTGACAGGATCAGCAATCATTGCACTTGTCGACCTGGTACAGTTTGTTTCTGTTGCACCTGCTCAAAGACAGTCTGCAGCCAGGCATTCATATCCCGATAATACACAAAACTTGCCGCCAGCAATGCAGTAGTGATAAAAGCATGTCCGGCAATTCCAACCAGCATCATCCACGAATCATTCGGCGGTATACTCCACAGATAATTCAAACCTCTGTAGAGGATAAACGCGCTCAACACAAACATGCCGCTCGTTGGCAGTGTGAAGCGTGTCATCCGCAGGCTGGAGAAAACTGAATAGAAAGCATTCTGTCTGCGCGCAAAAATGCCGTGCGGCGTAAAAAACAGCGGGACGATCAGCCAGAAAGACAGCATCAGCATGACAAATACCACGCCATTTGCCAGCGCAGGGCTGATCAATGCGAGAATTGTGAGTACGAACAAAACCGGCACCATAACCATCACCAGACTGATGAACCAGATCGCAGACAGGATAAAGGTTTGGACAATTGCCCGCACGGAACTAATACCCGCTTCTTCACCACCCAAAGCTGTTCCCGATACCCAGCGGAAATACAAGCCTCCACCAACCCAGCCGATCAGGATCAGCAGGAACGCAAGACCGATCAAACCCGGCAGGGATGACACTTGCATAATCCTCTGCTCTCCATACGGAGTGACTACAGGCATTGTCCCGGCTAACAGACTGGAAACACCAATCGGAAAAGTCAGCAACTTGCTGAGCAGGCTGAGCACGTTAAACCGTTCCAACGCCTCCATGAACAAGGCCTGAGCACCAGAAATTCTCTGAATATCGGCAGGAGATGCCATGCCCCTGCGCGCCTGATCGAACATGAACTTAAAGTACGGACTAAGCAATCCCTCCACGCTCAAACGCGGACCCAGCCATAGCCACAGATCCAGCGCCAAAGGGAATAAAATCAGCATCACATGACTGGAAACAGCATCAAACCCGGCCCTGAGTGATCCAATCACCCCGGGCGGCGGGGGAAGAGTTTCAAGTTTCTGCACGTTCATAACCACTTGATTCTACCATACCGGGCATATCTTGGCATTCGTCCATGGGACAGGTACAATGCACGCATGAACGAGCAAAGATATCTGCCGGATTCCGACCGTATTGGCACCCTGACCTCCACCGTCTTGCTGGCTTTTGCTCTCAACCATCTCATCCGCTCTCCTGAATTCAATCTCGAGATTCAGTTACCGGGTTTCTTTTTCTCACTTCCACTGAACATATCCACTGCCATGAGCCTGCTCACGGCAGGGCTCACCGCCACTGGCATGGATTGGCTGCTGCGCGGCCACCCGTCACTCAAGGGCAGAGCCACATTCCAATGGTGGATCCTGCCCACGCTTACCACCTTTGTCATCGGCGTACCGCTGACCATCCTCCCCGATGGAATAGCATGGTGGATCGGTTTCGGGATTGGTGGTGCGTTCCTCTTCTTTGTATTCCTGGCCGAATACATCGTTGTAGATGCCGGAGCGCCATATTACGCAGCAGCCATGGCAGGGCTGACCGCCATCTCATACACACTGTTCTTTATCCTCACAGTTGCCCTGCGCTACAGCGATGCACGTCTCTTTCTCATGATTCCGGCTTTATTCCTCGCCGCAGCGCTTGCCAGCCTGCGCATCCTGCACCTGCGGCTAAGCGGCCGCTGGGAATATCCATGGGCAATTGGCATCGCGTTCGTTTGCATACAGATCGCGGCAGGCCTGAATTACTGGCCTCTATCATCCATCCAATTTGGGTTAATGCTCATTGGTCCGGTGTACGGGCTGACCAACCTTGCAATCAATCTGAGCGAAGACCTGCCCATACGCCGCGCCGCGCTTGAACCTGCTGTTGCCACTGCGCTGTGCTGGGGATTGGCGATCGTGATTAGATAAGATGATCCGGCAATTGACGATGAATAAAGAGCACTGGCAGGAGATGCTCCGTCATGTTGACAGCCACATTCCATTGGAGGCGTGCGGCCTGTTGGCGGGTACGAATAACCGGGTGGAGAAAGTCATCGGGGTACGGAATCAGGCTCAAAGTCCCGTGCGATTCGTAATGGATCCCTATGAACAACTCAAAGCTTTCGATTGGATCGAATCCAATGGGCTCGACCTGCTTGGCATCTTTCACTCCCATCCCACGGGCCCTGAAACTGCCTCCGCCACCGATATAGCAGAGGCGGCTTATGAGGTGGTCCACATCATCTGGTCGCGGATTGGGAATCGCTGGCAGGCGCGCGGTTTCTGGATCGAAAACGGTGAGCCAGGCGAAGTGGCCTTGCGGATCGAATAGAGAAACCATATTGATTTTCCTGTGTTTCCCATGGTAGACCGCCCAGAGGAGAGCAATAATGCAGATTCTGTTTGATATTGGGGCCGTGGTACTTGGTTATATTTTAGGGTCCATCCCCTTTGGCTTGTTAATTGTAAAAATGAAAACCGGAAAAGATATTCGCACTGTGGAAAGCGGACGCACTGGAGGGACGAATGCCATGCGCGCTGCGGGATTTGGAGCTGGTCTGCTCACAGCCATCATGGACGCTTTGAAGGGTATCGCAGCTGTTTCGGCTGCGCAGGCACTTACAGGAAATCATCTTATCCATGTATTTGCTGCTGCGAGCGCAATAATCGGACATAACTATTCCATCTTTCTGACCGAACGCGACGAAAACGGACGCTTGCGTTTGGGAGGCGGCGCGGGAGCCATGCCAGCTATTGGAGGTGCAATAGGATTCTGGGGTTGGTCATTCCCAATTATAATTGGGAATGACCAACCCCAGAATCCTA